>ERZ841116.71-NODE-71-length-83522-cov-6.017288_pt1 | contig 83522 bp, 82 predicted proteins | sample MGYA00519875_ERZ841116 | MGnify/ENA primary metagenome ERZ841116 (study PRJEB31850, sample SAMEA3708889) | human gut metagenome | biome: human gut; feature: human-associated habitat; material: faeces | place: China | collected 2014 ... | reverse complement strand
CCGACTGGATGCTGAAAGCATCTGGGAGGGAGTTTGTTGTCTATAGGGGCTTCCCTGCGAACACATTTTGGCTCTGTTGTCTGTTATCTCTAGCAAGTTCCTGGCGAGCAGTTCTTGACTCTGTTGCCCAACCACTCAAACTTTTGAATAGAAAATTAACTAACAGACTGACGAAATTAAGCTTCGTCAGTCTGTTTTTTTGTATTCAGAGATAATAAATTACGCTTGTCGTTATTATCTGCTTGCTGTTCTATTTGGTTATGGCGTAAGATATGATTATGTATCGAAAAAAGGAAGGAACAAAAATGAATACCCGCGATTTACAGTATTTTGTTGCGTTAGTTAAATATAAAAATTACACACGGGTTGCTAAAGAATTTAAGGTTTCCCAGCCGAGCATTACCCAAGCAATTCAACGATTAGAAAGGGAATTTAATACCCAATTAGTTCGTAAGGATCGCTTTCACCGAGATGAAATGATTACGCGAAGTGGGTTGCTTCTTTATGAAAATGCTGTTCTGATTAATGACAAGATTGATTTAACCCGAAAGGAAATTGATCGTGCTAACAAAAAGCAGATCAGGTTTGGCTTGCCACCGATTATTGGGAAATTATATATTTCTAAAATTGTTGAGGAGTTTTCTGGTGACTTGCTTTCCCGTCTCCGAATAACCTCGGTTGGTTCCCATGATCTGCTTAATCAGTTGCGGAAGGGAAAAATTGATATTGCAATTTTAGGATCGACTGCGCCGATTAATGAGGAAGATATTTTTGCTGAGTTAGTAGCAACACGCCCGTTCGGAATAATTGTTAGTGAGCAAAATCAATTGGCCCAAAAGGATGCCGTTCATTTTAATGAATTAGCAGAGCAAAAGTTTATCAACTATGATCAGCAATACGTTCATCAATCTGCATTTCAAGCATATTGTACTTATGCCCAGATTAAGCCTCAGATTGTTGTTTATCGGTTACCGAATGTTTCTTGGATTAAGGAACTTGTCCGGCAGAATAAGGGAATCAGTCTAATGGTTAAGGATGCCGCGACAAATGAGCCAGGAATCAAAGCATTGGATATTCTTGATCCAATTCCAGAAAAATTTTATATTTCGATCGTAATTCGGGAAGGGTATGTTCTTAGTGATGACGAACAAGACTTTATTCAACGAGTAAAACAAATTCAGCTTGATAATTAGTGGTTGACAAGGTCGGTATAATTATTTATGTGAATTTAAATTGAATGGAATTGATGGAGGAAAGCAGTCATGAAAAAAAGTGACGCAGAAGATACTGAAGGAGTCATGGGATTCGAACCAGCAGAACATATTTCGACACATCACCATATGGCAATCCCGTGGCAAGACTTTTTTACTAATGATAATTTCACCCCAGCAGGTGAAGCTAATTTAGTAGAACGGGCCGCAATTGCTGGACGAATTGGGTTAATGATGCTGTCGTACGGAACGGGGGCTTGGCGAGTTCGTGACTCAATGAATATCGTTGCTCGTGAATTAAAAATGACCTGTTCAGCTGATATTGGACTGGTTTCACTAGAATACACCTGCATGGATGCTCACCATAGCTATACTCAAGCATTATCATTACCAAGCACAGGGATTAATACAAGTAAATTATCCCAGATGGAACGGTTTATTGACGAATTTCATGAGCATGGCAGTGAAATGACAATTGGTGAAATACATAATCGACTTGAAAAAATTGCCCATAGTCGGGGAAATTATACGCCAATTCAGGTTGGGTTGGCGGCCGCGTTAGCTTGTAGCTGCTTCGTTTTCTTACTTGGTGGCGGACCTGTTGAAATGGCCTGTTGCTTTCTTGGTGCAGGCTTAGGAAACTATGTCCGGCGGAAGTTAATTGATCGGCATATTACGTTGCTGGCTTGTGTTTCCGTCGGGGTTGCAATTGCTTGCCTCTTTTATCTTTTTGCTTTTATCGGAATGCAATGGCTGGTTCATATTAGTCCACGCCATGAAACTGGGTATATTGGTGCAATGCTCTTCATTATTCCTGGTTTTCCATTCATTACTAGTGGCCTAGACATTTCTAAGTTAGATATGCGCTCGGGTCTCGAACGACTTGCCTACGCTGTAACCATTATTGTGGTAGCAACGCTAGTAGGGTGGATTGTGGCGATGGCCGTCCGTCTGCGCCCGGGAACTTTAGCAGCCATGCCTCTGCCACCACTGGTATTAATATTATTGCGGATTGTGACGAGCTTTGGTGGCGTCTTTGGTTTCTCAATAATGTTTAACAGTACGCCAAAAATGGCGGCAGTTGCTGGATTGATTGGAGCGGTTGCCAACACTACTCGGTTGGAATTAGTTGATTATAGTAGTATTCCTGCGGGTGCCTGTGCGTTTATTGGTGCATTGATTGCTGGATTATTAGCTTCAATTGTTAAAAGAAAAATTCATTATCCACAGATTTCAATTACTGTTCCTTCGATCGTGATTATGATTCCTGGATTGTACATGTATCAGGCAATGTACAATATGGGATTAACATCAATCAGTGTCGGTGCCCTCTGGATTACTAAGGCCCTCTTGATTGTTGTCTTCTTACCATTAGGGTTAATCGCTGCCCGAATTATCACTGATCCAAAGTGGCGGCATAATGGTTAACATGGGAGTGATTAAATGATCATTCAGTATCCAGAAAATCTTTTAGCTGAAGTGCGCCAACGAGTTGCTGGACGAAATCTTGCGGGCTTTACTCCTGGTCAGGGAAAACTAAAACCTGATTTGATGCTAGTTGGCGAGGCACCTGGTCGTCATGAAGAAGTTCATAATATTCCCTTTTCGGGTGCCTCTGGTAAGGAGCTAATGAAAATGTTAGCAACGATTGGTTATGATCGGGATAGCGTTTATATCACTAGTGTTGTTCGTCAGCGCCCGTATTCTATTAAAGAGGTTGTCGATAAGAAAACGGGTGCTAAGGTGACAAAAAAGCCAAACCGGACCCCAACAAAGAAGGAAGTATTAGCGTTTGCTAACCTTTTTGACTGGGAACTTGCTCAGGTACAACCCAAAATAATCGTTCCACTGGGCAACACGGCGTTACAACGGCTGCTTGGGCCACAAGCTAACATTGGCAAACTTCATGGCCGACTGTTGGATCAACCAATTCAGCATGCCAAAAAAGATGGTAGCGGCTACGAACTAGCAACAACTAATTCCTTATTAGTACCGATGTATCATCCGGCTGCAGTTCTGTACAGTCGAAAACTAGAGCTGACCATTTTGCGTGATTGGCAAAGGTTAGGGGAATTTATTCAGAATACTAACTAATTGTTGATTTAAAATTGAAAAGAGGTTGAGTTAGTATTCAACCCTTTGTATAATACATGACTAGTTATTAACTTAAAAAAAACATTCGATAGAGAGCGGGTGAAGCGGAATACTGCGGACCCGCTATCTTTATTCTGGGGAGGGGACGAGAACTTGGAATTAAAACAACGACGAACGATCGTTACGGGCGCCTTGCTGTTATCTAATATCATGGCAGGAATGGACGGGACGATTGTTAATACGGCATTACCAGCAATTACCAGTGACTTGCACGCTCTTCAGTATATGGGGTGGATAGTAGCGATTTTCCTGTTTGGGATGGCCGTCGCAACCCCATTATGGAGTAAGTTTGGTGAGCATAAGGGAAATAAGATTGCTTACATTAGTGCAACCTCTCTTTTTGCGATTGGGGCAATTTTTCAGGGACTTGCTCCAAATATCACCTGGTTTATTATTGCCCGGGCAATAATGGGAATTGGTGCAGGTGGAATGAACACGATTCCATTCATTGTCTTTGCCGAAATTTATACCAACCTTAAGAAGCGAGCCACAGTGCTTGGTCTATCAAGTGCTTGTTTCGGGACTGCTTCAATTATCGGCCCCCTTCTTGGTGGGTGGATCGTTGACGCACTTAGTTGGCATTGGGTGTTTTACGTTAATGTTCCGATTGCGTTGATTGCGATTACGATCATTGCGATCTTTTATCAGAACGTTAATAAACAGGTAGCCGGCAAACCAATTGATTACTTGGGAGCAACGTTGCTAGTTAGTAGCTTAATGTTGATTTTGATTGCCGTCCAGTTAATTGGGGTTGCCTCGCTTCCCGTTATCCTCGGTCTAATGATTATTGGCGGGGCATTATTATGGTGGATGGTAAAAGTTGATCAGCAAGCTGCTGACCCGATTGTCCCGAACCGGTTATTTACTAATCATGAATTGGTAATCGACTTTATGCTCTTTGTGATTATTTGGGGCTCCTTTATCGCCTTTGTTATTTATATCCCAATGTGGGCCCAGGGACTTCTTGGGTTATCGGCGTTACTTGGTGGAATGACCCAAATCCCAGGAGCGGTGACGGATTTTCTTGGCTCTGAACTGGTCCCGTTTATTCAGGATCGGTGGTCGAAGTATGAAATTGTTGGCTTAGGTGCTTTAACGATTTTTATTTCATTCCTTGGCCTGTTGCTTGGTGGTCAGAAATCACCGTTTTGGTTAATTATGATTCTTGGGGCGTTTGAAGGATTCGGTGTTGGTTTAGTTTTTAACATTCTTCAGATTAATGTTCAGACTGATGCTGAATTACGGGATGTCCCAATTGCAACATCAATGGGGTATTTAATGCGGATCCTCAGTCAGACTTTCATGTCCGCAATTTATGGGGTGATCCTTAATAATGCTTTATTGCAGGGAATCAAACACCATCATGGAATTACAATGGGAATGCTAAATAAATTATCTAACGCCAAAACAGCAAGTAGTTTACCGGCATCGTTGTTACCCGAGATGCGTCATATCTTATACAGTGGGTATAGAAACATTGTAATCACTGCATTGACCCTCATTACTATTTCGTTAGTAATGGTCATTGTGATGTGGGTCCGAAATAGAAAACAGTCTGTAAAAATAAACTAAAAGAGTGAGCGTAAAGACTAAGCCGGTTGTGGCTATGCTTTTACGCTCGCTCTTTCATTAGCTATTGATTATCGTGTTCTTGATGCCACTCTTTAATTTGCTCCATTCGGGCCTTAAAGCGTCCTTCACGTCCCTGGGTTGTTGGCTTATAAAACTGTTGCTCCGCCAATTCTGGTGGCATTGTTTTCATTGAGGTTAGTTTGTCCTTAGTATCGTGGGCATATTGATAGTGGGCACCGTAATGAAGATCCTTCATTAATTTTGTTGGTGCATTCCGAATCTGAAGCGGAACAGGCAGATTACCAGTCTTCTTAATTACTTTCTTGGCAGTCATTCGAGCTTTATAGACCGCATTTGACTTGGGCGCCAGCGATAGGTAGATAACACATTCTGTTAGGTGAACGTCACATTCTGGAACACCGAGAAATTTGCAAGCTTGAAAAGTATTAATGGCAACATTTAATGCATTAGTATCTGCGAGACCAATATCTTCGCTGGCGAACCGGACTAACCGCCGGGCAATATAGAGCGGATCTTCACCGCCATCGATCATTCGTGAACACCAGTAAATTGCTGCGTCAACGTCGCTATTGCGCATTGATTTGTGAAGGGCGGAAATAACGTTGTAGTGTTCTTCACCGTGTTGATCGTAGCGTAATGATTTAGTATTGATCAGTTGCTTCAGACTGTCGATTGTTAGATTTACTTGGTGGTTGTGGTGATTAGCATTTAATACGGCCATTTCTAGGGTGTTAAGGGCAACTCGAGCATCACCGTTGGCAAACTCTGCAATCATTGTTAAAACGTCATCATTATAACTAATCTTAATTCCGGGGAAACCATCTGGGTGGTTGATTGCTCTTTTAAGGATCGCAATAATGTCATTTACTGTTAATGATTTAAGGACGAAAACCTTGCACCGACTAAGCAGGGCAGAGTTGATTTCAAAAGAGGGATTTTCCGTTGTTGCCCCAATTAAAATAATACTTCCCCGTTCAACAAAGGGGAGAAAAGCGTCTTGCTGTGCTTTATTGAAACGGTGAATTTCGTCGATGAAGCAAATTGTTCGTTCACCAAACTCACGATTCTTCCCCGCCTCTTCCATAATCTTTCTGATATCACGAATACTGCTTGTAACAGCACTAAAGGTGATGAAATGGGACTTCGTTTGCTGGGCAATTATTTCTGCTAACGTGGTTTTGCCGACACCAGGCGGTCCCCATAAAATAAGCGAGGATACCTGGTCGTGTTCAATTAGATCACGAAGAACCTTGCCGTTACCAATTAATTGCTGTTGCCCCATAAATTCTTCAAGATTTCGGGGACGAATACGGTTAGCTAGCGGAGTATTATTATTTGATTGAGCGAAAAGAGATTCTTGGTGCATTAAGATTACTTCCTTTTTAATTAATTTTAAGACAAAACTTAATAAAATTGAATGGAGCTGGGTGCTGAAATCGTGTTACGATGAGAGTAACTATTTCTATAGTGAGGTCGGGAAAACTCGACTAGTTTATTAAGAGGAGCCCAACAGCTCATGAGAAAATTACCAAAATTTCAACACCAGGTTGCATCTGAACTTGCTAGTAATTTTGGCCAAAGTATCCGTGAATTAGTATGCTGTGGTCAACACCGTTCACAGCGAGCAACATTTGTTGAATTACAAATTCAGGTAAGCGGCTTTAAGCAACGGATGACTGATGAACAAAAATTTCACCAGATGCTTACGGAAGCGCAACAAGAAAGTGAAGAAGACTTTGTGATGCCAGCGGTCCCATTTAGCGTCAGTTTGCGAAAATTATCCAACACTTTGGCAAGAACCTATGTTTTAAATGAACAGTCAGGCTCGCAAAAGGCAATTATTTATTTGCCGGGGGGTGCGTATGTTGAGTCACCTGTAAAGGAGCAGTGGTTATTTGCTGACCGGTTAGCTCAAAAAACAGGGGCACGCGTTTACGTTGTCCTATATTCTCATCTTCCACAGCACCAGTTTAAAACGGCATATCGAGAAATTACCCAGGTATATCAACAAGTTTATGATCAAATTCCGGTAAGTAACATTACGCTGTTGGGTGACTCTGCTGGTGGCGGTTTAGCCGCTGGTTTCTGTGAATATTGTGCAGCAACTGATTTGCCACAACCAGGACACTTAGTTTTAATATCTCCCTGGTTGGATCTCGACTTGAATAACCCGACAATCACCAAGTATGAAGCTCATGACGTGACCTTATCAGTTAAGGGATTACGGCGAGTAGCTAAACTGTGGGCTGCAGGTGAAAAGCATGATGATTACAGGCTAAGTCCAATAAATGGTGATGTTAGTCAGATGCGGGATGTTTTTGTTTGTGTAGGTACTCGGGAGATTATGTACCCAGATAGTGCCTTATTCGTCAAAAAACTCCGTGATACAAAAGTGCCCGTTAAGTTTGTCGTTGGGCGTGATTTACCGCATATTTTTCCGGTATACCGGATGCCAGAAGCCGATCAGGTAATGACGGAAATAACAAAAATAGTTAACAATTAGAATGAAGAATTGAAGAAGGAGATCTTAAGTTATGCCAAAAGTTGCAGTCGTATTTGCACCAGGTTGCGAAGAAGTTGAAGGGTTAACGGTGATTGATGTATTGCGTCGCCTTGGTATTGATGCCAAAATGGTTGGCCTTGAAGATCGGGAAGTCCTTGGTGCTCATAATATTAAATTAACTTGTGATGAGTTGATGGGCGATCAGCTGTTGAAGTATGATCTTGTTGCCTTCCCAGGTGGTATGGGTGGCTCAAAACGACTTCGTGATAACGAACAATTAAAGCGATTAATGGTTCAGCGTAACCGGGAAGGCAAGTGGGATGCCGCTATGTGTGCTGCACCAATCGCACTTGCTCGTTATGGCTTGTTAGATAACCATGATTACACTTGCTATCCGGGGATGAATGAAGAAATTCAAAAGGAAGTACCGAGTGCCCGTTTCCACAAAGATATTACTGTAGTCGATGAAGAGGCTAAGATCCTTACTAGTCGTGGCCCAGCAACCGCGCTTGCCTATGCCTTTAAGATTGCAGAAGTCTTGGGAGTTGACACAAAGCAAATTAAGAAGGACATGCTGTACGATTATCTTGCTCAAAATATCTAAATTTTATCTAAGATTCCTCTTTACAGATGAATGCGAATATTATAAGATACCATTTGTTGTTTTATTCGTAATTACTGTTTGGAGGATTTTTTCTTGAACACAATTAGCAATTATTTTAAGCTTAATGAATTAAATACGAACATTCGCACAGAAATTCTAGCGGGGTTCACAACTTTTATTTCGATGTCATACATCTTGTTCGTTAACCCCAATGTTTTAGGAGCAGCAGGGATGAATCAGGGGGCAGTATTCACAGCAACTGCTCTTTCCGCAGCATTCGGGACGTTAATGATGGGGCTTTACGCAAGGTACCCGATTGCTACTGCACCAGCCCTTGGAATTAACGCTTTCTTCTCATATTCCGTTGTTATCGGGATGGGAGTTAACTGGCAGACTGCCTTAGCTGCTGTCTTTGTTGCTTCATTGATCTTTATCCTCATTACCATCTTTAAGTTACGTGAAGTAATTATTGACGCGATTCCAAGTGATTTGAAGTTTGCAATTTCTAGTGGAATTGGTTTATTTATTGCCTTTTTAGGACTTCACCAGGGTGGTTTAATTGTCGCTAACAAGTCGACCGTTGTTGGTCTTGGTTCATTTACTACCCCAACTACCTGGTTAACGATCATTGGCCTAATTGTTACCTCAATTTTGATGGTTAAAAAAGTTCCGGGAGCAATCTTTATTGGAATGGCGGTAACCGCAATTGTGGGATTAATTACCGGGCTGATTCCAATGCCACACCACGTTATTTCGGGTGCACCAAGCTTAAAGCCAACGTTTGGCGTCGGCGTTGAATACTTCTCCCATATTAATACCGTGCAGCTTTGGGTTGTTGTTTTAACTTTCTTGCTAGTAACCTTTTTCGATACCGCGGGAACATTAGTTGGTCTTGCTCAACAAGCGGGCTTTATGAAGGATAATAAAATGCCACGGGTTGGGAAAGCCTTAATGTCCGACTCTAGTGCGATGTTAGTTGGTTCTATCTTAGGGACTTCACCAGTTGGCGCCTATGTTGAATCATCAGCGGGAATCGCGGTTGGTGGTCGCTCTGGGTTGACTTCAGTGGTAACGGCAATCTGCTTTATTTTGGGGATGTTTTTCTCGCCATTGCTGCCAGTAGTTACTAACCAGGTAACCGCACCAGCCTTAATTATCGTTGGGGTATTGATGGCTCAGTCAATGAAACGGGTTCACTGGGAAAAACTCGAAGTTGCGATTCCGGCATTCTTAATTGTTATCGGGATGCCGTTAACCTACAGTATTTCAGATGGGATGGCTCTTGGGTTAATTATGTATCCACTTACCATGATTGCTGCCAAGCGAGGTAAGGAAGTGCACCCGATTATGTATGCACTCTTCTTTATCTTTATTGTATTTATTGCAATTTTGAACGTGAAGTAATAATTATTTAATTAAAAAGCGGGGACTGGGAGCGTGACAGAAGTCATTTATGACTTCGTTTTCACGCCCCCGCAAGCACAAATAGAGCTCCAGTGTTCGGATCTTACCGAACACTGGAGCTCATTTGTGTACTGCGCTGTTCGTGCTTTATCTAAGTAATAGAGCTTATGTCACAGCCCCATTCCTCGCTCCTTTTAGCGGGAATTTTTATTGAGCCTACCTATTAACAATATATTTAGCGGCTTCTCCATTTAAAACGTTGACGGCATTAGTAGCAACGATTTCAGCCATTGCATCCCGAGCTTCAAATGAGGCGTTGCCAATATGTGGTGTCAAGATAACGTTATCAAGTTTCTTGAAGCCGTCAGCAACATTTGGTTCAGCTTCATAAACATCAAGGGCTGCACCAGCAAGTTTATGTTCCTGAAGTGCCTGAAGTAAAGCAGCTTCATTAATTACGGGTCCACGAGCACAATTAATTAGGAATGCTGAATCCTTCATCATTGCGAATTGAGGAGCATCAATTAAATGGTGTGTTTCTGGGGTTAGTGGGCAGTGAAGAGTAACTACGTCAGAACGTTTTAGTAATTCATCAAGTGTAACGTATTCAGCGGAATATTGAGCTTCGGTTGCTGGATCAGCTTGGTGACGTTGGGTGTAAATAATCTTCATGTTAAATGCGTGGAGACGTTGCGCAACTCCACGACCAATACTTCCTAAACCAACAATTCCTAAAGTCTTGCCGGCTAATTCGTGACCAAGGAAGAAGAGTGGTGCCCAGCCGTCAAAACCAACAGAACGCATCACGCGATCCCCTTCAACAATTCTTCGCATTAGGGCAATAACTAATCCGCTAGCAACCTCGGCAGTAGCAGTTGAGGAAACAAATGGCGTATTAGTAACATCGATCCCCTTACTCCGGGCGTATTTTACATCAATGTTATTAAACCCAGCACCAAAGTTGGCAATTAGCTTAAGCTTTGGGGCAGCATCAATTACTTCTTGATCAACTTGGGTAGATAGCGGAGTAATCAATACTTTGCAGTCTTTAACATGCTTAATCAGTTCATCTTTTGAAATTAAGCCTGTTCCATCAAAAACTTCATAGTGGATTGCTGCTTTATTTAATATTTCAGTAGCCACTTTTGGTAATTTTGCTGATAGGTAAACGGTAGCCATAATATTCGCCTTCCTAATAAAAAATAATGACCGTGTAAACGATTACACGATCATTATAGTTCATTCCTAAATTATCGGCAAATTAACGGGTAATCCAGAAAAAGAAAACATGCTTTTCTGGTTTATCTGCACGTTGGTTAATGACACTGACAAGAGCCAACATTGAGTTAATAATTGAACTCCACTTCCGGAATGCGGTGTATCGGGACTCCCAAACGTCAGCATACTTATTTTTATACCGGCGAAGTCCTTGGAACCCATACAGGTGGTAGCCGTATTCGTAGATAAAGTGGGCGGCCTTTTCACCAAGAAAACTAAATTGTGATTCACCCACATTTGATAATGGGGCCATTCCGAGGTCAAAATATTCGTAACCGTGTTCTTGACCATACAGGAACATACTAATGAATATTTTATCCATAATTCCCGAAGGAGCACTATGGGTATGCCGCATTAAATCAATGGTCAGGTACTTTTTTCCCCCGGTTGGCATAAAGGTAGCAAAAGCAACGATCTTGCCGTCTTGATCTGTAACGGTTACGACCGGTGCTTGCTGAATGTAATTTGGTGAGAAGAATCCCAAGGAAAAGCCCTTCTCTACTTGCTTTCCCAGCCAATCATCGGAAACAGCCTTTAATTTTTGCATGAATTCGTCGTCAAATGGAGGTTTTACAACGTTAAATTGGTAGCCTTCACGATCAAATTTATGCATTAACGCCCGCTGTGATCGTTGTCGCTTTCCCGCTAAGGTAAAGTCTGCTAGACGAACCAGTCCAGTTTCACCAGTTTTAATGAAGTCAAAGCCGAATTCATGAAGTAACATCGTAAAGTCACCGGAGACTTCATAAAAGACTAACTGGTAATTATAGAGGTCGGCTTCCGTTAGAAATTGACGAAGAGCAGGTCGAATTTCAGCGGCATTACCAACAGGATCACCCATAATAATTAAGCGGTCATAGTTTCGACGGTACATAAAGTATAGTTGATCCTGATCATCCTTTTGGTAGAAGTACAGGTTCTTGTCTTTTAAGAAGGCGAGATGACTAGTCCGACTACCACCAAACTGGTCAATAACATTATGAACCCGATCCGCAGCAAACTTTTGCTGGTTAGCAAACGGGTCAGCGCCAGAACAGAAGTAACGGAGGATTAAAACCAGGAGAATTAATCCAAGCAGTAGGCCAATCAAGCCGGAGAACCAAACTTTTTCACCCGGAAAAAGGAAGAAGTTTGGAATCTTGTGTGACCGGATATATTGGGGAGCGTTAAGGACCCCTACAATAACGTAAAGAATACAACTTCCGGCAAAAATCAAAAGATCGGTTGCAAATTTACTAATTGAGTATTGAAGCTTTGCACGGTAGAGTTCCCGCTTTGAAAGGAGAATAAGAACCAGAACAATGGCAAGGTAAATGGTTAAGCTCATTGTTCTTAAATTCCACCAGGTACTGATAATCCCGATTAGTAATAAGGCGAGTGTCGGCCAGTAAGCCTTTTGAACCTTTGATGCTAATCCCCGGGCACAAGCTAACATGGCAATGGCGAATAGCACTGTGGATAATTGATGGATAAAAAAGAAAGTAAACGGATAAAGTCGAGCAAAGAGCTTGTTATCGGCTGTAATGTCAGGAACCGCAGCGGCAAGCAGCATCAAGATTCCAGAAATGTACATGAATGCTGTGATTAGAAAGTGAGCAGTATTTTGAATGATGACTAATGGCAGACCATCAAAGAAGTCATTAACTTGCCGAGCTAAATCGTGAAGAAAGAGAACTCCGGCGACAATTAACGGCACGATATAATAGAAAATTCGGAAGAGGAGTAGCCAAATAATAATTGTCGGCTTAGAAACTCCCATTAATGACAATTCAAACATCATCATGACATCGAAGGAACCGAGGGCACCGGGAATCATGGAAATAACCCCAAGCAGCTGAGCAACTACGTATAGGGGTAAAACTGATGCTAGGTTGTGACGAACCCCTAAGCACCAACCGACTAGCAGGAAGAAAAGAGCAACAAATAGCCATTCGCAAGTTGAACTGCCGACTAGAAGTCCCTCAATTTTTGGGGTAACGTCCTTAAATAACCGGTTATTGTTAATTAGGGTAAAGTAAAAAACAACAGGGAAGTAAAGACCACCAGCAACAAGCCAAAGTGCATACTGGTTAAAGTGACCTCCCTGATGGAAGATAAACATAAAGGATAAGGCAACCCAGCAAAGTACCGAAAGTCCTGACAAAAGGAAAACAGCGATCTTAGAAATTGCTAATAAAATATCTTTTTTGTTGGCGTGCTTACGGTAAAAATAAGCACGCATTGTTGCGCCAAGGACACCACCAAAACCAGCAATATTTGTGAGCGTGTTTGTAATCCAGCCACAGCGAATAATGTATGATCGCTTGAACTTTCCAGGAAGAAATTTAACAATTGCAAAATCATACCCCAGCATTGGAACAACTGCGATACAACCAAAAATAAGCAGAATTAAAATGTTTGACCATGTTAAATTGCTTAACCCTGTACCAACCCGGTGCCAATCAACGGTTTTGAAAAAGCTGGTTAGGGCATGTACGACAAAGATAATGACCGAAATTACAAAGACAATCTTTATTGGTCGCGCGTATTTAACCCACCATGATGACAATCGTTTATATAGGGATTCCATAGTATCCTCCTCAATAGAATGCTAATAACTATTATAAGGTATTTATGGCTGATGAAGAAGAAAAAGGAAATTAAAAAAGTTGTTGACACCTGAGGGGAAGTTTCGTATACTTTTATTTGTTGTCAAATGGTCCGTTGGTCTAGTTGGTTTAGGACGCATCCCTGTCACGGATGAGATCACGAGTTCGAGTCTCGTACGGACCGCTATGGTAGTCAAGCTTATTACTTGGCTTTTTTTATTTTAAGTAATAGTGCTGGCTCTACGTCAGGTAGTGTTGATCAGGGAATTTTTGCTCTACATTGTAAAATTGGACTAAAGGAATCATTTAAAGGTGATTCCTTTTTAGCTTACTTAAGTTTGTATTTCTGTTGGTTAGAGAATCGTACCTTTTAACTGGTATGTAAGAAATTAACAATAATCTGTTTAGTCATTATAAGTAAGCACATTGTAACAAAACACCCATATTTAACTTCTTAAGTTTCCTATACTGAGCTCATCGGTAAGGAAGCTTTTTTATGGTGCGCTCACAATTAAGTTCCTAATAAGTAAGATTATTATCAGATAAAAAACCACAAAATAACATCTAAGTTAAGGAGTAATTACCTAGTCATTATTTTGTGATTTATTAGTTATTTAATTTGATTACATTAACGGGCGATATACTTCATCATAGTATGTATTGTTAGGATCGCGGGTAGTAAAGCTGGCTAACTGCTTGAAATCTTCAGTTTCCTTCCAGGTCATCAAATCATCAAAGTCGTTTAATGCAGTAAAAAGAACTAACGTGGTGCTTTCATCTTTGTTGTCGACTTGGAGAAAAGCTTGCCCATTAATTAATGGGGATGGATCATCAACCATCTTACTAAGTGTGTTAAAGAGAACTTTCTGGTGGTCATTATCTACTTGGAATGATTGGTAATAAAGGATTCCTCGATAATTACTATTTAACCGTTCTCCTAATACCGTATATTCAACGGGAGATTTAAAAATAGTTGGTTCATTAGAAAAATCAAATAGTGCTAAATTATTGCTGTGAACCGAAGCCTGCATGAGCTTAAATTTTCTGTCTGGATACTTGTTAATAATACCTTGTAAAATTTGCCGTGATCCAAACGTTAAACTTAATTTTGATAACATGGCAGTTCCTCCTTTTAATTGTATAAATTTATTATAATACTTTATTTCTGTTAATTACCAATTATCGGTTAATTGACTATCAAATCTAGCTTCGATTTAGAGTAGCGATTTATTAGATTAATTTAAAATCTTTAATTTATTGGTAAAAGGGGTTGAAATGTTACTGCTGCATGTTATAATTTTACTTACAAAAAGTAATTAAAACACAGTGCCACTTTTAATGATATAAAAAACATTGTATAATTATAACTATAGTGGTGAGTTTCTGATAAAGAATTAGCTCTAAAAGGAGGCTTCTTATTTAATGGTTACACTTTACACGTCTCCAAGTTGTACTTCATGTCGCAAGGCTAAGGCATGGTTACAAGAAAATGGAATTCCTTTTAAAGAACGGAATATTTTTTCTGAACCTCTGAATATCGATGAAATCAAGAACATATTACGAATGACAGAGGACGGTACAGAAGATATTATTTCCAAGCGTTCTAAAGCTTATTCAAAATTAAATGTTGATTTGGATGAATTACCGATGAAGCAATTGTATAAATTGATCAGTAAGAATCCAGGGTTACTACGGCGACCAATTATTGTTGATGAAAAACGGCTTCAGGTTGGTTATAATGAAGATGAAATTCGTCGTTTTCTTCCTCGTCAGGTCCGTGAATTAGAATTAGCTGAAGCTGAACGAAAGGCTAATATGATTTAAAATTAGTGAATAAGGTATTAAATAGACGCAATGTATTGATCTGGACAGGTCTTATATTGCGTTTTTTCATCCTTTACTTTTGTGATAAATTAGTTAGAATGGTAGTAATATAGGTATCGAGTCGAAGGAGGTGCTTTTTATGGAAATGGAGCGCATTAATGAAAATACAATTCGTGTTTTAGTCGACTCGAATGATCTTGAAGAACGGGGAATAAAGATTCTTGATCTGTTAAGTGACCATAAGCAGATCCAAGATTTTTTCTATAGTATTTTGAAAGAAGTCGATTCTACTCACCAATTTCAGGATAATGATTCAGTAACTTTTCAGGTAATGCCAACAGGAAATGGTCTGGAGCTTTTTATCAGTAAGAATGATCAGGTTAATGCGATGGGTGATGGTCGAAATGACGCGATTACTGATTACATTCGCCAGAGTATTGCCCAGCGCCGGAAAGATGAATCGTCAACTAATGAGGCGGATGAATCACTGAAAGCTGATGATTACCCAATATCAGGAAATGATTCAGACACATTAACAAAGCTGGTCGTCGTTAGATTTGATCAATTTGAAGACCTGATTCAATACGCAAAGGTTGCTGAGGACAATAATGTGGTTAGTGAGCTATATAAGTACAATGACCAATATTATTTAACTTTGCAATACCTTATTACTGATGAGAATACAGATGAAGAGATAAAGAACCAGATTGCATTAGCATATGAATACGGGAACGCAACTAATATTGCATCTGATTATTTAGCAGAACATTCAAAAAAGCTAATGGAAATCTCAGCCTTACATTTAATTCAACATTATTTTAACTAAGGAGAAACATCCCAAGAATTATTTGAAATTCTAGGATGCTTTTTTGATGCAATTAATAATTTTTGCCGTCTTGTATATATGGGGAGGCGGAAAAGTTGTTAGTAGCAAAATTAAATGACCAATTTATAAACGCCTTTGATGCTTGTCAAGGAAAGAACTACTGTTGTCCAGCGTGTGGGGAGCACCTCGTCCTTAAGCAAGGTCAGAGTAAGATCGCTCATTTTGCTCATCAGGTAAATAGTGGGTGTGTTTTACGGGAAGGTGAGAGTTATGAACATCTTTTGGGAAAACAACAAATTTTTGAATGGGCACGAAAAAAGGGGTGGCAAGCAGAACTTGAAGTTTATATTCCACAGTTAGAACAACGAGCAGATGTCCTTCTTAGAATAGGCGGGCAACGAATTGTAATTGAATTCCAATGTAGTCCATTATCTTTAACCGCTCTCCAAAAACGAACTTTCGGTTATCAGAGCATTGGAATAAAGTGTTACTGGTTTTTAGGTTCACCATACAAGCGGAAACTAAATCAACGACAAACACAGAAATTCGTCCAAATAGTTAATCGACAGTATACAATTATTTTTTGGGATATTAAGGCTAAAATATTCAGATTAGTTAAACTTGCCATTAAAGAAAAACCGCTTAGTTTAAAAGGTGTAACCCGTGACTACCGCATTCTTCATCGACTTTCATTACTTCAGGAAATTAATCCTTGCGTAAAGAAATTTACTGGGGGCTTACCGGTTATTTGCCACCAAAAAATTTGGGGGATTCAAGTTACTAACCATCCAGAAATATATTGGCGGTGTTTGGTCGTAAAGAGGTTAAATGAAATACCGCTTTTTACTAGTTTTAGTTTGAATTCATGGCTTTATTTACTGAAAGAAGTGGGCTTAACCGAATGGGTGAAATTTCCCTGTCTCCCCTCATCAAGGATCATTAATGATTACTTAAAAGTGTTTACTAAACAATTACTAAAAAGCGGCATCATTATGATGGACGGGCAGACAATTATTTTAATAAGACACCCAAGTTATCACAGATCACTCATGAATCAATACCAAGAAATCCAACGATTAATTTAGTGAAATCATTAGTGGTGATTAATAAAATATGAAATAATAGAAGAGAAAAAATAAATCGGGGATGACCTAGATGAAATATCATACTTGTACAACTTTTCTTGCTGGGAAAAAGGCAACCATTGATGGTTCAACGATTGTTTGCCGAGTTGAAGACTATTCGAATAACTTTGATCCACAACGATTTGTAGTGGTTAAGCCGGAAAACCAGCCGCAGCATTACGAAAGTAAAACAACAAAATTTACGATTGACCTTCCAACTAACCCATTAAGGTATACAGCAACTCCTGATGCGGATAATAGTGCTGGGATTTTTGGAGCAAGTGGGATTAACTCAGCTAATGTCTCGATGACAGCAACTGAAACAATTACTAGCAATCCACGAATTCTTAGTCTTGATCCGTATAACAGTGAAGATGGAATTGGTGAGGAAGATTTCTTAACCCTAGTTTTGCCCTATGTCAGAACTGCTAAACAGGCTGTTGAACGCGTTGGTCAACTCTTAGAAAAATATGGAACCTATGAAGCAAATGGGATGGCGTTTGGTGATCAAGAAGAAGTCTGGTATTTAGAAACAATTGGTGGCCATCATTGGGCTGCGGTTAAGATTCCTGACGATGCATATGTAATTGCACCAAACCGACTGAACATCACCCACTTTGATTTCGCAGCAAATAATACTTTATGTTCTGCAGACTTGAAGAATTTAATAGATAGTAATCACCTCAATCCCGAGCAAGATGATTATAATTTACGACTGATTTTTGGTAGTAGTACTATTCGTGATACCCGGTATAACAATCCCCGGGCATGGTATGTTCAACGCCGACTAAGTGGTGATCAGGAAAACCAGCCGACAGATCAAATGCTGCCATTTATTAATTACCCACAACGTAAAATTACGATTCAAGAGATTAAAGAGCTAATGAGTTCCCATTATCAGGGTACTGATTATGATCCTTACACTAATGAGGATGCACCATTTCGTTCAATTGCCTTAAACCGGAACCTTGAACTTCATATTCTTCAAATTAGGAATGGCGTTGATCCACGAATTAGCGGTGTTCAGTGGCTTGCCTTTGGTCCTAATACAGTCAATGCAGTTGTTCCATTTTATACAAATATTCAAGAAACACCGCAACATTATTGTGATACAAAAACAACCTTTGATATTCAAGATATTTACTGGTTAAACCACACTATAATGGCAATTGCCGATCAACATTACCAAAAGGTAGAATCAATGATTGAAGACTTTGCAGAGCAAGTTATGACACAAACGCTAGCTTTACAGCACCAAGCGGATCGTGAATTCTCAACAAAGGATGACATTACTGCATTCTTAAGCAAGGTTAATGAACAGATGGCAGAAATATCCTACCAGGAATCAATGAAGTTGCTAGGAAAACTCGTTAATTATGGATTTATGAATGCTCACCTAAAGTACTAGTTAATATAAACGACCCCCAAAGTTCCCGTTTGAACTTTGAGGGCCGTTCCTTAGCTTTATTATTTTTGGATGGTTCTTGTTTGGGGATGTAATTGATAATTTTTGATAAAGTTGGCTACTGATATTTCGTCTTCTAACTGCTTATTCTGGTAAGCGGTAATAAGAGTATTGTAGTCAAAGTTATTGAGTAAGAATCCATATTGTGATTGGCTTGAATCAAAAACGACAGCAGTCGCAGGTTCTTTAACCCCTAAGCTTTTAGCAACTTGCTGTTCCTGGCGAAATGTTTTCTTTGCTAGGGACGAATTTCGATCTTCCATGAACATTTCTAGATCAAGTTTAGAGCGTAGGGCAACATCTTTTACCAGGTCATGGTTGTAGTTAATATTTTCTTTGATTAGGGCATTTTGAAGTATTAAGAGGAATTGTCGTCCCCGCTTTTTCCCCTGAAAAGAGGCGGCCATGTAATCAAGAATTACCTGATAGATCGTCCGAGAAACAATTTGACGAACGGCTAAACTATGCTGATTTAAGTGATAAGATTCAATGGTTTGTTGAATGGTTGCCATATTAAAGAACGGAATGAAACGATAATTAACTTTGGTGTTAAGTTGATGGTCAATCTTAAGAACATCGTGTTCGCACCGGAAGCAACGATTCTCTAGCGGATTGACGAATAAATGAATTTCTAGCATTAAATGCTCCCCCTCGTTTAACACTAACTTGACAACATTTCTAAACAGATTTATTTTTGCAAAAAAAGCTAAATTTGTAAAGAATTATGATTTATGAATCAGTTTTATGCTGTTTAGGGAGTGATTGTGCTAGAATTAAATGCGAACTTTAATGGGAGGGTTTTATATGGTTGAAGATTGGCAACACTTTCTACTACCTTACCAACAAGCGGTTAATGAATTAAAAGTTAAATTAAGAGGAATCCGTAAACAATATCAAGACGAAACGCAGCATTCACCGATCGAATTTGTTACTGGACGAGTAAAACCAGTTGATAGCATTAAGGAAAAGATGATCAGACGTCATGTTCAGGAAGATCGACTTGAACAGGATATGCAGGATATTGCTGGATTACGAATTATGTGCCAGTTCGTTGAAGATATTTATCAAGTAGTTGATCTGCTTCGTCAACGGAGTGATATGACCATCCTCGAAGAACGTGACTACATTAGTAATGCTAAACCGAGCGGGTACCGTTCTTACCATATTGTCATCGAGTATCCGGTCCAGTTGATTTCCGGTGAGAAAAAGATCCTTGCCGAAATCCAGGTTCGGACATTAGCAATGAACTTTTGGGCAACAATTGAACACTCACTAAATTATAAATACCAAGGTGAATTTCCAGAAGAATTATCCGCGCGGTTACAACGAGCTGCAGAAGCCGCATTTAAACTTGATAATGAAATGTCAGAAATTCGCGAGGAAATTCAAGAAGCACAAACGATGTTCTCAAATCGAACACCAGGCGATCAGAACATCCAAGACAGATAAGGAGATTATATGCGAGTCGCAATTTATAACAATGAAACAGCAGAGTCACAACGAATTAGTAAGTTACTTAAAGCAGAAATGAGCAAGGCTGGGTTAGTGCTTGATCAAAATGCGCCCAATGTTGTTATCACAATTGGTGGAGACGGAACCTTACTGTCAGCATTTCATCACTATGAAGCGTTACTAGATAAGATCCGGTTCGTTGGGATTCACACGGGACACCTTGGCTTCTATACTGACTGGCGAAATTACGAGATGGATGATCTAGTTGAAAGCTTGGTTAATGATAGTGGACAGTCTGTTTCATATCCATTGCTTGATATGCACGCTATTTACTCTGATGGATCAATTGATCACTACACAGCATTGAATGAATCAACGGTCCGAAATATTACGAAGACAATGGTTTGTGATGTTTTTATTAACAATGAACTATTTGAAACATTCCGGGGTGACGGGCTCTGTATTTCTACACCAACGGGCTCGACTGCTTATAACAAGTCGGTTGGTGGTGCAATTATGGATCCCCAAATTGTTGGCTTTCAGTTAGCGGAAATGGCATCTTTGAATAACCGGGTATTTAGAACATTGGGATCGCCGATTATTTTTGGTTCTGAGTCAAAGCTAATGCTCCGCTTAAAAGACCTCAACGGGCATGTGATGACCTGTGATCGGGATCAGGTTCGTTTAAAACCATCAGTTGGGGAGCGGAAATTAGTAGAAATTACTTATCAGGTTGCCAAAAAGCGGATTAACTTCGCCCAATACCGTCATAATAATTTCTGGCACCGGGTTAAGGATTCGTTTATTGGTGGCGCAAAATAATGAAATTTGAATGGCAATATACGGGAAGTCAACCGCGAAAGCTTCGTGCTGCCTTAAAGCATGAAGGGGTTAGTGCAAGTTTAATCAAGGTTGCAGTTTATCATGGGGGAAAGATGCAGATTAATGGTGAGGATCGGTGGACCGTTGATCTTGTTAATCCTGGTGATTATTTCTCGCTGATCTTACCTCCTGAAAAGCCAAATGATAATGTTATTCCTAGCAATTTTCCTATCCAAATTGTTTATGAGGATCGAGACTTCTTAATTCTTAATAAACCAGCGGGAGTTGCAACCGTCCCGGCACATCACGTTACGGTTGCTGACAGTCTAGTTAACCGGGTTCGTAATTATTATGAACGCCAAGGTTATGAGAACTTAGTAATTCACGTTGCTACACGGTTGGATAAGGATACAAGTGGCCTGGTGGTTTTCCCAAAGCATCGGTTTGCTCATGCAGTTATGGATCAACAACTAAAAAAGCACCAAGTAAAGAAAAATTATTATGCAGTTGTTGGTGGACAAATCAAGGCTCCTCATGGTTATATTGATGCGCCAATTGATCGGGATCCCGAAAAATTCGTTTCGCGAACGGTTATTTCTACCGGGAAGCCATCAGTTACGGAATATTGGCTAGAAAAGTCATCAGTTCAAATGTCACTATTACGCATTCGCCTCCATACCGGGAGAACCCACCAGATTCGGGTTCACTTTCAGTATTTAGGTCATCCATTGATTGGTGATGAAATGTATGGTGGTAAACAAATAATTTCTCGCCAAGCGCTTCATTGTTACTGGATGAAATTCTATAGTCCCTTTAAGCAACAATGGATAGAAGTTCATGCTCCTGTCCCGGAAGATATGTTGAATTTAATTAATTCAATTTAAACTAGAAATGACCATTACAGTTTATAAGAATTACAAACTGTAATGGCCATTTTATTTACCTAATAGATTGATTAGAAGCGTTGAACACAAACAGGTTCAGGACAAGCAACGTCCTTTTGTAATAAGGTAAGCTTTCCAGTTTCTGGATCGCGCTTGTAAAGAGTCAAGTTATCACTATTTTGGTTAGAAGCTAACAAGAATGATTCATCAGAACTAAGGTTGAAGTCACGAGGGAAATCACCTTCAGTTGAGATTGATTGAATATGCTTAACCGTAAAATCAGGTTGTACTTCGAAAACTGCAATGGTATTTTCACCACGGTTTGAAGTATAGATAAACTTGCCATCCTTGGAAAGACGAATTGCGGCGGCTCCGTTGTGGGCAGTCCAATCATCAGGAATGGTTTTAATGGTTTGAACATGGCTGAAGGTTCCATCAGCAGCATTATACTTAAGTACTTCAAGCTTGCTGCTTAATTCACCGAGAAGGTAAGCATACTTACCATTAGGGTGGAATGCAATGTGACGTGAGCCAAAGCCATCCTCTGACTTATAACGGGAAACTGCAGTCAATTTTCCATCAGCAGAAACATCATAAACAACAACCAGGTCCATTCCTAAATCACAAACAACTAGACGTTGATCAGGAGTTAAATCTGCAAAGTGAACGTGAGGACTATCCTGTTCAGGTTGTGGACCAGTAGCCCCTTGGTGAAGGACTGAGTCAGTTTGAGTTAATGTTCCGTCATCGTTAATCTTAAAGACATCAACCTTTGCAGTGTGGTAATTGGCACTGTAAAGTAAGTGTCGCTTTTCATCAAGACCAACATATGCAGGAGGGGCTCCAGCAGCCAAAACCTTACTTAACATCTTAGCATTGTCATCCTTAAGGGAGTATGATGCAACACCGCCTTGATCATCAATTTGCTTAACAGCATAAACCCGCTTGTCTGAACCAACTTGTAGGTAAGCTGGCTTTTGGGAAGGAATTGCTAATTCAACCTTGGTAATTTCTTCTTTTTGGGGATCTAAGGTTACCTTGTAGACACCCTTACTATCTTTCTTGGTATATGTACCGATTAAAAATTGTTCAGTCAATTAAACTGCCTCCTTTGAAAATGCTTACCTCTATGATAGCAATTCGTTAAGCTTAATACTAGCTATGGTACACTGTAAATAGTAAAAAATTAGGAGAAATCAAATGAAAAAAATCGAACGTGCTGAAAAATTAGTTCAGAGTCACCTGAAGACGTTTCGTTGCCCAATTTGTCACCAGGGGTATATTAGTTTAATTGGAAATACACTTGTGTGCGAAAAGGGACATACAATTGATTTTAATCGTCATGGTTATCTCCACTTTTTGAATACTCAGGGGACAACGGAATATGATCGGGCGATGTTCTTATCACGAAGAAGACTGCTTGAAGCAGGACTATTTAAGCCAATTATTAAAAAGGTTAATTCGCTGCTTCCGACAACCTCACAGACCATTTTAGATGTCGGAACAGGCGAAGGAACACCATTAGCCCAGCTGGCTGCTCTTCGTCACGACCAAGATTTCTACGTTGGTTTTGATATTTCAAAAGCTGGGATTACCTTGGCAACTCAGCTTGGAATTAATGCTTTCTTTTGTGTGGCGGATCTACGGCAGTTACCCTTTGCTGATCAATCTTTCGATACAGTTTTGGAACTTTTTTCGCCCTCAGATTACCGTGAATTTAACCGAGTCCTAAAAGCTGGCGGTTTATTAATGAAAGTAATTCCTAACGCCGATTATCTCCTGGAATTGCGCCATTTATTATATGGGGACCGGGATCAGCATTACCATTATGACAATAGTAAAGTTTTAAAACTATTTAAACAGCATTATCCAGATGCAGAGCAGGTTCCAATCCGTTATCAATTTAACCTTCCTCATGAATTAGTTACTGATATGATTAGGATGACGCCAATGAGTTGGGGAAAGAATGTCCGCCAGCCTACTAAGGATGAGTTAGCAAATCTTACTTCAATTACTGTTGATGTTAGTTTATTGGTAGCAAAAAAAGTAATTAAGGGTATTGCCAATTCGATTTAAAGGTGGTAAATTATCTTATGAGAAATCGTTTGGCAATTGACATCGAACAGATTCGTTGGTAATTGCCAAGGAGTACTTCATTAAAGCAGCGTTTCGCCGTGCCAACACCGAGACCCTGCTTTTTTTATTTGCCTAAGGAGAATCATAATGACAAACCATATTGTACTATTTGAACCATTGTTTCCTGCTAATACTGGGAATATTGCCCGGACATGCGCGGGAACGAATACGGAATTACATTTAATTAAGCCGCTTGGATTTTCAACGGATGATAAGCACATGAAACGGGCAGGATTAGATTATTGGGATAAGGTTAAGATTACCTACCATGATGATCTACGGGAATTTGTTTCGACTGTTCCTGATATTAGTAAGCTCTACCTTGTGTCAAAGTTTGCAAGCCGTGATTATACTGATGTGGACTATACAGCTGATGGAGATCATTACTTCTTATTTGGTAAGGAGACAACTGGTCTACCTGAAGAATTCATGCGACGGTACCCAGAAAATGCTATTCGAATTCCGCAAAATGACAATAATATTCGGGCATTAAACCTCTCGAATAGTGCAGCAATTGTTATTTATGAAGCGCTTCGTCAGCAAAGTTTTCCAAACCTGGCTCGTGTGCATAAGTACCATTTTGATAAGTTAAAGTAAGCGGGGAATATCTATTATGGCAAGGAAAAAACGATCGGGAACCGGTCGTCGTCGATCAGCAAGTAAAAAGGGACAAGCAAAGATCGTAGCTAATTTGGTGGGGCTAATCCTTGCGTTTTTAATGCTGATTGGGTTATTTAATTTGGGAGTTATTGGTCAGCTCCTGGTCGGGATCTTTAGTATTTTGGTGGGTAAATCTTATCCAGTAGTGATGGCTCTTACTCTTATTTCTGGAATAGCGCTCACCTTTTTTGGTCATCAGCCAAAGTATAATCAGCGATGGATCTGGGGATTTACTGTTGCCTATGCTGGAGCTTTGATCTGGCTCCACTATTTAATGTTTAATCACTTAAACCTTCATGCTAATTTTCTTGCTGTTACCTGGAATAATTTGAGCAAGGTTTTCTTTCAAAGCAGTAACTCAACGAATATTGGTGGTGGAATGATTGGAGCCTTGCTTTATAGTGGCAGTAATTATTTAATTGGTCAGCAGGGGACAGCAATTTTAGCGTGGTTAATGATTATTGCTGGAATTGTGATCTTCTTTGCGATTCCTTGGGATCAGGCTTTAACTAGTTTTGGTCAGCAGTTAAAGAAAGCTCCGGCAGCTGTTCAACAGTTTAAACAACGACTTCCTAAGCACCCTCATGTAAGACAAACATTGTCAAAAAAGAAGGTCAGTTTAGCTGAAAAGTCAAATACTAAACCAGAAGCTAATGAAGCGGTCGCTGTCAGTTCGCCTCAGCAAATGAGTTCTCCTAAGGTTGAGCCACGAATTACCGTTGCTAATACGAGTAATGAAGAATCACCAGTTAAATCAGCAGCACCTGAACAACATGATTCTGCGAATGATGATGATTTACAACTAACAACGACGACTGAAAAAGAAGATGCTGATTATCAATTACCACCGCTTGACTTGTTAACTAAGATCCCTCAGGCGGATCAGGGGGATGATCTGCACGCAATTAAAAAGAATACTCAAAAGCTCCAGGATACCTTAAAATCGTTTGGAGTCGAGGCAACGGTTGAAAATGTTAACCTCGGTCCATCGGTAACAAAATATGAGTTACGTCCGGCGGTTGGTGTTAAAGTTAGCCGAATTACTCATTTAGCTGATGATTTGGCATTAGCCCTTGCTGCAAAGGACATTCGAATTGAAGCACCAATTCCGGGGAAGTCACTAATTGGGATTGAAGTCCCTAACCAACAAGTTGCAACTGTTGGTTTCCGTGACATGATTGAATCAATGCCCCACGACGATCATCCAATGAATGTTCCCCTGGGCAGAACCGTTACGGGTGATGTAATGATGGCGGATTTAACAAAGATGCCGCACCTGTTAATTGCTGGTGCTACTGGTAGCGGGAAGTCAGTGGCGATTAATGACATCATTACAAGCATTTTATTAAAAGCCAAGCCGCACCAGGTGAAATTTTTGATGATTGATCCTAAAAAGGTCGAATTGAGTGTTTATAATGGCATTCCCCACTTGCTTAGTCCGGTGGTTTCTGAACCAAAGAAGGCTGCCCGGGCATTAGGCAAAGTTGTTGCTGAGATGGAGCGCCGATACGAACTGTTCGCCAAGTTTGGTGTTCGTAATTTGAAGGGCTATAATCAGTTAGTTCGTGATAATAATGGTCAAGAAGGGGCAACGGAACAACCAGCACTGCCGTTAATTCTGGTAATTGTTGACGAATTAGCCGACCTGATGATGACGGTTTCCCATGACGTTGAAGATGCAATTGTTCGAATCGCGCAAATGGGACGGGCTGCTGGTATTCATATGATTCTTGCTACTCAGCGGCCTTCAGTTGATGTTATTACCGGGTTAATTAAAGCAAACGTACCATCGCGGATTGCTTTTGCGGTCTCTAGTGGAATTGATTCACGGACAATAATTGATACTAACGGGGCAGAAAAGTTACTCGGCAGGGGTGATATGCTTTTTGAACCGATTGATCAAAATAAACCTGTTCGTGTACAGGGAGCATTTATTTCTGATCAGGATGTTGAAGCGGTGGTAAACTTTATTAAAAAAGAACGACCTGCAGAATATGATCAGAAGATGGTTGTTACCGATAATGAAATTGCCCAAGAAGAAAAGGCCGAAGATGAAGACGAGCTTTTTCCTGAAGCACTGAAATTTGTGGTGGACCAGCAAAAAGCTTCAACTTCGCTAATTCAACGAAGATTCCGAATAGGTTATAATCGGGCCGCCCGGATCATTGATGACATGGAACAACGCGGCTACATCGGTCCAGCTAATGGCTCTAAGCCGCGGGAGGTTTTTAAACAAAAGGACCAGTCTGAGGATGAGTAGGTGTAACCTTAATTTAAATAATAAAGGAGTTCAGTGACCAAATCTCTGAACTCCTTATTTGTTATTCACTTAATTTAATTACATTACGCCTAATGAAGCGATGGCAACAAAAATTAGGGAACCAAGCATTGCAATTAACATAAGCCAGATAGCAACCATCGTAATCTTTTGAAAACGTGTTTTCTTTTTACGTTGCATCCTTTTACCGCCCTTCATAGATGAATTTATAATAGTAATAGTCTACATCATTTTATAAGGTGATTTCAAACATCTTAGTATGCTGTGATAAACTATTACTAGAAATTAATCGGGAGTAGTCAGAACCAGTTATGGATTATCGAATCGCATTTCTACAATTAATATTACTTGTTGTTATTTGGTTTGTTGAAAATTTAATTGGCAAAGTCTTTCATTTTGCTCGTCGGCACCGTCATGTTCATAGTCCAGTTGCTTGGACAATTATTTTATGGTTGCTAAGTATTTATAACATCGCTAGCCTTTACTGGATTGCGTATCCGGTTGCAATTTGGATGATTGTTGCAATTATTTTAATCATTGTTCAAACGGTTCACTATGGAGAGTTTATTTACCGTCGTTATTGGCCAGTATTTTGGCGATTATCGGTCATCTTGGCAGTAATTATCTTCGTAGGCTCGCTGTTCTGTCAGAATCTGCCATTAATATAACATTAATAATATTAAGCATTGGTTAGTGAAGGGCCATTTCGTAAACGAAAATGACTTTTCACTAATTTTTTTATTATTAACGATTATTTTTGAAATGATATGGTGGAAAGTGGGGGATTGTGGTAGACTTTACCTATAAAGTGGTTGTGGGGAGGTAAAGGCCAATGTTTATGGGCGAATATACACATTCGATCGACAGCAAGGGCCGACTGATCATCCCTGCAAAATTTCGTGAACTATTAGGCACTCACTTTATTGTCACTCGTGGCTTAGATGGGTGCCTATTTGGTTACCCGCTTAACGAATGGGAACAGCTTCAAGAAAAGCTAAAGGCGTTACCGTTAACCAAACGTGATGCCCGGGCTTTTGTTCGTTTCCTATACTCAGCCGCAACGGATTGCGAGTTTGATAAGCAAGGTCGGATTAATTTACCAGATACTCTTTGTCAACATGCTAAACTGCAAAAAAAGTGTGTTGTGGTAGGGGTCGCTAATCGGCTTGAAATTTGGAGTACAGAGAAGTGGGAGCAGTTTACTGAATCTACTGAAGATGATTTTGACCAGATTGCTGAAGATCTAAATATCGACTTTTAATGGGGGATTTTTGATGACAGAGTTCAAACATGTAACAGTATTATTAAATGAAGCTGTTGCTGGTCTAAATATCCGCCCAGATGGAACCTATGTCGATGCCACTTTAGGCGGTGGGGGTCATAGTTCAGCAATCCTTAACCAGTTAACAACTGGGCGCCTGTATTCATTCGATCAGGATCAGACAGCAATCAGATATAACCAACAGCACTTGAAAAAATTCATTGATGATGGTCGTTCAATCTTAATTGAAGATAATTTTCGCAATTTGGGGACGGCACTGGCGAAAAACGGTGTTAAGAGTGTTGATGGGATTGTATATGATCTGGGAGTATCATCACCACAATTTGATGATGCACAACGGGGCTTTAGCTATAAGCTGGATGCACCGTTAGATATGCGGATGAACCAACAGCAGGCGCTTTCCGCAATGAACGTTGTTAATGAATGGCCATATGAAAAGCTGGTCAAGATTCTTTATCGTTATGGCGAAGAACGATTTGCTAAACAAATTGCACGCAAGATTGAACGGCGCCGAGAGAGCAAGCCGATCAAAACAACTTTTGAACTTGTTGATGTGATAAAAGAGGCTATTCCGGCAGCTGCTCGGCGGCATGGCGGTCATCCAGCAAAAAAGACTTTTCAGGCAATTAGAATTGCGGTTAACGATGAATTGGGAGCATTAGAAGATTCATTGGAACAAGCACTAGAATTGCTTAACGTTGGCGGTCGAATAAGCGTGATAACTTTTCAATCATTAGAAGACCGGTTAGTGAAAACAATGTTCCATGAAAAGGTCTCATTAGCTGATGAATTGCCGCCAGGATTACCGGTAATTCCACCAGAAATGCAACCCAAATTTAAATTAATTAATAAGAAGCCAATCCTTCCTAGTCAAGAAGAATTAGCAAATAATCACCGTGCTCATAGTGCTAAGTTACGGATAATTGAAAGAATAAAAAAGTAAAAATACAAAAGGAAAGTGATTGAGATGGTTTCAAATACTGCAAAAAGGATTTCGCGTGATCAGCCGAGGACAACCGATCCTGGTGCCCAAGCTCGTCAGCAATTGGGGCCCGCCGTTAAGACGGTTACCTGGTCAAACTTTGAACGCGGGCTAGTCGCTGTTTGTAGTATTGTAACCTTATGTTTAACAATTTCACTTTTATCAACTAAAAACACAATCAATACTCGTCAGCATCAATTACAAGACTTACAAACAAAGATATATCAAGCAAAAAATGATAATGCTAGTCATCGGCAAGCAATTGCTGAAATGACGAGTCAATCTCAATTGCGGTCAGCTGCTAAAAAGTATGGATTAGTGGATCATAATTCAAACGTAAGGAACGTTAATAAATAATGAATAAGATGACTCAACGAACGAAAAATAACGGAAATAATGGCAACAGAGAAACTTTTGGCAAGTGGCTCTTCATAATAGTAGTTGCAATGTTTACGTTATTTATCGTTCGTTTTGCATATATTGCAATTACAAAGGATGTTCAACACGTTAACCTGCGTTCTCAAGCTGAACAAATATATACCCAAAGGAGAACCATTCTTGCTAAGCGGGGGAATATCTATGATCAGCATGGCTCAGTTTTAGCGACAGATACTAGTAGATACACTCTTTATGCTGTCTTAGATAAGAGTCAGCGGTCTGCAGATGGTAAACCGCTATACGTGAAGAATAAAAAACGGACAGCAAGGATCCTTGCTAAGTACATTAAAATGCCTGAATCAGAAATTCTTAAGACGCTATCTAAAAAAGGGCAGTCTTACCAGGTTGAATTTGGGAGTGCCGGTGCAAACTTATCAGTTGCCAAGATGCAGCAGATTAAAGCAGAAAAGCTTCCGGGGATCGGCTTTATTGCAACGCCAGCCCGGTCATACCCAGAAGGAGAATTTGCATCACAGATAATTGGGATGGCAACGCCCAAAATAACCAATAAGCAAACGGGACAAATGACACTAGTTGGTCAGGTTGGCCTTGAAAGTTATTTTAATAAAAAATTAACCGGAAGGAATGGCCTTCGTCAGGATAAAAAGGATGTTTACGGATATAGCTTAGCTAATAGTAACCGGGTGGTAAAAAAAGCGATCAATGGGGATAATATTTATACAACCCTTGATGCCAAGGTCCAGCATATCATGGAAAATAAAATGACCCGGGTATTTAAGGAATCAAAGGCAGAGTCAATGACTGCGGTGGTTATGGATGCCAAAACAGGTAAAATCATTGCTGCATCTCAGCGACCAACACTTCGCTCAAAAAAGAATCCTGTTTGGCGGAACATGCTTGTTCAGGATGTGTACGAACCGGGTTCCACGATGAAGACATTTGCCCTAAGCGCAGCAATTGATTCTGGGCACTTTGACCCGAACGCAACCTTTAATTCTGGAACCTGGCAAATTGGCGGGGGCAAGGTTACCGACTGGCAAACATCTGGATGGGGAGTAATCTCATATAAGGATGCTTTTGACTTATCAAGTAATGTTGGTTTCGCTCATGTCGAACAGAATATGGGGGCTAAAACCTGGAAAAAGTATTTAACCCGTTTTGGGATGTTTAACAAGGTGAATGTTGAAGGAATGAATAATGAAGTTAGTGGCTATAGCGCCTTTAAGGGAATCCTTCAACAAGCCAACACTGCATTTGGTCAAGGGATTACTGTCAATGTCATGCAAATGATGCAGGGCTTTAGTGCAATTGCCAATAATGGTAAGATGATGAAGCCATACATTATTGATAAGGTAACCGATAACCAAGGAAAAACAATTCAAAAAGTAACTCCGAAGAAGGTTGGCCAGCCAATTAAGGCTTCAACCTCTAAAAAAGTCGTTAAAATGATGGAGGGAGTTATTTATGATCAAAAGGGCCTTGGCCATGATTATCAAATTGATGGTTATAAAATTGCGGGAAAAACAGCGACTGCGCAAATTGGTGGTGCTGGAGGATATGGTAATAGCGATAGTAGTTACCTTTACTCATTTGTTGGGATTGCACCTGTCAATAATCCACGCTATGTAATGTATGTCACGCTACGAAAGCCTCATAACCTAAGTAAAACAGCAACAAAGATGATTGCGGAAGTCTTTAAGCCAACGATGAAGTTTATTCTTAGTCGACAAAAGAGTACCAAACAAAAGAATTCCGGAATTGTTAAAGTTCCTAATATGGTTAACCAGTCATCACAGGTTGCAAGCGATCGGCTTAATAAAAAGCACCTTGTTCCGGTTGTCATTGGATCAGGACAAAGTATTAAGCGTCAATCAATTGCCAGTGGTCAATCTTCCCTAATTAATCAACGAATCATTTTAGATACCGGGGGAGAATATAAGATGCCGGACATTAGTAACTGGAGTTCCGATGACGTTCAAAAGCTTACCCAGATGATGGGAATTAAGTTGAAGGAAAAAGGTTCTGGCTACGTTACAAAGCAGAGTATCAAGGCTAACGATAGTGTAAATAAGTCATCAACACTGACTGTCGAGTATTCTTCTCGGCATTAATCTAGGAGGAAAACATGAATTTTATTAGTATTGTAGTAACATTAATTTGTTCGTTTTTAATTACATTTCTATTAATGCCCTCGTTAATTCGCTATTTTCACGCAAAAAAAGAAGGGCAGCAAATTCGAAAAGAAGGGCCAAAGTGGCATGCTAAGAAGGCTGGAACTCCTACAATGGGAGGACTCTTATTTATTATTTCTGCCGTAATTACCATTCTAGTTGTTGCCGGCTTTCTTGGAATGCTGACTAATACTATGTGGGCACTTCTGTTCATCCTTGTTGTTTATGGTTTGATCGGAATGTGGGATGACAGCATTAAGATCTTCCACCACCAAAACGAAGGATTTAAAGCATGGCAAAAAGCTTTATGCCAGGTAATTGCTGCAATGATCTTTACGGTGATTTATCAGCATGAAGGGTTTCAAATGGGCTTTGGAACTAGTCAAGTAGGCTGGTGGTACGGGCTCTTTATTATCTTTTGGATTGTTGGGTTCTCCAATGCCGTTAATTTAACTGACGGTTTAGATGGCTTGGTCAGTGGCCTGTCCATTATTTCATTCCTTGCCTACTTAATTATTGCGTTAGTTAACATCAATCAACCAGGCTATGCTGAAATCGCTCTTTTCTGTTTAGCAATGATCGGGACACTTTGTGGTTTCTTCCCGTATAACCATAAGCCTGCTAAAATTTTTATGGGTGATATGGGATCATTAGCAATTGGGGCTTCTTTAGCTGCTGTTTCCTTATTGCTTCATCACGAATGGTCGTTGTTGGTAATTGGGATCGTCTATGTTTGTGAAACCGCTAGTGTAATTATGCAGGTTGCTTCATTTAAGCTTACCGGAAAGCGGATCTTTAAGATGACCCCAATTCACCACCACTTTGAACTTTGTGGATGGAGTGAATGGAAAATCGACATTGTCTTTTGGTGTGTTGGCTTAATTGCTTCAATTATTGCAGTGGCAAGTATTTTAATCTTTAATATTTAACTTTTATTAGGTGGCTAGAAAAATGAAAAAAGTAACAACATATAACAATAAAAAAATTCTTGTAATAGGCTTCGGAATTAGCGGCCTTAATGCTGCCCACTTGTTGAAAAAACTAGGTGCCAATGTGGTTGCTAACGATCAAGCTACCCCGAAGGATCCGACAGTAGTCGAAAACTTAGAAAATGACGGAATAAAAGTAATTACTGGTTCTAATCTGCTTAGTCTTGCAGAAGAAGACTTTGATGTTGTTGTAAAGAATCCGGGAATTCCCTATGACAATCCATTGGTCGCTAAATTCGTTGAAAAAAAGACTCCCATTATTACCGAGGCAGAATTAGGATGGGAAATTTTTGAAGGCCATCTTGTTAGTGTTACGGGAAGTAATGGGAAAACAACCACAACTACTTTGACGCAGCTAATGATTGCTAAAAGTAATGCTCACCGGGTAGAATATGCCGGTAACATTGGTGTTTCTTTCAGTAAGGTTGCTGCGGAATTAGGTCCAGAAGATACGTTGGTAACAGAACTTTCTAGTTTTCAATTATTAGGCGCACCAACAATTCGTCCTCATATTGCAATTATTACTAATATTTTTTCTAACCACCTTGACTACCATAAGACTCGCGAAAATTATATTAATGCTAAATTAAATATTACGCGAAACCAAACGAGTGATGACTACCTCATAATGAATTGGGATCGTGATGAGTGGCAACAAATTGCCCGTCGTTCACAGGCAACAATTGTTCCTTTTTCACGGCAAAACAAGAGTCATGACGGTTCGTATGAAGAAGACGGAAAGATCTATTGGCGCGGTGACTACATTATGGATGCCAAGGATATTCGTCTCATCGGCCCACAGAATGTTGAGAATGCCTTAGCCGCAATTGCTGCTGCTAAGTTGAGCGGTGTAACTAACCAGGATATTGTTGATGTCCTGACAAGCTTTAGTGGAGTTCGTCATCGTCTTCAGTACGTAACTGATTACCAGGGACGACGATTCTATAATGATTCTAAGTCAACTGACATTGAAGCCACCGAGGTCGCCCTTCAAGGATTTGAGCAACCAGTAATCTTACTTGCTGGTGGACTAGATCGGGGATATACCTTTGAACGATTAGTGCCATACTTCAAGAAGCACGTCAAAGCAATCATTGTATTTGGTCAGTGCAAGGATAAGATGAAAGATGCCGCTGAACAGGCTGGGATTCCAACCATTATTGAAAGTGAAAATGCTATTACTGCTGTTCCAGAGGCTTGGAAAGTTAGTGATCCAGGAGATGTTATCCTTCTTTCACCTGCTAACGCTAGCTGGGATCAGTTCCCAAGTTTTGAAGTTCGCGGTGATAAGTTTATTGAAGCAGTTGATAATCTAATTAAGACAAAGGAGGGAGAATAATGCGGTTACTTGTTTCTGGAGGTGGGACTGGTGGACATATCTACCCAGCGCTAGCCTTAATTGAACGTTTAAAGCAAGTTGAACCGGATACTGAGGTTCTTTATGTAGGAACTACTCGCGGTCTCGAAAATAAAATTGTTCCTGATGCAGGAATTAAACTTGAAACCATGCACATGCAGGGGTTCAAACGGTCGCTTTCACTTGAAAACTTCAAGACAGTTTACCTGTTTCTCCGCTCTGTTCACCACGCGAAGAAAATTATTCGTGACTTTAAGCCTGATGTTGTTTTGGGGACGGGGGGTTACGTTAGTGGCGCTGTGTTATATGCAGCAGCTAAGCAGCATATTCCAACCGTTATTCATGAACAAAACAGTGTCGTGGGAGTAACGAATAAGTTCTTGAGCCGGTATGTCGATCAAATTGCAATTGCTTTTGAAGCCGCCCGAAACCAATTCCCCGAAGAAAAAGTAACAATGACGGGTAACCCACGTGCTCAACAGGTTGCCTCTCAGACCGCAAGTACCTTTTCATGGGAAGAATATGGACTGGAAGACGATGTTCCGACATTGATGGTTTTTGGTGGTAGTCAAGGTGCACCGAAGATTAATACAACAGTCGTTGATGCAATTCCAGAATTTAACAAGCGTCCATACCAGGTAATTTTTGCGACTGGTCAAAAACGATATGATAATGTTAAAAAACAACTTCAGGGAGTAAAGATTGGCAAGAACGTTAAGGTAGTTCCGTACATTAAGGATATGCCTGCTAAGATGCCTAAAGTTGCTGCCTTAGTTTCTCGTGCCGGAGCAACAACAATTGCGGAAGTAACTGCGTTGGGAGTTCCAACAATCTTGATTCCTAGTCCATACGTAACAGCTAATCACCAGGTAAAAAACGCCCAATCATTAGTGCGAAAGAATGCAGCGGTAATGATTACTGAGGATAAATTAGATAGCAGGTCATTATTGCTTCAAGCAGATAAAATTATGGAAAATAAAGATCTTCGTGCCAAAATGGCTGGTGCTTCTCGCAAGATTGGCCACCCACAAGCTGCTGATGAGTTAATTGCGGTTCTTCATAAGGCAATTAATGAACATTAGTGGTGAGTAAAATGACGAGAGACAATTTTATTCCAGAGCACCGTCGTTACTCACAACGGCTAGCTCGTTTGGAGAAGCAGAATAATTCTGCACAAGCAAGAGAACACCAACCAATAAGTAATAAGGTTGTTGGAATAAAAAAGCAGCGTCGGAACTCTAGTAAAAAAAGAATTAGTGTCTTGGTATGGATTTTCGGGCTCGTTTTGCTGGTAATGATTTACATTATTTCTCCTTTAAGTAAAGTTACTGATATTACGATAAGCGGAAATAATGAATTGTCGAATGAACGGGTCGAAAAAGCAACTACCATTTGGCGAGGGAGGTTAATTTGGACAGCATTTTTCGCACAGCGGCATTTAGAGCATGAGGCTAAAATAAGGGATCCGCAAATTAGGTCACTAAAAGTTAAACTACGCGGACCTCAAAGTGTCCATGTAGCGATTACGGAAAATCACTTGCTAGGTGAAGGTCAAATCGGTAAGCAGAAATATGCTGTTTTAACGAATGGTCAATTGCAATTAACGACAGCACAAAACACCAATATTGACTTTAAAGGATTTGAAAAGAATCGTGAGCAGCTGAAAATTCTGGGACAACAACTTGGAAAATTAAAGCCGGTTATCTATCATGGGATTTCTTCGATAGAGTACCAACCGACTAAGGAGTCTCCCCACCAAATTATTTTGTATATGAAAGATGGTAATACGGTTAAAGCTAATTTAACGAATGTTGGTGATAAGCTAAAATATTATCCATCAATCCTCACTAAAATGAAGGGGCAAGGAGTTGTCGATTTGCGGGTTGGCGCATATTCTTATGACTATGGATCAAAAGATAAATGAATTTATTAAAAAAACTTACGAAGATCTTTTTTTACAAGTGATTAACTATGGTAAAATCTAAACTAGACTAATAAATAAAAATATTATTTTAGTGTAAAAAATTTAGGAGGTTCCTCTCAATGGATAATTCTGAGGTTTATGTTGGGTTAGATATTGGAACCACCTCGATAAAAGCATTAGTATGTGAAAATGTTAAGGGGCAAATTAAGGTCATTGGTGTCGGTGTTGAGCCAGCGGCAGGTATGAGTCGTGGTGTAATAGTTGATATTGATAAGACTGCTCGTGTAATTTCAAATGCGATTGCTCAGGCTGAGGAGAAGTCCAATATAGACATTAAACAAGTTATTGTTGGCTTGCCAGCAAATTATTTACAAATGCAACGGGTTCACGGGATGATTACTATTGCCAATAATGGTCAATCACGTGAAATTGTTGATCAAGATGTCTTGAATTTAGCACGAGAAGCGTTAACACAAAGTATCCCGCCTGAAAGAACGGTAATTGATCTAATGCCAACAGAATTCACTGTTGATGGTTTTGATGGAATTAAAGATCCTCGTGGAATGGTTGGGGTTCGTCTCGAAATGAAGGGGACTCTCTATACCGGACCAAAAACAATTATCCATAATGCCAAAAAAGCAATCCAAAAAGCCGGCTACACGGTTCGTGATTTTGTTGTTTCACCAATTGCAACCGGATTTAACCTGCTTAATGATGGTGAGCAAGACTTTGGAACAATTGTAATCGACCTTGGTGGCGGTCAAACAACAACAAGTATTATTCACGATCACCAATTAAAGTACAGTTACGTTGATCCAGAAGGTGGTCAGTATATCACCAAGGATATTTCAACTGTTTTAAACACATCGTTAAAAAATGCTGAGCAATTAAAACGTGATCATGGCTTTGCAGATAGTACCCAAGCAGATGATAATGTTCAGATTGATGTTGACGTTGTTGGTCAAGATAAGCCGGTTCAATATAGTGAACGTTACCTTTCAGAGGTTATTGAAGCTCGAGTTCGGCAAATCTTTAACCGGGTTGCGCGTCAGCTAGAACGTATTAATGCTCCTGAGTTACCAGGTGGGGTAATTTTAATCGGTGGCGTTGCTGCTCTACCAGGTATTAGTTCATTAGCTAAGCAATACTTTTCAGGTAACGTAAAAGTATTTGTTCCTGAACAAATGGGAATTCGTCACCCACGTTTTGCTACCAGTTACGCGCTCGGCCTTTATGAAGATCGGCTGTCCGGAATTGATCGATTGATTAAGCAAGTAGTTCAAGAAGCTGATTTTGGTAAAACCACGGCGGAAAATAATGATGCCAATCATCAACCCCAAAGTGAGAGTGCTGTTAATAGCAATAGCAGACCAATTCAAAAACGGGCTGATCGAGAACAAAATACGAAAAAGAAAGATGGCTCGTTTAGTAATAAGTTCAAGAGCCTCTTTAACAACTTATTTGATTAATAAACTAACGGAGGATGTCGAATGGATAACGAGAATTCAATGGAAAACCAATTTGCTGGAGCTAAGATTAAGGTTATTGGTGTCGGTGGTGGTGGCGGTAACGCCGTAAACCGAATGATTACTGAAAAAGTTCAGGGTGTCGACTTTATCGTTGCAAATACTGATTTGCAAGCACTAAATGCCTCAGAAGCACAAACAAAGATCCAATTGGGACCTAAGTTGACCAAGGGACTTGGTGCTGGTTCTAATCCTGAAGTAGGTGATAAAGCCGCTGAGGAAAGTGAAGAACAAATTCAAAAGGCACTTGAAGGTTCAGATATGGTATTTATTACTGCTGGAATGGGTGGTGGTACTGGAACCGGTGCCGCTCCAGTAGTTGCTAAGATCGCTAAAGATAGTGGTGCATTAACAGTCGGTGTTGTTACTCGGCCTTTCTCTTTTGAAGGTCCACGCCGGGCTAAGTTTGCCACTGAGGGATTAGCAAAATTAAAGGCTAACGTAGATACCTTGATTATTGTTGCTAATAACCGTTTGCTTGAAATGATTGATAAGAAGACTCCAATGATGGAAGCATTTAAGGAAGCAGATAATGTTCTTCGTCAGGGTGTTCAAGGGATTTCTGACTTGATTGTTACTCCTGGATACATCAACTTAGACTTTGCTGATATTAAGACGTTAATGTCCAATCAGGGTTCTGCTTTAATGGGAGTTGGTAGCGCAACGGGCGAGAATCGTGCTACTGAAGCTACTAAGAAGGCAATTTCCTCACCACTTCTTGAAGTATCAATTTCAGGTGCACAACATGTCTTAATGGACATTACTGGTGGTAAGGATCTTTCAATGTTTGAAGCACAGGAAGCTTCTGATGTAATTAAGCAGGCTGCTGGCACCAATGTTGACATTTCATTCGGGATGTCACTTAATGAATCTCTAGGCGATGAAGTACGGGTAACCGTAATTGCTACGGGAATTGATGCAAAGAAGAGTAAAAATACTCATTCAGCAAAACACGTTGCTCCAGTAAGTGAAGAACCAAAGAGTGATGATAACAAGCCTAGTCAAGAAAATGCATCAGATGATCCTTTTGATGGTTGGAATGATCCAACCGCAGGAATCAATGATTCAAATGAACAAACGGACAATGAATTTTCACACGTAAAGAAGCCAGAATTTAATGTCTTTAATGATGATTCTGCCGCAACTGATGATGACGATGATAACTTGTCAACACCACCATTCTTTAAGAATCGTCGTCAATAATGAATAGGTAAATGATGGGGAGAGGCACTATTTTAGGGCATCTCCCATTTCGTGATTTTAGAAAGGTTAGGAGGAATTGAGATGGCTAATAATCTTTTTAAGAGTCTTTTTAGTGATGGTGACTCTGATAATCAAGAAGAATACTATGATGAACAGGCTCCCGTTGCCCAAGGGGATAATAAGGTTGTTTCAATGAATAGTGTTCGTCAACGTTCAAGTAAAATTGCATTGTATGAACCACGACTCTATGCGGATGTTAAGCAAATTGCTGATCAATTATTGAATGACCGAGCAGTAATTGTTAACTTTTCTCAAATGGATGCCAAAGTAGCCAGTCGGATTGTTGACTTTTTGAACGGGACTGTTTTTGCAATTAATGGTGATATTAAGCGGATCGGGAAAGAAATATTCCTTTGCACACCAAAGAATTTTGAGGTTTCTGGTAATTTATCAGATACGCTCAAAAATGATCCGGATAAAATTTAGCGGAAAAGGAGCTTGTAATGGCAATTATTAATTTTTTAGCCTGGGTAATTTACCAACTAATTGATATTTATATCCTGGTGATTGTCATTTGGTGCTTGCTATCATGGTTTCCAAATGCAAGAGGAAGTCGTTTGGGAGAGATTGTCAATCGGTTGGTAGAACCATATATGCGGTGGTTTGACTTTATTCCGCCATTAGGGGGAATTAGTTTTTCACCGATTGTAGCGATCTTTGTTCTTTACCTTGTTCAGTATGGGCTAAAAGCAATTACCATGATGATTTAATAAATAATGGATGAATTAAACGTAAAACAACATTTCCGGGCCGATGAGGGGCCAATTATTGATCAAATCAATGACTGGATAGTTCAGGCTAATGATCAATATCGTCCGGTGTTAACACCATTTCTTAATCCTCGTCAGCAATATATTGCGCAAACCCTTGTTAATAGTGATGATTACGTTAAGCTGGAGTCATTTGGTGGTTGGCAAAGTGCTGAAATGCGGCGGTTGCTCTTTTTCCCGTCATATTATCAGCCACAGGCAGCTGACTTTGCAGTTACGGGCTTAGAAGTTGACTATCCGCAAAAATTTGCTGAGCTTCATCACCGGCAAATAATGGGAACATTATTAGGTGAGGGGTTAGAACGAGCATCATTTGGGGATATCGTTACTAATGGAAAACGGTGGCAAGTGGTGGTTACTAATCAGATGGCGCGGTTTGTCCGTGAGCGAATCGATCACGTTGGCAAGATTAAAGTAAAATGGAAGCCGGTTCAACTTGAGGAGTTAATTGTTCCTGAAGATGATTGGGAACAGCTATCGACAACCGTTTCATCACTGAGAATTGATGCGATAATTGCAGCAGGATTTAACTATTCTCGTAATCGGGCAAAACAGTTATTAGAGCATGGCCTTGTTCAAATCAACTGGGAAGAAATGCAACGACCGGATTACTCAGTTCGGGAACATGATATGTTGTCTGTTAGACATGCTGGCCGTTTAAGAATGGATCAGGTTGGGAGCATTACTAGGAAGAATAAGCAGCGGATTACTTTATCAATCATTCGCGCTTAATTAAGATCACATGGAGGAAAAACCGATGAGTTTAGCTGTAGATGAAATTAATCAAATCCAATTTAATACTAAAATGCGTGGCTACAATCCAACTGAAGTGAATGACTTTATTAAGGAAGTCGCACAAACAGTTCAGGAATTGACCGACCAGAATCGGGCGCTACAAGAAAAGGTCAAGGCCGATGAAAGCAAGCTGAAATACTTTAGTGAGTTAAAGGATTCACTGAATAAGTCAATTTTGGTTGCTCAAGAAGCTGCTGATAAGGTTAAGAACAATGCTAAGCGTGAAGCTGACATTATGGTGCGTGAAGCCCAAAAACAGGCAACTGACATTGTTTCAACAGCTAACGAAAAGGCTAATCAAATTGTTGAAAATACTGCAGAAGGGACTCGGAAGTTAACGTCAGAAACTAGTGACTTAAAGAAACAAACGCGGATCTTCCGTCAGCGGTTACAAGTAATGCTTGAATCTCAATTGGAAGTAGTTAAGAGTGACGAATGGGATAAGTTATTAGCCAACGATGATATTGATAAATATGGAGAAATTCAAAATATTTTAGGAACTCGTCTTGACAATAATTCGGGTGAAAGTGTAGAATCAACCTCAATTACAACTAGTGATTTTGAATCTGAAAGTACAACCGCTACCGTTGCGGACGAGACTACTTCAGGCAGTGTTGCAATTGAAAATAACGTTGCATCGGATTCAGCTGTTACGTCAGACTCAGAGGCTGTTGTCAAATCAGAAGAAAGTGAAAGTGCTCCTGCTAGTTCTGCAGAGACAGTTTCCTTTAACTCACCGACCGACTTTGCTTCAGCATTTGCCGATACTTCAGCGGTAGCGCAAAGTGATGAGAGTAAAGCAACCAATGATTCTGTTGCGTCTGCTTCTACCGAATCAAGCAATAGTGAAGATGAGGGTGACACTGTTGTTGTTTTCCCAGATAATAACTAGTTGTTTAAATTAAATTGTAATAATTAATAACAAAAACGTCGAAGGACATTAGTAGAACAAGAATGATTCAGCGAGTTAGCAAGTGGTGTGAGGCTAATATTTAGTATTGTTTTACTTGATCGGTCCCGAGTACCTGGTTGAATATTTAAATCAGGTCGGTTCATTACCGTTAAGCAATGGTTGAGGGGATATTTGATTAACCAAATATCCTGAAAACGGGTGGTACCACGAAATGCTTCGTCCCAGTGATGGGATGAAGTTTTTTTAGTTATTAATTGTTGATTGAGAAAGGAGAATTGCATATGCGAGTTAAAGATACATTAAACTTGGGTAAGACCAAGTTCCCGATGCGGGGAAAGTTACCAGTCACTGAAGCACAACGTGAAAGTGTTTGGGAAGAAAATAAAGTATATGAATTACGACAAAAATTAAATGAGGGGAAGCCAACGTTTATTCTTCACGATGGCCCTCCATACGCTAATGGTAATATTCACATTGGTCACGCCATGAATAAGATTTCTAAGGACTTTATCGTTCGTTACAAGTCAATGAGTGGCTTCCGTTCACCATATGTTCCTGGTTGGGATACTCACGGGTTGCCGATTGAACACCAATTGACGAAGGCCGGTTACGACCGGAAGAAGATGAGTCTAACAGAATTCCGTGACCTCTGTCGGAAGTATGCTTTGGAACAAGTTGACAAGCAACGCAAAGATTTCAAACGGTTAGGAGTTAGCGGTGACTGGAATCACCCGTACCTAACTTTGGATAAGGAATTTGAGGCTGCACAAATTCGTGTCTTTGGTGAATTTGCTAAGAAGGGTCTTTTGTACCAAGCTAAGAAGCCAGTTTACTGGTCATGGTCATCTGAATCAGCATTAGCAGAAGCCGAAGTTGAATATCATGACGTCACTGCTAAAACAGCCTTCTTTGTTGAACAGGTTAAGGACGGTAAGGGTGTTCTTGATAGTGATACCTACCTAGTTGTCTGGACTACTACTCCATGGACCGTTCCAGCATCTGAAGCGGTAGCGGTAAATGCTAAGTTTGACTACTCAGTTGTTAAACCAGCTAATGACGATCGGAAGTTTGTTGTTGCAACGGAACTTTTGGAAGGATTAGCAGAGAAACTTGGTTGGGACGACTACCAAGTAGTTAAGCATGTCGCCGGAAAGGATCTGGAAGGTTTAACTACTCAACACCCATACCTTGATCGTGAACTTTTGGTTGGGGTTGCTGATTACGTTACTGCTGATGCTGGTACCGGACTTGTTCACACCGCTCCGGGATATGGGGACGATGACTACAACTTTGGTAAAAAGTATGACTTGCCAATTTTCGCCCCAATTAATGATCAAGGTGTCCTGACAAAGGAAAACGGTGACGACTTTGATGGTGTCTTCTACCAAAAAGCTGATGACATTTCACTGCAAAAGCTTGAAGATAATAATGCTCTTCTTCTTGAAGAACCATTAAAGCACAGCTATCCATTCGATTGGCGGACAAAGAAGCCAATTATTTTCCGGGCAACAGATCAGTGGTTCGTATCCATTGAAAAGATGCGTCAAAATATCTTAGATGCCTTAGAAAATGTTAAGTACCACCCAGAATGGGGTAAGGTTCGCCTTCGCAATATGATTAAGGATCGTGGCGACTGGGTAATTTCACGGCAACGTGTTTGGGGTGTACCACTGCCAATCTTCTACGCTGAAGATGGTACACCAATCATGGAAGAAGAAACGATTAATCATGTTGCAGATCTCTTTAGAAAATATGGTTCTAATGTTTGGTTTGAACGTGATGCAAAGGATCTTCTCCCAGAAGGATACACTAACGAACATTCACCTCATGGTAAGTTTACTAAGGAAACCGATATTATGGATGTTTGGTTTGACTCTGGTTCTTCCCACCAAGGGGTTCTAGCTGAACGGGATTACTTGACTTATCCAGCTGATCTTTACCTTGAAGGATCCGATCAGTATCGTGGTTGGTTCAATTCAAGCCTGATTACTAGTGTTGTTTGCTCTGGTCATGCTCCATATAAGGAAATCGTTTCTCAAGGATTTACCCTTGATAAGCGTGGTAACAAGATGAGTAAGTCACAGGGGAACGTTATCGATCCAAATAAGGTTGTCCAACAAATGGGTGCCGAAATTATTCGTCTTTGGGTAATGAGTGCTGATACTTCTGCTGATGTGCGGGTTTCAATGGGAACTTTCCAACAGATCTCAGAAGCATACCGAAAATTACGGAACACCTTCCGTTTCTTGCTTGCTAATACTAGTGATTTCAATGCAAGTGAAAATACTGTTTCCTACGAGTATATGAGTTCCGTAGATCAGTACATGCTCGTTAAGCTTAATCATTTCCTTGAAAAGATGCGAGCTGATTTTGATAACTATGACTTCCTTGATGCTTACCGGTTATTAATTAACTTTGTTAACAATGATTTATCAGCCTTCTACATGAACGTGGCAAAGGATGTTCTCTACATTGAACCTGAGAATTCACAAACCCGGCGTTCAATGCAAACGGTCTTCTATGACATCTTGTTAACAATGGTTAAGCTGCTTACTCCAATCTTGCCACACACAACTGAAGAAGTTTGGAGCTACATGAACGAACCGGAAGAATTTGTTCAATTGACTGAAATCCCAGAAGTACGCCACTTTGATGGTGAAGAAGGACTGTTAGATAAGTGGTCTGAATTTATGGGAGTTCGTTCACACGTCTTGAAGAGTTTGGAAGAGGCACGGAACGCTAAGATGATTGGTAAGTCATTAGAAGCTCAAGTTGACCTTTACGTGAATGAACACAATAAGAAACTATTAGAGAGTCTTGATGCCGATGTCCAATTATTATTGGGCGTTTCAAAGCTTAATCTTCATTCTCTTGATGAAGCGGCTGCAGATGCTGATCAATACAATGATGGGATTGCAGTTAAGGTAAGTGTTGCCCCAGGTGAAACCTGTCAACGGTGCCGGATGGTTAAGGAAGATGTTGGTTCAGATCCAGCTTACCCAACCCTCTGTGCTCGTTGTGCCAAGGTAGTTCGGGAAAGCTTCCCAGAAACAGTTGATGAAGGCTTAGAAAAATAGTTGCCCATCAATGACAAACCCCTAGTTAGCGTTGTAAAATACCAAGTGACGTTTATGTTGCTTGGTATTTTTTATTGTAGGTGAAATTAATGTTACAAGGCACAGTCAAAAGTTTTGATCGTGAAAAGGGGTGGGGATTTATTGATGTTCCCCATGAAGGTGAAATTTTCGTTCATTATACGGGAATTGAAGGCCACGGCTTAAGGATCTTGACCCCAGGAGAACGGGTTGCGTTAGTTATTGTTCAAGGAAAACGCGGACCACAAGCGGCACATGTTCAGCGACTCAGTAAGCGAGGCTATTAAAATGAATTTTGAAGAAAAAACATTAAGTGAGAAGAATGTTTTCGATGGTAAATTGATTAAAGTTGCTGTTGAAGAGGTCGAAACTCCAAAAGGTTTAAAAGCACAACGAGAAATTGTTCATCATGCTCCAGCAGTGGCAATTCTGGCGTTAACTGCTGATCACAAAATGATTTTGGAAAAGCAATGGCGCTCGCCAATTCATGATACGACCTTGGAAATTCCTGCAGGAAAGGTTGATTCACGTGATAGTCGTGATGCCCTTCATGCTGCTAAACGTGAATTAAATGAAGAGACCCGTCTTAAGGCAGGGACGATCAAGAAAATTTCATCATTTTACACATCGGTTGGGGTTCTGGATGAATTTATGACACTCTACTTAGCAACAGATCTCACACCGGTAGAAAATAAACTGCCTCAGGACCGTGATGAGCAACTAGTATTAGAAAAGGTGACCCTTGATGAAGCGTTAAAGATGATTGGTGAAGGACAAATTGAGGACGCCAAGACGATTATGGCAATTTATTATTGGCGAGGGATGACCAACCATGGATAAGGATCCGCAAAATAATAATGAACGGCTAACGCGTCAACAGTATCGTCAGCAACATACGACCGTTTCCAATAATAGTGAAGATGAACAACAGCCTTTTCGGTCTCGGGTTGATCAGAAAATCGAACAGGAACAGCTAACCAGTGAGCAGAAGATGCAGCGGCTACGAAAACGGTTAAACATTGCCATTATTAGCTTAGTAGTCGCAATTATAATCGTTTATTTAATTTTATTTTTTGTAAAGTAAGGATGAAGAGAATGAAGTTTGGAATTATTTGTGCAATGCCCGAAGAAATTAAGGAATTGACGGCAGCATTAGAGAATGAACAGGTAAAGGAAATCGGTGGCAAAAAGTATTATTCTGGACAAATTGATAACCAGAATGTTATTTTAGTTGAATCCGGCATTGGTAAGGTTGAAGCTGGGATTACAACAGAGCACCTAATTACAGATTTTGGAGTAGATGTAGTAATTAACTCTGGCTCTGCAGGTGGAATTGGTCAAGGACTCCATGTTGGCGATGTTGTTATTTCTAGTGAAACTGCCTACCATGATGTTGATGTACGGGCATTTGACTATGTTTATGGTCAGTTACCAGGGAAAGAACCCCGGTTTAAAGCATCTGCAAAGTGGGGACAAGCCATTGAAAAGGCTGGTGAAAAGACTGGCTTAAATATTAAACGCGGGCTAATCGTTTCAGGTGATCAATTTATTGCTAGTAAGGATGCAATTCAAGAGATCCTTCACTACTTCCCTGATGCATTATCAAGTGAAATGGAAGGGGCAGCTGTCGGACAGGTTGCAACTGATCATGATGTTCCGTACGTTGTTGTTCGAGCAATGTCTGATACTGGAGACGAAGATGCCGGAGTTAGTTTTGATGAATTTATTATCGATGCTGGTAAACGTTCCGCCAAGATGTTATTACAACTCTTTGCGGATTTGAATAAATAGGGAGGCACATGAAGAGTGAGTGAAGTATATTTTGATAATGCAGCAACAACACCAATGACCAAGCCGGTGATTGATGAGCTGATAAAGCAAACGGAAAATACCTGGGGGAATGCTTCAACGGGGTATTCTTACGGTCGTCACTCCAAGCTAGTCCTTGAAAACAGTCGTCACGTAATTGCTCAAAGTATTAACGCTAAGGATGAGGAAATCGTCTTTACCAGTGGTGGAACCGAAAGCGATAATACCGCAATAATTCAAACAGCATTAACGCGACAAAATCTTGGCAAGCACATTATTACCACCGCGATTGAGCATGAAGCAATTTTGAAGCCACTACATTATTTAGAATCATTAGGATTTGATGTCACCTACCTGCCAGTTGATAAGAATGGCAATATTTCATTAGCAGATTTTAAGGCAGCCTTACGTGATGATACGATTCTTGTGTCAATCATGATGGGAAATAATGAAGTCGGTAGTCGGATGCCGATTCATGAAATTGGTGAAATTTTAAAGGATCACCAAGCATGGTTCCATACCGACGCTGTTCAAGCTTATGGACTCTTGCCGATCGATGTTGAGGCTGATCACATTGACCTTATGTCAACCTCAGCCCATAAGTTGAATGGTCCTAAGATGGTTGGCTTTCTGTATCGTCGCGACGGGATTAGTTTCCCTAGCTTTGTTCGCGGTGGTGATCAGGAAACAAAACGCCGTGCGGGAACCGAGAATGTTCCAGCCATCGCGGCGTTTGCTAAGGCGGTTTCCATTGATACCCCTGAGGAAAAGCAAAAGCGTCAAGAACGTTATTATCACTTTAAGCAGTTAATCGTTAAGCGGTTAACGGATGCTGGAGTTGACTTTGAGGTCAATGGACAACTAGACCCTCATGCTCTTAACCATGTTCTTAATTTATGGTTTAAGGGGATTTCTACCTATGTAATGCAAACCGATCTTGACCTTGCTGGCTATGCCGTTTCGGGTGGTTCTGCATGTACTGCCGGAAGCATTGAGCCTTCTCATGTATTAACCGCGATGTTTGGTAAGGATAGTCCGCGAATTAGTGAGTCAATTCGGATTAGCTTTGGGGCATTAAACACTGAAGAAGAGGTTAATGGCTTAGTGGATGCGATCATTGAAATTGTTAATAAGCTAAAAAATATTAAAGGAGTTGAGGACTAATGCAGTTTGTAAAAACAGTTCAACTTCAAGGGGATTCAGACAAGTATTCAATTAGTCCCGACATTAAACGATACACTTTAATTGATTTAGGGTTTGAAGAAACCAAACGCGGAAACTTTGAATATGTTGGAAGCGTTGATACTGACAACCCATTTAACCCGGTTGCTAAACTCCGGATCCTGATCTCTGCTGACCTAACTGGGTTTAAAATGGAAACTGTTACCGGGAACGGAATGCGGAAAATTAACATCTTTACTCATCCGCGCGCCAAGGAATTTGTTGAGCAGTATCATTTTATTTTAAAAGAAATGCTTAAACGGAATGTTTTTTTAGTAACAAAAGGGTAAATTAATGCAGTAGTTGGCAAGTTTTGATACAATAGTTCACACTGGTAACATGCGACCTTCTATCGTAGATTGTTCCAGAATCTATTTGAAATGATGGTGATTAAATAATGTCTGACAAGAGCCATACACGGGTGGTTGTTGGAATGAGTGGCGGGGTTGATTCTTCAGTTACCGCCCTCCTATTAAAGCGTCAGGGATATGACGTCGTTGGTGTCTTTATGAAAAATTGGGATGATACCGATGAAAATGGCGTTTGTACCGCAACGGAAGATTATAAAGATGTTGCTAAGGTAGCAACCAAAATCGGCATTCCCTATTACTCAGTTAACTTTGAAAAGGAGTATTGGGATCGTGTCTTCAAGTACTTTATTGCTGAATACAAGAAGGGACGGACACCTAACCCGGATGTTATCTGTAATAAGGAAATTAAGTTTAAAGCGTTTATTGATTATGCTAACCAGCTTGGTGCTGATTACGTTGCAACGGGACACTATGCTGATTTAAAGCGTGATGCTGACGGACGGATGCACCTGATGCGGGCAAAGGATCAAAACAAGGATCAAACATACTTCTTAAGTCAATTAGACTACCAGCAATTAGATAAGGTGCTGTTCCCACTGGCAAACTATACCAAGCCAGAAATTCGCCAAATTGCTGAAGAAGCTGGACTTGCTACAGCCAAAAAGAAGGATTCTGTTGGGATCTGTTTTATTGGTGAAGATGGCCACTTCCGTGAATTCTTGAGCCAATACATCCCAGCACAACCAGGAAACATGGAGACAGTTGATGGCAAGGTAGTTGGCCAGCATATGGGACTAATGTATTATACGATTGGTCAGCGTCGGGGACTTGGCCTTGGCGGTAATAAGAAGAGTAATGCTCCTTGGTTCGTCATTGGTAAGGATATTAAGAAGAATGTTCTTTACGTTGGTCAGGGGTATGAAAATGAGCACCTCTATGCAACTCACCTCGAAGCTAGTGATATTCACTGGGTTGATGATGCTGTAAGTCGGTATGGTCATGATTTTCACTGTACTGCCAAATTCCGTTACCGGCAAAAGGATGTTGGTGTAACGGTTCACATCTCTGAAGACGAGCAAATGGTTACCGTAACCTTTGATGACCCGGCACGGGCAATTACTCCGGGACAGGCAGTTGTCTTCTATGATGGTGAAGAGTGTCTTGGGAGTGCGATTATTGACCGGGCATATAATCATGATCACCTTTGCCAATACGTTTAAACATAAAAAATAATGCAAAGTAGGGAAGATACCGTTATTAGTATATAGGTGGTATACTTCCCTATACATATTAAGAAAAGTTTGGAACACGACGATTATTTTTTGTTAAAATAGAGGAAAAAGGTCGAATAATATGACTAAAGTTTACTTAATCCGTCACGGAAAAACACAATGGAATCTTGAATCTCGTTACCAGGGTGCTAACGGTGATTCGCCATTACTTGATCAAAGTTATAAGGAAATTGAATTACTAGCGGAATCGTTAAAAAATGTTCCAATTAATCACGTCTATGCTAGTCCGTTGAAACGTGCTCGGGTAACGGCAATGACATTATTACAGCACCTTAATCGACCGGTTCCTCTAACAATTGATAGTCGGTTAAAAGAATTTAATCTGGGAAAGATGGAGGGGATGCATTTTGATGCGGTTGCTGAAAAGTGGCCTGATGTGTTAAAAAATTTCCGCCATCATCCTGATAAATATGATAGTTCTATCGTAGAAAGTGAAAGCTTTGCACAAGTTATTAACCGCATGGGAGCAGCCATCAAAGAGTTTTGTCGGAATGATCCGCATGGGACAATTTTAATTGTTTCACATGGGGCAGCTCTGAATGCTAGTATTAATGCGCTTGTGGGAACCCCTCTCGCACACTTGAAAGATCGTGGTGGCCTTAGTAACACTTCTACTACCATTCTGACTACAGATGATGCTGAACATTTTGAACTGGAAAAGTGGAATGATACTTCATACTTGCATAAGGCTAATGTTGATCCGACTGATACAATCTGAGGAGAGTGAATTTAAATGACAGAACAACAGACTAATCGTGAAGAACAAAAGAAGCAAACAGAACGTTTAGTGCATAAGTTAATTACTGCAATCGATGAATTCCCTGATAAAGCTAATAACTATTATGATTTAGGTTCATTATTAACTCGTCTTCAGGACTATGCTCAAGCTGAAGAACTATTTATGAAGGCTTTAGGGATCTTTGAGGCAAAGGGTGATCAGAAAGCCCAAAACCTATTAAATTACGGGCTTGGAAACCTATATTATGAGGTCGGTAAAGTTGATCAAGCCATTAAGCTTTACAACAAGATTGATGATAAGAAATTGAAGGCTGATTCTTATCTGATGCTTGCCCAAAGCTACAGTAAGAAAAAGCAGTATAAGCAGGTTGTTGCTTATGGTTTAACAGCTCATGAATTACGACCGGAAGATCCGGAAATTGATCAAGCTCTGGGAGACGCTCTTCTTGCTCTGGGTGAATTTAAGCAGGCTGCATCATACTATGATGCCATTTTGAAGCACCACCCTGGTCGAGCAGATACACAATTTAACCGTGGATTGGTAGCAATGGTCCTTGGAGAACCATATAAGGATTATTTGAATCAGGCACGGCAGCTTGACTTAGATTACTACACTAAGAGTGAAAAGCGGATTGCTGAAATTGAAAAAACGTTACAAGCAACGCAGAAACCGCAAAATGATAAATAATAAATTTAAGGAAGGATGACTTTCATGGCAGAAGAAATTAACCTATTTGAGGCGCCAGAAGAGCCATCCTTTTTTATTGGTCAAGTACAATCGGATATTTTTGATAGTCCTGATTCTTTTTATAAGGTTTTGCTAGTTTCGGTAGAAGACGCTAATTTCGATTGGAACGAAAGTGAAATAACGGTTACGGGGAGCTTTGGCGATCTCCGTGATGATCAAACGTATCGCTTTGAGGGAAAATTAATTGATCACCCTAAGTATGGTCGTCAATTCCAAGCAAGTTCATATCATGCTAACCAGCCAACCAGTAAAGAGGGAATTGTTAATTTCCTTGCTGGCAAGCAGTTCCCTGGAGTGGGGAAAAAGACTGCTGAAAAGATTGTTGATCAATTAGGCATCCATGCAATTGACAAGATCACTGCTGACCCGCATATTCTTGATGGCTTGAAATTACGTGAAGCAATTCGAACTAGCCTTGTTGAAAACCTGAATGCTAATCAGGGAATGGACCAAATTATTATTGGATTAAATGATTTGGGATTTGGGAGTAATCTGAGCAGTGCCATTTTTGACCGCTATGGGGATGAAACTCTTCATGTTATTAGTGAAAATCCATACCAGCTTGTTCAGGATATTGACGGAATTAGTTTTAAGCGGGCAGATCAGGTAGCCATTAAAATGGGAATTCCTGCCGATGATCAGCGACGAATCTCAGCAGCCATTATCCAGTCAATTGATGATTTAACGATGATGAGTGGTGATACCTATACCAGCGCTAAGCCGTTGCTTCAGGAAAGTATGCGCTTGCTTTCAGATACTAATGGACAACCAATTCCAACTGCTAAGGTTACTCAGCAGATTGTTGAAATGGAGAAAAGCGGTGCCATTCAGTACGAAGATAAACGGATTTATCCGGCAAGTCTGTATAAGGCTGAATGGCAAATCGCCGAAAATCTGCACCGGCTTTGCCAAAACCAGGACGAGTCAAAAAATGAGAAGCAAATTACAACCATTCTGGAAAAACTGCCAGTCAAAACTGGAATCAAATATGATGAGATCCAGATAGAAGCGATTAAAACGGCATTAACATCTAAGGTAATGCTCCTTACCGGGGGACCAGGAACCGGGAAAACAACAATTATTAAGGGTGTTGTTGAGGCGTTTGCTGAACTTCACGAAATTGCTCTTGATCCGAACCAGTATAAGGAAAAGGCATTTCCAATTTTACTTGCTGCGCCAACGGGTCGGGCTGCCAAGCGAATGAGCGAAGCAACTGATCTGCCAGCAAGCACGATTCACCGCTTACTAGGGTTGAATGGTCGTGAAATGCCAACAGAATTAAACGCTAAGGATCTTGAAGGCTCATTATTGATCGTGGATGAAATGTCAATGGTTGATACATTGCTGTTTAAGGTTCTGGTTCAATCGATCCCGACATCAATGCACGTTATCTTTGTTGGTGATAAGGATCAGTTGCCCTCAGTCGGTCCTGGACAGGTTTTTCATGATTTGCTAGAATTTGCTGATCTACCACGGATTGAATTAAAAAAGATCCACCGTCAGGCAGCAGATTCAACAATTATCCCTCTTGCTCATGATATTCGTGAAGGGAAAATTCCAAGTGATTTAACGGTAAAAATGGCGGATCGTTCATTTATTGCATGCCACTCACGACAAGTCCCAGGAGTTGTGAAACAAATTATTGAGATGAGTCAAAAGCGTGGTTACGATGCTAATGATCTCCAAATCCTGGCACCGATGTATCGTGGCGCAGCGGGGGTTGATCGGCTAAACGATCTTTCCCAAGCCGTTTATAATCCAGCAGCTGCTAATAAGCAGGAGATTGAATTTCGGGGACAGGTGTTTCGAGTTGGTGATAAGGTTCTCCAACTGGTTAATAGTCCAGAGAATAACGTTTTTAACGGTGATATTGGTCGAATTACTGCAATTGAGAATGGCAGTAATAAGGGGAAAAAGAATGCCACAATGACAATTGACTTTGACGGGAATGAAGTTAACTATGGACGATTAGAGTGGTCACAAATTCGGTTGGCGTATAGTATTTCGATCCATAAATCTCAAGGTAGCCAATTTAAGATGGTGATTTTACCCTTAGTTCATGAATTTGGTAGGATGTTACAGCGGAACCTTCTCTACACGGCTGTTACCCGGGCCGCTGACAAGCTAATAATGGTCGGGGAGACGTATGCCTTCGTTACGGCAATTAATAGTCAATCTGTTAACCGGCAAACTAGTTTGGTAAAGAGATTAACGGATACTTGGAAACATCATGGTAAATTAAAATCACCACTTGAGCAGGGAACGGAAAATCAGTTTGAACCGGACAATATTAAAGAACATACTAGTGCTCAAGACGTCTCTGATGATCAATTAAGTCAAACTAAACAAACGATCCTAACCCCTGCATTGATTAAGTCAGGAGAAATCGATCCAATGATCGGGATGGAAGGACTTCGACCAGCTGATTTTAAAAAATAGTTCAGCTTGCACCAAATAAGAAAACTTGCGATAATAACAGTGTATTGTTGATTTTATCTTGAGGAGAATAACAATGACTGAAATAAAAGATGCGAAAAATGTTTGCTTATTTGCCTTAAATTCTAATGAACCCCTTGCTAAGAGTGTTGCTGATAAGATTGGTCTCCCACTTAGTAAGGCTTCCGTTAGTCACTTTGCAGACGGGGAAATTAAGGTAACCATTGACGAAAGTGTTCGTGGTTGTGAGACCTACGTAATCCAATCAGTATCCGATCCGGTCAATACTAATTTGATGGAATTACTGATTATGGTTGATGCTTTACGTCGGGCAAGTGCTGCCAAGATTAATGTTGTAATGCCATATTATGGGTACGCACGGCAGGACCGAAAAGCACGGAGTCGGGAACCAATCACTGCCAAATTGATCGCTAATCTGCTCGAAATGGACAAGATTGATCGACTAATTACAATTGATCTTCACGCTGCTCAGGTTCAAGGTTTCTTTGATATTCCAGTTGATCACTTACAAGCTACACAATTATTTGCTAAGTACGTAGAAAAACGTGATCTTGGCGATGATATTGTTGTGGTTTCACCTGATCATGCTGGAGTTAGTTTAGCTCGGCGCTTTGCAGAAGAAATTAAAGCACCGATTGCAATTGTTGATAACCGGAATGATGAGGTTCGTGAACGGAGTAGTCAAGAAGTTCCAGAATATGTTATTGGGGACGTTAAGGATAAAGTTGCCATTATCGTTGATGATATTGTTGATACTGGTGTGCGAATGAGTTTATCCGCTAAGGCACTCCAAAAATTTGGTGCGAAAAAGATTTATGGGGTTGCAACCCACGCAGTCCTGTCTGGAAATGCTCCTCAAGTATTGGAAGACTCGCCGCTTGAAGAAATGTGGGTAACTGATACCATTGAATTACCTGCTGAAAAGGAATTTAAGAAGCTTCACCGGCTTTCTGTGGCCGAACTATTAAAAGAGGCAATTGTTCGTGTCCACAATCACCAATCAATTCGTGAGTTATTTAAGCACTAGGAAAAACGAAGCTGGAAATTAACTTTCTCGGAGGGACGGTTGACTAACTTAGAACGATGAATGATGATAAAATCATCAGAATCGTTCGTAGTTAGGCTTGAGTCCCTCAGTTAATTTCCGCGATTAGACTCTGTAATTTTGGAGATCTCTAATTATAGATAAAGGGTGAGAAAAACGTTTAGTTTTTCTCACCCTTTAATTTATTAAGAATACGCCAGAACTAGCGATTACTTTAGCTTAGCCTGACGTTTTTTTCGTTAAGGTAATAATTATAATTGCATAGTAAAACCATCCGTTTTAGATGGGAAATGCAAAGTGTCTCGTTTGAACAGCCTGTTTTAGTAATAGATCTGCCAACTCGTCTTTTCGCTCTTGCTGTGAAATAAAAATCCCCATTTTTTCTTGATCGAAGCCAGTTACTAACTTGCTCTCATCACAGATAATTGGATTTTTCAAAACGTGAGGGCTCTTCTGAATTGCTTCTACTAGTTGATTAATAGTTATGGTTTCAGAAGTTAACTGAAGTGCTTTCGTATCTCGAGAACGGGTAGAAATCAAGTCGGCAGTCCCGTTAATCGACTTGCTTAGCAGATCGAGAATTTCTGCTTTAGTTAATGGCTGTTTTTCGATATTTCGTTCATGAACCGTTAGTTGATGAGCGGTGAGCCACTTAACTGCCTTCCGTTTTGAAGGATCGTTAGTGTGGTAGTATATACAAATCATGCGATCACTTCCTCCTATAACTATTTTTATTTTATCAATGAAATGAAATTAACAGTCTCAATCCTGACTTGTCTTTAATAAAATTTAAGCAAAATAACCTTTTTGTAACTTTCTTTATCTCATCTTTCCTTGATTAAAAAATAAAATCTTTAAAAATGTTAAAATTAGTACAAGAATTTCTAAAAAAATGATATGGTAAAAGAGATTTGAGTTATTAACTAAGTAATTAGCAATTATTTTTTCGTTTTTGAGAGGATGTTTCTGTATGGTAAAGAAAGTACGTAAGTATAGTTCATCAACAAGATTAGTTGCTGGAACGCTGGGAGCATTAAGTGTTTTTGCACTGACTACCCAAGCTAATAATACTGTTGAAGCAAAGGCAAAGAGTTCTAGTCATGCTGAACAACCAGCATCAATGAGTTCTTCTGCTAATGCTGTTCGTAATAGCGGTCAGTTATCATTAGCGCCAATTCAATCATCATCAGCTTCTTCTAAGTCGGCTTCAGTTGCTAAGGATGGAATTTATGTGGTTAAGAGTGGCGATACCTTAAGTGAACTAGCTGTTCAATTTAACGTTAGCCTTAATGATCTTGTTGCTTGGAATCATATCCAGAATCCAAACTTGATTTATGTTGGTCAACAATTATCAATTGATGGCAAAAATGTTAACTCAGCAGTATCACAATCAAGTGCTGCCCCAGTTGCTCAACCACAATCATTTACCGTTACAGGAAATGTTCAACAGGCTCAACCGCAAGCTGTTCAAGGAGCTGTTAGCGAAGCTGCCCAACCACAAGCAATGGGAAACACCGTTCAACAAGCGGCTAATCAACAAGGCCAATCATCACAAATGGTTAGTTCAGCATATACAAGTACAGTAAATGCAGCTGCTTATAACTCTGCTGCCCCTAGTCAACAGAGCTCTGCAGTTGCTGTAGCAGATAATCAACAGGTAAACAGTCAACAACCTGTTTCTGCTAATAGTACTCAAGCAGTGGCTTATAGTACAGCTTCACGAGCAGCCGCAACTAACCAAATGACAGCACAAAGTCAACAAGTAACTACTAGTTCAGCTGCATCTCAACCAACACAACAATCACAAGCTCAACAAAGCCAAGCTGCTCAACAGGCAACTAGTCAACAAGCAGCAAGTCAAAACCAAAACAATTCTAACTTGCAATCTGGCTCAGTTGTTAGTTTAGCAAGTAAGATTGCTAGTTCTAACAGTGTTCCATATCAATGGGGCGGTAATTCATTAAGCGGAATGGATTGTTCAGGATTTGTTCAATACGTATATGCAAATGCTGAAGGAAAGCAATTGCCACACAATACCGTTGCCATGGAAAGCTACGTTAATACTAAGCCAGTTAGTCAGGCTCAATCAGGAGACCTTCTCTTCTGGGGAAATCATGGTAGCTCATACCACGTTGGTATTTACATGGGGAACAACCAATATGCTGCTGCGGCTAAGCCTGGAACCAACGTTGCAGTATATAACCTAAGCTCATACTTTACACCAAGTTTTGCTGGGACAGTCAAGTAAACATTAAAAATGGTAAAATAAAACAACCTAAGATTATCTTTGCTTTAAACTAATCTTAGGTTGTTTTTGTGATTTATTAATAGAGAGGCTGAGTAGATGACTTTTTATACTGAGAGTTACTTTATGCACCAGCAACAGTTTAATAGCTTAATTAACTATGCAGTAATCCTGATATTGATATTATTAGTTTTAATTAACTCCTTTCGCTATTTTCGCCATCAATTGCAAACCCGTTATCGCGACTTAGGAATTATCTTCTTTCTTCTTTTGCTGATTTTTGCGGGATTACAAATTACTAATTTAGAAAAAACTTACTCCCAACAGTCACAATCGTTACAGATGCGCCCTTTTATTCGTGCAGTTGCTAAGGATCATGGCATTAGTTCAAACAAAGTTGTTGTTAATTCAACAACCCTAACTGACGGAATTATTGTCCGGTTCGATAAAAAGGATTATCGGGTAAATTTGAGCCCAAGTGGCGATAACTACACGCTTACCCGTGCACACGTTGTTGATCATCGGGTAATTATTCAGAAATAGGGGGGATGGTTATGGATTATGGTTTAATTACAATTAAATTTGTTTTAGGAATGATCTGCCTTATTTTCCAGATTAATATTCTGGGGAAAGGAAATTTAGCACCAACATCTGCAATTGACCAAGTGCAAAATTATGTTCTTGGGGGAATTATTGGTGGAATCATTTATAACCAGGACATTACCGTGCTGCAGTTCGTAATGGTTCTTTTAATCTGGACATTGATTGTGTTTATCGTTAAATACGCTAAGGAGCATAACGCGACAATCCAGAATATTATTGACGGCCGCCCTCGACTACTAATTAAAGATGGTCAATTACTGGTGGATAATTGTATGCGCGCAGGAATGACTGCCAATGAGTTAATGTTCCGCTTGCGAAGTCATGGAATTTATGAAATTGCTAAAGTTAAAAGCGGTATTTTAGAGCAGAATGGTCAATTGGTAGTAATTGAAAATAGTGATGAAAATATCCGTTTCCCGCTAATTAATGATGGTCAAATTAACATGGATGTTCTTGAATTAATTCACCATGATGAAAAGTGGATTGCTGAACAGGTGAAAGAAGCCGGCTTTGAGAGTATTAATGATATTTATCTCGGTGAATACATTCACGGGAAGCTACACTTGGTTGGTTATCCTAAAGATAATTAACTTACCAACAATAAAAAATGGACTGGAAAACATCAATTTTCCGGTCCATTTTCTATTGTTGTCTTTAATTAAGCGGTTCTTGCAAAAATTGATAGTGACTAGTATCAACATTCAAATCGTAAAACCGATTTCCCATGTTTTCCCCATCAATTTGCCCAAATTCCAATGAAGTTGTGGAATAATGGAGAGCTTTAGCGTGAAAGTGGTGGGCAAACCGTGATTCCGCTAATTTACCGCGACCAAACTGAATAACCTCCCAAAGGGTCAGAAGCCAATTCTTTCGTTCGGCAACGACCATACTAATTGCATCATCATTAACATTGGCTGAATGATCAATTCGGAAACCGCCACCAATATACGGATGATTTGTTGCTACTACAATAAAAGCATTAGCAAAAATATGGTGGTGACCCTGTTCCTGAAGAGTTAGTTGGAACGGTTGCTGATCATAAATAACACCGAATGCCTTGCTGAGGTAGGACAAGTTTCCTAGCCGCAATTTGTTGAGGCTTTTTTTAGTCTTTGATGAATTAGTTCGGCTAACAATTGCGGCGTCAAAGCCAATCCCAATGTTGTTAAGAAAATAACCTTCCTCATTCTTGATTGATTCGGTGTAATGGCCAATTGTGATGGTGCGTGCTTTGGTTGTCGAAATTATTTGCTGGAGAGCCTTTTCTGGATTTAACGAAATTCCGTAGCCACGAGCAAAGTCATTGCCGGTTCCCGCGGGAATATATGATAGCGGAAGGGTGGAACCAGCTTTAACTAAGCCGTTTAGAACGTTATGGAGGGTCCCATCGCCACCGATCACAATTACAACGGTATCCGAATTATGAGGGTAAGCTTTAGCAATCCGCTTTGCAAAGAAAGCTTCATGGTTAGCATAGTCGGTTTGGTGGAGGGAATAATCTAACTGTCCTTCAATAACTGGCTGGAGAATGTTCCAAGTTTTTTGAGCTTTTCCATTTCCTGCAGTTGGATTTAGGATTATCTCATAATGCATAATTAGACCTCCCTAGGATCAAGCAAAAGACAGCCGAGAGATTTTTCCCCGACTGTCTTAATTAGCAATTAGAACTTAGTAATCTTAAAGTTTGGATTTTGCTTTTCGTATTCCAAAGCTTTATCGTCTAATTGTTCAACAAATTCAATGTTGTAGTCAGTATTTTCTTCAACCAATAATAATGCCTGAGCCTCTGAATCAGCTTCAATATACAATGATTGAGTATTTTCACGAACCGGCCGTTTAGTTGCATCGGGTTGGTAGTATACCTTAAAAGTCATACTGTAAAAAGCTCCTTATTATGTTATTTAAACTTTAGTTACTTAAATTATTTTAGCACATCTAATCAACTGTGTTACTTAAAATTGTAAAATGGTATGATTAAGTTAAATATAATTAAGAAATGGGATGAGCCTATGTCGTTCTTTTGGCTAGTTCTTTTAGCGGTTATTGTTGTTATTCTTATTTACGTTGCCGTTCATCGCTTATTGATTAACCGCGCAACGCTAATGTTAAAGAATCAGGCCCAATCAGTAACCGACCAGGCAGTAAATGATTGCCTTACTCAGCTAACCGGTCACTCTTTTTCATTATCTTCCGAAATTGTTGCAGACGTTTGGGGAAAAGGTGTTTTAGCTTTCGAGTTTCACTTTACTCCGGCACAATATCACCTTACACATGATCAGTTTAGTAGGGATGATCTTGAAAAGAAACTAACTGAATATGCTAAGCAAAACCAAATTCAATCCTTTGAGAAAAGTTCAACAGTCTTTAAAGTAACCGATTGGTGGACGTATGAGAATGTTCTGCATATTGATGTTGCTTATGTCTTAAATGAGGCTACGCGAGAATACATTGCAGATCTTCAGCGGTTGGATCAGCATGATCAAAAAAGCAGGAAATAGAGAGCTTTATAACTAAGTTAGGCTCCAGTATTCGGTAACTACCGAACGCTGGAGCCTTTTAAGTAAGCTTAGCTAATCATGATTGTATCATCAGGGGCCTTAAATGGATCATCATTATTAATATGATCATAGAACAAGACACCATGAAGATGATCGATTTCATGCTGACAAACGATTGCTGGGTAATTCTTCAACCGAAGTTGATGAGTTTCACCCTTAACGTCTTGGTAGCGCAAAGTGATGCGGTCGTGACGAGGAACATATCCGGGAACATCTTTATCAACCGAAAGACAACCTTCACCCTCAGTGAGTGCTCCATATTGCACTGATTCACTAACAATTACTGGGTTAATGATAACATCCTTGAATGAAGGCTGATCGTCGTCTTCGTCTAGGGATGGAACCAAAACAGCGGCCATTTGCTTTGAAATGCCGACTTGCGGAGCAGCTAGCCCGACACCAGCACGGAGTTTATATTTTTTACACAGTTCTGGATCCTGACTTACTTCAAGATATTCCATAGCACGCTTGGCAAATTCTTGATCTTCTTCTGAAAGTGGAAATGTTACTTTTGCAGCACGTTTCCGTAAGACAGGGTCACCATCGCGAACAATATCTTTCATTAAATACACAATGATCATCCTCCAAATAAAAAACTAATCTACATTATTTATCGTTTAAAATTTATTGTTCAAACAAATAGTAGTTTATCACAATCTGAAATTGAATAAAAATAACGGTAAAAACAAAAAAAGGTAAAAAATAAAGTATAAACAATCATTTTTGTTGAAAACGTATACAACTTAAGAAAATATTAGTTGAATTAATCAAAATAAGTCTATGAAAGCGCTTGTATTATGTTTAAAGAGCGGTATACTAAATAATGTAAGTAAGGTAAGTAATCGCTTACGATGATGTTAATTGGATTTGGAAAGGGATGTTTTATAATGGCCAATACCAAAGCTGTTGACTTTGCAAAGATTAAAGCTGAAGAAGGCGCTCCATATGCAAAGCCTGTTCAAATTCTCGATAATGATGGGAATGTCGTTAACAAGGATTTAATGGCTAACTTCAGTGATGATCTGTTAGTTGACTTAATGAAGAAGATGGTTTGGGAACGTGCACTTCACGAACAAACCATGAGTTTCTCTAAGCAAGGTCGTTTAGGATTTTATGCCCCAACTTGGGGTGAAGAGGCCTCAGAAATGGGGACCGCGGCTGCATTTAAGAAGAATGACTTCTTATTCCCTGCATATCGTGACTTACCTCAATTGATTCAACACGGTGCAACTGTTGCTCAAATGTACCTTTGGTCAAAAGGTCACCTTAAAGGTAACATGTTTGACGCTCGTGCATTACGTCCACAAATTATTATCGGTGCCCAAATGGTTGAAATGGCCGGTGGTGCCCTTGGTATTAAGAAGAACGGTGAAAAGGATGCCGTTGCTTATGCATATACCGGTGAAGGTGGTTCATCACAAGGTGACACCTACGAAGGGATGAACTTTGCTGGTGCATTCCAAGCTCCTGCCGTATTTATCATTCAAAATAACGGTTGGGCAATTTCATTCTCACGGAAGCTTCAAACATATGCTCAAACTATTGCCCAAAAGGGTGTTGCAGCTGGTATTCCAGGTGTTCAAGTTGATGGGATGGATGTTTTGGCATGTTACGAAGTTGCCAAGGAAGCTCGTGAATTCGCTGCTGCCGGAAATGGTCCAGTATTAATTGAAACTTTGACTTACCGGTTCGGTGCTCACAGTTCTGCTGGTGACGATCCTAGTCGTTACCGTACCAAGGAAGAAGAAAAGCCATGGTTCGACAAGGATCCATTGATTCGGCTTCGTAAGTACTTGACTAAGAAGGGCCTCTGGTCTGAAGACGAAGAAAACAAGTATGCTGATGAATGCAAGGAAGACTTCAAGAAGGCTATGAAGGAAGCTGACTCTGTAGAACCAGAAAAGGTTACAGACATGCTTAAGCGGACCTTCGAAGTTCCAACCCCAGATATCAAAGAACAAATTAAGAAGTACGAAGCAAAGGAGTCGAAGTAATCATGGCTAAAAAGACTTATATCAAAGCTATTACTGAAGGTATTGACATTGCTTTGTCTGAAGATCCAAAGACCTTGGTCTTCGGTGAAGATGTTGGTAAAAACGGTGGTGTCTTCCGTGCTACTAACGGCTTGCAAGAAAAGTACGGTAAGGACCGTGTATTTAGTACACCATTAGCTGAATCTGGTATTTTAGGTCTGTCAATTGGTTTAGCCGCTACTGGTTGGCGTCCAGTTCCAGAAATTCAATTCATGGGCTTCACTTTTGAAGCAATGGACTCAATTGCTGGACAAATGTCACGTGTACGTTTCCAATATGATGGTACTAAGAACATGCCAATCACTATCCGTACTCCATACGGTGGTGGTACTCATACTGCTGAATTGCACGGGGATGATCTTGAAAACTTCTTCGTAGGTATTCCAGGTCTTCGTGTTGTTACACCAAGTTCAGCTTATGACGCTAAGGGACTTGTTATTTCCGCTATTGAAAATAATGACCCAGTTCTCTTCCTTGAAAACCTTCGTCTCTACCGTTCAGTTAAGGGCGAAGTTCCTGATGACAAGTACACTGTTCCTTTGGACAAGGCAAATGTCGTTGAAGAAGGTAACGATGTAACAATCATTGCTTATGGTGGTGAAGTTTCAGAAGCTCAAAAGGCTGCTAAGAAGCTTGCTAAGAAGAATATCTCAGCAGAAATTATCGATCTCCGTTCACTTTACCCACTTGACACAGACACTATCTTTGAATCTATCAAGAAGACTCACCATGTAGTAATCGTTCAAGAAGCACAAAAGATGGCCGGTGTCGGTGCACAAGTAGCTTCTGCTATTTCAGAAGGTGCCATCATGTACTTGGATGCTCCAGTTATTCGTGTAGCTGCTCCAAACTCTGTTTACCCATTCCCACAAGCAGAAAATGTATGGCTTCCTGGTGCTGATGACATTGAAGATGCCGCAACACAAGCTGTTAATTATTAATCGCGGTGCACACACCACTGATTAAGAAAGGAAGTTAAATCGATATGGCTTATAAATTTAGACTACCTGAAATGGGTGAAGGTTTGACTGAAGGGGACATCGCTTCTTTCTTAGTTAAGGAAGGCGACCAAGTCAAAGATGGTGACCCATTAGTAGAAATTCAAACTGATAAATCAACTACCCAACTTGTTTCTCCTGTTGCCGGGACAATTAAGAAGATCGAAGCAAAGGAAGACGATCATGTTGAAAAGGGTAATGACCTTGTATTGATCGATGATGGCAAGGATGGCGTAAGCACAAACGTTGAAGATGAAGACGCTGAAGATGCCGATGACAGTGCTGACGACACTGCTGCTGAAGAATCAAGTTCTCCAGTTGAAAGTGAAGCACCAGCTGCTTCTAGTGCACCTGCACCTGCTCCAAAGCAAGGCGGAGTAGCACCATTAGCTGAACCTAACAAGCTTGTTATGGCAATGCCATCTGTACGTCAATATGCTCGTGACAAGGGCGTTGACATTTCATTGGTACAACCAAGTGGTAATCACGGTCAAGTATTAAAAGAAGATATTGATAACTTCAATGGTGCTGCTGCCTCCGCTCCTGCTGCCAATGCTACCGTTGCTTCTAGTGCACCTGCTGCAGGTAATACTATCAAGCCTTATGAAGGTGCTGGCAAGGATGCTGAAACCCGTGAACCATTGTCCAAGATGCGTCAAATCATCGCTAAGAACATGCGTGAATCTGCTGACATTAGCCCAATGGTAACTGTATTCGCTAACGCAGAAGTTTCTAAGATGATGGCTAACCGGAAGAAGTACAAGCCTGTAGCAGCTGATCAAGGAATTCACCTAACATTCTTACCTTATGTTGTTAAGGCTTTGATTGCGATGATGAAGAAGTACCCAGAATTCAACAGTTCAATTGATGACAGTACTCAAGAACTTGTTCAAAAGCACTACTACAACATTGGTATTGCTACAAGTACTGACCACGGTCTTTACAACCCTAACATTAAGAATGCTGATTCAAAGAGTATGTTTGAAATCGCTAAGGAAATTTCAGATAATGCTGAAGCTGCTGAAGAAAACAAACTTAGCCCAGAAAGTATGGTTCATGGCTGCATGACTATTTCTAACATTGGCTCAATGCGTGGTGGATGGTTCACACCAATCATCAATCAACCAGAAGTAGCTATTCTTGGTATGGGTACAATTGCAACTGAACCAGTTGTTAACGCAGATGGTGAAATTGTCGTTGGTCACAACATGAAGTTGTCATTAACCGTTGATCACCGTTTGATTGATGGTGCCCTTGCTACAGAAGCTTTGAACTACTTGAAGAAGCTCCTTGAAGATCCTGAATTATTGATGATGGAGGGCTAATTAGTATGGCTGATGTTGAACAAAAAGATACTGTTATTGTAGGTGGAGGTCCTGGTGGTTACGTTGCCGCTATTCGTGCCTCAGAATTAGGTCAAAAGGTTACCTTGATTGAAAAGGGTGAACCAGGACTTGGTGGTGTATGTCTTAATGTTGGTTGTGTTCCATCAAAGGCTTTAATTGCTGCTGGTCACCGTTTGCAACAAGCTAAGGATTCTTCAACATACGGAATCTCAAAGACTGATGCTTCAATCGACTTTGCAAAGACTCAAGATTGGAAGCAACACAAGGTTGTTGACCGGATGACCCGTGGTGTTGAGATGCTCTTAAAGAAGCATAAGGTTGAAATCATTGATGGTGAAGCTGTAATGGACAGTGACTCACAACTTCGGGTTATGAAGACTGGTCCTAAACAATTCATGGACAATGACAACGGCCGGGTAATTAAGTGGAACAACTTAATTCTTGCTACTGGTTCACGTCCAGTTGAAATTAAGGGCTTCAAGTTTGAAGGTCGGGTTATTGACTCTACTGGTGGCTTGAACCTTCCTGAAGTTCCAAAAGAATTCGTTGTTATCGGTGGTGGTTACATCGGTACTGAATTAGCTGGTGCATATGCTGACCTTGGTTCACACGTAACAATTCTTGAAGGAACCGGTTCAATTTTGAATGGCTTTGACAAAGATATGGTTAAAGTTGTTGAAAAGAACTTGAAGAAGAAGGGCATTGACATTGTTACAAACGCAATGGCAAAGAGTTCTTCACAGGATGACAAGAGCGTTACTGTTAACTATGAAGTAGACGGTAAGGAACAATCATTAACTGCTGACTACTGCATGGTTTCAGTAGGCCGGAAGCCAAACACTGATAACTTTGGTCTTGAAATGACCAGTGTTAAGTTGGATGACCATGGTAAGGTTGTTGTTGATAAGCAAGGTAAGACCTCAGTTGATCATATCTATGCTATTGGTGACATTGTTCCAGGTCCCGCTTTGGCACACAAGGCATTCTTCGAAGGAAAGACTGCTGCTGGTGCAATTGCTGGTAAGAATACTGCTAATGATTGGGTTGGTGTTCCTGCAGTTTGCTTTGCAGACCCAGAATTGGCTGAAGTTGGTATGAACGCTGACCAAGCTAAGGAAAAGGGAATCGAAGTTGCTACAGCACAATTCCCATTTGCCGGTAATGCACGTGCCGTTTCACTTGATGAACCAGAAGGATTTGTTCGTTTTATCTACACGAAGGACAAGAAGAACGTTGTTGGTGCACAAGTAGTTGGCCCAGAAGCAAGTACTTTAGCTGGGGAACTTTCATTAATTGTTAACTGTGGAATGAACGTTGAAGATGTTGCTTTGACAATTCACCCACACCCAACTTTGAATGAACCAATTCAAGAAGCAGCTGATGTTGCTCTTGGCTTCCCAACTCATATTTAGAATGTCGAAAAAACATCCATAATCCTCAAAACACGCTATCATTTTGGTAGCGTGTTTTGTGGGTTTAAAGCTAAAATGGTAGTAGCTAACGATATTAATGAAGAGGGGTGTGATGGTTAAATGGCAACTAAGGAGAATAGTTATTCTTACCCGATTGATCCTGATTGGACAATTGATGAAATGAAAGAAGTAATTGGGATGTTTCGGGTGGTAGAAGATGCATACGAAGTTGGAGTTGAGCGGCAAGCAGTTATCGACCAATACAAGAAATTTAAACAAGTAGCAAACTCAAAGGCGTATGAAAAGCAGCTAGGAAAACGCTTTGAGGATGTTTCTGGCTATTCTTTATATAAGGTAATGCAGGTAGCAAAAGAAAAAACGGCTGGGAAGATACGGGTGAATCAGGATGGTAAATAGTGAAACACTGGAAAGGTTTGATCAAAAAGTTCAGGAGCTTTTGTGGAGTGCTCGAAAGCAGACAATTGAGCTAATGAATACACCGCTTAAGGTTGATACCAAGTCGTCAGCTAATGATTTGGTGACCAATGTTGACCGCCAGAATGAACAATTGATTAGGAAACGTCTTTTAGAAATTGACCCATCAGCACGAATTGTGGGAGAGGAAGAGAGTTTTAATCATAAGATCGATCCTGATCTGAATGGCAACGTCTGGATTATTGACCCAATAGATGGAACATTAAACTTTGTTAAACAACGGGATCATTTTTCCATTATGGTAGCCTTATATTGTGATGGGGTACCAACTTTAGGCTACATTATGGATGTGATGAATAAGCGCTTATACCATGCTTGGCGAGGACATGGAGCATATGTCAACAAACTGCGATTAAAGGAACCAGCCAATTCTTCGTTAGCAGATAGTTTAATCGCAATTAATGGCTGGCAATTAATTAAAAATCATTGTCATCAACAAGAAATTGCTCAGCAGGCTGCTGGACTAAGAATGTATGGCAGTGCAGGAATTGAAATAATTCACGTTTTAAATGGCCAATTAGGTGGGTATACGTCAAGGTTAAAGCCGTGGGATATTGCTGCCGGAATGGTAATTGCAGAAGAACTTGGTTTGCTAGTGAAAACAATTGACGACCAACCGCTTAATGTGCTATCATCAAACACTGTATTAGTAGCAACGAAAAAAGTTTGTCAGGATATCTGGCAGATTACTAAATAGTTGTCGAAGCTGTGACTAATTTGTCGCAGTTTTTTTATGAAATCACTCGCGGGACAGTGTATACTGAACTTGTTAGAGTAGAGTTAAGATGAAAGGAAGATTGAATCTTGAAATCTCGTGACGACATTCGGAACATTGCGATTATTGCCCACGTTGACCACGGTAAGACTACCCTAGTTAACGAAATGCTTAAACAATCAGATACCTTGCCAGAACACTTCTCCATTGAAGATCGGGCAATGGATACTAACGCTATTGAACGTGAACGTGGTATTACCATCTTGTCAAAGAACACTGCTGTTAAATATGGTAAGTACCAAATTAACATCCTTGATACTCCAGGACACGCTGACTTCGGTGGTGAAGTTGAACGGGTTATGAAGATGGTTGATGGTGTCCTTTTGGTTGTTGATGCCTTTGAAGGAACCATGCCTCAGACACGGTTCGTTTTGAAGAAGGCTCTTGAACAACACCTTACACCAATTGTTGTTATTAACAAGGTTGACCGTAAAGGTGCCCGTCCTGAAGAAGTTGTTGACGAAGTTCTTGATCTCTTTATTGAATTAGGGGCTGATGAAGATCAACTTGACTTCCCTGTTGTTTACACTTCAGCAATGAACGGTACTTCAAGTTATGATTCTGACATTTCTACTCAAGAACATACTATGAAGCCATTGTTTGATACCATTATTAAGACTATTCCTGCACCAATTGATAACTCTGATGAACCTCTTCAATTCCAAGTTGCTATCTTGGATTACAATGACTTCGTTGGTCGGATTGGTATTGGTCGGGTCTTCCGTGGCAAGATCAAGGTCGGCGATAATGTTACCTTAATGAAGCTTGACGGCTCAAAGAAGAATTTCCGGGTTACTAAGTTATTCGGTTTCTTCGGGTTGAAGCGGTTGGAAATTAAGGAAGCTGAAGCAGGTGACTTGATCGCTGTTTCAGGAATGGAAGACATTAACGTTGGTGAAACCGTAACTGATCCAGAACATCCAGAAGCAATTACACCATTGCGGATTGATCCACCGACATTACGGATGACTTTCCGGACTAATGATTCACCATTTGCTGGTCGTGAAGGTAAGTTTGTTACTGCTCGTCAACTTGAAGACCGGTTGAAGCGTGAAATGCAGACTGATGTTTCATTAAAGGTTGAAGATACGGATGACCCAGGTGCTTGGACTGTTTCAGGTCGTGGTGAATTGCACCTTTCAATTTTAATTGAAACATTGCGGCGTGAAGGTTTTGAACTATCAGTATCACGTCCAGAAGTTATCTATCGTGAAATTGATGGCGTAATGTGCGAACCATTCGAAGAAGTTCAAATTGATACTCCAGACGAATACACTGGTTCAGTTATTGATAGCCTTTCTAAGCGGAAGGGTGAAATGAAGAATATGGAACCAGGTGAGAATGGTCAAACCCGGTTGATCTTCTTAGCACCATCACGTGGATTGATTGGTTACTCAACCGAATTTATGACAATGACCCGTGGTTACGGAATCATGAGTCACACCTTTGAAAAGTATGCTCCAGTTATTAAGAACTGGAACCCTGGTCGGCAAAAGGGTACTCTTGTTTCCATGAATGCTGGTAAGGCAACTACTTACGCCATGATGGGAATTGAAAGTCGTGGACAATTATTGATTGATCCAGGTACTGAAGTTTATGAAGGAATGATCGTTGGTGAAAACAGCCGTGAAAATGATATTACGGTTAACATCACCAAGGGTAAGAACTTGACTAACGTTCGTGCTGCTGGTTCTGATGAAATGGCCCACATCAAGACGCCTACTCACTTCTCACTTGAAGAATCACTTGAATTCTTGAATGAAGATGAATATTGTGAGGTTACTCCAGAAAATATTCGTCTGCGGAAGAAGATCTTGAATACTAATGCCCGTGAAAAGGAAGCTAAGCGTCGTCGTGCTGCTTCACGGAAGTAATTAATAATATTATTTTAAGAATAGTGCTGCGGATGGTGGTCTTTACATCATCTTCAGGACTATTTTTCTTTTTGGTGTATAATAAAAGAGAATTTTTTCAATTAGGTAGGTGCAATAGTGAAAGTTAGACATATTCATAAAATTCATATTTCTCAGATCAGAAAAAACTTTCATTACTGGGATTACTATTTAATGGTCCCCTACTTAGTTTTATGTATGATTGGGATTGTCATGGTATATTCTGCTAGTTCGGCAATTGAAATGCAAAATGGTGGGACACCAACATCATACTTAATTAAGCAAACGATCTATGTAATTATGGGGATCTGTTGCTTACTTTTTGGGGCTAACTATCCTTTGAAACATTACCGGACACCGCGTTTTTTACGTGATTCAACACTTGCAATGATTGGGATGCTACTATTTGTTCTGGTATTGAGCCATGCGGTAAATGGAGCGAAGGGCTGGATTAACCTTGGTGTGATTAATATTCAACCAGTTGAAATCTGTAAGATTTATTTTATTTTGTATCTTTCCGATCGAATGGCACGGGTTCGGGCCCGCAATGACCACTTTATTAGTTCTGGAGGTGGTCCATGGCTGGTAGTTGCTCTTTGCTTGCTCTTAATCGTTCTTCAGCCGGATATCGGGGGGATGGCAATTAATGTAATGATTGTTGCCGTTCTTTTTCTCGCGTGTGACTTTCGCTGGAGCTTTGGAATTAGCATTTTGCTTATTATTCCTATTATGTGCTACCTATTAGTTGAAAAAGCGGTTGAAAGTGGCCTGATTCATGGTTATCGGATGGCGCGGTTTGTGGCTTTTCTGAACCCATTTGGTAATGCTTCTGGATCAGGGAGTCAGCTAGTTAACTCGTACTATGCTATCAGTAATGGTGGTGTTTTTGGTTCTGGCCTAGGCAATAGTGTTCAGAAGATGGGCTACCTTCCAGAACCAAATACCGACTTTATTATGTCGATTACAAGTGAAGAACTGGGACTAGTTGGTGTTAGCGTCATTTTAATACTATTGATGATCATTATTTGTCGAATGATTCAAATTGGTGTCCGCAGTAATTCAATGTATGAGATGTTACTGTGCTATGGTTCAGCAACGTTTATTTTGATTGAAGCATTCTTTAATATTGGGGGAGTTTTAGGTTTGCTACCAATTACTGGGGTAACCTTTCCCTTTATTAGTTATGGTGGATCGAGTATGCTGATCTTGTCATTTACTGTTGGGATCATTATGAATATTAGCATCCAGCAAAATAAACAACGGGCGTTACGAAGAGGCGCTCGTCAACCAAGAAGAGCTAGGGGGTAGCAGTTATGTTTAACCTAACCAAACGACGAGCAATCATCGTTTACTATAATGGACGTCGGGTATTGCGAAGCTTACATCATTACGGACAGCTACGGTATGCATCAAAGCACTTCCACTATGCAATTCTATATGTTAATCAGGATCGCTATGATGAAATTAAAGAGCGAGTTCAACATTTGCGCGCGGTTAAGCGAGTTATTAACTCAGCCCGTCCGGATCTTGATCCGACCTTAACCGATCTGGAACAAACAGGTTTATATAAACAACATGATGAGGATGATTAAGAATGAGAATTGTCGCTGGTGATTTTGGTGGGCGCCGGTTAAGCGCTGTTCCGGGAATGGCGACGCGACCGACGACTGATAAAGTAAAAGAAGCATTATTTAACATCATTGGTCCATATTTTAATGGTGGAATGAGCCTTGACCTATATGGCGGTAGTGGAGGTCTGAGCATTGAAGGGGTCTCAAGAGGGATTGAGCACGCTATCCTTGTTGATCGTGCTTATCCAGCCATTAAGACGATTAAGGATAATATCGGGGTAACAAAGCATCCCGAAAAATTCACTGTTTTGAAGATGGATTCGCGCAAAGCCTTGACCGTTCTTGCAAAACAGGAAAAGAAGTTTGATTTGGTTTATCTTGATCCCCCATATGCTAAGCAGCAAATTGTTAAGGATATGACAAGAATGGCTGAATTGAGTCTTCTGAATGAGGATGCATTAATAGTTGCTGAAACTAATCAGGAGGCTAATTTACCTGAGACTATTGATTCGTTTAACTTTATTAAACGGCAAAGTTACGGAATTACGGTTTTGAATTTTTATCGATTTGAAAGAGGGTAAACAGAATGAAAGTTGCAGTATTTCCTGGAACATTTGATCCACTGACTCTAGGACATCTTGACTTAATTAAACGGGGAAGTGCATTGTTTGATCAATTGGCGGTTGCCGTAATGACTAATCGAAGTAAGAAACCATTGTTCACGGTTGAGGAACGAGTAGCTCAGATTCGTGAAGCTGTCTCGGGATTGGATAATGTTTCAGTAATTACAACTGACGGCCTAACTGTTGATTTGATGAATAGGATTGGTGCCGATTACTTAATGCGTGGCTTGCGGAATACAACTGATTTCCAATATGAACGTGATATTGCCGCAATGAATAATTTTTTAGATGATCAGTGTGAGACAGTATTCTTCCTTGCAAAGCCAGAGTACCAACATTTGTCTAGTAGTATTCTAAAGGAAGTTACATCTTCTGGCGGTGATATTTCTGCTTATTTGCCAAAGAACATTAATGAAGCACTAAAGCAGCGGATTGAAGAGGAAAAGTTAAAACAGGTTAAGGAGCATAATGAAAAAACAAGATAAGTTAATTATGCGGCGAATATTACTGACTTTATTTGCCGTATTATTTATCGGCTGGTTCCTGTTTTGGCCGCTCAATAAGTATATTGAGAGTCCGGGAACTGCCGACAGTTTACGTTCCTACGTTAAGATTAAGGGCCATCCTGATAAGCAAAAAGGGAGCTTCATGATTACTTCTGTTTATCTTCAACAGGCACGCCCTGCAACCTATCTTTGGGCTAAATTAACCCCTTATAATACAATCGAAAGTAAACAAGCTGTTACTGGTGGTCAAAATAATGCGACCTTTGATAAGGTTCAAGATTTTTATATGCAAAGTGCAATTAATGAAGCAATTGCGAATGCATATAAAGCTGCCCATCAGGAAGTCAGCAAACGGTACCTTGGAATCTATGTTCTTGAAGTTGAAAAAAATTCCAAATTCAAAAAGAATATTAAAGTTGGTGATACGATAACTAAGGTTAATGGTCATCACTTTGATACTGCTCAAGGCTTTCAGAAGTATATTGCTAAGCGAAAGGTCGGTTCACCATTAACGGTAACTTACCTTCATGATGGTCATCAGCATACGGTCACCAAGCCACTAGTAAAGATTGCTAGTTCTCGGGCTGGAATTGGGATTGTTTTGACTGATAATGTTAAGGTTCATACTAAAATTCCGGTTAAGGTTAATCCGGGCCAGCTGGGAGGACCTTCTGGCGGTTTAATGTTTAGCTTACAGATCTACCAGCAATTGACTGGTCAGGATCTGCGCCATGGACGTAAGATTGCTGGAACAGGAACTATTAATCCTGATGGTTCAGTTGGTGAAATTGGTGGGATTGATAAAAAGGTGATTGCTGCTCATAAGGCTGGCGCAACAATTTTCTTTGCCCCTTATGTTAAGCCATCTAAGCTTCTTCTTAAGTATGAGGAGCAGCACATGACAAATTACCAGTTAGCCAAGAAAACCGCGCAAAAGTCCGCACCGGGGATGAAAGTAGTGCCGGTATCGTCATTTAATGATGCAGTTAAATATTTAAAAGTACATCCATAATGGGTGTTAAATAAGGGACCAGAGAACAATGCTTTTCTGGTCTCTTATTTCATTGGCGATTGAGTGGCTTTTTAGGTATGAAGGTATAGATTAGTTTTCCCTTTTAAAATTTAAACGTGCAAAGACTAAATTTTAACGTTCTTTATTGGTAGGGGGATAATTTATGGAACACTTAGAGGAAATCTGGCTGAATCACCGTAATAAAATAATCATGGTTATAGTTCTTTTGATAGGGGCTGTCGTGGTTGGTGGTAAAGCATATCATCCACAAACTAATGTTAATAATGATCCTTTTATGACAACTACCAGTAAAAGAATACCGACCACCCAGAAGCAATCACAGGTGAAGGGTGGGAAAGCAGTATGCGTTGACATTAAGGGAGCGGTCCTTCATCCAGGAGTTTACCGCTTGCCAGGAGGTTCGCGGGTAAATGAAGCTTTAATTGCAGCGGGCCATGAAACTCCCGATGCCGATATGAACCAGGTTAATCGAGCTAAGCAGCTAGTTGACGCTCAGGTTATTTATGTTCCTAAAAAAGGTGAACAAATACCGTCATTATTATCGGGAGGTGGATCATCAATTTCAGCGGCAAATGAGAACAATCCTAGTGGTAGTCAAGAGATTGTTAATCTTAATACCGCCACTAAAGAGCAACTATGTAAAATTACGGGAATCGGGGATAAAAAAGCGGATCTAATCCTCCAATATCGTCAGGAACATGGTAGTTTTAATTCGGTTGATGATCTAAAAAATATTAATGGCTTTGGTGAAAAAACCGTTACTAAGTTGAAGCCAATGTTAGCAGTCTAATTTTTAGTTTGATTTTAAGTTTGTTATACTAGTCATCAAAAGTATTCAGAAAGTGTGGAAAAGATGAAAAAGAGGATTGATTGGGATCAGTATTTTATGATCCAAGCAGCATTATTAGCATCAAGAAGTACTTGTAATCGGTTATCCGTTGGTGCTGTTTTAGTACGGGATAAACGAATCATTGCAGGTGGTTACAATGGCTCTGTTTCAGGAGATGCTCACTGTATAGACGATGGCTGTTACCTGCGTGATGGCCATTGTGTACGAACCATTCATGCTGAGATGAATGCCATTTTGCAATGTGCAAAGTTTGGAATTTCTACTGATGGTGCTAGCTTATACGTAACTGACTTTCCTTGTTTGCAATGTACAAAGAGTCTTTTGCAGGCTGGAATCAAGGAAATTAACTATATTCGGAATTATCATAATGATGAATATGCTATGAAACTAATTAAATTAAAGAATATCCGCCTTAATCAAATTAAATTAGACGATAATATCCTTGAACAGGTAGCTTTGGATCAATACATTCATCCAAAGCAGAAGTAGCGATTTATAATCGGGTTATTTTTCCGGCAATTGTTGCTGGGTTAGTAACGGCGATTATCCTGAATCATTATTATTGGCTCCTGCTCCTTCTTGCATTGACCTTTTATCGAATAATTAGCTTAAAAGAACGAACAGTTTTAATCGTAACGTGTTGTATCGCGATTTTTACAGCAGTTAGGTGCTTTAATGAACAGCAGAATATTCGGTCAATTACGGTTAAACAACAGTGCGAGATCACTAATCGGACATACTTGGTTTTACCGGATCAAGTAACGATTAATGACTCTTTTATTAGTGCTCGGGCAACAGATGTTCAAACTGGTGAAAGAGTGATTCTAGCTTACTTTGCGAAGAATTATCAGGAAGTGCAAAAAATCAGCAAGACAAGTAGCGTGATGCGGTGGACGGTCTCTGGAAATAAGTGTCCCCTTGAGCCGGCCACTAATTTTAATCAATTCGATTCACAACGCTATTATTGGCAGTTTCATATTTATAATCAGGTTAAATGCAAGCAACTACGAGTCGTAAATAATTATCAGTCGGGATTAATTCAACGGTGCCACGTTTTGCGTGCGAAGTTGTACACCTACTTTAGTTATTTTCCTCACCCGCTTGCTAGCTATTGTCAACAACTGATTTTGGGGATGAAGAATGACCAAAGTGCAGAGATGATGGAAAATGTTAAGCGGTTAGGTTTGTTGCATTTGTTTTGTATTTCTGGGATGCACGTTGTCTTAATAACCGATTGCCTAAGAAAGGGATTGGTTAGAGCACACTTTAATCGTGAAGATATTGAATGGCTCTTAATTATTAGCCTGCCAATATATTTAATTATTGGTGGTGGCTCGATTAGTTTGATCCGGGCTGTAATCATGGCGGAGATGAACTTGATTCAACGGGTGACAGGATTAAGTTCACTTGATGGGTGGGCAATGAGCTTGCTTGGCGGTTTATTGTTTGATCCTTGGATTCTTCTAACTCTCGGTGGTCAGTTGAGCTATTTATTATCGTTTGCATTACAGGTTATTCCTAATACGATTCGCTCTTATCGACAGTCATTACTCTTAAACCTGGTTAGTTTGCCATCGGTATTGGCATTTGTTTATGAAATCCACCTGTTAACGTTTATTTGTAGCTTTCTTATTATTCCATTCTTTTCAGAAATTATTTTCCCAGCTGTAATTATTAGTGCATTATTATCTAAGTGGCTACCTCTTTTTCCGTTGCTTGTTAATTATTTGCTAAAGGAGTTTGAGTGGCTTTTAGGTGAACTAAGTAATTGGCCTGGGTTGATTAGGTTTGGTAAGCCATCAGCGATCATCATTTGGGTGTTATTTATTGTAACTTTATTAATAATTGATCACTATCGGCTAAGATCATTGCTTTTTCTTGGTGGTTTATATGCCATTGCATTTATCACTGTTCATGTACCGCTTTATGGTGAGGTTACCTTTGTTGATATTGGTCAGGGTGACAGTGTGATAATTCGCTATCCTTTTAGCAATCGAGTTGAACTTATTGATACAGGTGGAAAATTATTATTTGGGAAACGACCTGCGCGAACAAAAAGGGATTATGCTACGAAGACCAGTATTAATTATTTGAAGAGCTGCGGGGTTAGTAAAATCGATACAATTTACCTTAGCCACCATGATTTAGATCATATTGGTTACTTAACATCGGTTTTACAAAACTTTAAAGTAAAGCAGCTTGTGGTGCCAAAGGGGATGGAAAAGCAGCACTCCTTGATAAGATTAATTCCTGTCAATTGCCAACAAATTCCTCAAATTCTTCCGGTAGTAGCTGGTAATAAATTATCATGCTCAAATCTTTATGTTTTGCATCCTTTTGATAAGAGCGAGGGTAAGAATGAAGATTCAATGGTTTTGGCAGGAGTCTTTGGTCAACTCAAATTTATGTTTATGGGAGATTTAGATCGTCAGGGGGAGAGAAATATTATGCACCGTAACCCTGATTTGAAGATAGATGTCTTAAAATTAGGTCATCATGGTAGTAAGACATCAAGTGATCCGCAATTCATAAGTCAACTTCTTCCACGAATAGGGATTATTTCTGCTGGAAGACAAAATCGATACGGTCATCCTAATCAGGAGACCCTAATTACGTTAAGCAAAAATAATGTTAAGCCGGTATCAACCCAGAGGTATGGAATGATTCGGTACCGTTACTATGGAAGCAGCTATCATTGGCAAACAAAACTAAAAGGAGATGAATACGGGTGGATGTTACCACGCTTAAACAACAAATAACGAGTAAAACTCCTGCAATGATCTACCTTGCTCTTGGAACGCAGCAGGTATTGTTGCAACGAGTACGTGAGATGTTTATTAACCTAATTCCGAAAGAAGAACGGGTAATGAATGTTGGGAGTTATGATATGGAAACAACGCCGTTAGCAGTTGCCCTTGATGATGCAATGGCAGCCCCGTTTTTTGGTGAACGACGACTAGTTTTGATTAATAAGCCATATTTCTTTACTGGAGAAAAGGGGCCAGCAAAAATTGAACATGATCTTGACTCGCTGAGTAATTATTTACAACACCCGGAGCCGTCAACTATTTTGGTTTTCTTAGCACCGTATGAAAAACTGGATGGACGCAAAAAAATTGTTAAAGAACTAAAAAAGGTAGCGGTAACAGTTGATACTGCTCCTTTAGATGAAGCACATGCACGGCAACAGGTCCGTGCTGAGCTTACTAGCGATCAGTATACAATTGATGAAACGGCCATTGATGAGCTAGTTCAACGGACCAATGCTGACTATGAGTTAATGAATGCTAACTTAAGCAAGCTTAAACTGTTGACGTATCAGGACCGACACATTACCCAGCAGGCAGTTAAAGAGCTAGTGCCCCAATCGCTTGATGAAAACGTCTTTGATTTAGTTAATGCGGTTCTTAAACATGACCAACCAAGATCTATTGACTTATATGATCAATTGATCGCGGGACAACAACCGCCATTGAGGATCAATGCAGTATTGATTAGTCAGTTTCGCTTATTATTGCAAATTAAGATTTTGAGTTCACGAGGACTTAGTCAGGGAAGCTTGGCACAAAAATTAAAGGTCCACCCATATCGTGTTAAGTTAGGACTTCGAACCGTTCGTCAATTCAGTTTACTTGCATTAGAAAATGCATATTTAGGATTAGTTAATATTGAAAAGGCATTGAAAACAACGCAACGCGATCCCAGATTACTCTTTCAACTGTTTATGCTTCAGTATGGACAGCAACAAGGTATAGGGATGAGCTAACTGTGAATAATAAAAGAGCTCCTAATACTCTAGTCTGAGCGTTAGGAGCTTTCGTTTAAAAATAAAAAAGTGAAACTTTTCAGTTTCACTTTTTTTAATTACTTAGCGTAACGTGCTGAAAGACGTGACTTGTCACGAGCAGCCTTGTTAGCCTTGATAAGACCCTTTGAGTGGGCACGGTCAATTGCTGAGATTGCAGCCTTGTAAAGATCATCAAGGTTATCTGCGCCAGCAAGCTTTGCCTTGTCAAACTTCTTGATAGCAGTACGCATTTTGCTTAATTGGGATGCGTTACGTGCTTCAGCCTTTTCGCTAGTACGAACACGTTCAATTGCTGATTTAATAATTGGCATGAGTTTCACCTCCGTTACCCAATATTCAGTTGACCAGAATTTTCAACATCTGTCATTATACAAAAGACTAGTTCTCAATGCAATAGTAAAGAAGAATTTTGAAACGATTGACTTGCATCTTGAGGAAAAATTGGTTATATTATTAAAGGTTTGTTTGAACCATGCCTCTTCTCAGTTTTGCGATCCTCACCGACGCAATACTTAGAACTTGGCGCATTTATATAATTGAAAGGTGGGAAAATAGCATGGCTATTTCTAAAGAACGTAAGGATCAAATTATCAAGGAATTTGCAACTCACGAAGGTGACACTGGTTCTACCCAAGTACAAGTTGCTGTTTTAACTGCAGATATTAACGAATTGAATGACCACTTGCGTACACACAAGCATGATTACCACTCACAACGTGGTTTGATGAAGAAGATTGGTCACCGTCGTAACCTTTTGGCTTACTTACGTCGGACCGATTTGAATGCTTACCGTGACCTTATCCAAAAGTTGGGTCTTCGTCGGTAATTCATCACATTGGAAAGCTGGAACTGAAAAGTTCTGGCTTTTTCTTTTTTAAATTTTAGCTGGAGGGTACTCCTATTCCAATTCTTAACTATTCTGTGGTAAGATATTACATAGTGATTTTGTACGATAAAATGCCTAGAAAAGGTAAAACTAAACAAAGGAGCTCGCTAAATGAGTAGTATAAAAATAATTCCATTTGGTGGAGTACGCGAAAATGGAAAAAATATGTACGCTGTCGAGATTGAAAATCAAATTTTCATTCTTGATGCTGGTTTAAAGTACCCTGAAAATGAATTAATGGGGATTGATGTTGTCATTCCTGACTGGGAATACCTCAAAAAGCGGAAGAACGATATTATCGGTGTCTTCCTTACCCATGGACACGCTGACGCAATTGGTGCATTACCATACTTCTTAATGGATTTTGATGTTCCTGTTTTTGGTAGCGAAATGACAATTGCGTTAGCCAAATTAGCAGTCAAGGGGCATAAAGAAGTTAAAAAGTTTAATGACTTTCACGTTGTTGATGAGTCAACGGCAATTGATTTTAACGATGTTACCGTTTCTTTCTTTGCAACCACCCATACAATTCCAGAAACATTGGGGATTGTCCTAGAAACGTCTGAAGGAAACATTGTTTATACCGGTGACTTTAAGTTTGACCAAACCGCTAGCACGGGGTACCAGACTGATCTTGCCCGGTTAGCTGAAATTGGCTCTCAAGGAGTTTTAGCATTGTTGAGTGACTCTGCCGGAGCAGGAATTACTGGTGCCTCAGCACGGGAAAAGGATATTGGTGAATATATCCTTGAAACGTTTAAGTACCAAAAAGGGCGGATTGTTGTTGCTAGTGTTGCTTCTAACATTATGCGGGTCCAACAAATTATTGATGCGGCTGTTAAGGTTGGTCGTAAATTAGTCCTTTCAGGTGAAGATATTGAGCAGATTATTGATACCGCAATGCAATTAGGTAAATTAAAACTCCCTAAAGATCTGCTTATTAGTATGGAAGAGGCTAATGATCTTGAACCAGACCAAGTTGTGATCTTGGAAACCGGGAAGATGGGAGAACCAATTAAGTCGCTCCAGCAGATTGCTAATGGGGATAATCCTAAGCTTCATTTGTCTGATAGCGATTTGGTCTTTGTTACAACGACGCCTTCATATGCCCAAGAAACCGAAGTCCAAAAGACTAAGGATATGATTTACCGGACCGGAGCTGAAGTTAAGTTCATTTCAGATGACCTTAACCCATCTGGACACGCAAATCAGAATGACGAACAGCTGATGCTTAACTTTATGAAGCCAAAGTTCTTTATTCCAATTCAGGGTGAATATCGGTTATTAGATCGCCATGCAGAATTAGCTGAAGAGGTAGGAATCCCTGCAGAAAACATCTTCATTGTAAATAAGGGGGATGTCCTAACTTATAAGAACGGCAAATTCCATGTGGGTGAACACATTGATGTTGCTAATACCATGATTGACGGGACGGGAATTGGTGATATTGGTAATATTGTTTTACGTGACCGTCGAGTATTATCTGAGGATGGAATCTTTGTTGTTGTCGCAACAATTGACCGGAAGAATAAGAAGATCGTTGCTCGTCCGCAAATTACGTCTCGTGGTTTTGTCTTTGTTAAAACTAACCGGCAGTTGATGAAGCAGAGTGCTGACTTAGTTGAGAAGGTTGTTCAAGAGAACTTGGATCAAAAGGAATTTGATTGGGGACACTTAAAACAAGATGTTCGAGAAAAATTAAACAGGTTCTTGTTTGACCAAACCAAACGGCACCCGGTAATTCTTCCGGTAATTATGGAAGTTAACCAAAATTCACGGAAAAAGGTTAGCGCTCAGAAGAATGAAGAGAATGAACCTAGCAAACAGGATAATAAGAAAAAAGCAAAGCGGCATTCAGGTCGTGGTCGTGGCCGGAAACACCATGCCAAAAAGAATAATGCGTAAATAATATTGGAGGAAATCAGGGAGTTGGGTATTTAGAACTAAGCTTCCTGGTTTCTTGATTTTAAAAGAGCTGAAGGTGAAGTAAAAATGAATCCTGAACAAACAGAGCAATTTGAAAAGGCTAAAAAACTTTTTGCGGAAAATAAATGGCGGGACGCAGCAACGATTTTGTTTGATTTACAAAATGAGGTGGATGATGAGCAACTCACCGAGTGGACAACAAGGGCGTTATATAACTCGAAGCAGTACAAACTTGCCTATCAAGTTGCCACTCAAGATCCCCAAGTGTTTGCAAATGATGTGAAGTTCCTTGTTCAGGTTGGATTAAAGGCTCAGCATTTTATTTCTACGCGAGCAATGATTTTACGTCAGCCAGAGGAAGTAATTGCTAAACTGCTTCCCCTCGTTCAACGGGCGGAATTGAACTATCGTCAAGAATTTAAGGCAACAATTCAAAACCAGCTTCGGACTTTCTACCACCTTGGCGATTACCCGTTAGAAGAACAACGAAAGCGACTATTAGCTGCTGACCAGCTCCCATTAGCTGACTTTATGGTTGGCGCAAAGTTTTTGCTTCGTGATCCATTTACCCAACAATTTGTTAGGGCTGATATTTTAAATATATTGCAGCAGCTTAAATGCCAGGAGAAAATTACAATGCTATGTATCGATCAGAAAGAACATTTAATTATTCCTAATAATTTACCGACCGCTTACCAAGATTCGGTAATTGTTAAGTGTCAGCAAATATTAAGCCAGCGACTAGGACAAACTGACCCGCAAATTTTGAGAGCATTGCAAATTCAACTAGATCTTCAAGCAATCTTATTAAACCCGTTAATTGATAAGATCATTACCGATACAGAACAGTGGATTGATGTAATGTATAAGCGAGCTACTACAGGTGAATATAGTGGCAAAAACGAACAAATTATCCACTGGCAGAAAAGACTAAATCAGTTCATTGATAAATTACAATAAAAACATGAATTAAATTATTTACAAATTGGCAGATAGTTGATATTATGTTATAGAATTCTTCTTGAGAGCCATTTGATTAATCTTTTCATTGGCGAAAAGAAGTAGTACAATATCCATAAGGGTGTGTCAGTTATTTTTCTGAAATGACTGGCATTATACTTGTAAATTCACAGGAGGTTTTCATTAATGGCTGAAAAAGAACATTATGAACGTACAAAGCCCCATGTAAACATTGGTACTATTGGCCACGTTGACCATGGGAAGACTACTTTAACTGCTGCTATCACTAAGGTATTATCAGAAAAGGGCTTGGCTAAGGCTGAAGACTACGCTGATATCGATGCAGCTCCAGAAGAAAAGGAACGTGGTATCACTATTAACACTGCCCACGTTGAATACGAAACTGAAAAGCGTCACTATGCTCACATCGACGCTCCAGGTCACGCGGACTACGTTAAGAACATGATCACCGGTGCCGCACAAATGGATGGTGCTATCCTTGTTGTTGCCGCAACTGATGGTCCTATGCCACAAACTCGTGAACACATTCTTCTTGCCCGTCAGGTTGGTGTTCAATACATCGTTGTATTCTTGAACAAGACTGACTTGGTTGACGATGATGAATTGGTTGACTTGGTTGAAATGGAAGTTCGTGACTTACTTAGCGAATACGATTTCCCTGGTGACGATGTTCCAGTTATTCGTGGTTCTGCTCTTAAGGCACTTGAAGGTGACCCAGAACAAGAAAAGGTTATCCTTCACTTGATGGATGTTATTGATGACTACATCCCAACTCCAAAGCGTCCTACTGACAAGCCATTCATGATGCCTGTCGAAGACGTCTTCACTATTACTGGTCGTGGTACTGTTGCTTCTGGTCGTATCGACCGTGGTACTGTTAAGATCGGTGACGAAGTTGAAATCGTTGGTTTGACTGACGACGTTCTTAAGTCAACTGTTACTGGTTTGGAAATGTTCCACAAGACTCTTGATCTTGGTGAAGCTGGGGACAACGTTGGTGTATTGCTTCGTGGTATTTCACACGATCAAATCGAACGTGGTCAAGTTCTTGCTGAACCAGGTTCCATCCAAACTCACAAGAAGTTCAAGGGTGAAGTTTATGTTATGACCAAGGAAGAAGGGGGCCGTCACACTCCATTCTTCTCAAACTACCGTCCACAATTCTACTTCCACACAACTGATGTTACTGGTACTATTGAATTACCAGATGGTGTAGAAATGGTTATGCCTGGTGATAACGTAACATTCACTGTTGAATTACAAAAGCCAGTTGCCCTTGAAAAGGGTCTTAAGTTCACTATTCGTGAAGGTGGACACACTGTTGGTGCCGGTGTTGTATCCGACGTCTTAGACTAATTTAATTATTAGTTTTAGTGAGAAAAAGGTTCGGTTTCCGAGCCTTTTTTGTTTTTAAATTTTTATCTGATCGAATTTCTTGATTAGTTGCAATTACTACTTACGTACGGTAAACTAGTAGAGTATGTAAAGACCAGCCTGATTAGTGTTTGGTCAATCTGATGTATATTGGAGGAAATAAAATGTCAGCAAAATGGGAACGCGATAGCGACGCCAGCAAAGGTACTTTGACATTTGAAATCGATGTCGACACTATTAAGAAGGGACTTGACGAAGCCTTCGTAGAAACCAAGAAGAAGATTACTGTTCCAGGTTTCCGTAAGGGTCGGGTACCACGTCAAATTTTTGACCAAATGTACGGTGAAGAATCACTTTACCAAGATGCCTTAAACAAGGTATTGCCACAAGCTTACAGTGATGCTGTTAAGGAAGCTGGTATTGAACCTGTTGCTCAACCACAAATTAATATCAAGAGCATGGACAAGGATCAACCTTGGGTATTGACTGCTAGTGTTGACGTTAAGCCAGAAGTAAAGCTTGGCGACTACAAGGGAATGGAAGTTCCAAAGCAAGACACTACAGTTAGTGATGCTGACGTTGACGCTGAACTTGAAAAGAAGCGTCAACAACAAGCAGAACTTGTATTGAAGGAAGGCAAGCCAGCCGAAAAGGGCGACACTGTTGTTATCGACTACGAAGGTAGCATTGATGGCAAGAAGTTTGATGGTGGCTCCGCTGACAACTACTCCCTTGAATTAGGTTCAGGATCATTTATTCCTGGCTTTGAAGATCAATTGATTGGTCACAACACCGACGATGATGTTGATGTTAAGGTTACATTCCCTGAAGATTACCATGCTAAAGACTTAGCTGGTAAGGAAGCTATCTTCAAGGTAAAGGTTCACGAAATCAAGGAAAAGCAACTTCCAGAACTTGATGATGACTTTGCTAAGGATGTTGACGAAGATGTTGATACTCTTGCCGAATTAAAGGACAAGACTAAGAAGGAATTACAAGAAAACAAGGACAACCAAGCTAAGGCTGCTATTGAAGATGCAGCAATTAACGCTGCGGTTGAAAATGCCGAAATTCAAGATATTCCACAATCAATGTTGGATGAAGACACTAACCGTCAAATGCAACAATACTTAGCTGGAATGCAACAACAAGGTATTAGCCCACAAATGTACTTCCAAATCACTGGTACTAAGGAAGATGATTTGAAGAAGCAATTCGCTGCTGATGCTGCACAACGGGTTAAGACTAACTTAGTTCTTGAAGCAATCGTTGATGATGCAGACTTATCTGCAACCGAAGATGAAATCAAGGATGAAATTAGTGATCTTGCTAAGCAATACGGCATGAAGGAAGACCAAGTTAAGAATGCTTTGTCTGAAGACATGCTTACACATGACATTAAGATCCGGAAGGCTGTTGACTTGGTTGCTGACTCAGCTAAGCAAGTTGAAAAGGCCGATGATAAGAAGGAAGATAAGTAATCGATCCTATTATCAGTTAAATAATATTTAAGCGCGAAAAGCATGGGAAGTGTTTATTTGTCCCATGCTTTCGTAGTTGCAAATAGGCTTCAAGAGTTCGTTTTTTCTAAGCAAGCTCTTGAAGCCATTTGTGTTACTGTGACATTCGTGTTAATTTAATTTTGATTATTTTTGTAAACGTTAGTGTAAGATTTTCATAGGTTGGATGAATAATTCATCTGGTCGTGGAAATC
>ERZ841116.69-NODE-69-length-84596-cov-4.749991_pt1 | contig 84596 bp, 94 predicted proteins | sample MGYA00519875_ERZ841116 | MGnify/ENA primary metagenome ERZ841116 (study PRJEB31850, sample SAMEA3708889) | human gut metagenome | biome: human gut; feature: human-associated habitat; material: faeces | place: China | collected 2014 ... | reverse complement strand
ATGGGAAATTTGATGAAGTTTAGCCACCTCACGGATACCATAATCCTGTTCGGTGGCGAGTTTGATAATTTTCAAACGAAATTGATACGAGTAGGACATAATCTGCACCTCAAAGTAGGTGTCCAGATTTTGGGGTGCAGTTTACTTTAAAAGTGCGGTCTTTTTTTATCTTATTTTATATCAAACTAAAAGGGCTAAGTCCTATTTACAGAACTTAGCCCTTTAATTACTTACTACAAAGTGCAGTTAGATTACCAGAAGTATCCTACTGCTGCACCACCCGTCACTTCACCTTGAGTATTAGCACCCATTGAGAAACGAACACCGTATTTACCGTTATCAGAAAGACGAGAGTAACCCACTGCTACCGCAGATTGGTTTTTGTGTTGACCTACTAACCCCACCCAACATAACTACTAAAAATAATCCAACATAAATGGGAAAAATTTGGATGAAGTGGGAAGAAATGAGAAGGGCGAAATGAAATAGAGTTACACATAGAGAAAAAGAAAACCCAGCGACTTTTTACGGTCACTGGGTTTGTTTTTAGGATTGAGCGAACATATCAAACTGCCGTTTGGTAATTTCTTCTTTTTGCACGCGTTTGACGATTTTGTAGATCCATTGCAAAGATAAACCATACTTCTTAGCAAGATAGGCGTGATTATTGCCCGTGAACTCGTTGAAAATTTGCTTTTCACGCTCACAGGCGAAAAGCGACATTGATTTCGGCACATACACATTCAACCCGCCCCAGTTGTAGCCTGTCTTCAATGCCACAATCATGCCGATATTTTCCGCAATTTCCGCGTCCATTTCAGGGTAACATTCACGCACCGCCATTACCGTATATTTTGCCAAATCTGCCAATAAATCAGGGGCTTTTGTTTGAAAGTCATTATTGTCAAATTTGGCTTCGTTCATCATTTACCTACTCGTTTTTTCCACTGTTTTAACTGCTCAATAATAGATGCCGTTTGCTCACTATCCAGCTCACTCCAGTCCGCAATCTCTGCATAATAGCGCTGTACAAACGCATTCAATGCTGCCGAACTACTTTCCTCAGCCACTGCTTTCCACACTGCCCACAATTTCCGCTGAACGGCAGAAAGTTGTGAAACATCATGCGGTAAGCGAATTTTTGCACCTTTTTGTTGCAATATTTTGACCAGTTTCACTAGCTCTGAATAGCTTATATTTTTCGCAGAATTTTGGTAGAATTGCTGAGATAATAGACTTCGATAAGTCTCATCGTCCATTCCTAACTGACTTTTCCCAATATGCACCAGTTGTAATAATCGTTTTCTCATTGTTTACCCCTTAAAATTGCTTTCAATCGTTGTAAATTACTTTCCATTTTTGCTTTTTCCTGTGCCATTTCCTCCACACTTTTTGGCGGTGGTGGCGGAAGCTCAGGATATTCACGCTGTGGCAAGGCTTCTAGCAGTTGTTTTGGCGTAGGAAACCAATCACAAGTTTGCCCAAGTGTCATAAATGCTGTCTCAAACCGCACCTTATCCAGCTCCATATCCCACGACTTTTTATAAGTGATTACCCGATACCATGCTTCCAGTGTTGGCTGTATCACATCTTCCGTTGGCGAATTTTTTAGGCGTAACAGCAATAACATTGCCACGCCTTGAGCTAGCACAGGTTTTAGCCATTGATTGTTTTGCCCCATTCCAACGCTCCTTTAATTGCGTTCATTTTATTACTTGCAAGCGGTCGATTTTGCTCAGGATTTTGCACAGCCACCGCTGTGCTGATAGGCTTGTAGCCTGCAATAATTTCCAACAAATAACCATGCGACTTCATCGGCAGTGTAAAATTGACACGGCTCGCCATCATTTGGTTAATGGCATAAATCCACGCCTCAGGCGGTGCAGGAAACTCACGCCCATCACGTTTGATAGTCTTAGCCTGTATCATCGGTGTGAGTTCGCCCAGCAAGGTTGCCACACGGTCGAACGTGAGCGAACTTTTCGCAGGACGAAACAGCCCCAAATAACGAATTAAGGCTTCGCCTAACTCACCACTCACCAACAATGCCGCATTTAAGGCATCACTTGCTGCCTTGTTGGCAATCAACGCATCCAACGAATGCAACGCTCCGCACGCACTACATTTCACTTTCATTTTCGGTTCTCCTAATACAAGAAAACCGCCCGAAGGCGGTTTGGTTTATTTTAAAAAGTAATGCCGAGTTTCATCAAAATCCCATTCGCATTACTTACATACACTTTGGCGTATTCCATTTGTTCTTTATCCAGTGATTTTTCAGCCTGTTCCAGCTGAACAATCGCTTGGCGAAGTTGCATTTTTAAGGCTTCTAGTGTGGAAATCATTGTCTTTTCTCCCGTTTACCTTGCCACGTTTTGCAGTAGGTTTTGCGCGTGTTGCACCACTCACGTTGTTTGAGTGTTACCGCTTGTTTTGCTGCTTCTCCCCACAATTCACCAGCTCGGGCATAATTGCCTGAACGCTCCATTGCTGCCGCGCTTTCAGCCGTTTTGCGATAGGCTTCTTCGAGTACATCTCGATCTACTTTTGGTCTTCGGCTCATTTTCGCACCTCTTCATCATTCGGCTTAATGACAAACTCTTCCACACCCTCGCGAATGGTCACGCCTGAAATCGATCTTGCCACCTCAGGCTCCGCAAGCATTGCTTCTTTATTCAGCTCTTCTTTCGTGCGAATAAAGCGGAACAGCCCAAGATTGCGAAGGCTTTCCAAAATGCTATCAATCCCTTTTGCCACCACCGCTGGCGGCTTCGCACGCCATTGCACTTCTCCTGTGGTGAAATAGGCGGTTTTCTGCTTGCCACCGTTGGTCAGCTCTAACCGACGGCTCTCACAAAACGTCTGCACCGCCTTTTGTAACGGCTTCACCTGCTCTTTAAGTGCAGTCAATTCTGCCGTATATTTTTCATCAACCGCTGCTTTCTCGTCCGCTTGCAGGGTGGAAAGTCGCACCTGCTCACGCTCTAAATCGCCGATTTGCTTAATCGCCATCGCCACTTCATCTTGGGTTTGTAAAGTGATTTCTAATACTTCGCTTTTTACTCGTGTTGCTCGTTTAGCCATTGTTTAATTCCTTAGTAATTACAAGTCTGATTTTTCCGCATTTTCTACCCAATACTGCTTCAAGTTCGGTTTTATCGCCATTAGTTGAACCATTAAACTGTTTAATGCCACCAAATAATGCCTGTGTAATACCTTCGCGGTCATCAATGAGTGCTTTTGCTAAAGCTTTGCAGCAGATAAGAAAATGTTCAGGATCATTTGGTTTAATTGGTTTCATTTTTGTCATTGTTCGCTACTCCTTTCGTGCAAGTATAAGGATAAAAATTCGCGTTAATTTTGGGGGTTAAGCTGCCGTTGGGTGAGCGGAGGTAAACTACACCGCTGATACAAAGTTCGGCATACGCCCACGTTTGCTTTTGTATCATTCCGTCATCACAGCCAGCCAACAAAAATGCGGTTAAAATTAAGGTTGTTTTTCTCATATCGCCCCCTAAACCTGCATCACTACATCGCCGTTCACTTTCGGCACACCTAAACTTTCTGCCAAGTTCATCGCCGCAGTTAGCAAGTTATTTACCGCGAGCGGATAAAGCAAACTAGTGGTAGTTTTGTTTCTGCCCACCGCCGTTAAGCGTTGTCGCACCGCTAAAAACGCGTCTTCTTCAAAAATATCGCTGAGTTTTTTGCCGACTTTCGCCAAGCGGAATGCCACATAGTTTTCCAACTCTGCATCAAGGGGTGCGAGTTCCACCACTTCACAGCGTTGCACCACTTCGCGGACTTCGGTATTACGTTCGGAAAGTTTCAGCTTCAACTCAGGCTGACCAATCAACACAATCGAAATCAGCTTTTTAAAGCCGTCCTCCAACTCAAAAAAGCGTTTCAAGTGTTTAAGCGTCGGAATTGGCAAGGAGTGCGCTTCTTCGATGATGAGCACGTTCGAATAGCCCGATTTACAGCTTTCTTTCAACACTTGGTGCAACTGGCGAAAACGTGCCTCGGGCGAACGTTTCACGCTTTGCAGTGGGGCAAGGGTGGAAATAATCGCTTCGGCAATATGGGCTGCTTTCAGTGTTTTACCCTTGATGTCGTTGTCTTCCATCGCAATGATGTAAGGCTCAATCACCGCAATTGGGGCGTTTTCTGCTCGAATGCGATCAATCAAATCACGGCGCAGGGTCGATTTGCCCGCACCTGATTCTCCCACCACCGCCATAAAGCCACCGTGCTTAGCGGTTTGATAAAGCGACTCCCGCACATAACGAATGTCGCTGGTGGCGAAAACTTCATCAGCCGAACGAATATCGACGGAAAAAGGGTCAATCGGCAGTAAAAAATGTTTCTTAGTGGCTGGAAATAAAGCCTGTTTTGCGAGTAACATAATCTCGTCCTTAATTTCTCGTTTGGTTTTAAGGGCGGAAGCGGCAGGCTCGGTCGCCAAACTTTCCCCTGTCGCTTCCTTTTCTAATAGCGTTGCAAGCAGTTGGTTTATCCCAATCTTTTGCAAAGACGCTATTAAACTCTTCTCAAATGCCGCCCACTCCCGCACCCGTTGATTATGGTTTATCAACTGGGAAATGGTCGCAGGCGACACATTCATCATCTGTGCCAACTGCCTTAAGCTCACGCCCTTATCAATCAGCACCTGTTTTAGTTTCAGCATAAAATGCTCCTTCAATCAGTCCCCCTCTTTTGTAAAGAGGGGTTAGGGGAGATTTTGGTTGTTAAGCGGCAAGCAATTTCAAATGCGAGGTTTTAGGCTCTGGCGCCACAAACTCCGCTTTAAAATCCTCAAACCCTAAGCTCAACAGCCGTTCCGCTTCAAGTTGCGGCACACCTTGCGGGTATCGGCCATTCACCCATTGATAACACTCACCGTTCCACAGCTCGCCCCAGCGTGCTTTGCCGTTTTTGGCAAACTCCACCGCCGACATCGGTTTTTGCTCAACACGGCGTGCGTTGGTGGTCAGTTCGTGTTCTTGTCCTTTGTTCGGTAAGAACCACGTCAGCTTGCTTTCTTCAATGTGTTTGTAAGGGTTGATTTCGCCGTTGAATAACGGTGCGTTGGCTTTCTTGGCTCGCTTCAACTCGTCTTCGGTTTCTACGCCATAAGCCAGTTGCTCCGCCTGTTCCTTATTTGCTTCAAACGCCGTTTTGCGGTGGGCCTTGTATTCTTCGCCGATGATTGCAGCATCTACACGGAAGCCTAGTTCATTCACTTCAATCGGCTCCAGCACTACCCAGTAAGGTTTTAAACTCATCGTGCCATCATCAGCAAAAATCTGCTCAAAGCACTGCACTTGCACACATTCAGGGCGGTACGGATTTTTGCCCACCGTGATTTTCTCGCCAATTTTCACATCAGGTACATCACGCACATCATATCGGCGATTTTCAAAGCTGATTTCCAACTTATCGGTCACCAATCGTTCTGTGAGTGCGGTAATCATCAGCTCTTGGCAAATCTCACGGCTGGGCGGATATAACAAGTCATTGGCGTGGATTTTTCGCCACGCACCGTAACGTGTCATACCGTGTCGGCTATGAATAGCTTTGCCGTTGAAATACCGCATCCACTGGTGGGCAAGCTGATTGAGTTCTGCCAAACCACTCACATTCATAAACCGCAAACCGCTTTCAAATTGGCGCTCCACAATATCATTGCTTTTTTCCACTTGCCCTTTGGCTCGGGCATTATGGGCTTTTGGCACTTCAATTTTCACGTCCAACTGGTTCAGCAAATGGGTGAACATTTGTGACGTATTGGCAGAGCCACGGTCGAACATCAAAATTTTCGGCACACCGAAAAATGGCTCGGCAGGATTCTCTTTCTTCTGAATGGCGTTAATAAAGGTTTCAGAAATGTTCTCCGCCGTTTCACCGCCATACACATATTCCACATAAATCACGCCACTCGCGTGGTCGGTAATGACATACCGCCACACTCGTTGCGGTTCGACTTTCGCCACATTCGCTGGCTTGTTTTTGTAGAATTGCTCCGCTTCCATTACGCACAACCCATTGCCTTTGCCAGTCTCTCTCAGGTAATACAGCACACACAAAGACGGGTCGATTTGCCAAACGTGGTTCGGGTGTCGGCTTTGCAACTGTACCACGGGGGCTGGGCGTAACAGCTGGTCAGGGTGCAAATTGGCATTGCGTAATGCACGCTCCACCGAACTTGCCGAATAAGGGCGGACTTCGCCTGTTTTCTCGTCCACAAACTCCGCTTTCACTTTGTCATTGGCTCGCAATATGTCTAAAATCCGCTCTAACGTTGCCATGGTTTTGCCGTTTTTGCGCCGTAGGTGTAACCAGGCGGCACTAATCAATTTCAGCTCATTCGCATCCATTTGATGTTTCCCCTTGTCTGACCGCACTTTGCGACCACTCGCTGGGCGGTAGGGCTTAATTTGCCGAAGAAAGGTGGCTCGGCTTAAACCGGTGAATGCACAGCCTTCTTCAATAATTTTTTCCTTCTCGCCAAAGCCTGCTTTCTCCACACGCTCGGCATATTGGACGAGAACGCTCGGTAGTATTGCCATTGCATTTCCTTAACCCACCATTTCCGCATCTTGAATGTGAGCATCACGCTCAATCTCGTCCAAAATGCTCGTTACACTTTCATCTAACTTGCCGTCAGGTTGATAATCTTCTCTCGCCCATTCGGGTAAGGCTTCGCCGCTTGGCATATCGTCTAAACCAAAGCGTTCTTTCAACTCCGACAAAATCAACTGATACTCCGCCAGCACACCACTCATAAACTGCTTGTGGTCAATGCCTGTGGCTTCCGTGTGAGCGGTTAAGGCTTCAAAGGCTTGGAATACTTGTCCGCGTAGCACCGCTTCTGCTTTGTAAGAAATCGCAGCCGCTTCTTCGCGTAACACGCCACCGCGTTGTTCAGGCGTTTGGGTTTCAATCGCCTTGGTTTTCTTTGCCAGCTCTAAATCTAAGTGGTTAATCCGCTCATTTTTGGTGGCAAGCACTTTCGCCTGCGCTTCATAATCGTCCGACTTGCGTTTGAGTTGGGCTTGCAAGGCTTCTTTCTCTTTCGCGTGTTGGGCGGTTAAATCTTCGATTTTCTCAATCAACTCTTCCTTATCGGTGGTGTCTGAATAATCCGCGTCCACAATTTCCGCTCGGGCTTCTTCAGGCAGTTGGCGAAGTTTTCGCATTTCGCGGTAGCCTAAGCCGAGGCGTTGGGAGGTTTCGAGGAAGTCTTCACCAAATTTAGAAAGGTTCTGTAAGTCTTCATCAATTTTGTTTACGCTATATCCCAATACTTCACAAAATTCTGACCAAGTCCCGACGTGTCGGGGATTTTTATCCTTATCTAAAAGCTCTAACCCTTTGTACTGCTTAGCTTCTTTAATTTCTGCTAAAATTTTCAAAGTCCCGACCGTCGTGACTTTTTTAGTAAAATCGAAAGCTTTAAGCATTCCCACCAACTCATAAGCCTGAGCTTTATCTTGTGTCATCGCTTTACTTGCTAACACCACCGCATCTTGTTGTTCACTTAATCTTAAATCTGTCATTGTTCACTCCTTAAAAACCGCCCGTCATCACCCGATGGCGCACTTCATTAAACCGTTCATTTACTGCCTGCATATCCTGCTCATAACACACCGCAAGGTTGAGCAGGGCAAAACTGAGCGTCCAGTTGCCTGTGGGCAATTTGCGCAAAAAGCCTTCGCTTTCTAAAATCGCCGTAGCACGAGTGATATTCACCGGCGTTTCATCAATCGCTTCGCACAAATCTTTGTTGCTTAAGCCGTCCATCGTTCGCCCTTTCAGGGCTTTCAAAATCCGCAACGCACGCTGCGTGCCGTTAATTTTCTCTTTCATTGTAAAAATCCTTTCTCTTTCAACCGTGCCACCGAATTCGGATCACGCATAAACGCTGGCGTGGATAAATCAATTTGGGTAATTGGGTCAATTACTTTGTAACCTTGTTTTCTGAGTAGGTAACTCATTAGTCTGTTTAACAGTTTCATCTTGTTCTCCTATTGTTTTCTAAAATAAAGAGCGGTTAGATTTTTCGCTGTTTTTTCCAAATTGTTAAAGAGCAGGTTGCGTGATTAAGCCGCCGCTTTTAAGCCGAGTTTCACGGCGATTTCGTGAGATTTGCCGTAGCTCGCTTTAATCGTGCCATTCAGCACCCGAGAAACGTGGGTCGGGTCATACCCATTGTCCTTTGCCCACTGAGCAAAAGTTTCGCCTTTTGCCCGAAACATCGCCTTGACTTCGCTTGGCGTTTTCACATTTTCTTTCATTGGTTTTGCACTCCTTCTTGCTATATAATTGGTTAAATCTTTAACCAATCTTTTAACTATATTATGAGAACTAAAGTTCTCAAAGTCAAGAGGTGTTTGTGAATAATAGTTCTCTTTTTTCTGTTCGCTTAAAAAGTGAACGCACTCGCTTAGGTCTTACACAAGCTGAGATCGCCAGTAAATGCAAGGTTTCTCGTGAGATGTGGGGAAAATATGAACGCGGTGTGGCTTTGGCAGGAAGTGAAGTTTTGTTCTCATTATCTGAAATTGGTGTTGATATAGGATTTTTATTTTCTGGGGTACGTTCTGTGCCTTTAACAGAAACAGAAACCGTCTTACTTGAAGACTACCGCGAAAGTAATGAGCAAGGTAAAGAAGCCATAGAAAAAACCGCAAGTGCTCTGGCGGAGGCGGCGGCACTTGCGGCTCGTAAAGTAGCGTAAAGGATTTTTAATCCAACCATAAGGAAACTATTATGATCAATTTTGTTCCATTCATCGTATTTGCTGTGCTTTGGTATGCCGTTGCAAAACAGTTCAAAAGTAAGGGAAGAGGGGCGTTTATTCGTCATCTAACAGGCTTTGTTGTTGGGGTATTAGGGCTTTTGATTAGCGTTGTGATCATTGCGCCAAAACCTGAAACTGCGACGACCGAGGCTAAAACCGAAGCTACTGCACCAGTGGAAACACCAAAAGAAGAAACAAAACCAGTTGCAGAAGTGGCAAAAGAAGAGCCTAAACCTGAAGAAGAACAAAAACAAAAAATGGCTCAAACACCTGCCGTAGTGGACACGCAAAAAGCAGAAGAGCAAGTTGAAAAAGTAACTGAAGAACCTGCTGTCGAAGAAAAAGTAAACCAAACTTTAGACATTAACGCCAATCAACTTGCACAACGTATCAATTCTGCTTTATCTGAAATTGGATCGCCTTACAAAATGCCGAAAAAATTAAAAGTAGAAAAAGGAGCGGTAAATGATACTACCAGTTATCAATTTTCAAAAGAATTTGCTGTTGTAATGACGATTGATAAGAAGACTCAAAAAGTAATGAGTATGATCACTATCCTTACACCGAAATCGGAAGGTGGCGATGAAAATATGGTAATGCTTTTCTCTGATGCCGCAGTGCTTTCAGCTTTTGAAGGTAAAGGACAAATCAAAACGGTCGGTAAACGTGTAATGGATGTGTTAATGAAAACAATGACAGCCTACGGTGAAACCAAACAAGATCAGAAAGATGACTTCATCTTCAACGGTAAAAAATATTCTGTAAGTGTAAGTTCTTATACTGGCGTAATGATGACTGCTGGCTTTGCAGAGTAAGGACATTAATATGAAAAAATCCCTAAAATACGTCGCTTTCGCCCTATTAGGCGTGGTGTCTGCCGTATTTGCCAAAGAGAAATTTGAGTGCAAAGGCAAACGCATCTGTAAAGAGATGGATAGCTGCGAAGAAGCCCGTTTCTATCTCACTCAATGCAGTGTCAGCAGCCTAGACCGCGACAACGACGGCGTACCTTGTGAAAGTATTTGTGGTGGGAAGAAAAAGAAATAATTGAGGAACTGAGGAATTAAAATAATGAAAGCAACAATCACTTTTTACGAAATTCAGCGATGTGGGTTATATAAAAGAAAAGGAAATGGCACGCAGCCGTTATTTCTAGGTGTGCAAGATATGTTAGACCAGTTAAAAACTTGGGCTAACGGAAAAGATCTTGTTGATACAGATATTTTTAAAAATAAGAATAAAAAAAGTTTATGCACATACCTTGCTGATTTAAAAAGTACAACAAACTCCGCTATTATGGTTCTATGGAATCAAGTACCTCACACAGATTCTGGGGTATTATCTTTGCCAAATAGAGCGAAATTTGGGCAGATTCAGCATGCTGATACTAATGCAATTAAAGCAGATTCTATACCTGGCTATCCGACTTATTTTTGGTTTATTCCAAGATTAAATGTTTTTGCAACGATTTGTTTTGACACTAATGTAAATGGTCGTTTAGCAATGGAAAGCTACGTTAAGCAGTTTATGTGTCAATTTTCATCTTATGTTGTAAAAGAATTTGACTCACAAACTAACCACCTTGAAATTAAAGGTTATAGCATTGATCCAACTGATTCCACTGAAAGAATTTACCATTACCCACCAAGTTTTTATAGCCGAATCTATCCTAAAGCACAAGAGCTTGATATGTTAAAAATACAAGCTCCGCAAATTAAAAGAATTACTAAGCGTGCAATATGTAGTTATTCAAACCCATCAAGTTTAAGTATGTTCCAAAAAGTAACAGGGCTATTTACAGGGTTGCCACAACAACTTACCTCAAATCAAGACTTTAGTGTAAAAGCTGAAGTATCAGTCAATGGACTTACTGCGGCAGAAGTACAAGGGTTATTTAATGAATGGGAAAAGGATGTTGATACTTGGCAAAGTTTAGACTATGGATTTAGAATCGGAGAGAAGCAATTCTGGTTTAGTCACGCCGCAGTAAAATGGGAAGGTGATTTATCCCTTTCATTTACGGAACAGAATTCATTTGGTAATATAGGGGCATTACTTTCCGAACTTGAAAGTAAAAAATCAAGCATACTATCTACAATACGTTAATGGCACTATGTGAAAAAATCGTCTTTGGTATTTCTTTAACGCTATCGATCTCGGCAGCGTATTTCGTGGGCGATAAAATAACCTTTTCTGAGCAGTGGACTCTTTATGAAACACTACGGACTACCGCATCTATTATATTTGCGGTAGTTGGTGCGTGGTTTGCTATTGTCTATCCAGAAAAACTCCGTGCACCTTTTAGAGAACGAACTAATAACCGTACTACATCTGATTCTCGATTTTCCACGTTGTTCTCACCTATCGTAAATTCCACAGTTATTATCTGTGTAATTTTATTTATTGGCATATTAGCTCCTGTTTTAAAACAGATCCCGCTATTCCTTGAATATAAAGGATACTTTCGAGCATTCAGTTTTGGTTTGCTATGCTGTCTAACATTTTGGCAGATGTGGACAGTCGTTATTACTCTGATTCCTGCTGATATGCTTAAACGCCAGTCAGAAATTGATATTGCTAGACAAAACAATATTGACCATTTAATGGGGCGACGTTAGCCAACTTTATAAACAAGTTTAAAATCATCTCCCACAAGCATTCATTACACTCCAGTTATCAAGTAATTCTTTATAACTGGAGTTTTTTATGCACACCTCACCCATCACCAAAATCGTGATCCACTGCTCAGCCACTCAAAACGGCAAGCAACTTCGCACCTCTACCCAAACCGCTGCTCAACGCATTGATGACTGGCACAAACAGCGTGGTTTTCAGCGTTTAGTTGGTTATTACAAACAATTCAATCCGCACTTACAACATATTGGCTACCATTTTGTGATTGACACCGATGGCACAGTCGAAACGGGACGTGCTGAAGGCGAAACGGGCGCACACGTTAAAGGGCATAACTTAAACAGCCTTGGCATCTGCTTAGTCGGCGGTATTACTAAAGACAAACGCAATCACGGCGAATATACGGAAGCCCAATGGAAAGCCCTGCACCGCTTGCTTCGCCAATTAGAAGCCAAATATCCCAGTACTCACATTTGTGGACATCGTGATCTAAGCCCAGACCTCAACGGCGACGGCACAATCAGCCCAAACGAATGGATTAAAGACTGCCCGTGCTTTGATGTGTGGAGCTGGCTGGATAGCGAAGAGGTCGTGAATGTTGAGCATTTATTTAAGGGATAAATGATGAGTGCATCAATACGTTTTCCAAATCATCAGAAGCAATTTACACGAGGTTGGCGAATGAGTAGCAACGCCAAACGAAACCGCAAAATCAACGGTGGCACAACCGCTGCTACTGCCTTTTACTTACGCTGGAGTTACTAAAATGAAACGAGAAATTCGCGGAATTACCTTTTTCTCTTTGGTATGGGAAATCATTATTTTCGGTGGTTTTATTTCTGCCAATGAATTAGGCATTAAAAACCTTGTACAAGCCTATGAATGGTTCTTTTACTTTATGACCGCACTTGCGATATTGGCAATATTCTTTGGCTCTTCAAAGCCGAGATTCCAATACACCAAAGCTAAGTATCATTGGGAAATGATCACAAATACTTTGCTTGGCATTATGTTGGCATATTACGGCTACTTTGTTTGTGCAAGTATCCTGACTTTCTTTGGCTATGCTTCAGCCCAACAAAACTATTTCAACAAGGAAAAAGAAAATGAAAAAACTGAGTGAGTTGATTACCAACGACAACGGTCGTCTTTCCACCACTGCCTTTATTCAATTTTTTGGGGCGTTATTGATGGCTGGCATTTTGATTTATGCCGTGTGGTTAGACCGAGCCTATGTAGGAGAACTCTTTACCACCTTCGCCCTATTTTGCGGTGGTGGCGTGGCGACCAAAGGTTTTGCTAATGCGTTAAATAATCGGGGGCGTGAAGAATGATACTTTACTTAATTTTAGTCGGTGTTGCGGTGATTTTTGTGGGCTGTACGATTGCTTGTTACAAAATCCGCAAAGCAAGTCATGAAATCGACCGCTTGTTTAAGCAAAACGAGCAACTGCAACAAGAAAAAGCGGTAGCGCAAACCCAAGTCAAACATTTTGAAACGAGAAAAAAGAATGAAGAAAACAACCGCACTTCTGATCGCAATGTGCTTATTGACCGCCTGCAACAGCAAGGTGATCTCCGTGATTAACCCGAGCTGTTCAGGCTTTGGTATAATCAAGGTAAGCCGTCAAGACACCACCGAAACGCTCCGTCAAATTGCGGTGCATAACGCGACCTATCGGGAAATCTGCAAGGAGACGAACAATGACCATTAACGTAGAATTTTGGCACTTGGTCGGGTTGTTGTTGTCGTTTCTTGGTTGCTGTTTTGGTTTTGCCAAGATTTTAGTATCGCAGTTCCAAAACAGTTTGAGCGAACGCCACCAAAACCAGCTCAAAGTAAACGACAAAGTGGAAGAATTGGAAAAGCAATTCAACCAAATGCAGTCGAGTCTGCCGCTCGTTTATGTCCTGCGTGATGACTACATTCGCGGACAAACGGTGCTGGAAGCTAAAATGGACGCCCTACACAAAACCTTAAGTGATTTATACAAAATGGAGAGTGCAAAATGATGGAAAAAGCCCGCCGAGAAGGTATGCGTTGGCACTTGCTCAATACTTTACACAAAGCTATGCCATACACCACCAGCGAACAATTTTTGCGTGATGTGATGGCAGGCATTTACCCAAATGTAACACCGCACGAAATCCGTCAGCAGTTGGAATATCTTTCTGACCGTAAACTGGTGGAACTGACCAAACAACCGCACGGCGTGTGGTTTGCCGATATTAACCGCTTGGGCGTGGACATTGTGGAATATACCATCGACTGCCAAGCAGGGATTGCACGCCCTGAAAAGTATTGGGCGTAAGGGCAGCCTTGAGCGAACAAGAGAGGAAAAAAAAGAGTATGGCTCCCCGTTCAAGTATCGAAAGATTGCCCGAAGATGTCCGCCGCTGGCTGGAACGCGCCTTAACCGAGAACGGTTTTTCAGGTTATGTGGAGTTGGAAAACCTACTGCGTGAGAAAGGCTATCAGATCAGCAAGTCGGCAATTCATCGCTATGGCAAACAAATTGAAAGTCGCCTGAAAGCGATTAAAGACGCGGCAGAAGTGGCAAAGCTCATTACCGAGCAGGTGGACGATGAGGGCGATAGCCAATCGGACGCCCTAATGCGACTGGTGCAAACTGATTTAATGAATTTGCTGATTGAAGCCCGCAATGTGGAAAGCCTAAGCGTAAAAGACCGCCTAAAAGCACTGGGTATGATCGGCAAAAATATCGCGTCAATGACCACGGCGAGTGTGAAGCTGAAAGAATATCAAGCGGAACATAAAGCTAAAGTGCAGGCAAAATTAGATGAACTCGCGCGCACCGCCGATAAAGACGGCACAGACCTGCCAACCCTTGAGCGTGTGCGACAAAGTATTTTGGAAGTCTATGGCATCAACCAATAACACCGTTCTCTACGATTACCAAAAACGCTGGCTACAAGATGACAGCCGTTTCAAAGTGGCAATGTTTGCCCGACAAACAGGTAAAACCTTTACTACCACACTTGAAATCGTGCTGGATTGTTTGGCTCACGAAGCCAAAGGCGAGAAAACTCGCTGGGTGATCTTAAGTCGTGGGGAACGCCAAGCGAAAGAAGCAATGAACGAGGGTGTGAAAGTTCACTTAAATGCGATGGGCATTGCCTGTGAAATTATGGAAGTGCCATTCAAAGAAGACACCACTATCAATGCCTTAGAAGTGATTTTCCCGAATGGTTCAAAAATCACAGCCTTGCCAGCGAATCCCGACACCGCACGGGGTTTTTCTGCCAATGTGTTTTTAGATGAATTCGCCTTCCACGCTGACAGCCGTGAAATCTGGAAAGCATTGTTCCCTGTGATTTCCGCTGGCTGGAAATTGCGCGTGGTTTCAACCCCAAACGGCAAAGGCAATAAGTTCTACGAATTGATGACTGACTTGGAAAACACCGAATGGTCTCGCCACCAAACTGATATTTATCAAGCAGTCGCAGACGGTTTACCGCGCAACATAGAACAGCTCCGCAAGGGCTTAAATGATGAAGATGCGTGGGCGCAGGAATTTGAACTCAAATGGCTAGATGAGGCATCCAGCTGGCTCTCTTTTGATTTGATTGACAGCGTTGAACACATTGATGCTGGCAAGCCTGAGCTTTATCAAGGTGGTTCGTGTTTTGTGGGGATGGATATTGCCGCACGTAACGACTTAACCGTGATTTGGGTGTTGGAGTTGGTCGGCGATGTGTATTGGACGCGTGAGCTGATTACGCTTAAACGAGTGCCATTACGTGAGCAACTCGAAGAACTCAACCGTGTGATGAAGCAATATCACGTCGTTGGTGGCAATCTTGACCAAACAGGCATGGGCGAAAAAATGGTGGAAGACGCCCAAGCGGAACACGGCAAACGCATTCAAGGTATGCTGTTCAATGTTTCCACCAAACTCAAAATGGCAACCATTGGCAAAACAGCCTTTGAAGATCGCAAAATTCGCATACCGCAAGGCAATAGCGATTTGCGGGAAGATTTGCACAAACTCAAAAAAATTACAGGTTCAAACGGCATTCCACGCTTTACCGCTGAAAGCGACAGCAACGGACATGCCGATCGCACGTGGGCGTGCTTTTTAGCCTTAACCGCAGCAACGGAAGCGTTAATGCAGCCCGTGAAAGCCCATAGTCGCAAACCAAGAAGTAGCAAAAGATTAACCGCAGGATATTAAACAATGACACCCAAAAAACAAGATTTAATCCGCGTCATCGCCAGCCGTGCCAACGCCATTGATTATTGGGCGTTTATGCACTATCTGCCGAACCCTGATCCTGTGCTGAAGAAAATGGGCAAGGATATTTCGGCTTACCGTGAAATTTTATCCGACAGCCACGTTGGTGGCTGTGTTCGCCGTCGCAAAGCGGCAATCAAAGGGCTGGAATGGCGAATTACTCCGACAGGTAATGAAAAAACGGACGAGATTTTAACCGCACTTTTCGACCGCTTGCCGATGTCGCATATTATCTGCCAAATTTTAGATGCCACGCTATTTGGCTATCAAGCCTTAGAAGTAATGTGGGAAAGCGAAAACGGCTTACTGTTGCCAACAGCAATCGTAGGCAAACCGCAAGAGTGGTTCGTCTTCGATGATGAAAATCAACTTAAACTTCGCACCAAAGAGAACTTCAACGGCGAAGAACTGCCGCCTTATCGAATATTGCTGGCCACCCAAAATGCGACCTACATCAACCCTTATGGCTTGGGCGATCTCTCGCTCTGCTTCTGGGCGGCGACTTTTAAGAAAGCTGGCTTTAAGTATTGGCTGGAATTTACCGAAAAATACGGCAGCCCGTGGTTAGTCGGCAAACACCCACGCCAAGCCCAAGTTCACGAAGTGGAAGATTTGCTCGACAGTATGGAAGCAATGCTCGGCACAGCGGTTGCCGCCATTCCTGACGACAGCTCAATCGGCTTAGTGGAAGGTTCGGACAAGAGTGGCTCATCAGAAGCCTTTGATAACTTTATCAAGTATTGCAAATCGGAAATCGCCATTGCGATTTTAGGGCAAAACCAAACCACCGAAGCGGAAGCCAACCGAGCATCTGCCACCGCAGGGCTAGAAGTCACCCGTGATATTCGCAACGATGACGCCAGCCTTGTGGAAGGCGTGTTCAATCAGTTGCTGGCGTGGATTTGTGAGCTGAATTTCAACGTAGAAACCTTGCCAGCCTTTGAGCTATTCGAGCAAGAAAGCATTGATAAGCTGCAAGCTGAACGCGACAAGATTTTGACCGAAATCGGCGTGAGTTTTACCGAGCAATATATCCACCGCACTTATGGTTTTGAAGACGGTGATATTGTGATGGCTTCGACAGGCTCAGCCACCGACAAAGACAAACAAGCGGTCGATTTTGCCGAACCCATCCCCAAAAGCGTGATTGAGACCATCGGCGAACAGTTGGAAGTGGAAGGCGAAGCCGTTGTTGAAACGTGGTTACACGATATTCGTGACCGCTTAGGACAAGCCGAAAGTTTGGAAGATTTCCGCAACCAGCTCGACAGCCTAATCCCTGAATTGAGCTTTGCCGAATATGGCGAACTGCTGGCGTGGGGTTCAACCGCTGCCCAATTCGCAGGGCGACAATCCGTAGAAGATGAGCGTAAATAATGAATAAATTTACCTTTGAACAACAGGTGCGGTACTTCGAGAAAAAACTCAACTTACCCACCAATAGCTATCTTGATGTGCTTGGCGAAGAACACGACTACTTTTTTATGGTCGCAGGAGCCAACCGCAACGAAGTGTTGCTTGCCTTTCGAGAAGCGGTAGATGATGCTATTGCCAACGGCGAAACGCTGGAAGGTTTCCGCAAGCGGTTTGATGAAATTGTCGCTCGCACAGGCTGGGATTACAAAGGTGGCAGAAATTGGCGAACTCGTATTATTTACGACACCAATGTTTATGCTGCTTACAATCGCGGACGGTTGCAGCAGCATTTAGACCTTGCCGATGTGATGCCTTATTGGGAATATCATCACCACGACAACGCCCATCCACGCCAAGAGCATATTGATTTGGACGGCACGATTTTGCCGGCAAGCGATCCATTTTGGTGTTATTACTACCCAATCAAGGCGTATGGTTGCCACTGCACCGTCACCGCACACGATGAAGATGACTTGAAAGAAATGGGCAAAAGCATCAGCCAATCGCCTGAAATCGAATGGCAGGAAAAATTGGTCGGCACACGTTCAGGTAATCCAAGAATGGTACGCGTGCCGAAAGGCTATGATGTGGGCTTTCAGCCGCATAATTTTGAACGCTTGACTGCAGGGCGAAATGCAGACGTGGATCAGTTGTTGTTCAATAAGTTCGTCAATGCCGAACCGAAACTCGCCAGCCTGCTGATTGAAAACGTGTTACAAAATCCCCGAGCGGTGATGATGTTAAACGGCGCGATGAAGTTGATGGTAGATACCGTCTCTACCGAAAAACTGGCGCGCGGACAGATGAAAAACGTGGGCGTAATTCCTGCCAAAGTGATTGATAAATTGACCGCACTTGAAAAAGCTCCGCAATCTACCGTGATTGCCGTGCGTGATGAAGATGTACTGCACGCCCTGCGTGATACCAAACAAGCCAAAGGTATTAACCTGCCGATTGAGTTTTGGGAGCAGTTGCCGGAGAAGTTGAGAAATCCAAAGGCGATTTTGTTACAGGCAAAAGAACAGCAACGCAACAAGAATGCGGGCGATGTGCTGCTATTTATCTATGAAACTGAGAAAGGTAAGGTTGCTATCAAAATGGATTATGAAGTCAAAATCAAAGATGAATTAAGCGGCAAGAAACTCGCTCAAAAATTAAATGTAGTGAGAACAGCAAGTGCGGTTGAAGATTTTACTCAATTAGGAGCATTTGAAGTGTTATGGGGTTCATTGCAGTAGTTTGCCTGATTCGAACAGGATAATCAGCCGTCTTTCAACCCTGGACCCTTTCCAGTTGGTAACCCCTACTGCAATGGTTTTACTATACGCCCAACTTATTTTTTAATCAATAGGAGAATAAAAATGACTGAAGAACAAGAAAAATTAAAAGCCTTAGAAGTGCTACCACATTTCCAAGGCTTAACAATTAACGAAGCGAAAGCCGTACTAAATTGGATTTCAGCTTACATTCACGATTATCAAAAATTTGATATTAGTAGTGTGTTTGTATCTCGTCCAGTAGGCTCAAGATCTTGTCGCGGTTCTGAATAATCTCAATCATCGCTTCACGATAACAGTCGCTAGTTGTGCTAATACCTTTAGCTTTCTTTTCCGCCTTAATGGATTTAGCCAATGTAGCGACTTGTGCAACGAAGATATTTTGTAGCAAATAAGTATTTTCTTGCATAATAAATTCCTTAAATTAAAGCGTGGCAACATTACCACGCTTGCATTTTAGAGAGGAATAACGCCATGATCAAAATCACTCTCAACGACACCCAAGCGGTGGAAAAACTCCACCGTATTGCAAATCAGCTCAAACAGCCCCGCAAGCTCTACGGCGTATTGGGCGAAACCTTGAAAAAAATCCACGCGGAACGGTTTAAGCAGGAAGTTGATCCTGATGGTAACAAATGGAAGCCTCTTTCACCAATCACCCAAGAGATAAAAGGCAATGACAAAATCTTAAAACATCGAGGCTATTTATCTGAGAGAACGGCTTACAACTACGATAACAACGGCGTTGAATTTGGTTCAGATGCCAAGTATGCCAGATTGCACCAATTCGGTGGTGTCATTAAACCGAAGAAAGGCAAGCGATTAAAATTTGGTAAAGGCGACAACACCGTCTTCGCTAAACAGTCAAAAATTCCTGCTCGTCCGTGGTTAGGTGTCAATTCACAAAATGAGCAAAAATTATTAGAGAAAGCAAAGGCTGTTTTACAACGCCAAATCGACCAAAATCTATAGTATCGCCCAATTTTCAAAAATAACGCATAAAACGCCCATTGTGGCGTTTTAAATCCCATTCGATAAATTATCGTCTAAATCTCCTTGGGCGTGTTTATAAACACCGATAAACACGCCAAAACGCCCTATTCACTCCCTTCTCACTTTCTCTTTCCCATTTTCATTCCTTAAACCAGTTTAAAAGTAACAAGCGGTCGTTTTTTCTATGATGTTTACCAACACAAGGAGAACCGAATGACCCTGATTGAAATTTTCAAAGCCGGCAAACGACTAGATGCAAATGGCGTAGAAGTGGAAATTACCATCGATGATTTGCAACAAGCCGTCAATGCCTACGACGTAGGCTTTCACGAATCCCCCGCGGTAGTTGGACACCCAAAACACAATGCACCTGCCTATGGCTGGGTAAAACGCCTTGAGTTGGACGGTGATGTACTCAAAGCCGAGTTCGACCAAGTGGATCCTGAATTTGCCGAAATGGTGGAAAAAGGACGATTTAAGAAAGTGTCGTCTTCGTTCTATCTTGCCGATAGCCCAAACAATCCTTGCCCGGGCAGTTTGTACTTACGCCACGTCGGTTTCTTAGGGGCAATGCCACCCGCCATAAAAGGCTTGCGTAACCCTGAATTTGCCGAAAACGAACAAGGCGTAGTGGATTTTTCCGACTGGGCGGAAGCAGGTTTGTGGCGACGTTTGCGTGAATGGCTGATTGGCAAACACGGACAAGATGAAGCCGACAAAGCATTGCCTGATTATTTAGTCAATAGCGTGGTAGAAGAATCTATCCGCAATGATTTGAAACGGTATCAACAAGATGAAGCAGGTTTTCCTGTGCCGAATTTTAATGAACCGAATAACCCAACTTCAGACCCAGCTCAATCAACCGAAGGAGAACTTGAAATGACACCTGAAGAAATTGAACAGCTCAAGGCAGAAAACGAAAAATTGAAAGCCGAAAAAGCTGAAACTGCTCTCAACCAAGCCAAAGCCGAAAATGCCGACTTTGCTGAAGGTTTAGTGAAAGCGGGCAAACTTGCCCCGATTGCTAAACAGCAAGCGGTAGATTTATTGAACTATGCTTCCACCACAATGCAAGGTGGTGTAGTTGAATTTAGCGAAGGCGAAAACCTACACAGCAAACTCAAAGCCTTTTTGGGTGCTCAGCCACAAGTGGTGAACTTCGGTGAAGTCGCCACCAAAGACAAAGCGGCAGCACTGCAAGATGGTACGGTGGAATATGCCGAAGGCACAAACCCAGCTAGCATCGAAGCTGACCAAAAAATTATGGCGTATGCCAAAGAACACGGCGTGAGCTACACCGCCGCTTTTAACGCAATTTATCAATAGAAGGGAAATTTATGACTGCTCACAATCTCGCAGCACTCCGTGTGCAAGATCCTGTTTTAACCAAATTGGCACAGGGCTATCACAATTTAGAACTCATCGGCGAAGTGTTAATGCCGACCGTCGAAATCGACAAAGAAGCGGGCAAAATTCCGAAATTCGGTCGCCTTGCATTCCGCTTACCAAGTACGGTGCGTAACTTACGCGGCACGTCAAACCGTTTAGACCCTGAAGACATCACGGCAATCGACGTGGCGTTGGAAGAACATGATGTGGAATACGCCATCGACTACCGAGAAGAAAACGAAGCAATTTTCTCGCTCCGTCAATTTGCCTTAAATACCACCCAAGATGTGATTGCATTAGGGCGTGAAAAAGAAGTGGCAACGCTCGCGCTTGATGAAAGCAAATACGACAGTGGCAACAAAGTCACGTTAAGCGGTACATCGAAAATCACTAACAAACAAGCAGATATCTTTGCGATGTTCGACACGGGCATTCGTGCCGTGAAGCGTGCGATTGGTCGCAAACCGAATGTGTGCGTAATTGCTGGCGATGTGTGGGCAGCATTAAAAGAACACCCTGTGGTGATTGAAAAACTCAAGTATTCACAAGTGGCGATTGTAACGCCTGAAGTATTCGCCAAATTGATTGGTATCGACACCGTGAAAATCGGTGAGGCGGTGTATGAAGAAAGCAATCAACTTAAAGACATTTGGTCTGACGCCATTGTGCTTGCCTATGTTGCGCCACGTTCAACCGAACGCAAAGGCACAGTGTATGAGCCGTCTTATGGCTACACCGTCCGTCGTCAAGGTGGCTTATTTGTGGACACCTACAAAGAAAACGGTGGCAAGCTTGAAGTCATTCGCACCACCGATATTCACAAACCGCACTTACTCGGTGCATCGGCAGGCTACTTAATCAAAGGTTGCTTATAACCTCAAAAAATCCCCCTCTTTAGTAAAGAGGGGTTAGGGGAGATTTGTAACACCGTTTCACTAGGAGAAAACCAATGGACAAAACCAAACTCTACGCCGTCATCAGCACCATGGCGATTTACCACAACAATCAACGCTATGAGCAAGGCGATAAGCTCGAACTGACTGACGAAGAAGCCGCTCGCATTTCGCTTTATGTGCAATTAGACGAAGCCGAAGACGAAAAACGCAAGCAGGCGGAAGCAGAAGCAGAAAAAGCCCGTAAAGAAGCGGAAGCTGAAGCAGAAAAAGCCCGCAAAGAAGCGGAAAAGGCAAACAAAAACAACAAAGGCGAAGGTAAAGAATAATGTACATTCAGGCACAAGATTTAACGGAAGTGGTGAGCGAAGTGGTGCTTGTGCAACTCTCTAATGACAACACAAGAGCAACGGAAGTCGATTATGCCGTATTAAACAAGGCGTGCGAATACGCTACCGAAACGGTGGACGGCTATTTACGTTCACGTTATTTGCTACCGTTAAATGATGTGCCAACGCTTGTGCGTAACATTTGCCTACAACTGGCTCGCTATTGGTTGTATTCACGCCGTCCTGAAGGCAAAGGCTTTCCCGACAATGTGAAAGAAACCCACAGCCAAGCCTTAAAAGATTTGGAGCGCATTGCCAGTGGCAAACTGCATTTGGGCTTAACGGAAATCGGCGTGGAAGGTGATGACAACTTACCGTCTGCATTGAAATTTAAAGCTCGCGCACCACAGAAATTGGATTTGTCGGGCTATTAAGGGAGCATCAATGAGTGCCACTTTACCGATTTTGCAAAGCATCCGAAACCACATCGAACAGAAGACCACGAGTTTCAGCATCGAACTGTTCCCCGATGACTTAGACCGCTACAACCTCACCGACCAATATGGTGCTGTGTTGGTGCAGTATGCAGGGTCAAAATTTGAAAGTCTTGATAGCACCGACATTATCCAACAACGCCGCAAAGTGCTGATTGCCCTCACGGTGATTGCCCGCAGTCAGCACGATGATACAGGGGCGTTGGAAATGCTCGACCAGTTACGGCTGGCGATTGTGGGATTTAAGCCGACCAATTGCACCGCTTGCCATTTAATTAGCGAAGAGTTTGCAGGCGAAGACAATGGGCTGTGGCAATACCAACTGATTATTCAAACTGAAACGTGGCAGGTGGAAGCACACCAGCCGCAAAATTTACCAAAATTTACCGCGGCACGTTACCGCCGCAAAGAACCATAAGGAGAACATTATGGCGTTTCATCACGGAACGAAAACAACACGCGTGGCAGGCGGTTCTGTCGCGGTGGAAACGGTGGACGGTGCAATTATTGGCATCGTAGGGACTGCACCTATCGGCGCAGTCAATGAATTGACCGTGTGCCAAACCACCAAAGATTTTGCTCAATTTGGTGTGATTTTAAACCAAGGCTTTACCCTGCCTGATGCCTTTGATGTATTGGCTCGCTATGCTGCAGGTAAGGTGTATGTGGTCAATGTGTTAGATCCGAAAAAACACAAAACCGACGTAAACGATGAAGTGCTTACCCAAGATAGCAGCACTTTAATGGCGAAAACCGCAAAAGCGGGTCTATTAAGCCTAACGCTTCAATCAAATAGCCAAATCTTATCGGAAGGCAGCGATTACAGCGTGAATTTGCAAACAGGGGAAATTACCTTGAAAGCAATGCACGAAGGCTTAAAAGCCACTTATGCCTATGCCGACCCTGAAAAAGTGACGGAAGCCGACATCAAAGGCGGCATTGATTCAGCGACGGGCAAACGCAAAGGCTTGGAATTGGTGCGTGATGGTTTCAACCTTTACGGTGCGGATGCAAAAATTCTAATCTGCCCTGAATTTGATAAAACCGCAAGTTGTGCTGCCGCACTTTCAACTCTTGCAGAACAGCTCAAAGCAGTAGCTTACGTGCAATTACCAAAAGGCACATCGCTTTCTAAAGCGATTCAAGCTCGCGGCCCGATTGGTGTATTGAATGCCTCCGCAAGTTCTGAACGTGTTCGCCATTTCTATCCCTATGCGCTTGGCTCAAGTAATACATTAGAAAGTTTAGCGGTGCACGCAGCAGGCTTGCGGATGAAAACCGATACCGACAACGGCTACTGGTTCTCTACTTCAAACCGTCAGTTGCAAGGCGTGATTGGAATGGAAGTGCCATTGACTGCTCGTGTGGACGATGAACAATCAGAAACCAACCTGCTTAACGCAGTAGGTATTACCACAATTTTCAATAGTTTTGGCACAGGCTTCCGCTTATGGGGTAACCGCTCGTCAAACTATCCAACCGTGACCCATATCATCAATTTTGAAACGGCATTACGCACGGGGGATTTGATTGATGAATCTATCCGTCGCACCGAGTTGCAATTTATTGACCGCCCGATTGATGATGCGTTGATTGACAGTTTATTGGAAACGGTGGACACCTATTTGCGAGCCTTGCCAAGCATTGTAGGTTATCGCGTCAGCCTTGACTACGATACCGACTTGGTGGATGAATTTAGCAAAGGTCACGTGCCGTTGATGTATGAATACACGCCGAAATTGCCAGCCGAGCTTATCAGCAATAAATCGGTAATGACCCGTAAATACTTAGTGAACTTGGTTTCACAACGCTAGAAGGAGAAAATTATGAGTACCGCAATTCATCAGATTGTGAACGCCAATGTGTATATGAACGGCAACTCGCTTTTGGGCAAAGCCAAAGAGTTTAAGTTGCCCGACATCGAGTTCGAATTTATCGAACACAAAGGCTTGGGGCTACACGGCACAATCAAACTGCCTGCAGGGTTAAATGCAATGGAAGGCGAAGTGATTTGGGATAGTTTCTATCCTGAAGTACGAGTAAACGCCTATAATCCTTATAAAAACGTGCAACTGATGGCACGTTCTAATGTGCAGGTATTTGATTCTCGTGGCTTGGCTGCGGAAGAATCACTTGTCACCACAATGAACGTGGCATTTAACAAAACTACAGGCGGTAGCTTGAAGAACAAAGAAGCTACGGAACATTCCGACAGCTTCCAAATTATGTCTATCAAGCAAACGCTGGCAGGTAAAGAAATTCTGTTTGTGGACGTGCTTGCGAATATCTACCGCGTAAACGGTCAAGATGTATTGCAAAAATACCGCACTAATATCGGGCAGTAAGAAAATCTTTTTCACATAGTGAAATAAAGTTACAAAAATGCTTGATTTCTTTTTTGGGGCGAGCTATTCTGTTCTCGCTCTCAAAAAGCATTTGACATACGGCAGCACACCGTAATCCGTGCTATTTTTTTATCTGAACGCCAGCAAGCCCTTGAGCTTCCGAGCGTCTTTTAAAACTTTTTATCAATGACCGACAGTGCGAGGAATACAATACCGCAAGGGAATAACTCCGCTGTTTATGTCACAGTTTTGAGCTGTCGGTCGCCCTACTCAAAATAGGGTCTCAATTCAGAGGAATGACATATGCCAATCTCAACCTTTACTGGCTTAATTGCTAATCAATCAACCACTCTTGTTAATGCTCGTGAATTACACGAACGCCTACAAATCTCAACTCCTTTTCATAAGTGGATCCAACGTCGCATTGAAGACTATAATTTTGTAGAAAACCTTGATTTCATCGGTACGGACAAATTTGTCCACACCGAAGCGGGGTTCTTTGGGGTTCGTGAAACTTTAGTTAAGGACTACCACATCACGGTCGATATGGCAAAAGAACTCTGTATGCTCGAACGCTCCGAACTGGGCAGACAGGCTCGCCGTTATTTCATCAATATGGAAAAGCAATCCAAACAGCTGGCATTGCAGTTGCAAGAGCAGGTTAAACGCACCTATTTAGCAGAAAACCCAGAAGCTAAACAGCTTATTCGCTATCGCAATGCAGGGCTTACCGTTGCAGAAGTTGCCAAGTTGATGAACCTAAGCGAAAGCCAAGTGACCACACGCTTTGCCAAAATGTTCAAACTCGGTTTTTTTGAACGCAAAAATGGCAATCAACACATCACACGTCAGCTTGCATTGTTTGCATAAGGGGGCGATATGACACATCAAGAAACACTCCAAGTTCAAGTGGATTTGCTTTGCGAAAGTATTCACAGCTTATTGGTTGTACCTAACTTATTACGTTGGCAAGAGGCAGGCTATGAACGACAAGTGCAATTTGCTAAAACGGAAGTCATGCACGATTTACGCAATCTTGCCGATATTTTAGAGGCGAAAGTGTTAAGATTGATTGATAAAGCCAAGCTAGTTGAGCAGACATTGTTTGATATTGAAATGAAAAATAATCCTTAAATCAGTTTAAAAGCAAAAACAACCGCACTTTTATAAACTCCTTTGTGAAAGTTAAACAACACACTCACAAAGGAGTTTTTTTATGTCTGACGTTATTATCGCCCTTGATTTTCCTATTCAAGATGGAGAAGGTAAAACCATCACCGAGTTAAAAATTCGCCGTCCAAAAGCAAAAGATATTCGCAAGATGAAAGGTAGCACAGATATTGAGCAAAGTATTAGCCTGCTTTCAATCGTGACAGGTTTAGTGCCTGAAGATTTAGATGAGTTGGATATTGCCGACTTCAAACGTGCGGCAGAGGTGGTCGAAAAAATGCAAAAGGGAAAGTTGAACTCGCCACACTCGACGCAGCCTTAGCAGACTTGGCGTTTTGGTTTGGGTTTTCCCATTCTGATTTGGAAGAAATGACGCTTGATGATATTGAACGGTGGCTCACTCAAGCCCAACGGCAAATAAAAGCCAATTACACGAAAGCCGCTATTTAAGCGGCTTTGTTATTATGGTTTTGAAAGTAGATTACTCAATTTTTGTAAAATGACTAATCTACCAGTAAAAATTCGATAAAAGAAGATAAAACCTGCTCCAATAATTTCCCAAAGGATCACCCAAGCAAATATGGCTAAAGCAATTTGCAAGCCACTTAAATCATTCCAAGCAAATGATAAAAATGAATAAAGCGTGTAGGCAAAGCCAATAACAGCAAACAGCACAACTGCGCTTTCAATGAAATCAAATTCAGATGTTTTGCTTTTCATATTTACCCCCTTTCTTGATAAGGACACTATAAACAATGTCATCAAATCTTGCAATTAGTTTAGTGATCGGTGCTTCTGTCGGCGGTGCGATAGCTGGCATTAAGAGCTTGAGAAATGAGTTTAAGATCTTTAGAGACCAAACTCAAGGAATAAAAGCCAGAATGGGATCACTTGGTCTTAATGCTGTAAAAGGTTTTATGTCGCTTGGGTCTATGGCAACTGCTGTTGGCACATCGATTACATCAATGGCACAGCCTGCAATTAAATTTGAAAGTGCAATGGCTGATGTGAAAAAAGTTGTTGATTTTAAAACTCCTGAAGGCTTCAAAAATCTTTCAAAGGACATTCTAGAGCTTACTCGAACGTTACCGATGACCGCAGAAGAGCTTGCCGCAATTACTGCTTCAGGTGGTCAATTAGGTGTCGCAGAACAAGATTTGAAAGAATTTACTACAACCATAGCAAAAATGTCGGTCGCCTTTGATATGTCAGCAGAACAAAGTGGCGACTCAATGGCAAAACTTGCCAATGTGTACAAAATCCCGATCAGTAAAATTGGCGACTTAGGAGACGCTATCAATGAATTGTCGAATAGTTCGCCTGCTAAAGCATCTGATATTGTAAACACGCTGGGGCGTATTGCTGGTGTATCTAAAGATTTTGGTTTAACTGAAAATGCCGCAGCTGCTTTAGCTAATACCTTTATTTCATTAGGTAAATCGCCAGAAGTAGCAAGTACCGCAATCAATGGAATGCTGACTTCACTTAATACAGCAGACAAAGGTGGCAAAAAATTCCAAGCAGCACTAAAAGAAGTGGGTATTTCTGCCAAACAACTGAAAAAGAACATTGCCAAAGATGGACAAGGAGCGATTGTTGATTTCTTAAAACGTGTCGAAAAATTACCAAAAGCCAAACGAACAGGCGTATTGGTTGATTTATTTGGTAAAGAATATGCGGACGATGTGTCTTCGATTGCAGGTAATGTAGATTTGCTTGAAAAAAGCATTAAAACCTTGCAAGACACCGATGAAAACGGCAAACCTAAATATCTAGGGTCAATGGAAAAGGAGTTTGCTGCTCGTAGTGCAACAACTGAAAACAATCTTCAATTACTAAAAAACGGATTTAACGAAATTGGCATTGCACTTGGTTCTTCTTTATTACCTATTATCAATAATGTAGTCAATGCGGTTAAACCTTTAGTGCATAGTTTTTCTGATTGGATCGCCAAAAATCCAACTTATGTAGAATGGGGGTTACAATTCGGTGGTGCATTGATTAGTTTAGTTGGCGGCATTATAGCACTCAAATCAACTCTAAGTTTAACATTGGCAGCAATCTTGCCATTTTGGGCTGTGGCTAAAAAAACATTTGGTATTTTCAAACTTTTATCGCCTGTTTTAACTTTTGCGTCTAAAGCATTTTTATTCTTAGGTGGAATAGTTGGTAAATCACTGCTTTTCACATTCAATAAACTATTAGTCGGCATTGGTTATTTAATTGGTTATACCATTAGGAGTGTGATGTTTGTTGCTAGATTGGGGCAAACTTTAGCAGGAGTATTATTCAAAGGTCTAATGATTGCAGGTAAAGGTATTTTATTTGTTGGTCGGGCTTTAGTAACCAATTTGATTAGCTTTATTGGTAAAACGGCGGTATTCGCAGCAAGATTAGGGCAACTTTTGGCAGGTGCTTTATTTAAAGGCTTAATGTTAGCAGGCAAAGGGATCTTATTTATCGGTCGAGCATTACTTACTACACCGATAGGATTATTGATCACAGGTATTGCCGTTGGTGCATTCTTAATCTACCAATACTGGGAGCCGATCTCCACCTGGTTTAGTGAAAAATGGGCTGCTGTATCAGGTATTTTTTTCTTCCGCTTGGACGGGTATCAGCAATTATTGCTCGGAAGTATGGGCAAACATTACTACTTTCTTTGGATCTGGCATTGGCAACATCACCGCAACCATTCTGAACTGGTCGCCGCTTGGTTTATTCCAGCAAGTATTTTCTACTGTGTTGTCGTGGTTTGGTATTGATGTGCCAGCTAAATTTACCGATTTCGGCAAGAATATGATTGACGGGTTAGTCAATGGCATTAAAAACGCTTGGGAAGGTGCAAAACAGATTGTCTCAGACTTAGGCGACGGCATTAAAGGCTGGTTTGCAGAAAAACTCGGTATTCACTCGCCAAGCCGAGTGTTTAAGGGCTACGGTGTAAACGTGGTGGAAGGCTTGGCAATCGGGATGGATAACGCCCAGCCAATCGCCACGGAAGCCAGCAAAAATCTCTCAAGTGCGGTGAAATTTGAGCCTGTTTTAAATAGCGTTGAAACCGCCTTTAAACCGCTATTAAACGAGAAAAAAGGCTTTTTAAGCACACTGTGGGACGATATTAAGTTCGGAGCTAATTTTGTGGGGAATCTTTTGGGTATCAATCAGCCTGCGGATTACCGCACGCCTGATTTTAATCCAAACTCAAACAGTCAAAATCCGTCAATCTTTCACGATTATCAGCCTTTAAGCCGAAACGCGGTGACAAATAACGAAACTAACCAACACAACGGCATTGTGGTGAATTTTAATCCGACCATCAACGTGAGCGGCAATCAAACACAAGGCGTGATGGAGCAAGTGCAACAGGGGTTAAATATGAGCCTTGTGGAGTTTGAACGCTTACTCAATCGGGTGTTAGACCAACGACAACGGAGAGCATACTAATGTATTTTATGTTAGGCAATATCGCCTTTGAGCCTGTGAATCTGACTGATTTTTCTGAAACCCATTCTGCAGATTTTGCTGAACACGCGGTGCTCAAAGGCAAGCCAAAACTGCAAGCGATGGGCGAAAAACTGACAGATTTATCCTTTGCCATTCGCCTGCACCACAAAATTGGCGGCGTGGAAAGTCGTTATCAATCGCTACTTTCGGCAAAAGCCAAGCAAGACGCCCTTGCCTTGATGTGGGGTTCAAAATACAAAGGCAATTTTGTGATCACTGATATTTCATCGACCACACTATTTACCGACGGCAAAGGTAATGCCTTAGCGCGCGAGATGAATATCAGCTTGAAAGAGTTTGTCGGCAATGGGCAAGCGAGCTTGCTTGGTGCAGCATTGACTGTAGGCGGAAAATCTTTGCTCGGTTCAATCTTGCCGAAAGGTTTAACCAATACGCTTTCAACTGTGAAAAGTGCGGTTAGCCGTGGCGTGGAACTCTACAACCAAGGCAAACGTGCGGTGGACGAAGTTCGTAACACCGTTGCAGTAGTTCGCCAGTTGGCACACGACCCCGCGTCCGCATTGGCGTATTTGCCGAGTACGCTTGCTAATTTAGACAACGCCTTGGGTGGTTTTGGCGAACTGGTCGGAATGCAATCAGTATTTGACGGCGTTCGCCAGTATCTGCCTGCCATTAGCGAATTTAGCCGTGATGTGTCTGCAGTATATGATGATTTGCAAATAATGAAACAGAGTTTCAGTCGGGCATCTGCTGATAGCGAATGGAATAACTGGTTCACGCCTGCCGATAATGCTTTAACTGAAATCAATGAGCGGCTGGATAATTCCGCAAATTTAGTGGCAAAAATGACCGCTTGGATTGTTTTGCGTGAAGATGAAGACGTGGAGATTTTGAATGACCCAAACCGTACTTAAACATACCGTCAAACAAGGCGAACGCTGGGATAACCTTGCCTATTATTACTATGGCGACGCACTGGAATATGCTCGCATTATTAGAGCCAATCCACATATCAGCTTTTGCGAAGTGTTGCCTACTGGGGCGACCGTGTTTATCCCAGTGCTAAATGTGAAACCGACCCAAAACGAAAATTTACCGCCGTGGTTAAGAGGAAATAATGAGTAAAGTCCAAACGCCTGATTTTTCGCTTTTTTATGAGAAAACCAACATTACCGCTGACATTGAGCCGTCTTTGCTGGAATTGACTTATACCGACTATTTGGAAGGACAATCGGACGAGCTTTCTGTTTCCTTTGAAGACATCAGCGGTAAGTGGATTCGCCAATGGTTCCCGACACAGGGCGACAAACTCAAGGCGGCGATTGGCTATCAGGGCGAGCCGTTAGTTGAAATTGGGGTATTTGAGATTGATGAGGTGGAATACAGCTATCACCCGTCTAGCATTACCTTGCGAGCCTTATCCACTGGCATTAGCAAAGCTAACCGCACGCTCAAGCCGAAAGCCTACGAGAACACCACGCTCGCCCAAGTAGTGGCAGCGGTGTCAAATCGCCTGAAGCTCAAATTGGTGGGCAAAATTCGCCACATTCCCATTCAACGCATTACCCAATATCAAGAGCGTGATGTGGAATTTCTTGCCCGCCTTGCCCGTGAGTATCATCACAGCTTTAAAATTGTCGGCAATCAACTGGTGTTTACCGATAAAGATGAACTCGGGCAAAGTCAACCTGTGATCGTGTTGGATGAAAGCGAATGTATCAGCTTGCGACTGCGAGATCGGATTAAAGACACAGCAAAGCAAGTGGAAATCAAGGGCTTTGACACAAGCGGTAAAAAAGTGCTGAAAAAAAGCAAAAAAGCCACCGCACTTCGCCCGAAAATGAAGCAAGCACAGGCAGCAAGTGGCGATACGCTCAAAATCACCACACGTGGCGAAAGCCAAGAACAGATTGATGCCAGAGGCGATGCAGCATTAAGCGAGCAAAACGAAGACCAAAGTGCAGGCGATATTACCCTGATTGGCAACCCCAAACTGGTGGCAGGTTCAACCATTATGCTTAAAAATTTAGGCGTGTTTTCAGGTAAATACTTAATCAAACAATCTCGCCACACCTTTAACAAACAGGGCTACACCACCAGCATTGAAGTGAGAATGTTGGAATTTATCCCCGATGATTTGATGACATTAGGCATGGAGATGACGAATGCAAACCCATAATTTTGGTGCAACCTATCAAGAGGGCATAGTGTCGGCAATCGACCCGAAAAACCACAAAGTGCGGTGTAAAATCCCAGCCCTTGAAGATTTAGAAACCGCGTGGCTTTCATTCTTAACGCCCAACGCAGGCGGAAACCAGTTTTACTGCTTGCCTGACGTGGGAGAATTGGTAGCGATTTTACTCGATGCACGTGGCGAAGGTGGTTGCGTGCTGGGAGCGATTTATAATGAGCAAGACAAAACGCCAGTGCAAGATGGCGACATTTGGTTCAAAAAATTTAAAAACGGCACAACTATTGCCCACGACCGTAAATCAGGCGATTTAACCATTCACACCAGCGGCAAAGTTATCGTCAATACTTGCGAAGTAGAAGTGAACAACGGCAATGTCAAGGTGAACGGTGGCGATGTAATCGCAGATGGTATTTCGCTGAAAAATCATAAACATCTTGAACAAGGCGATGGTAAGCTCACTTCTCCGTCAAAATCTTAGAATTTTTGACCGCACTTTTCTTTAAATCAGTTTAAAAGCCCCACCCCAAATAGCCTTGTATCATCAAGGCTATGAATATAAATCCGATACACTCAACCCACTGGCAACTTGCACCGAACCTTAACGAGCAGGCGGTGCAAGGCATTGATGATATTCATCAGTGCATTGCTAACATTCTCAACACCCTCAAAGGCACGGATATTCTTCGCCCTGAATTTGGCTCAGATCATTTTCAGTACATCGACCAGCCCGAAGATATCGCCCTGCCGAATATGGTGCGTGAAATCACGCTTGCGTTGCAAAAATGGGAACCCCGCATCGAGGTTGATCATATCGACATTAACGGACAGGCTCCGCATTTTGAGCTGACGATTTATTGGGCGTTAGTGGATGAAGTGTATCGGGAGATTTATCAAACCACACTCGCAATGTAGGAACCGCAATGAAAAAAGAAGACGTAAAAATTGTGTCTGACGACATCAAGCAAATTTTAGCCGATACCATTGCCGACTACGAGCAACGCACAGGTAAAACATTGCAACCTGCCCATATTGAACGGTCGATTATTCAATCTTACGCCTACCGCGAAATGTTAGTGCGACAAGGCATTAACCACGCCTTTTTGCAAACCTTTCCGCAATTTGCCACAGGGCTTGCTTTAGATTTATGCGGCGAACCGATGGGCTGTTATCGCTTATCAGACCAATCTGCCGAAGTCACTTTGCGTTTTAGCGTGAGTGGTTCGCATTCCACCATTGTTATTCCACAAGGCACGTTAGTTGGTGCAACCGAAAACCTATTATTCGCCACCCAAACCGAAGTGCGAATTAACCCCACCGAGCAATATGTGGATGTAACGGCGATTTGCCAAACCACAGGCGAAAGTGGCAATGGCTGGCAAATCGGGCAAGTAAAGACACTCAAAAGCGAACTGCCAGCCGATGTAACCGTCTCCAATATTGATGTGTCTGCAAATGGTATCGACACTGAAAGCGATGACGACTACCGCAAGCGGATTTTGCTCGCCCCTGAAGCGTTCACTACTTGTGGTTCGGTTGCCGCTTATGAATATCACACTCGTAGCGTGTCGCAAGTGATTTCTGATGTGGCGATTTCTACCCCTCAAGGTGGCACGGTCAAAGTCACGGTGCTGACCAAGCACGGACTGCCGTCAGCAATTTTGCAGGAAAAAGTTCGCCATTACATCAGTGGCGAAAAACGCCGACCGCTGTGCGACACTGTGATTGTGACTGCGCCTGAACGCAAAAGCTATCGTGTGGTTGCTAACTTGGATTTGCTCGCTACCGTCGCCGAAAATGAAGTGAAAGCCAAAGCCGAAATCGCTTTGCGAACCTATCTTTCATCACGCACGCAAAAATTGGGGCTGGACATCGTACCGCTTGATATTCAAAGCGTACTGAAAGTCGCTGGCGTGTATAACGTGCATTTGGCAAGCCCACAACTTACTGAGCTCACGCCTGAACAATGGGCAGAATGTGAAAGCATCACGATAAACATCAACGCAGGACGAAAAGATGGCTAAGTTGCAATATCCGTCAATCATTGAAACATCGCCAAAACTGACCGCACTTGCCGACCTTGGCAAGCGGTTTAATTTGCTCGACAAATCGCAAATTATGACCAGTTTCGTGGATTTAGTCCCGACCGAGTTTTTAGAACTGCTTGCCGAAAAATGGAGTGTCACCGGCTATGACGGCTGGTTACTTGCAGAAAGTGTAGAAGCCAAACGGAAACTCATCAAGAGAGCCGTCGAACTGCACCGCTACAAAGGCACACCGTGGGCAATGCGGGAAATTATCCGCCCACTTGGGTTTGGGGAAGTGGAGATTATTGAAGGTTTATTCGATAAACGTCACAACGGTTCATTTACCCGAGACGGTACATATTTTCACGGCGACCGCTCCAAATGGGCGCATTACCGCGTGATTCTGCAACAAACCATTACTAACGACCAAGCCGATTTACTGCGAAAAACCTTGCGTGTTTTTGCTCCTGCTCGCTGTGTGTTAGCGAGCTTAGACTACCGTCAAGCAGCACTTCGGCACAACGGTATGGCAATGCGTAATGGCAGATTTAATCGTGGCACAGCTTAACTCAAAAAGGAAACAAAATGGCAAATTTAACCTTAACCCGACAATGGGTGGAAAACATCTATCAATTGGAAACATCCGACCCTGTAATGGGCGGGCCAGACGGCATTGATAATCGCCAAGCCAAAGAACTGGGGGCGAGAACAAATTGGCTAAAAGACCAAGTAGACACCCTCAACCGAGACCTCACAAGCTACGCCCCGAAAGCCAGCCCTGCATTCACGGGCATACCCACCGCACCAACGGCTGCGGCAGGGACGAATAATACACAAATTGCAACCACGGCATTTGTAAAAACCGCAATCGCCGCATTGGTGGGTTCTGCCCCAGCAGCATTAGACACGCTGGAAGAATTGGCACGTGCATTAGCAGGTGATGCAAACTTAAAAGCGACGTTGCTTGCTGAAATCGGGAAAAAAGCCAATGCCACTGATTTTAATGCCTTACATGATTTATTTATTGGTATCCCTATTCCTTATCCGCTCTCTACCGTCCCAACAGGTTGCTTAGCGATGAACGGACAGCGGTTTGATACTCGCCGTTATCCAAAATTGGCGCAGAAATATCCGTCAGGGCAGTTGCCTGATTTACGTGGGGAGTTTATTCGTGGTTGGGATAATGGGCGTGGTGTGGATACAGGGCGAGGGTTGTTAAGCTGGCAAAAAGGCTCTTATTCCTTGCAAGAGGCTGGAAAACCGGTAGATAACATAGTTTCTTTCGCTTGGAATAGTTTAGAGCTTTTAGGATTAGATAAAGCCGAAAATCATGATGGATTTAATTTAAGAGCTAGAAGCAATGCAGCTACATCTACTTGGAATCCATCGGCTAATATACTAAGTAATGGAATGTATTACATCGGTTATACCCGCCCTCGCAACATCGCTTTCCACTACATCTGCCTTGCCGCTTAGGAGAACACAATGACAGTTATTTTTAACACAGACGGCTTTGCCGAAACCAGCGGTGAAATCACCGTTTACTGCACAGACAACAACGGCATTTACAGCCACAGCACAACTGAATATGTGAGCGAAGGTGGCAGCCTTGCGGCAGGTAGCTATTTAGATGCACCTCCGCCAGCCAAACAAGGCTTTGCGATAGTTCGCACCGAAAACGGCTGGGAGTATCAAGCCGACCACCGCGGCACGTATTATTCAACCGAAACAGGTAAGCAAATCGAGCATTCAGAACTCGGCGAAGTTCCCCCAAATTTAACCGCACTTAAGCCGCTTAATGTGCCGTGTAAGTGGAATGGTTCAATGTGGGTGAAAGATGAAGAAAAACAAACCGCGCTTTTAACCGAGCGCAAAAATGCCGTGCTCTTACGCCTTGCCGCCAAAGCGGACGAGCTCAAAAATAGCCTACTGGCAGGGTATCCACAAACCGAAATTGAGAGCTTCTATCGCCAAGAAAAAGAAGCACTCGCCTGGCAAGCCGACCACAACACAGCGACACCTATGCTTTCACAAATTGCTCGCGTGCGCGGTGTGTCGCTAGAGGTGCTCATTAGCAAAGTGATTGAAAAATCCGCTCAATTTGCCGTCGCCATTGGCATCATTATTGGGCAGCGTCAGGCATTTGAAGACCGCTTAATGGCGGTGCAAACCCTCGAAGAATTAGAACCGCTTTCACAGGAGATAGCACAATGGCAGTTCCAAGTAAATTAAAAAAATATGGCTATCACGTATTGATTGCCATCGACCAACTATTTAACGCCTTAACCGGCGGTGCCGCAGATGAAACCCTTTCCAGCCGCACTTACCGCGGTGCGATATTGGCAAAACAGCCGAAAAAACGCTGGCGTGTGTTGTATCGCGTGATTAACGGCCTTTTCTTTGACCGCAATCACTGCAAAACAGCTTATGAAAGCGAGATTTCGGGCAAACAACATGATGAACGCTTTAAGGCGGTGCAACATGGCTGAGATTATTTTTAACTGGATTCGCGGTGATGATGAAACAGAAACCCTCGTTTTTACCGAAGAAAATGGCGAACCCTTAGATTTTACAGGTAGTCGGTTTGATTGCGATATCGTGCCCTTAGGGAGTGTAAGTGAGAAGATTCGCCTCTCGACGGACAACCAAGGCATTTTTATCCGCGGGAATGAAGTCAGCCTTCTCATCGCCCATGAACAAACAGAAAATGTGACGTGGAAAGAGGCACGATTTGACCTTCAACAAACCACGCCAGACGGCAAAGTAAAAACGTGGTGTAACGGAAAAGTGCGGTTACAACACGATATCACGCGGAGGGAATGATGCAAACCCTCCAAGTAAAACCCAAACAAACTGTGCAAATCAAGGTGAAACCTTGTGTAAAACTGGCAAGCCTTGCGCTGTTTGATAAAGCACTTTTTAAGATTTACAACCAAGCAAAAGAGGACTACAAACATGGAAAAATTAGAAATTAACCAGCAAGACCAAGGTTTTGCGTATCAAGTTGGCAAAGATATTGCTCAATTACAAGAGGCCGTCGCGGCATTACAAACCGCCGCCACCGCGCAACAGGGGACAAAAACCCAATGGGTGCAGAAAGTAACCTTAAAACCGGGTTCAACGGAGTCTTGGATTAATGTGAAAGTTAATCCTGAATTAGTGGGGAAACCGGGCATTGCGTTGCTTGCCGATTCTACATTGCAAACAACCCGTTTCAAAGAATTTTACGAAATGCCTGCGGAAGCATCATATTTTCCTGCGTATCTCATTGCCCTTGCAGACCACGAACAGGTGGATTTTGTGAGTGAGGTGGGGTGATAACAGTGACGGCGGGGCATTCCGCCGTTTTTTGTATCGTATCTACAACGATTTTGACGGCTATGCGAAAAGGCTCGCTCATATTGACGACATCAACGCCTTGCGTTCACAACTTTTTACTGCTGTTGGCAACGCTACACCAAAAAATAAACGAATATCAAAGGAATTAAAGGCAGAATGCGTCAAAATCATTCAGGCATTTGACAGTTACAAAGACTTGAATTGCCTCGCGAGTTGGTTGCTATTTAGTGGTGAGCAAGTGGCAACCGCAACATTGGACGAGCTATTCCAAAATAATTTTTGGCATTGTATTCGCCAGTCTGATTATCCGAAGGCAGACGGCTATTTGGACGGCGTAGAAATTGTACGAGAATCATTCCACACGTTCCTGCCTAAGTTTGGCGATGACCCGAAAGTGTTGTTTGCATTAGACCCGCCTTATCTTTGTACGCGCCAAGAAAGCTATAAACAGGCTACTTATTTCGATTTAATTGACTTCTTGCGATTGGTCAATATCACTCACCCCCTTATGTGTTTTTTAGCTCTACTAAGAGCGAATTTGTACGGTTTATTGAGTATATGCAGGAAGATAAGGTGGATAATTGGCAGGCGTTTGATAACGCCAAACGGATCACAGTCAATGCAAAACTGAACTATCAAGTGGCGTATGAAGACAATTTAGTCTATAAATTCTAGCAGTAACAAAGGCTTCGAGTAATTACGAAGCCTTTTGTTTTAGTCTTCTAATTCGGAAAGCAAGCAATAAAACTGTGGGGCGAAAGGGGCAACGTGGACGTAAATCTCACCACGCAATCTTTGCGTCCGTCTTCCACAAAACGCACATCTAAAAATGCCGTGTTATAGACAAAAGTTTGCCCGCCTTCGTTAGGCAGTGAATATTGCGAACCGTCTACAATAAAACCGTCGTGTTCTTTCACTGCAATAAGGGCTAATTCCATCATCATTTCCTGCTCGGTTCTCATTTGAAAATTTGTCATTTTGTGGGTTTCCTGTGTTTGTTTAACTTGGTCATAGGATTGCTCTCTTAGGTTTACATAGCAAGTCATCATTACGGAAAAATGACTGACTGTGGTCGAATTAGGCTGGGGAGGTACGGAGGGCTAAATAGATACAGATATGTAACGCTGTTTCATTAAATGAAAAAGCAAGAAAAGGAATTTATCTTGCTTTTTTAGGGGCAGTTATGTTGCGCGGGTTTAACCTACACCTGCTGTTACCACAGATTGACCCGATTTATGCGGTTGTAATAAGTTTGCCATAGCTGCAGAAGTTGCCATGCCCGCATTCATACGCTTGCCTAATTTATTAATTTGGCCCTGTAACTTATTACCCATCGCATATAACTGGCTACCATTTACCGCATCTTTTGAAGTTGCTGAAATTTCACCTGGTGCTACGCCTGTAATCTTAGTCGGTGCTCCTGTCGCTGTACCAACATTGATATTTCCACCATTGTTAGTAATCTTAGGACCATTATCACCAAATTGAACACTGTCAAAGGTTACATTAGAAGCAGTTGCGTAAGTCACTTTACCGTTAGACTCTTGTTTCACGGTCATATTTTTACCTGCAACCATTTCAACTTTTTTACCTGGATTGATCATTTCTGGCGTACCTGAAATTTTCTCACCACCATTTGCTGAAGTGGTTAATGTAAAACCTGACTTGTTGATTGCATTTGCTACATCTTGTGCAGTCGCCACTTTATTTGCAACATTTGCAATATTATTTGCCGCATCTGCAACTGCTTGTTCAGCAGCCTTACGTACCGCAGCTGGTGCAGTAGCTGGCAAGTTATTTAATGTATTTGTCGCATCTTCTAATGCTTTAGTCATTTCTGGTGTCACAACTGGGCCTTGAACGCTACCATCAGCATTATTGGTGATGCTACCTGTATCAATGTCAAACTTCACGTTGCTTGTTGTGCCATCTTCTTCAGTTTTTACAACAGCTTTAGTGCCTTTGCCATCTACAAAGTTTACAGTGTCATAAGGTTTTACAAAATCCTTCGCTTTACCATTGTTTTGTAGGTTCCAACCTGCATTCAACACATCAGATACGGTTGCTGCATTATTGCCTACATTTTTTGCAATATCTGCTGCTTTTGCCGCATCAATTGGAGCAGACTTATTGTCTTTACCTGCAATAGGGTTACCATCAACATCTTTAGCGTTCTTATCTGCATCATTTACAGATGGAAGATTAGATTTCACATTACCTAATGTCGTTGGTGCACCAATTTCATTCGGTTTTGCCGCTGGATTAACCATATTAGTAGTTAAGTCCGCAGGTGCAACTTCTGTTGTAGTCGGGTTACCTTTGTCGTCAACGGTAAAGTATTTGTCGCCCACTTTAGTTACCGGCGTATCCTTTCCATTGACTTTGGCGGTATATTGGACAGGCAAACCGGTCACATCGACTTTTACTGTCGTTGTGGTTACTTTATTGCCATCTTTATCAACAGACTCTTTCGTCGCCAACTTAACTTTCGTGTTGTTGCCGTCTGCAAAACGAAGTTCGTCGTCAGGGTTGACTTTCTCATCTTCGTCTTTGAAGTCTGCCGCAGATAGAGCATCTTTCTGTTTGCCAACCACAAAGCCTGATTTTTGAATCGCAGCAGCTACCTTATTACCTGTTACGTAACCGTCACCCGCATTAGTCGGGGTCGTACCCGCGTCAGGAGTTACCGGTTTTTTATCGGCTTTTGGCTTACCAGTTTTCGGATCAATATCTGCGGTATTGTAATATTGGTCTCCTACTTTGGTTACCGGAGTATCCGTTCCATTGACTTTAGCAGTAAATTGATTTGGTTTAACTACTTCACCATCTTTAACTGCGATAGTAATTTCACGAACGCCCTTATCATTAGTTTTACCCGTTACAGAAATACCGTTTTCGCCTTTAAAGTCTACTTTATTAGCATTCTTCACAGTATCTACATAACCATTTTCAGGAGCACCAACAACCCAGCCCATATTCGCTAAATCACGAACAGTTGCTGCAGAGTTTAATACATTATCAGGTAATGGTGTTACCTTACCATTTTCATCTGGTTTCGTTCCTAAATTTACTAACTTAGGTTGTTTATCTTGAGCTGTTGGTGTTCCATTAGTATTAGTAGGAATACTTTCATTACTCAATACAGAACCAACACCAGTAATTTGTGTAGGTTTACCATCTGTAGACGTAACATTTAACGCAGTTGTTGGCGCTTTACCATCCTGATTATTATCAGCTGGTATCGCTTTTTCTGTTGCTAATTTAACTGGTGATACATTACTTGTAACGACATCCTTTTCAGGAACTTCGTTACCATCTGGATCCGTATATTTACCATCTTTAGTTTTAGTTAATGGTTTCCCATCTTTATTTGTATAAACTTCAGCTGGTTTACCAACAGTTACAGTATTAAACTCAACATCGTCTTTAGTTGCATAAGTTACTTTACCATCAGCATCTTGTTTCACAGACATATTTTTGCCAGCAACCATTTCAACAGTTGCACCCGGATTGATTAATTCTCCGTTATCCTTAGTACCGCTAACTTTTTCACCTGTATCAGCAGAAGTCTTTAAGTTAAAACCAGATTTATTAATCATCTCTGCAACATTACCTGCAGTTACTAATTTGTTAGCATTATCACCTTCAGGATTTGTAACCGTTCCGCCTGTCGATGTTAAAGTTGCAGTTTCTGGTTGTTTTACATCTACTGTAATAGTACGAATACCATCTACAGTTTTACCTGATACCGTTGCTGCGCCAGTGCCAACGAATTTTACTTCATTCGCATTTTTTACTGTATCTTTGTAGGCTTTATCTAAAGCATCAGTTGTTTTATCCGAAGATACAACCCATCCCATGTTTTGTAAATCACCAACTGTCGCCGCTGCATTTTTATTTACAGGAGCATCCTTAGTACCAACCAAATCAACTAAGTTTGGCTTATCTGCCTCAGGTGTTGGCGAACCATCAGGAGTTGTTGTTACTGGCGTAGTATTTAATGCAGACTTCACTCCAGTAATGTTCTTATCACCTAAATCCACACCTTCAGGTTTAAAAGTCATAGTGGTTCCCTTTCCACCAATACTTGTAATATCGGTTAGCTCAGGGTTTAAAGAATAAGTAAAGTTTTTACCATCTTGTTTTAACTTGATGTTTTTACCAGCTTTAAATGTTACTTTATCACCAGCTTTTACTTGTTCTTCTGTTGTTGTATTGCCGTCAGCAAATTTACCGCCATCTTCAGCGCCAGTTACTTTCCAGAAAGCATTATTAATTGCATTAGCTACATCTCCTACGCTGGCGACTTTATTTTCATCACCTTTATTAGGGGCTACCTGACCAGACTTTTTATCACCATCATCTTTGGTTACGGGGGTTATACCACCAGTATTTACTTTAATGCCATCGTCACCAACAGTAATACTATCGTCAGCCGCTTTAACGTCATATTTAATATGGCTTACTTTACCATCAGTATCTGTAGTGACATTAACGCTAGTGCCTTTACCATCAATAAAATCAACAGTGTCATAAGGTTTAACAAAATCACGTGCTTCACCTTTTTGTGTTAAGTTCCAACCAGCATTCAATACATCGCCTACAGTTGCCGCATTTGAGGTATTAGGTGCATCATCTCCCTCTGGTAATGTACCTGAGGTTGTAGGGGCAGTAGAGCCATTTTTTGCACCAGGTAAGTTACCTGCGATATTAGCCAATGCCATAGGCGTTTTCGTATCATTACCAGCATTATTCATTGAGGCAATTACATCACCTGCTGACACGGGGGTTTTACCCGCAAGTGGTTTTCCTGTTGCAGGATCTAAATCTCCAGTTTTATAGAAGTCATTTCCAACTTTAACCAGCTTGTCACCATCTTTATTGGTATAAACCACTGGCTCTTGTTTATTTTCAACACGATCCATCAATGCATATAATTGAGAACCATTGATTGCATCTGTAGAAGTCGGGGTAACAGCACCTGCAGCTAAGTTTTTAATTTGGCGCTCTGTACCTACTTGACCAATACTTACATAGCGACCAGCATCAGCAACTGTCCCAGCAAAACCAGAATAAGTAAAGTTAGGACCAGCAATAGTACGAACTGTTGCATCATTTACAGTTTGAACTGCATGAGACGCACCTGTTGTTCCAACAACTTCTGTTGAGTTCGCGCCCAGTACAACTGAATTTTCTGTTGTTAATTTAGCAATATTCGCACCTAATGCTACGGAGTTTGCACCGCTTACATTTGAGCTAGTACCTACTGCGATGGCGTTTTCAGCCGTTGCTTGTGTGTTTTTACCTTGTGCAATAGATGCAACACCTTTTGCGCGTGCTGTATTACCAAAAGCAAGGGCACTTTCGTCTGTTGCTTGTGCTTGGTTACCAATAGCTATAGCATTTGTTGCATCACGTGTAGTAACAGAAGATAAACGCTGAAGATCAGCATTAATACGTCTAATCGCCAAATCCAAACGCTCTACAGCTGCTTTTGCTGCAGATAATTGAAATTTATTTTCCGCGGTAGGATTAGTCTCTGCTGCTGCAGTCTTTTCTTCCAAACGTTTATCCGCGTTTACTTTTTCTGCTTCAAGGAATATTTTTTTCTTATTTAAAGCATCTATGTCCGCTTTAGTATGACCACCTGCAATAGCAGCATGACCAATTGCAATACTGTTATGTTTAATCGCTGCTGAATTGGTACCCATTGCAATAGAATCGTTACCTTTAGAGGTTGTTGCTTGAGTACCAATAGCAACACTACTTGTTGAACGTGCACCAGCCTCAGCACCAATAGAAACTAAATTTCCACCAGTTGCTTCTTCTGTTTTATACAGCTTGCCGCCGCCGCCACTACCAGCAACTTCGCGATCATATAATAATGATGCTGCTCCAGATAATTGACCAATAGCTACAGAACCTGTTTGATCGGCAAAAGAAATTGCCCCCATAGCAACCCCACCATTTGCAGAGCCACTCACTCGTGAAAATGCACCGATTGAAATACCGCTAGCTTGAATAGATTTCCATCCCTGATCAGCCCCAATATCAGAACTCGTACCTACACCAATAGCAACTGAAGGTCCTGCAACTTGTGCACCATAACCAACTGCAGTAGAAAAAGAATCTTGGCCTCCGCCGCCACTTCTAACTCGGTTTCCGATTAACGTATCACCAGCTCGACCACCTGAATTACCGGTCATATCATTACCAATAGCGACAAACTCATCACCAATTGCTGCCGGAACACGACCATTACCAATATAAATAACGTTTTTAGGTGTAACTTCGCCAGTAGTTTTGGCAGTAATACTATTTTGATTATTCGTTAAAATTGCAAGATTACCAGCTGTTTTGCTTACTGCGGTAATAGCTGAATTTGCAGCCATAGCATCCATTGAAAGCGCAGTCCCTGCAACTAACGAAAGTGCGGCTAATTTTGAAATTGTTTTTGATTTAGTTTTGCCCTTTGCTGAAGCAAGTTCAGAAACCGCTACCCAAGATTGCGTTGCGTGATTCCAGATCACACGGAAAATTTTGTTCATAAAATCTTTCCTTATGTTAAAAAGGTTGTGAAAAAATCAAAGCTGTATACTGACAATAAACCGCTTTGAAGATACAAAAATCCGGTGCGAGTGGTATCAGTGAAATACGTATAAGTCGAGAAATTTTACAGATGTTTACAATTCTTTATATATGACATCCTATCTTTAAAAAACTACCTATATAAATGCAAAAAAGCTCGCCAAATTTAACGAGCTTTTTTAACTTACGTAAACCGTATTAATACAAATTACGCACGTTTGAAGTCAATGTGAACCAATTTTGGTTTGAATCTCAAAGTAAGTGTCCAGATTTTGGGGTGCAGATCATTTAGCGGTTAAATTCACCAAAACTTTTGCAAAATTTAACCGCTTGCACACACCCCTACCATAATTACCCCGTGATCTTTCCAATAAAATTAAGTAAAATATAGGCGATTTTGTCTACTTTTCACAGCAAGATCATTTTAAATTCATTCTAATGGAGAAATTTTATGGCAATGAATAACATTTTAGGTTTATTCGCACAATCGCCACTCAAACCTCTCAAACAGCTCTCTGTAAAAGTAACTGAATGCAGCGAGCAGTTAGAACCCTTCTTTGAAGCCTCTTTCAATCATGATTGGGATGCGGCAGAAGATATTCGAAACCACATTGTGGAATTAGAACGTGATGCCGATTTGCTCAAACGTGAAATTCGCTTGAAATTACCTCGGGGATTATTCCTCCCTGTTGAACGCTCGGATCTATTAGAAATTGTTACACAACTGGATAAATTAGCAAACTACTCAAAAGATATCGCAACCCGAGTTATTGGCCGTCACTTGGAAGTACCAGAAATTATGCAGCCTGCATTCCGCCAATTTATCTTCCGTAGTCTCGATTCTTGTCGCCAAGTACGTAAAGTATTAGGCGAACTGGATGAGTTACTTGAAACTGGCTTCCGTGGCCGTGAGCGTCGTTTCGTGAACGAAATGATCTTAGAACTAGACAAAATTGAAGATGATACTGATCAACTTCAAATCGCCCTACGTCGTACACTTTTCGGCTTAGAGACGGAATTAAACCCAATTGATGTAATGTTTTTATATAAATGTATTGAGCGAATCAGCATCTTAGCAGATCAAGCTCAGCGTATTGGTTCGAGAATCGAACTGATGCTTGCAAAAGCGTAGGAGATAGCTGATGGAACTTTTACAAGAATACGGCTCAATTTTAGTGATTGTTACAGCTGTTTTAGGATTCTTAATGGCGTTTGGTATTGGTGCAAATGATGTATCAAATGCAATGGGAACTTCTGTAGGCTCTGGCACAATAACCATCAAACAAGCAATTATTATCGCAATGATTTTCGAGCTTGCAGGAGCTTATCTTGCAGGTGGTGAAGTGGCTGATACCATTAAAAGTGGCATTATCCAGCCTGATGCTTTTACTAACATACCTGAAATTTTAGTGCTTGGGATGATGTCTTCTCTTTGTGCGGCAGGTGTTTGGCTGATTGTTGCAACTAAAATGGGCTGGCCTGTTTCAGGCACGCACACTATTATTGGTGCGGTAATTGGCTTTGCTTTAGTTACCGTTGGCGCTAGCTCAATTCAATGGGGACAACTCACAGGGATTGTAGGTAGTTGGTTCATTACTCCTGTTCTCGCTGGAATTATCGCTTTCGTGATTTTCGTGAACTCACAAAAACTGATTTTTAACCGCTCAGAACCGTTCAAACAAGCGAAGAAATATGGTCCATTCTATATGGCTGTTACCATTTTTATTCTTTGTATTGTAACGATCTCAAAAGGTTTAAAACACGTTGGTCTTAACTTAACTAGCTGGCAAACTTTTGGTATTTCACTGGGCTTATCGCTTATTGCGGGTTTAATCGGTGCTGTTTATTTCCGCAGCCAAGCTTTTGAGAATAAAGTGAAAGATAAAAGCGGATTCGGTGGCGTTGAAAAAATATTTAGTATTTTGATGCTTTTAACCGCTTGTGCAATGGCTTTCGCACACGGTTCAAACGATGTAGCTAACGCAATTGGTCCATTAGCGGCAGTTGAATCTATCGTAGCAAGTGGCGGACAACTTCAAAGCTCTGTTGGTATGGCACCTTGGGTATTACCACTCGGTGCTGTTGGTATGGGCATAGGTTTAGCGGTAATGGGTAAATCGGTTATGGCAACAGTGGGAACAGGTATTACTGAACTTACGCCAAGCCGTGGTTTCGCAGCTCAATTTGCTTGTGCTGTTACCGTAGTTCTTGCATCTGGTACGGGTTTACCAATTTCAACGACACAAACCTTAGTAGGTGCAATTCTAGGTGTTGGCTTCGCTCGTGGTATTGCGGCAATCAACTTAGGTATTATCCGTAATATCGTTGCGTCGTGGTTTGTTACCTTGCCAGCAGGTGCGGTACTTTCAATTATTATTTACTATCTCTTGCACGCAATTTTCCATTAATTTTATTGGGGTGGAATTCAATTCCGCCCTTTTAATTTTATTTCTAAACTATTTCCGAAAATGGAAGTCGAACAGAAATAGCTTAGAAATAAAAATTTCTATAAGGATTTTCTATGTCAAAAAGATTACACAAAGTACTTCTCTCTTCACTACTACTAGGCTGCTCGCTTCCTGCCTTTTCTTCAGATTACATCACCGAAAACCTCAGTACTTATATGCGTAAAGGTGCTGGAGATCAATTCAAAATTTCAGGCAGTATTCAAGCAGGAGAGAAAATCACGGTGCTAGATCGCAAGGAACGCTTTGTGTTAATTCGTGACAGCCGTAATCGTGAAGGCTGGGTACTTGCTTCTGAAGTTTCACAAACCGCAAGCCCGAAAGAGTTAATCCCTCAACTACAACAACAAGTTCAAGATTTAAACGGCAGACTGGCTAAAATTGATAGCGACTGGCAACAACGCACGGTTGAAATACAACGCCGTAGCAACGAATCGCAAAAGCAGACAAGTGATTTACTTGCTGAAAATGCACAACTTAAACGTGAAATGGAAATTCTAAAAAATAAAAATCGTAGTTTAGAAACCATGCAAGATAGTGAGAAACGCTCTATCGCCATTCAATATTTTATTTATGGTGGCTCTGTTTTAGTAGTAGGCTTAATTTTAGGTTTAATATTGCCATATCTTGCACCACGTCGTAAGCGTGGAGGGTGGACATAAAAATCTCTTTTATAATTAAAACGGTAAATTGCTTTCAAAAGTTTGTAAATTAAGACTACGAAAGCAATTTACCGCTTTATAATTTAGAGCATTACGCTATTTTCACAGCTTTATACTGGCTTTTCGGACTCACAATCCACTCTCTTGCCGCAATAATTTGTAACTCATATTTTCCGCTTTGTTGTGTAACACTCATTACATCATTTACCGCATTTGCCGTATGCTCAAAGGCCTCTAAATCTGATTTACCATTGAGCAAATTTGCTAAAAATAGACCGCTTGTTAAATCGCCTACACCTACGGGATCTCGACCTACAAATTCGTGCAATGGTCGACTGATATGCCAAATTCCCGTCTCAGTTGCGAGTAACATTTCAAACTGGTTAGGGTCTTGCCCAACTTTACTTAAATGTTTCACCAATACGCGTTTGGGTCCTTTCGCTAAAATCGCTTTCGTTGCGTCAACTGCTTGCGCAAAATTCTCAACAGCTAAGCCTGTAAGCTCTCGCAATTCTACCAAGTTCGGGGCAATTAAATCGGCTTTTGCCATCGCTTCATCACGCAAAAATTCCGCCACACCAGGGGCAACAATGCAACCTTTGTCAGGATGCCCCATCACAGGATCGCAAAAATACACTGCATTCGGATTTTTCGCTTTAATTTTCTCAACCGCTTTTAAGATTTCAGTGCCCTGCTCTGCTGCACCAATATAGCCCGATAAAATCGCATCACATTCGTGCAGTGTATCAATCTCATCAATCCCTTGCGTAATTTCGCCAATTTGTTCTTTAGGAATCACCATTCCTTTCCATTTGCCATATTGAGTGTGGTTGGAAAATTGCACTGTGTTCAACGCCCAAACATCCACCCCAAGTAACTGCATCGGAAACACCGCGGCTTTATTGCCTGCATATCCATACACAACATGCGACTGAATAGACAATACGTTTTTCATTATTTTCTCCTTTAAGAACGATATTGCTTGCATAGATCTAGGACAATAGCACGCTTGGAGCAAAATTTCATCTGCTTTCAAAATGAAAGGTGGTCGGATTTCTTTGCTATTTGCAAAAAATAAGAGAAATCGACTGCTTGAAAAACAAAAATGAGCTAAACCTCCAACAAATTCTCTTTCAATTGCCTAATCTTATCCCTCACCGCAGCGGCTTTTTCAAATTCCAGATCCTTCGCGAAATCTCGCATTTGTTGTTCGAGCTGTTTGAGTTCTTTTTCCAGTTCCTTACGCGATTTAGGTGTGTAGGAAGCGGTGGAATTTTCGGAAACTTTTGCAGATTTTTTGCCGCGTTTTGGTTTGTCGGTTTGACCGATGTCGAGCAGTTCTCCCACTTTTTTGTTTAACGCTTGTGGGATGATGCCACGCTCCTCGTTGTATTTCATCTGTTTCTCGCGGCGGCGTTCGGTTTCGGTAATCGCTTTTTGCATCGAGTTGGTGATGCGGTCGCCATAGAGAATCGCTTTGCCGTTGAGGTTACGTGCAGCACGTCCAATGGTTTGGATAAGCGAACGTTCGGAGCGTAAGAAGCCCTCTTTGTCAGCATCTAAAATCGCTACCAACGAGACTTCGGGCATATCCAAGCCTTCTCGTAATAAGTTGATACCAACTAGCACATCGAACATCCCCATTCGCAAATCGTGGATAATTTCCACCCGCTCAACGGTGTCGATGTCGCTATGCAAATAACGCACACGTACGCCGTGTTCGTCCAAATAATCGGTTAAATCTTCCGCCATTTTTTTGGTGAGTGTGGTAACCAAAACTCGTTCGTCCACCGCTACTCGTTTGTGAATTTCGGAAAGTAAATCATCGACTTGGGTTGCTACTGGGCGCACTTCGATAATCGGGTCGAGTAAGCCCGTTGGGCGCACCACTTGATCCACTACATCAGGATTTTTCTCTAATTCATAAGCCCCTGGGGTCGCAGAAACGTAAATCGTTTGTGGAGAAAGCTGTTCAAACTCTTCAAATTTGAGCGGGCGGTTATCCAGTGCTGAAGGTAGACGGAAACCGTATTGCACTAGCGTTTCTTTTCGAGCTCGGTCGCCACGATACATACCGCCAATTTGTGGCACGGTAACATGCGATTCGTCAATCACCAAAATACCATCTGTTGGCATATAATCAAACAAGGTCGGGGGTGGTTCACCCTCTTTTCTACCCGAGAGATAGCGGGAGTAGTTTTCAATACCCGAGCAATAACCGAGTTCATTCATCATTTCGATATCAAACTGGGTGCGCTGGGTAATGCGCTGCTCTTCCAGTAATTTATTCTCTTTGATGAAGTATTCGCGACGTTCCACCAACTCTGCTTTAATCTGTTCAATTGCTTCTAAAATGCGTTCTCGAGGCGTTACATAGTGCGTTTTCGGGTAGATGGTGTAACGCGGTACACGCCCCAAATTATGCCCAGTGAGCGGATCAAACAGCGAAAGGTTTTCGATCTCGTCATCAAACAATTCCACACGCAAAGCTACCTCGTCCGATTCCGCAGGGAAAATATCAATCACCTCACCGCGAACACGGAAGGTTGAACGCTGGAAGGCTTGGTCGTTTCGGGTATATTGCAATTCAGCAAGGCGGGAAAGAATGGTGCGTTGGTCGATAATATCGCCCACTTGCAGATGCAACATCATCTGCATATAAGCTCCCACATCCCCCAAGCCGTAAATAGCGGAAACGGAAGCCACTACAATAGTATCTCGACGTTCAAGGAAAGATTTGGTGGCAGAAAGTCGCATCTGCTCGATCTGTTCGTTGATCGATGCATCTTTTTCGATAAAAGTATCGCTGCTTGGTACATAAGCTTCTGGCTGGTAATAATCGTAGTAAGAAACGAAGTATTCCACCGCATTTTCGGGGAAAAAGGCTTTCATTTCCGCATAAAGTTGAGCGGCAAGGGTTTTATTCGGTGCAAGCAACATTGCGGGGCGGTTTAACTGGGCAATTACGTTGGCAATGGTAAAGGTTTTACCTGAACCTGTTACCCCCAATAGGGTTTGATGTGCCAAGCCATCATTTAGCCCTTCGGTTAATTTGGCAATCGCCGAAGGCTGATCGCCAGAGGGGTTAAATGGACTATGCAGAATAAAAGGTTTGCCTTGTTTGCTCATACGTTTCCTTTTTGAACACTGTAAAAATGTGAGGTATCTTACCACAATCAAGCGGTCAATTTATCGGGATTTTTTTGCTTTACACCCCATTTTTACAAAATGCTCGGAACGCTTTATAATGGCGACTTCTTTTACTTTATAGGCGGTTTTATGAAAAAAGTAGTGTTACTTTTAGTAAGCGTGTTAGCAATCACAGCTTGCTCGCAATCGAAAAATATCTATTTTAACGGCGCGGAAGGCTCACATTCAGGCATTCGTTATAGCACAACAGATAAATCTTTTTCGCTTAATCCATAGAAAAAACCTCGCAATCTAAATGATTTGCGAGGTTTTCTTTTTTCCTATATGCCTTTTAGTTTAGATAAGCAACTTCCTTACGCCCCAAATTGCAATTTATGAAGTTGCTTATAAGCACCATCAAGCGCCATCAATTCGCTATGCGAGCCACGTTCGACAACCTTACCCTGATCGACCACCAAAATTTCATCTGCTTTTTCAATTGTTGATAAACGGTGTGCAATCACAAGCACGGTTTTATCTTTTTGCAACTCAGCCAAGGCAGATTGAATTGCACGTTCTGATTCAGTATCTAATGCTGAAGTCGCTTCATCCAACACCAACACGGGTGAATTACGCAATAACGCACGGGCAATTGCTAAACGCTGGCGTTGTCCGCCTGAAAGGCTAGCCCCATTTTCGCCAATAACGGTATCTAAACCATCATCCAATTTTTCGATAAATTCCATTGCGTGCGCTGCTTTAGCTGCCTGAATAATCTCTTCACGAGAGAATTTGTCGGTTGCCGCATAGGCAATATTATTAGCAATCGTGTCGTTAAATAGATGTACCTGTTGCGAGACAATCGAACATTGTTCACGTAAATTCGCTAACGTGTAATCTTGAATATTCACACCATCAAGCAAAATCTCGCCTGAATCAACGTTATAAAAACGGGTTAAAAGGTTGGCAATCGTCGATTTACCCGAGCCAGAACGCCCCACCAATGCCACAGTTTTACCTTTAGGAATGCTAAATGAGACCTGATTTAATGCTGGCGTCTCTTTACCTTCATAAGTGAAAGAGACATTTTTAAACTCAACATTGCCTTTGGCACGCTCAATTTCAACCTTGCCTTTATCTTCTTCTGTCGGTAAATCTAAAAATTCAAACAGCGTTTGACACGCCGCCATTCCTCGTTGGAACTGTGAGTTTACATTCGTCAGTGATTTCAGCGGGCGCAACATTGCCATCATTGATGAGAACACTACCGTGAATGAACCTGCGGTTAAATCCTCAATATCTAAGCCTTTTACAGTCGAAAGATAAAGCACTGCCGACAATGCAAAAGAAGCAATAAGCTGCACTAAACCATCTGAAATCCCATCAGCAGAGATCACTTTCATCCCTTTCAAACGCATATCGTTACTCACGCGTTCAAAACGTTCTTTTTCAACTTGCTGCCCACCAAAAGAGATCACCTCTTTGTGCCCTTTGAGCATCTGTTCTGTGGTTACGGTCAGATCGCCCATTGAACTTTGAATGTTGCGGCTTAACTGACGGAAACGGCGAGAAACAATGGCAATTAACGTACCAATAATTGGTGCAAGCACGAAAAGTACAACCGAAAGTTGCCAGCTAGTATAGATCATCACCACAAAAAGCGAGATCAAATAAACGCCTTCACGCACAATCGTAACTAATACATGTGAAGACGAATTTGCCACCATTTCCGTATCATAAGTGACACGTGAAAGTGAGCGACCAACAGGATTTTGGTCAAAATAGCTCACAGGCATATACATCAAATGCTGGAAAATATTGCGGCGAAGCGTCATCACCACTTTGCCCGACACCCAAGCCAAACAATAACTCGCAAGATAGTTTGTGATACCACGCACGAGAATGAACAGCACCACTAACACCGCCATCAATTTTAAAAAGCCATGATCGGCTTGACCAAAGCCCTCATCCAGTAACGGTTTAAGCAGATAAATCAGTCCTGAATCGACCAAAGCATTGAGCACCAACGCTATAGCCCCAACAATTAAGCCCCATTTATATTGGCTAATTGTTGGGAATAAACGCTTAAACGTCTTGAATGTTGAAAGATCTTTTTCTTGCATAATTCTTTATTTAGTAAGGAAAATCGGGCGTATTGTACTCTGAATTTGCGTTTTCACCAAACTGCCCCTATTTTTCATCTAAAGTTGCACTCTCTGCCAAACAATTCTATTACTTTTTCTAGATAATTCTCCCGATAATGCGCCCCGCTGCTCTCTTTGCGATCCAACATGACTTACGCCATAATTTGCGCAATTTTTAGAGCGTAGCCGATTTCGACACCTTGAAAATCGGCATAGATGAGTGGAGCAAACTCTTATTGCAAACGGTCTGATTCTACAAAAGTTCTGCTAAATCAGACCGCTATACTTATCAAACACTCAACTCATCCGCAATCTCTTCCGCTTGCTTCAACACATACTCCACCGCACCTTCTGCCTGATCAGGTGGGTATTTGTAGCGTTGTAGGGCGCGTTTAACGAGAATACGCATTTTTGCCCGTACCGCCTCTTTGTATTGCCAGTCGATTGTGACCGATTTTCTAAGTGTTTCTGTTATTTCTTTCGCCAGTTTAGAAAGCACTTCATCACCCATCAAATCTTTTGCACTTTGATTTTGAGATAGGGCTTCATAGAAGGCAAGTTCTTCCTTGGTTAATCCTAGTTTTTTCCCTAAAGCTAAACGTTCTTGGAAATCTTGACTCATTTTAAAGAGTTCGTCCAAAATCTCTACCACAGTCAAATTGTGATTGTGGTATTGATTCAATGCTTCCTTCAAACGCTGTTCAAAATCTTTTTGTAAGGTTAAGTTTGTGCCTGATTTAATTTTAATTTCACTTGCTAAATAACGTTCCATTGCCGTAAGCCATAAATTTTTAGTTGGGCTATTTTTAACAGTTTGTAAAAATTCTTCGGAAAGCAAGCTGATTTGTGGTTGTGGTTTTTCTAGCAGATCAAATAAATCAATCACGCCTTCAGAATAGACGGCTTGATTGACCAATTTTTTCAATAAAATCTGTCTTTCATTAGAACCCGTACCATTTTGTCCACGCTTCGTGAGAATAGCGCGTACGGCATCATAAAAAGCAATCTCTTGGTTGTATGGCTCAACTTCACCCAATGAGCCGCATAGCATATAGCCTTTTTTCACCAATCCCACTGCTTTCAAAAAGGCTTTTTTGCGTGGCTCGGTTTCTTTTTTATCAAACCAATGTTGCTCGTGTACTTTGCCATTAAACGGTAATTGATCGAGGCTCAAAATATGGTTGGCGGCAAACCGAATAGCCATCAGAAGATCCTTTGGATTATCTTTTTCTAAGGCCGTCTGAACATCAAAGGTTTTCCCCTCAACCGGCGTTGCAAACAGGCTACGAACGAACTCTAAATGCTCTTTCATTTTAAAGAACACATCAATCACGTTATCCGTCAGCTTGCCCTTGCCTTGCGAGTTAGTGTATTGCTGGGTTGCATCTTTGAGTTTTTCGGCAATACCGACATAATCCACAATCAAGCCGCCGTTTTCTCGGCTTTTATTGCGGAATACGCGGTTAACCCGCGCAATCGCCTGCATCAGGTTATGCCCCTGCATCGGCTTGTCGATATACATCGTATTACAGCAAGGGGCATCAAAGCCCGTCAGCCACATATCGCGCACAATTACCACTTTCAGCGGATCGTTCGGGTCTTTAAAGCGGCGTTCCAGCGTTTGTTTTTCTTGTTTACTGTAAACGTGTTTCTGCATTTCCAGCGCATCGGAAGCAGAACCCGTCATCACAATTTTAATTGCCCCTTCGTTAATATTGTCCGAATGCCATTCAGGGCGCAGTTTGATGATTTCATTGTATAAGTCCACGCAAATTTGACGGCTGGAAACCACCATCATCGCTTTGCTGTCGACGACTTCATTGCGTTTGGCGAAATGCTGCACAAAATCCGCGGCTAAATCAGCCAGGCGGGCTTGCGAACCCAGCAATTTTTCCTGCAAACGCAGGGCAGGGGATTGTTCCTCTTCCAGCAAATCATCAATTTCTTTGAATAGCTCATCGTGTTCTTTTTCGTTTAAGCGGATTTGGCGCGCTTCATACACAATCGGCACGGTTGCGCCATCTTCCACCGCATCTTGTAAGTCATAAATCGACACATAACGCCCGAACACATCTTGCGTGTCCTTATCTTCTAGGCTGATCGGCGTACCAGTAAAACCGATAAAAGACGCATTCGGCAACGCATCACGCAAATGGCGAGCATAACCTGCTTGGAATTTGCCGTTATATAGTTTTTGTGTAAAACCGTATTGACTACGGTGTGCCTCATCGCTAATCACAATAATATTGCTGCGTTCATTTAAGACAGGGAAGCGGCTTTCTTCTTCATTTAGAGCGAATTTTTGAATGGTAGTAAAAAACACGCCGCCCACTTCATTTTGTGCGAGCAGTTGGCGCAGTTGATCGCGGTCTTCTACTTGTTGCGGCGTTTGTTTGATTAAATCTTTTCCGGAGGAAAAAGTTTGGAAAAGCTGACCGTCCAAATCGTTGCGGTCAGTGACCACCACAATGGTCGGATTTTTCAATTCAGGCTGCGCAAGCAGTTTGCCGGCATAAAACAACATGGAAATTGACTTACCCGAACCCTGCGTATGCCACATCACGCCAATGCGGCGGTCGCCTTTTTCTGATGTCGCCCAAATGGTGGAATCTACCGCCTCATTTACACCGTAATATTGATGGTACGCCGCGATTTTTTTAATGGTTTTACCGTTGGAATCCCGCTCAAATAAGACGAAATAGCGGATATAGTCTAATAAATTCTCAGGTTGTAGCAAGCCATTAAGCAGGCTTTGCAATTCATCGTCAAAATATAAGCGCGCGCTTTTATTTTTTTCATCGACCACTTTCCACGGCGTAAAGCGTTGGAAATCTGCCGAAAGCGAACCCAAACGGGCGGCAATGCCGTCTGAAATAATCAGGGCTTGGTTGTAAACAAACAGTTCGGCAATCTCATCTTTATAGGTTTCAAACTGATTAAACGCCTGCAATAAATCTGCTGATTCACGCAACGGATTTTTCAGCTCAAACACCACCAGCGGCAAGCCGTTCACAAAGCCGATAATATCAGGAATTCGCTTGCCCCCTTTACGGCTGCGGATTTCCAGCTGATTGACGGCAACAAAGCGGTTGTTTTCCCAATGCTCAAAATCCACCAAGCGTGCCATCTCGATTTTTTGCTCATTTTGTCCGTTGCTATTGGGAGCCTGATATTCCACCCGCATGCCATCACGCAACAGTTTATAAAACGCCTGATTACGCACCACTAAATCGCCAATATCACTTTTTGTCGCCGATTTGACCACAGAATCCACCGCACTTTCAGGCAGCTGCGGATTAAGCTTACGCACCGCCTCACGCAGTTGCTCAATAAAGACTACGCCACTCAAATCGCCACGGGCAAACTCGCCTTCATGAATAGGCAAATCTTTACCGTATCGATATTCCCAACCGAGGGATTGCAGGCGTTGAAGGGTGAGTTGTTCGATGTCGTTTTCGTTGAGCATAGTGTGTTCCTTTTGTGTACTTGCTGTCTTTGGGGAGCTAATGAAGTAATTTCTTCGTTTATTGATACTGCCAAATCTCCCCTATCCCCTCTTTGCTAAAGAGGGGAACGGTATTGAGCATAGTTTTAGGTTAGGTGTTTTTCATGAGTAATTTTTATATTAATTCGACCGCTTGCAGCCAATAAATCTCTGAATAAATCCCCCTCTTTAGCAAAGAGGGGATAGGGGAGATTTGGCAGGGGTGAAATCAACCTCTTGGATAAGATTTTGCTCTTTCTATATCTTTCTTCAATCTCTCATTTGCTTCTAAAATTGCTCCTTGAATATCAGGGTAAATTGTTTCAAATTTAATTCCGATATGTTTTAGATAAGCAAGAATTTCATCTCTCAATGTATTAGCAATATAGAATTTCGTACTGCATAAAACCTTTTTTAGGTGATCTTTTTCAGTACGCATTGCATTCTCTAATGTTGCAATGCCTTTTTGAGTGATAAATAAACCTTGTTGAGCAGATATTCTTCCTATTGGGTCAGCATACGGGACAAAGTATTCAGAAACATAAAGTTCACCTTTGTAGAATAAATCCATATTAGTTCGATAAATTGCTCGATATTTCACTCTTTTCTCTTTTTCAAAAGCAAAGAATAAGGCTACATAGAGGTTAGTCGTCCAATCCAACAATGGAGTTTTTAATCCTAAATGTTGCCCAACAGCCCATAACTCATTGATGTATTCAGTTTCTTGCGTTTTTCGTAGTAATGATTGTTCTGCTAATTTCCCTCTGGCAAGTTGTCTAAAATTTTCATAATGAGAGTATGGATCAACGCATTTCCCTTTTGTTTCTCGCTGGAATGTGCTTTCTAATTTCCAATTTGAATCTGATTGACCACGATAAATAAAGCCTTGATATTTTTTCTCATTCAAAAGAATTTCTTTCAAAAGGTATTCAAATTGTTTAAGTGTTTTAACTTTAATGCATTGATAATAACCAACAAGACCATCATCAAATATCTCAAGTTGAAAATTTTGATCTGATAACGGCTTTTTTCTATTGATGAAGTGCATTTCCTTTAGATTTGTTAATTTAGACATTGATTTCTCCATTCAACAATCTAGGTAGTAACAAATCTCTGATTGTTTCTAAGCTAATAATTTGATTTCTATTTGAAATTATTTTTAACAATGAGTTATCAAATAACTCAGTAAATTTATCTAATAAAAAATCATTAGGGATAGTCATCAAATAATTATTTACTCTGTTTTTATCTGTGTGCGGTATAGTTGTTCCTGTTGTATTAGCTTGAATATCAGCTTCCTTATGTTTAAGGAATTGATAAATAACAGCCCAAAGTTTATTATTATCAAGGTTGATTTTGGCTAATGTTGATCCAATTACGCCATTATGACCAATAGCAATTCTTCCTGAATTGCTACCATCCATTAACATAATAGTATTTTGATATTCAACAGTTATAAGTTTATTACTTTCACAAAATTCGTTGTATTTACCTTCTAGCGATGAAGTAAGAATATGTGGCAACATATTTTCTTCTTGATTTGGTGATACCGCTTTTGGTTTTTTACCTTTCACAAAAGAAATTAAATCTCCTAAGGGCTTAATCTCCCACCCCTTCGGCACTTCAACCCCATCAACTTCCACCATCTCACACGGAAACGCTTTGGCGGTTTCGACTAGTTCGGCGTAGCGTTCAGGCTGTGTTTGTGAAAGTGCGGTCAGTTCTTCGGCTGTTTTTCCGCTGATTGCCTGCATGGCGGCAAGTTCGGCTTGTTCAAGACTCATGCCGTCTGAAAGGGCTTGGACTTTGGCACGTACAGGATCAAAATCAACAAACCAGCTTTTAAACAGGGCTTGCGCGATTTGTTCCAAGGTTTGGTTGATTTGGGTGTTGAGTTGGATTTTTTTATCTAAATACTTTAATTTTTCAACAAAATTATTTTGTGTGTCTAAATCGGGAAGTTCAATTTCTATTTCAGAAAAATGGCTTTTATTTAAAATTGGTGTGGCAGAGCCGCCAGCAATAGATTTTAAATAATCCTGCATTATGCTTAGTTTGTAATAAATAAACTCAAAGTTATGGTTATTATTAACTATTAATGTATTAATTTGTTGATTTGTTACACTATCTTCAGACAATAGATACGCTTTCCCCATATCAGAACCTATACAGGATACTGCAATAGAATTTTTAGGAACTAAATAGTTTTTTACTGAATCCAATCCTATTTTGGATAAATATCGTTCAGTTTTAAATATAGTTTTTACGCCATTCATATCTTTAGGTGTAACAAAAGGAACTCCAGTGTTAGAAAATGCATCTTTACAACTTGAAGGTGGTGTTTTTCCTGTTTTTATTACGCCAAGATTTTTTAATTGGTAACATTTCCAATCACTCATACCCCAATCCCCCTAAATTCTTCTTAATTTCTGCTTCCAACTCTGTACTTTTCGCAAATTGTTCCTTCAAAATAGCGGTCAGATTTTGCATTTTTTCTGCAAATGGTACGTCATCGTCTTCTTGTTCTGCGGTGCCGACATAGCGTCCCGGTGTGAGGACAAAATCGTTGCCAGCAATTTCTTCTAAAGTCGCGGATTTGCAGAAAGCGGCTTGGTCTTCATAGCCGTCTGATTGTTGCCAGGCGTGGAGGGTATCGGCAATTTTGGCGATGTCATCAGCGGTGAAATCGCGCAATACGCGGTCTTTCATATAGCCGATTTGGCGCGCATCGATAAATAATACTTTACCTTTGCGCTTTTTATTGCGGTTTAAGAGCCAAATACAGGCGGGGATTTGGGTGTTGGTGAAGAGCTGGCTGGGCAAGGCAACCATACATTCCACCAAGTCGGCATTGATGATGGCTTTGCGGATTTCGCCTTCGTTGTTGGTTTGGCTGCTCATAGAGCCGTTGGCAAGCAACAATGCCATTTTGCCGTTGGGCGATAGGTGGTAAATCATGTGTTGCAGCCAAGCGAAGTTGGCGTTGCCTTTGGGCGGCGTGCCGTATGCCCAACGTGGGTCGTCGGCAAGGGATTCACTCCACCAATCGCTGATATTGAAGGGCGGGTTTGCCATGATGAAATCCATCTTTTTGTCGATGTGTTGCGGCTGGGTAAAGCTGTCGGCGTTGTGTTTGCCGAAGTCGTAATCAATGCCACGAATCGCCATATTCATCGCCGCTAGTTTCCAAGTGGTTGGGTTGAATTCTTGCCCGTAGATGGAAACGTTGTTGATGTTGCCTTGATGGGCGGTAATAAAGCGTTCGGTTTGCACGAAAAAGCCGCCGCTTCCCATAGCCGGGTCATACACGCGGCCGGAGTATGGCTCGAGCATTTCGACAATCAGGGAAACAATGGATTTCGGCGTGAAATATTGTCCGCCGCGTTTGCCTTCTGCTTGGGCAAAGCGACCGAGGAAGTATTCGTAAACGTGGCCGAGAATGTCTTTTGCGCCTAAATGAACGGGCTCGCCGTTGTAAGTCGGACGGGTAAAGTTGGTATCGGAAAAGAGGATAATCAGCCCGCGCAGGGTGTCTTCGTTTACCGCATAGCCGCTGATGCGTTGGAGTACGCCTTTGAGTTTTTCGTTATCTTTTTCAATAGCATCAAAGGCATCATCAATCAGTTTGGCTACGCCAGAAAATTTCCCACCCCAAGGTAGTTCAGCCCCGATGTTTAAGATGGAAACGGCTTTAATTTCGTCCCAACGGGCTTGCTGCGGCACCCAGAATACATTGTCGGCGGTGTAGTAGTCGCGGTTTTCCAGTTCGGCGGTTAAGGCGTCTTGATACTCTTCTTCAGTATCAAAAAAAGTGCGGTCAAGATATAGGGAATTTTCAGGTGTGGAGAGTTCTGCCTGAATTTTTTCCTGTTGATGAGTGAAATTATCAGAAATGTATTTTAAAAAGATAAGACCAAGAACGATATGTTTATAATTGGCTGCATCTAGTTGTTGGCGGAGTTTATCGGCAGATGACCAAAGTTTTTCGTCTAAATCGTTTAAAAATGACTGAGCGAGGATCTGGTCACCAGATTTGTCGTTTGTCGTTTGTCGTTTGTCGTTTGTCGTTTGTCATTATACTACAAATCCCTAAAAAGATGAATAAAAACAATAATTTATGGTTTAATTGATTAAAATTTGTAAGGTGTTCCCACCCTACAAAAATGTGCTATTCTACCCGAAATTCTTGGGTAGATATAGACTATTACGCACTTTAGCCTATCGTTTGATTTTTCGCCTAATTTATCATTTTACTCGTCATTTGGCGATAACTTCTCTCACTTTTTTCTGGATAATCTGCCCGATAATGAGCCCCTCTACTCTCTTTCCGTGCTAACATCGCATTCACCACTGCTTGAGCCGTTTTTAAGCCGTAGAAAATTTCAATACCTTGAAAATCAGCGTTTTCGATCGGGTCAAAGTCCTGCTCCAAGCGAGCTAATTTTTCTTGTAATTTACAAAGATTCTCTTCAGTACGATAAACATTGGCAAATTTAGTCATTGCTTGGCGAATTTCACTCAGCACTTGCGAAGCCGTGAGCATGTTATCTGCATTTTCATTATGTAAACAGTTTAACGCCTGTTCTGCAAAATTTTTGGCATTTTCGACCGCTTGTTCGTTTATTACAGAGGCTGAACAAACGGTTAAATCTTGCTGAATTTTTGCCATTGCACGTTTGGCAAATACTAAACTTCCGCCAACAGAATTGCCACCTAAGCGGTTTGCTCCCTCAATACAAGAAGAGAGTTCTCCCACTGCAAACAAGCCTTGCACCGCACTTTCTGCATTAGTGTCAATTTCAATGCCTCCGTTGCAGCTGTGAGCGAATGGCGCAATCGACACGCGATCAGTTAATAAATCGATCCCCGCATCGGCTTTCAGCCAATCTAAATAAACGCGGTAGAACTCTGTTTGATCTTGGTAAAGTTTTGGCGAATAGTGCAAATAAACACCCTGCTCTTCTGGGTTTTCGAGCAGATATTGCATAATGCGTAAGTCGAATTTTACGCAGTCAAAATCGACCGAAAATGGTGCATAGGCACTGCGTTCAGCCATCATTTGAGCAAATTCTTCTGCCGATAAATCAGGGAATAATGAGTTGCCGTTTTTATCCATTACTGCAGTGCAATATTTCAGCGTGTGTTCACCAAACAGCACTTTGTATTTCGGGGCAATAAACGAAGGAATAAACTGAATAAACTCTAAATTAGTCAGTCTAGCTCCTGCTTGCAAAGCAAGAAAATGGGTAGAACCAATCACATCAGCAGGGTAAAGATTATCTTTATAAAGCCCAGCAATACCACCACTAGCAAGAATAATAGCGGAAGTTTGCACGTAAAAATAAACGATTTTTCGACCGCTCTTTTCTGGGTTTTGGTAAGCAAAAACCGCCCCTACTACGCGATGATTTTCAGTTGCGATATGTACAAGGCTAGCATTTTCAAACAACGTCGTCGTATTTTGTTGAGCAATAATCGCCTCCGCATTTTTACGTGCTTTTTGCCATTCGTTAATCAGATAAATCGGGCGGGCGTGTTTGGCAAAACAAGCAGGGCGGTTATCGTTACGTTTCCACGGACAGAAGCCAATTTCATTCAACAATTCAACCGCTTGCGGTGAGTCTTCAATATAGGCTTTGACGATTTCAGGGTTGTTCATTCCTTGTGCCACACGTTCAATATCTTGCTGGAATAAGGCTTTATCGTGCTCATCGCCTGTCACTTGAATGCCAAGGCTTGCTTTCAGTGGAAAAAAACTTGCCCCAGAACCAAGTTGGGTTTTCGTGATAAGAATGTGATTGATACCTTTTTTGTGGGCTTCAACGGAACAGCTCAAGCCCCCAATGCCTGAGCCTACGATAAGGAGATCGGTTTTAAGGGTTTGGGTAATTTGGATGTTGGGCATTGTAGATTTATCCTCTTACTAGCCCCCTCTTTAAAAAAGAGGGGTTATTCTTTAAACATCAACATCTTGCAAAAAACTCAGGCGAGTTTCCTCGCCTGTTATTCACTCTAAAGAGCGGTCAAATTTGCAAAAATTTTTGCAATCAATTACAACAATGATGGGGCTGCACCGAGCAATTTTTTGGTGTAGTCAATCGTTGGGTTTTCAAAAATTTCTGCAGTAGTGCCTGTTTCCATAATTTTACCGCCATTCATCACCACAATGCGATCAGATACTTGGCGGACAGTTTGGATGTCGTGCGAGATAAACACCATGGCAAGGTTGAGTTCTTTTTTCAAGTCTGCCAATAAGTTGAGCACTTGAGCACGAACAGAAACATCGAGTGCGGAAGTCGGTTCATCTGCCACAATCAGGCTTGGATTTAACGCTAAGGCACGAGCGATCGCGACACGTTGTTTCTGACCGCCAGATAAACGCGTTGGCTCAACCGCTGCGGCAGAGCGTGGAAGCCCTACGCGTGAAAGCAGTTCATACACACGTTTTTCTCGCTCGTGCGGTTGCAGAATATTATGAATATCCATCGGATCTTTCAAAATATCCAACACTTTCATCCGTGGGTTTAACGCGGTGGCTGGGTCTTGGAAGATCACGGAGACTTGGCGACCAAAACGTTTGCGCGCTTCTGAGCTGCCATATTCCATTTGTAAGCCGTTAAATTTTACCGTGCCTGAAGTCGGTTTTAAAAGACCGATCATCACATTCGCCAGCGTTGATTTACCGCAACCAGATTCCCCCACCAAACCGATGGTTTCGCCTGCTTTAATACCTAAAGAAACGTTATTCACGGCAGTAAATTTTTTGCGATTAAACAACGAGCCGTCGCGAGAAGGAAATTGCACCATAATGTTCTCTAAGTCGATGATGTTTTGTTCTTTGATTACTTTGATACTGCTCATCTTATACCTCACTTGCGACTTTAGTTTCCGCTGCTTTGCCTGCTAAATGCGAAGCCCATAGGTGTTGAGCATCGCCTTCGATTGGTGTTAATACGAGTTTTTGGTTCGGGTCAGCTTCTGGGCGTAATGAACGGCTTGCGAAGCGGTCGCCAGTAGCGAAGTCGTATGGAGATGGGACGCTACCAGGGATTTGGTATAAGCGTTCCGCACGCACTTCGGTTGAAAGCACAGAACCTAATAAACCTTGAGTATATTCGTGGGTTGGATGTGCCAACAAGGAAGATGTCGGTGCAGTTTCCACCACTTGACCTGCATACATTACGGTAATTGAGTGAGCTAATTGAGCGACTAAGGCTAAATCGTGGCTCACGAATACCATCGCAAAGCCGAGTTTTTCACGCAATTCGTTGAGCAATTTCACCACTTCTGCTTGAACAGTTACGTCTAATGCAGTGGTTGGTTCGTCCGCAATTAAGAGTTTCGGTTCGCGGGTTAGTGCCATTGCGATTACCACGCGTTGGCGTTGTCCACCAGATAATTCGTGCGGATAGCGGTTCAACACTTTGCTTGGATCTAAGTGTACCCATTCCAACAATTTTTCAGCGGTATGTTTACTACCACGTTTAATCAGTTGGTTCATTTGATCTTTGATACGCATTGATGGGTTTAATGCACTCAAAGAGTCTTGGTAAATCATCGCGATTTCTGTACCGCGTAGATCTGCTAAATTGTTTGAATTTAACAAGCTATGTTGTTTGCCGCTGCGGTCGGTGAAAAGAATTTCGCCCGTGATTTTCGCAGTTTTCGGTAACAAGCCCATAATGGAGAACGCTGTAATCGATTTACCACAACCAGATTCGCCCACCAATCCCATCGTTTCACCCTCGTTTACGGTAAAGCTGATGTTATCCACAAGAGGAATGTCACCATAACGATTTGGGAAACGAATCGACAAGTTTTTCACTTGTAAAATTGGTTTCGCATTGCTGTTAAGTTGCATACGGTCAGTGCGAGTAACTTCTTTATCGTGTAAGCGTAAGAGATAGCGTTTCAGTGCCAAACCTTCACCCAACGCTTCTTGCACGTCGGTTGATAAACGTTCATCTGATTTGTGTTCAGATTTTTTGCTTGCTTTCAAACGTGGGTTCACTAATGCATCAGTTAAGCCTTCTGCAAGAATGTTTAACGCTAATACAGTGAGTAAGATCATAATCCCTGCAAAGGTTGTTGCCCACCACGCACCGTTTAACACGATGTTACGACCTTCCGATAACACATTACCCCAAGATGGATGTGGTGGTTGTACGCCTGCACCTAAGAAAGAGAGTGAAGCTTCAAACACAATCGCATCTGCTACCATTACGGTTGCGAAAACTAATACAGGTGCTGCGGTGTTGCGAACTACGTGTTTGAGTAAGATGTAAGTGCGGCTACCGCCGATTACGCGCTCTGCACGCACATAGTCTTCATCCCATTGAGAGACCACGTTTGCACGCACTACACGAGCAAGTTGCGGTGTATAAACCACAGCGATAGTGAAGATAATCACTGGCACGGTGTTGCCGAATGTAGCAAGTAATACGGCTGCTAATGCGATACCTGGAAATGCCATCAAGATATCCATCAATCGCATAATGATCTCATTACCCCAGCGGTCTGCGGTTGCGGCGGTTGCCCCGAGAATGCCCCCAAAGAGAATCGCACAGCCTACTGCACCTAAACCGATAAAGAGTGATGTCTGTGCACCATAAACGATACGAGAGAAAATATCGCGACCCAAGCGGTCTGTTCCGAATAAGAAATCACCACTTGGTGGACGCATACGGGCAATTGCCGCTAATGGATCGTGCGTTGCGACCACGGGTGCAAAAACTGCCACTAATGCCACTAAAACTAAGAAAACTAAAGCGATTTTTGAAGCGGGTGAGAGTGCTTTGAAACGTGCTCCGCCCATCGCTAAACGCTGTGCTAAACCTTGACGAAACATTATAGACTCCGAATTTTAGGGTTGATTAGAACATACAAGACATCCACGATGATATTCACAATCACGAATGTAAATGCGATAGTTAATACCACACCTTGCACCAAGTTTAAGTCGTGGTTCACGATACCGTTGAAGATCAATTTACCCATACCTGGTAAGTCGAAGATTTGTTCGATAACCACTGCACCACCTAATAAATAGCCCACGCGTAAACCAAGCACAGTCACAGGCGTAATTAAAGCGTTGCGTAACACGTTATAGCGGATCACAGTTGGATATGGCACACCGTTACCAATTGCAGTACGCACATAGTCTTTATCCATTTCTTCTACCATGGTAGTACGTACCACGCGGATTAAAGACGCACACACAGGCACGGCTAATGCAAGTGAAGGTAAGATCATTGATTGCACATAACCGCTTGGATCTTCACTAAATGGAACAAAACCACCAGATGGTAACCAGTCAAGTTCAAGCGAGAACCATTGAATAAGTAAAATACCAAGCCAGAAAGATGGCGTTGCGACTGCTGCAACAGAAATTAAGCGAATTACTTGGTCTACCCAGCTGTCACGATAAAGTGCCGCTAACACACCAAGTGTGAATGAAACCACCGCTGCAAATACCACACCAATTAAAGTAAGTTGGAGGGTAATTGGGAACGATTTTGCAATCATACCGCTAATTGGAAGCTCTGGTGGCATTGTCATCCCAAAATCAAAGAAGAATAAATTGCCGAGAAAGCGGAAATATTGTACGAAAAGTGGATCATTTAAGCCGTGGCTTTCACGATAAAGTTCTTTTGCCGCTTCTGATGCACTTTCACCCAATGCAACAGTGGCTGGATCGCCCGGGGTGAATTGAAGTACCACAAATACAAGTGCGGTTACCCCCAAAATCATCACGGGCAATGCCATCAATCGGCGGAAAAGTAAGCGAAGTATAATTTCCATGTTGTTCCCCAGTTATCACTGCGAATATAGAGAATATATGGCAGAGTTGTGTTTAAGAATAGAATGTGGGTTGTTTATTTTCATCTCCCACAAGGGGAGAGAGTGAATTAACAACCCAACATTTTAAAGAGCGGTTGATTTTGCCGAATTATTTACGACCAACACCTAAGAAAGATACCCCTGTTGTTGCCAATGGTTGGTAGCCTTCAAGTTTGCTTTCATCCCACGCAGATGGAAGTTTGCGGTGAACGATTGGATAAAGTGGCACTTCAGCCGCGATAAGATCGAACGCTTCTTTCCAAAGTTTGCGTGCTTCTTCGTGGTTTGCCGCACGCACTGCACCATCTAAGAAGCCTTGAAGTTTCGCAAATTCAGGCGTGTTGTTCCAACGGAAACGGCGTTTCGGCCATACATCACCACGGTACCACCAGCTTAATAATAAGTCTAAGTCGTCACCGAATACAGATGGATCCCCTGGTGCGATCCCCACACTAAATGAGCCCACGTCCACGTTGTTTGCATAGAATGCACCAGATTGTAAGTGTTGAAGTGTCACTTTCACGCCTGGGATGTTATTCCAAGATTCTAAAATTAACGGTGCACACTCTTTCACCCAGTCGTGGTCAGTTGAAAGTAATTCAAATTTAAGCTCGGTTAAACCTGCTTCTTTTAACAATGCCGCCGCTTTTTCTGGATTATATTCATATTGCGTTGTCGCTTTCATATAATCTGGGTGAGTGCTTTGTACATAGCAGGTTGATGCTTCTGCATTGCCATCAAACACGAAGTCTACTAATTTTTGTCTGTCTAAACCGTAGTGTAACGCTTGACGCACTTTTGGATTGTCAAATGGTGCTTTTTCGCAGTTAAACATTAAGAATAATAAGCCGAATGATTGCACTGATTTAACGGTTTGTTTTTTTGCTTTTAAGCGTGGAATATCAAGATATGGCACACTTTCCATCGCTTGTGTACGTTTAGATTCTTGTGCAGTAACACGTGCTGCCGCATCAGATAACAAGAACCATGACATTTTTTCCACTAATGCTGGATATTTACCGTTATAAGGCTCATAAGCTTCAAAGACGATTTTGTCATCTTTGACAGCTGAAACGAATTTATATGGGCCAGAACCGATTGGGTGAGCATCAAATTTAGATTGACCTACCTCTTCAATCACGTGTTTCGGTACAATTTTCACGATAGTTAAGCGTTTAGCAAATAACGCAAATGGATATTTGAGTTTGAACTCAACGGTTTTATCATCCACCGCTTTCACGCTTTCAACGAAGTCAATGAACATCACGAATAAAGATTTATTCGCAGGATCCATAATACGATTGTATGAATAAACCACATCTTCTACGGTAACTGGTTTACCATCGTGGAAGGTTGCACCTTCACGAAGGGTTACGCGCCAAGTGGTATCATCAATTTGTTCTGGCTCTTTCGCTGCTAATGCAAGATAAGGCTCACGAGTTGCAGGGTGTAAATCCACCAAACCTTCAAAAATATGCAAGTTCGCTGCAAATGGTGAAGCACCACTTGATGTCATTGGGTCAAAACCTGTTGAAAGCGGGTATGCAATCCCTGCTTCAATGGTTTTACCTTTAATACCACTTGCCACTGCATTTGGCACGAATGTACCTAATGAACCGCTAAATGCCAAACCTGCAGTAACACCCGCTGCAACTTTAAGGAAATGACGACGAGATTCATTATTGAGGGAAGAACAATATTTAGTCATATTAGACTCCTTGTTTGTGATGAAAAACTCATTGTGTTCCTATCGTTTTCTCAATAAAAAACTGAAAACACAACCAGTAAACTCATTCTTTCAAAATGAAGTGAAGCAATCACTTTTTCAAATAAAATGATTTGGTTAAATCATATTTTCTTCCAGAATCTCTGTCAATAAAGGAAAACGGTTAAATTTTGATTCTGTGATCAATGTCACACTCTTTTTATTTCTGCCCTTTTCGGAATTTTTACAATAGAAAAATAAAATGTATTTTCGAGTGTCACGCCATTTTTAGAGATTAAATATAGTGATCCACTTCACAAATTTATATAATGCTTCTTGCTATTCTTAATGCAAAACTTGTATTCTTTATCTACATTCAAAACAAAAGGAGCTTCTTATGAGTGTTCTCAGCTATGCACAAAAAATTGGGCAAGCCTTAATGGTGCCTGTGGCAGCCTTACCAGCTGCTGCGGTATTGATGGGGATTGGTTATTGGGCAGACCCAGATGGTTGGGGGGCAAATAGCCAGTTCGCCGCCTTACTGATTAAATCAGGGGGGGCAATCATCGACAATATGGGCTTATTATTTGCGGTAGGGGTGGCGTTCGGACTGTCCAAAGATAAACACGGCTCAGCCGCCCTTTCAGGCTTAATCGGCTACTATGTCGTCACCACCCTACTCTCTCCTGCAAGCGTGGCTCAATTACAACATATTGATGCCAGCCAAGTGCCAGCTGCCTTTAGCAAAATCAACAACCAATTTATCGGTATCTTAATCGGTGTAATTTCAGCGGAACTTTACAACCGCTTCTATCAAGTAGAATTACCGAAAGCCCTCTCATTCTTTAGCGGTAAACGACTTGTACCAATTATCGTCTCTTTCGTGATGATGGCTGTCGCATTTATCTTGCTCTATGTATGGCCTCACATCTTCAATGCACTTGTAGGTTTTGGTGAATCCATCAAAGATTTAGGTGCATTCGGTGCAGCCATCTACGGCTTTTTCAACCGCTTGTTAATCCCTGTTGGCTTACACCACGCCTTAAACTCTGTATTCTGGTTTGACGTAGCAGGCATTAACGATATTCCAAACTTCTTAGGTGGTGCAAAATCTTTAGCTGAAGGTACTGCAACTATTGGTGTTACAGGTATGTACCAAGCTGGTTTCTTCCCAATGATGATGTTCGGCTTACCAGGTGCAGCCCTTGCGATTTACCACTGCGCGAAACCAAGCCAAAAAGCAAAAGTCGCTTCTATTATGCTCGCAGGTGCTTTTGCCTCATTCTTCACAGGGATTACCGAACCGCTTGAGTTCTCATTTATGTTCGTTGCTCCTGTGCTCTACCTCATCCACGCGATTTTAACAGGCATTTCTGTTTTCATCGCAGCAGCCATGCATTGGATCGCAGGCTTCGGCTTTAGTGCAGGTTTAGTGGATATGGTGCTTTCTACCCGTAACCCACTTGCCGTGAACTGGTATATGCTTATCGTGCAAGGCTTAGTGTTCTTTGTGATTTACTACTTCGTCTTCCGCTTTGCAATTAAAACCTTCAACCTTAAAACTTTAGGTCGTGAAGAAGAAAAAGAAGGAATCGAAGCAACTCCTCAAGCACAAACCAACCAATCACGCGAAGAAAGAGCAATTCAATTTATTGATGCGCTCGGTGGTGCAAAAAACTTCAAAACCGTAGATGCTTGTATCACTCGCTTACGTTTAACTTTGATTGACCACAACAACATTAACGAAGCTAAACTCAAAGCTCTAGGCTCAAAAGGCAATGTCAAAATCGGCAATGATGGCTTGCAAGTAATTTTAGGCCCTGAAGCGGAATTAGTCGCCGAGGCAATTAAAGCGAAACTCTAATTTTCGTTAATCATAAAAAATCCGCCTTTTACCTTTTCAGGTTAGGCGGATTTCCATTTTCTACTTCAGACTATTTTAGATTTAATACCTTCACCAATGCATCAAACAAGCGGTCATTTTCTGCTGGTAATCCAATACTAATACGCAAATGATTTGGCATGCCGTAACCTGCGATTGGGCGAACAATTACACCTTCACGCAATAGTGCATCATAAATCGGTTGAGCGGGTTGTTTGAAATCAATGGTAATAAAATTGCCTTTGGATGGAATATATTCCAAACCATATTGTTGGCAGAAAGTTTCATAACGTTTCATCTCCAAGCGGTTATTTTCTGCCACTTTTTCAACAAATACATCATCATTCATTACCGCCACTGCGGACGCCAGAGCAAGGCTGTTGCAGTTAAAAGGTTGGCGAACGCGGTTGAGTAAATCTGCAATTTCTGGGTTCGATACCGCATAGCCAATACGTAAGCCTGCCAATCCGTAGGCTTTTGAGAGCGAGCGAGAGATAATCAAATTCGGGTATTTTTGTAGTAATCCGAAAGAATCCACCCGCTCTTCTGCTTTGGTAAATTCGGTGTAAGCCTCGTCTAACACAACAATAATCTGGCTTGGCACTTTCGCTAAAAACGTATCAATTTCCGTTTCAGTTAAGAAATTACCTGTTGGGTTATTCGGGTTCGCAATAAAAATCAGCTTGGTTTTCTCGTTGATTGCTGCTTCAAAAGCCTCCAAATCATGCCCCCAATTTTTAGCAGGAATTTCACGTGCTACGGCGTTAATCGCCTTGGTGACAAGCGGGTAAACAATAAAGGCATATTGCGAATAGATTACTTCATCATGTTCACTGGCAAAAGTATGAGCAAAAAGCTCAAGTAGATCGTTTGAACCGTTACCCAGTGTGATTTGATTAGGTTGCACACCGAATTTTTTCGACACAGCCACTTTAAGCTCAAAGCCATTGGCATCTGGATAGCGGGTAAGCTGGTCAAGTTGGCTGATAATCGCCTGTTTTGCACTTTCAGGAAAACCAAATGGGTTCTCATTAGAAGCTAATTTGATGATGTTGGTAATGCCTAATTCGCGTTCTAATTCTTCAATTGGCTTACCCGCTTGATATGGAGAGAGCAATTTCACGCCCTCGTTAGCGATGTTGATGTATTGCATATGTTTTCCTTATTTTTCTTAAAATAAAACGCCCAAATCAGGCGTTTCAATTATTCCTCTCTTCCCTTGTGGGAGAGAGACAGAAAAAATTGTGTTTAGCAATTTTTTCAGAGAGGGGTTAAGCGTTCTCTTTCGCAAATTTATCCATAAACGCAATCAAGGCATCCACGCCTTCAATTGGCATTGCGTTGTAGATAGAAGCACGCATACTGCCTAATACTTTATGCCCTTTTAATGCTTGTAAACCACAAGCGGTCGCTTCTGCCACAAATTTTGCATTAAGCTCATCGTTGTCTGTCGTAAAGGTCACGTTCATTACAGAGCGATTTTGTTCCGCAATGTAGTTGCGATAGAAAGTGCTTTGGTTGAGGTAATCATATAAGCGTTGTGCTTTCACCAAGTTGCGTTGCTCAACGGCTTCCAAACCACCTGTTGCTAATAAGTGTTTGAACACAAGTGAACACAAATACCATGCAAAAGTTGGAGGCGTGTTGATCATAGAATCAGCATTGGCTTGCACTTCATAGTTCCAAATAGATGGCGTGTCTTTGCGTGCTTTGCCGATCAAATCTTCACGAACGATTACAATGGTAATCCCAGCAGGACCTAAGTTTTTCTGAGCACCTGCATAAATCACACCGAATTTGCTGATGTCAATTTTGCTTGAAAGAATATTAGATGACATATCCGCAACTAACACCGCATTACCCACGTTGGGAATTTCTTTGATTTCCACGCCTGAAATGGTTTCGTTGGTGCAATAATGCACGTAGTCATATTGCTCAGTAATATCGCTAAAGTCTGTACGATTTACTGAAATCACACCATTTTCATCCGTTTCAATGATAGAAAGCTCATCAATTTCGCAGAAGTTGCGGGCTTCTTTCGCTGCGGTACTCGACCAGTGACCGCTATTTAAATAAAGTGCTTTGCCTTTTTTACCGATTAAGTTCATCGGAATCGCTGCAAACTGCCCTCTTGCACCGCCTTGTAAAAAGAGGATTTTGTAGTTGTCTGGAATATGGAAAAGCTCACGGAAATCTTTATCCGCTTGAGTAATTAATTCCATAAAGAGCTTACCGCGGTGGCTGACTTCCATCACCGAAGTGCCTTGATCTTGCCAGTTTAAAAGTTCTTTTTGAGCCTGTTCTAACACCGCTTTTGGCATCATCGCAGGGCCTGCACTAAAATTGTAAACTTGTGTCATGTGTTTGCCTCTTTTTCATTAAAAGTCATTTCATTCTAGCGAAAAGCGAATCGCTTTCAACCTTCAAGCGGTGAAATTTGCAAAATTTTTTGAAATTAGACCGCTTATTCGATATTCAATTGCAAATCAATCATCGCTAACTGTTTTTGCTCATCCAATAGATCGGCTTGCACCAATGGATTTTCGTTCAAATATCCATTTTCAAATTGTAATTGCCATTCATTTTGGTTGATGCTCAGATTTAAATCCGCAGGTATCACGCTTGCTTGTCGAGAGCGGTTGAATAACACTGCCAAGCGGAATAATCGTAGCAAGGTTAAAATATCACGGTATTGATAACGGCTAGTACTACGCAAATCGCTCTTCTTAAAGCCTTTCAAATGGAAACGCATTAAGGTTGCTAATAACGCTTGTTGTTCATCATCAAAGCCTGCCAGCGTTGCATTTGAAATAATATATGCCGAATGTTTGTTTACGTTATTGTGGTTAATCACGATTCCGATTTCGTGCAATAAACTTGCCCATTTAATCAGCTCACGTAGCTCTGCCACTTGATGACGGTTTTTCCACATTTTTACTTGGTCAAAAAGCGAAAGTGCCGTATATTCAACACGATGAGCTTGAGCTTTATCAATATTGAATTGAATGGCTAACGCCTGTGCAGTACGTTGGCGAATGTCGTCCACTTGGAAATATTTTTCCAAGCCGTACATCAATCCTTCACGTAATGCTCCATCGGAATAACGCATACTTTCAATTTTGAATGTGTGGAATAACGCCAATAAGATCGCCAAACCTGGCACGAGCACATCAGCTCGTTCTTCAATCAAGCCTTTAAGCTGAATTTCTTTTAGTGAATCAAATTCTAAGCAGGCTTGAATAATGTTTTTTAAGCGTTTTTCGGTAATCAAACCATCATGAAAACCATTTGAAATTAACACTTTAGAAACGGTTTTGATTGTGCCAGAGGAGCCCAACACATGTTGCCAACCAAGTGAACAATATTCAGTTTCTAAATCTTCTAATTTTTCCATTGCCAGCTGATACGCTGATTGAAAGCGTGCTTCGCTTAGCTTTCCTTGGGGGAAAAAACGCTTAGCAAAACTCACACAGCCCATATGTCGGCTTTCAGCACGGATTGGCGTGAAATCATCGCCAATAGTCATTTCAGTTGAACCACCACCAATATCCACCACTAATTTTCTGCCTCTTTCAGGTTGAGTATGGCTGACGCCTGAATAGATAAGGCGGGCTTCATCTTGCCCAGAAATGATTTGAATGGGGAAAGGAAAAACTGCTTGCGCCTGTTTCAGAAATTCATCATTATTTAATGCACGGCGGAGGGTATAAGTGCCGGCCACTTTCACATTTTCAGCAGAAAAACCTTGTAAACGATCAGCAAAAAGCGATAAACAAGCCAATCCGCGATCCATTGCTTCTTGATTTAAAATACGATTTTCATCTAAGCCATCCGCCAATCGAACGCGGCGTTTTAGGCGAGAAAGTACTTGAATTGAGCCATTCACAATTCGAGCGACAATCATATGAAAGCTATTCGAACCAAGATCGATAGCAGCAAATTCGCGAGGCTGTTCAGCAGACGTTCGGGTTTCCACAGGCATTAAACTTTCCTTCAAAGATCAAAATACAAAAAATATAGAAAATGGTTGGATTGTATCACTTTTTGCCCAAAACGGGCGAAAGTTCCCCCTTATAGTATAAAATTTTTGCTGCTTATTTGCTCAAACGCAGAAAGGTTTAGAAAAATTTTTGACGAAAGCACCTAAAAGGGCTAGGATTTAGGCAGTTTTATCATTGTTCTTTCCATTAAGTTAGAGGATATTTTTATGTCAGACGCACAAAAACAATCTTTCCAAGATATGTTGGACTACGTTCACCTATATCGCCTAAAAAACAAGCTACACCGTGAAACAGCGGACAATGATCGCAAAATCCGCGATAACCAAAAACGTGTGTTATTGCTTGATAACTTATCGCAATATATCACCGATGAAATGAGCGTAGCGGAAATTCGTGCGATTATTGCAAATATGCGTGATGACTACGAAAACCGCGTGGATGACTATATGATCCGCAATGCCGAGCTTTCAAAACAACGCCGTGAAATTCGTCAAAAAATGGCATCACATAAACAAGCGCCAACAAAAAAAGATTAATTTACACTTCCTTACTCAAGCGGTCGTTTTTCCTCTTAATTTTGCAAAAGAGAAGTAAAATTTGACCGCTTATTTTTTTACTTTCAGCTTCTTTCTGCTCAATCCTTAAGCATTTCTTTGCTTTTTCAGAATTTTCCCTTGACACTTACTCAAAATCACGTATTTTAGGGCTAAGTTTTCGCTAGACAAACGTTTGCGAAACAGAGAGGCGCAACACTCAGGCAGATTAATTCTAGGTAACTAGGGCCGTTTGACGATTAATTGATGGGAGTGCTTGCCGAGGTGTGAATTCACTAGACTGGAATGAACATCGGCTAGGTCAGGTTGAATCCTACTAGCTGTCATTTAAATCTCGTTTAAAGCGATTTTAAATGGAGTGCTCTGATGGAATGGCTCGCCCACAAATCTACTCAATTTCCTTTCGAATCACTAAAATCACAACATCATCCCTTAATAGGAAATTTTTATTATGTCTAAACTTTCTGTGGCTAAATTTGGTGGTACAAGTGTCGCTAATTTTGAATCGATGTCATTATGTGCAAATATTGTAATTCAAGATCCAAACACTCGCATTGTGGTATTATCTGCATCTGCTGGTGTAACCAACTATTTAGTTGAACTCGCAAACGGTTGTGAAAAAGCACGTCGAGATGAAATCATTGCTGCCGTTCGCACCATTCAATACAATATCATCGAAAAATTACAACACCAAGCAGAAATTTCAGCTCAAATTGATGAATTATTAGCTCGTATTGAAGCACTCGCTGAATCTGCTAGCCTTGCTACTTCAACTGCCCTTGCGGATGAACTGATCTCTCACGGCGAGATGATGTCTACCAAAATCTTCACTCAATTATGTGCTGAACGTAACTATCCTGCCGTTTGGGTAGATGTGCGTGAAATCGTTGCAACCAATAGCCACTATGGTAAAGCGGTGCCAAACGATGAAAAAACCAAATTACAATCTGATGCGATTTTAAAACCGCTTATCGCAGCAGGCAAAGTAGCAATTACACAAGGATTTATCGGTCGTGATGATGAAGGCAAAACTACTACCTTAGGTCGAGGTGGCTCAGACTACTCTGCTGCACTTTTAGCGGAAATATTAAACGCAGACGATGTGTTAATCTGGACTGATGTACCAGGCATCTACACCACAGACCCACGCGTTGAACCAAATGCAAAACGTATCGACACCATGGCATTTAATGAAGCGGCTGAAATGGCCACCTTTGGTGCAAAAGTGCTTCACCCTGCAACCTTACTGCCTGCTGTGCGTAGTAATATTCCTGTATTCGTTGGTTCAAGCAAAGCACCAGAACAAGGTGGTACTTGGGTAACGCGTGATCCACAACCACGCCCAACTTTCCGAGCAATTGCTTTACGTCGCAATCAAACCTTACTCACGCTTTCAAGCCTTTCAATGCTTCACGCAAAAGGTTTCTTAGCGAATGTATTCGCCATTTTAGCGAAACACAACATTTCTGTAGATGTAATTACTACCTCAGAAGTAAGCATCGCATTAACGCTAGATAAAACAGGTTCAGCTTCAACAGGAGCAGAGATGCTTTCTCAAGATTTATTAGATGAATTAAGAGAACTCTGCCACGTTCAAGTAGAAAACGACTTAGCTTTAGTTGCGATTATTGGTAATAACTTACACACCCAAGCAGGCGTAGCAAAACAGTTATTCCACCAATTAGAAGGCTTTAATATCCGCTTAATCAGCTATGGCGCAAGCACGAATAACGTTTGCACCCTAGTGAAAAATGATGAAGCTGATGATGTTGTACGTGCATTACACGCAGGATTGTTCTAATTCCTAAAATAACTAAGCGGTGATATTCTGCAAAAGTTTTGCGAAATATCACCGCTTGTTTATTGAAATCAACCACCCGCTAGCTTTACTTTAAAACCTTTCTGCTCTAAAATTTGTTTAAGTAATTCTCGGTTATCGCCTTGGATTTCAATCGTACCATTTTTTACTGAACCACCTACACCACTGCGTTTTTTCAGTTCTGCAGCAAGCAATTTTAACTCAGTATCTTCTAAATCTAACCCTGTGATAATGCAAACGCCTTTACCTTTTCGACCGCTTGTTTGGCGTTGAATGCGGGCGATGCCATCACCTTTTGGGCGCTCTTCTTTAGTTTTTTCTGGCTTAATTCTGCCTGTTTCTGTTGAATAGACTAATGTCATAATAATTCCTATAAATGGCCCAGATAAAAACCCCCTCAAGCGAGGGGATAAGTAAGTTTTTTTTTAATTATACGAAATTAGGCAATACTTACGTTAATGCTTTTAAGTACCGCAAGTGGATCTTCTGCCTGAGTAATTGGGCGACCGATGACAAGGAAATCTGAACCCGTTTCAATCGCTTGTTTTGGTGTCATCACACGGCGTTGATCACCAAAATCACTTCCTTCAGGGCGAATGCCTGGGGTAACAAGTTTGAAATCTTTACCACAGTGAGTACGTAATACTTCTACTTCTTGTGGTGAACAAACTACGCCATCACAGCCCGCACGTTGAGCCAAGTGAGCTAAGCGGATTACTTGCTCCATTGGCGAAGCGTTAATGCCGATTTGTAACAAGTCTAAATCTTCCATACTGGTTAATACGGTAACCGCAATCAATAATGGAGCATCCTTACCGTATGGTTCAAGAATTTTACGAGCCTGTTCCATCATCGCTAAACCGCCAGAAGCGTGAAGATCAACCATCCATACACCTAAGTCTGCTGCCGAACGTACCGCACGAGCCACTGTGTTTGGAATATCGTGATATTTTAAATCTAGGAACACATCAAACTTACGTTCGTGGAGTTGTTTCACAAAATTTGTGCCGAGCGTAGTAAACATTTCTTTGCCTACTTTAAGGCGACAAAGTGAAGGATCAACTTGATCCACAAAATTCAGCGCTTCACGCTCTGTTTCATAGTCAAGTGCAACAATAACTTTATTATTCATAAAAACTCCAATTAGTGAGATTGTGGTTCAATACTGTGTGTAGCTTTAATCGTTTCCCAGTGGCGACAAGATGGACAATACCAGCTTAAACGGTAACTATGGTAGCCACAATTTGAACAACGATATTTAAAACTTTTTTTAATTTGCTCACCGACCATATTATGCAGCAAAATCAAACTCTCTTTACCGCTTCCCTCTTCCGCTTCGTTAATTTGGTAATAGATAAAACGATGGAAAGTAAGCATATTCGGGAACTGACGTAATTGCTGATATAGCTTGGATTGAGCTGCAATTTTACCATCTTTTTCATCAATCAATTGCGTTAATGCTAAATCAACATTTGGATTCTGCTTTGCCTGATTTGCTTTAATTAAAAAGAGCTCATAGCCGGAGAGATCATTTAATTCTAAATAGCAATGTTTAATCTTATCTAATACTTCACCAATATAATCAACATTTTGGCTAAGCACCGCTTCGTAATAATCTGCTGCTAAACGAAATTGCTTATTTTCTAGGTGAAAATCTCCCAATAGCATAGAGGCTCTAGAACAACTCGGCAAATGGAATAATGCTTTATTTAGGGCATCTAAGAAAGCTTTTTGATCATAATTTTTGACCGCTTGTGCATATTCACAATAATAATGAGCTAATGGGGTTTTATCAGACTCAGGCGAAATTTGCAGCAACTTTTCCGAAACATTTATTGCCTTTTTCCACTCTTTGGTTTTTTGATAAATGGTCATTAATTGTGTAAGAGAATTGACTGCAAAATCAGGCTCATCAAGCAATAAAATATAGTAATTTTCTGCACGATCATAAAAACCTGCCGCTAAGAAATCTTTCGCAAGTTGCTGCTTTGCTAATAATTTCTGCTCAATAGAATAATCTGGACTAACATCTATTGCTTGATGGATGCGTAAAGCACGATCAACTTCGCCACGTGAACGGAATAAATTGCCTAATGTTAATTCCGCTTCAAATTGTGACTCTTGAGAAATTTGATTTTCAGACTCTTGCTTTTGTAACATTGAAAGAAAAAGATCAACCGCTTTTTCTTGTTGATTAGATAATAGGAAGTTTAATCCCGTTACGTAGTCACGGGAAAATTGATTTTGAACGGTCTCTTGATCCTTTTTGGCACTTCTCCGCCCCATATACCAACCATAGAGGGCTGCAACTGGAAGTAAAAGGAACAATAATTCAAGCATTATTCAGCCTTAGGCGAAGTCAGTTCTGTAATTTGCTGAGATTGGCGTTTCACACGGCGATTTAATGCAATATTTTGCAGTTTCACTTTAAGGTAGAAAATACCTGTAATCAACCAACCTAAAATTAACCCAAATCCAAATAAGATGGCAACAAGAGTAGATAAACGTAATTCGCTTTGTGCAATAACATAGTTAAATGTAATGAGCTGATCATTATTTGCCCCAATGGTAATACCAACTAGAATTACCGCTAATGCAATCACAAAACCTAAAATATACTTAATCATCTCTACCCTCATTAAAAATTAGACTAAATCAACGCACTCTTTGAGTTTTTTTCCTGCCTTGAAATGTACTACTGTTTTAGCTTCAAGTTTAACACTCTCTCCGCTTTTAGGATTACGAGCAACTCTCCCCTCTCTATCACGTATAGAAAAACTACCAAATCCTCGAATTTCAATACGTTCACCCATTGCTAATGCAGAAACCATTTTTTCTAAAATTTCATTAGCCCCTTCATCAACTAAATTAGAAGGAAGTAATGGATTAAGCGTTGTTAAGTTAGCCACTAATTCTGACTTAGTCATATTTTCTATCCTATGAACTAATTATATTTAAATATTTCTATTTACTTAAATATAATCAGTCGTTGCGATATACCTCGTAACTAAGCGGATATGCTGAAACACATATCCGCCTTAATTACACTAGAAGTGTGAATTATTCACCTTTAGCTTGAGCAAATGCTGCAGCCATTGCGTTTGGTACTTCAACTTCTTGTTTGTTCACTTGAGCAATTGCCGCTGATTCTTCAGCTTCAGCTTTCGCACGAACAGATAAGTTGATTACGCGGGCTTTACGATCAACACCTGTGAATTTTGCTTCGATTGCATCACCTACAGAGATTACTGAAGCGATGTCTTCTACGCGGTCAAGAGTTGCTTCGTTTGCACGGATGAAACCTTCAACTCCACCTTCTAATTCAACAGAAACACCTTTAGCATCTACTGCTGTTACTTTACCTGCAACGATTGCACCTTTTTTGGTTGAATCGATGAAGTTAGTGAATGGGTCTGAGTTTAATTGTTTGATACCTAAAGAGATACGCTCTTTCACTGCATCAACTTGTAAAACAATCGCTTCTACTTCGTCACCTTTTTTGTAGTTACGAACAGCTTCTTCACCTTGAACATCCCAAGAGATGTCAGATAAGTGAACTAAACCGTCAATACCACCTTCTAAACCGATGAAGATACCGAAGTCTGTGATTGATTTGATTTTACCTGAAACTTTATCACCTTTGTTGTGAGTTTCAGCGAAGTGTTCCCATGGGTTAGCTTTGCATTGTTTTAAACCTAATGAGATACGACGACGTTCTTCGTCCACTTCAAGAACCATTACTTCAACCACATCACCAACGCTTACTACTTTAGATGGATGGATGTTTTTGTTAGTCCAATCCATTTCAGAAACATGAACTAAACCTTCAACACCGTCTAAGATTTCAACGAAACAGCCGTAGTCTGTTAAGTTAGTTACTTTACCAGTTAATTTGCTATTTACTGGGTGATTTTGTGCGATTGCTCCCCATGGATCTTGACCTAATTGTTTTAAGCCTAATGATACACGAGTTTTCTCTTTGTCGAATTTAAGAACTTTAACAGTTACTTCTTGACCTACTGTAACCACTTCGCTTGGGTGTTTAACACGTTTCCATGCCATATCTGTGATGTGTAATAAGCCATCAACGCCACCTAAATCTACGAATGCACCGTAGTCAGTTAAGTTCTTAACGATACCTTTAACTTCTGAACCTTCAACTAAGTTTGCTAATACTTCTTCACGATCAGCAGAGTTAGTTGTTTCGATTACTGCACGACGTGATACAACCACGTTGTTACGTTTCTGATCTAATTTGATTACTTTAAGTTCTAAAGTTTGACCTTCAAGATTTAAAGAATCACGAACTGGACGAACATCTACTAATGAACCTGGTAAGAATGCACGAACACCGTTTAATTCAACAGTAAAACCGCCTTTTACTTTACCATTTACGTAACCTGTAACAGTTGCTTGTTCTTCGAATGCTTTTTCTAATGCAATCCAAGCTTCGTTACGTTTTGCATCACCACGAGAAACAACCGTTTCACCGAAACCGTCGTCTGTTGCTTTTAACACAACATCAACTTGATCGCCAACTTGAACTTCTAATTCACCTTGTGCGTTCGTAAACTCTGATGCTTCGATACGTGATTCAGATTTGAAACCAGTATCAACAATTACATAACCTTTTTCGATAGCGACTACGGTACCTTTAACAACAGAACCTAAACGAGCTTCGTTTGAAAAGAATTCTTCAAGTAGTTGAGCAAAATTTTCTGACATAATTTTCTTCTTAAATAAAAATAAACTTCCACCTAACATCCTGTTAAATGGGGTTGGTAATAAAAGCAAAACAATCCTTGTTTTACTCAAGAAAAACTAAAGACCTTTGGAAGAAATGTATCCCAAGGCTTGACGAATGACTTCATCAATCGATAAATGCGTCGAATCTAATACTAATGCATCTTTCGCTGGAACAAGAGGTGCAACCGCTCGATTTCTATCACGATAATCACGCTCTTTAATTTCACCTAAAATCTGTTCAAAATTAGCATTAAATCCTTTCAATTGCAACTGTTTTACGCGTCTTTTTGCACGTTCTTCTGCACTTGCATCTAAAAAGAGCTTAACTTGAGCTTCTGGAAAAACAATCGTCCCCATATCACGCCCATCTGCCACCAAACCTTTTTCACAGGCAAAATTACGCTGGCGTTGTAGCAACGCTTCACGCACTTTTGGAAAAGCTGCGACTTTCGAGGCATTCTGACCCGCTTCCGCCGTACGAATCTGGTCACCCACATTTTCGCCATCTAAAATTACATTTACTTCGCCATTATCAGGTACAAATTGCACATTCAAATTACGCCCGACTTCCGCCACTGCATCTTCATTTTCTAAATTCACTTGCTTTTTTAGTGCATCTAATGCTGTAATACGATAAACTGCCCCAGAATCTAAAAAATCAAAGCCTAGCTTTTCGGCTAAAGCATAGCAAAGTGTTCCTTTGCCTGCGCCACTCGGTCCATCTACAGTAATAATCACATTTTTCATTATCATTGCCTTTTAAAATTGTTCAAATTATTCATCAACAGGTTGATATTCTGGAAACTCACCCACTACCACATTAAATTCTAGCTCTTTGCCTTGTCTAAGCAACAACACTTTCACTTTCGTATTTGGGCTAATATTCCCCAAAGCTTCCATCATTTGCGAAGCTGAAACAGCCTCAATATTGTCAATTTTTAAGATAATATCACCTACGTGGATGCCTGCTTTCTCTGCAGGACCATTCGGATTCACCCCCGTAATCAAAACACCCTTTTCCACACCCATTTGTTGAGCACTAAAGAAAATATCGCTTCGTACCCCAAAATAACCACGAATAACTCGCCCATCTTTGATGATTTTATTCATAATTTCGACCGCTTGATTGATTGGAATAGCAAAATTCAACCCCTCTGCAATCGAATCTGAGCCCGTTACACTCAACTCACGGATTTCTCCACTATTTTTAAGGCTAATCGTATTGATCCCAATCAACTCACCTGCCGTGTTGATCAATGCTCCGCCCGAATTTCCTTTACTAATCGGTGCATCAGTTTGAATAAAGTTCTGTCTTGTGCGATCAGAAATCGTATTCCGTCCTTTAGCACTAATAATACCTTGAGTAACGCTCTGCCCTAATTGTAGGGATTCCCAATCGCCAACACCACATCTCCCACTTTAGATTCTCGTTGCGGATTTTGCGGAATAGTAGGTAATTTCCCGCCATCAATTTTTAGCACAGCCAAATCAGTTAACGCATCGAACCCAACCAAGGTTGCCGAATAGCCTTTACCCGATTGCAAATAAACATCAATCTGGTAGCCATCTTTAATAACGTGATTATTGGTTAGCACATAACCGTTTTCCGTCATAATCACACCCGAACCTAAATTCAATCGAGAACCGTTGCTGCTAGATTGATCTAAAATCTGCGTATAAATATTTACCACGGCAGGCGAAGCTTTTTGTACGGCTTCCGAATAGCTAAAGAGGTCAGGCTGAAATACATTCAACTGTTTGACTTGCTTCCCAACCCAAGGAAAAAGCAAAATCAGCCCTGCAAAACAGAGCCCAAATATCACCGCTTGTATGACCTTCTTTAGCATCATTTTCTTCTTAAACCGCCGTTTTAACTGCTACAAAATTGTCGCATTATAACATAACTTTTGCTTGATTTTGGATAGCATTAAACCAGCTTACATAATCAAATTGATCGTAATATTTCTGCCCGTTCCAGCCTGAAAACTCAAATAAATCGCCAACTTGTCCTTGTTTTTCAAAACCTTTGATATAAAAGCTGGATTTAATTTCAGAGTAAGACTTATGCGTAAACACTACTTTATGCTTAAACGGCAGTTGGTCAAAATCTTGTAAATCTTGCTCAGTACAACCGTCACGATCTGTCATCATAATGAACAGATTATCTAAATTTAGTCGCTGAAGACGCTCTTTCCATTTTGCCTTAGCTTCTTGCTCGCTGTGATAATGCATAAAATGTATCGTAATATCGCTTAACTGTCCTACGGGGTAAGGCTTATCAGTTGTTATAAAGCCCAGCTCTATTTGATTATAAGCGGTCATATTTTGCAGATATTTTACAAAGTCAGTAGGTTCAAGATAAAGATTTACAAAAGGCGAACGGAATTGCTCCCCTAAATCGTGCAGAATAAGGGCACCATTGCAATTACTGGCAATCACAGACATTTCGTGATTGCTCAAATGCTGTTGATTTTTCTGGTTAATTGATTTTCGCATCTGGCGATTAAACCAATTTCTAAATTTAGTAAATAACAAAATTCTTTCCTCTCTCCCAAAATACAAAAGAACAGCAATTTATGGTTGCTGTTCTCTATGACAAAAAGTTCAAAGCGAAGTTTAGAATGTTTCTTTAGCTTCTTTTAACAACACTTCTGGAATGGTAATGCCATAAGCTTTAGCTGTTTGCGTATTGACTGAAAGCTCCATTTTGCTCACTTCGTGTGTTGGAATTGACCCCACTTTTTCGCCTTTTAATACACGAGCCGCCACTTTACCTGTTTCTACGCCAATATCATATTGATTTACCGCATAAGCCGCCAATGCCCCGCGTTTTACCGTATCGCGGTCGGCTGCAATCACAGGTACTTTAATTTCTAACGCAGCTTTGTGCAATGCTTCATAAGCAGAAACCACTGCATTATCTTCAGAGATATAAATCGCTTGCACTTTGCCCGCTAAACTGCGTGCTGCTGTGCCAATATCAGCACTACGTTGCACAGCAACAGGCACTACTTTGATATTCGCTTTTGCTGCTTCAGTTTGCAACTCTTTTAACACAATTGCGGAATTGACTTCACCTGCACTAAATACATAGCCAAACGCTTTAAGCTCTGGCACAAGTTTATGGATTAACTCCAGTTGCGGTTCAATCGCTTTATGGTCTGAAACACCTGTTACATTCGTGCCTGTTGGCTCCCAAGATTTGACTAATTTAGCCGCCACAGGATCAGTTACCGCAGAATAAACCACAGGAATATTTTTGGTTGCTGCGACAACAGGCTGAGCTGATGGAGTTGAAATTGGAACGATGATCTCCGCTTTATCGCCTACAAATTTACGAGCAATTTGCGCTGCTGTTGCCGTGCTGCCTTGAGCAGATTGATAGTCAATTTTAATCGTTTTGCCATCTTCAAAACCTTGATTTGCCAACTCATCAACAATCCCTTTTCGAATAGTATCTAACGCTGGATGCTCAACAATGGCAGTAATAGCCACCTTCGGCAGTTCTTGAGCAATTGCATTGAGTGAAAACGCAGTTAAGGCAGAAATAATTAATACTTTATAAGATTTCATAACATCATCCTCTGTGAAAATCAGCTCTTGCACTATTAAACTAGTACATATGCAACGCAAGATACTCCAACTTCTTGAGAATAACAAGGGAAAAATTTCCTCTTATTGTTAAGTGTCTAAATAATAAACAATTTATGTTGTACCGCTACTCTACTTTACTCCCCTTCAACAACTTCCGCATCCAAGTACGATTTGGGTTTAACGCTTGCCAAATATCTTCGCTGATTGGCAAAGGTTCGCCCGCAATTAAGCTTGCCAACAATTCGCCCAATAAAGGGGCAGAAGTTAAACCGCGCGAAGCTAAACCGTTAATCATATAAAGGTTGGTAAAATTCTCCGCCTTTTCGACCGCTTGTTTACGGCGAAGTAAGTTATACAAATTCACATATTGGGCTTTTTGAGCTTCAAAATTCGGTATAGCTCCAACCATTGGAATACGATCACGAAGAGCCGCTCGAATGCCAACTTTCGCTAGATTGCCCGACAAATCCAGACTTTCTGTCCAATTACAAGCAGTAAGGTTTTGTTGTAGTTTGGCAAGGTTCTCTTGATGTTCTGATGGGCTAAATTCCGTTGTCGAATCATCACGAATATGGCTTGCTCCAATACAATGCGTCTCTTGTGAAGAAGCGGGAGTTAGGTAGCCATCGTAGCAAATCACGCATTTTAATTTGGCTAATTTTTCAGTCGTGGGCACTTGACTGACCTGCCCTCGAACAGGGTAAAGCGGAATGCCTTTAGCTTGTATAAAATCGTTAAAGCTATGCCCATTGGCAAGCACTAACACTTCGTGCGAGAAAGTCTTGCCTGCGTGTTGCCATTGCCATTTATCGCCTTGCCATTGCGGATCACAAACCTCGTGATTAAGCACAATTTTTAGCCCCAACCTCTCTAAAAAAGCAAAGCCATTTTGCACTAATTGCACAGGCGAAAGCCAACCGCCCTCTTGAATAAATGCCCCTCCTTGAGGTACAGAAGCA
>ERZ841116.66-NODE-66-length-85196-cov-16.369575_pt1 | contig 85196 bp, 87 predicted proteins | sample MGYA00519875_ERZ841116 | MGnify/ENA primary metagenome ERZ841116 (study PRJEB31850, sample SAMEA3708889) | human gut metagenome | biome: human gut; feature: human-associated habitat; material: faeces | place: China | collected 2014 ... | reverse complement strand
TAAGTGCAGTAATGTATTTAGCTTATCGATACTAATAGGTCGAGGACTTGACCAAAAAATAAACCTAAAGGTTTATATCGCCAACCGAATCAAAGATTCCGGTTGCTAAAATAAAATGATAAATCTTAAATGATATGCAGTTTTCAGAGTATTAACTCTAAATTAAAGATTATGTGGTTATTATAGCAAAGAGGATACACCTGTTCCCATACCGAACACAGAAGTTAAGCTCTTTAGCGGCGATGGTACTTGGTGGGCGACCGCCTGGGAGAGTAGCACGTAGCCACGTAGTCTTTTTTTATTGTCTATAGACATAAATCCAAGACATTATAAATCCAAAAACACAATTTTTATTTAATTAAGACTATGCCGTTGATATAATTTACATCAACGGCTTTTAATATAAGGAGATAAATATGAAAAAATCTATTTTAAATCAACTAGGTGAAATTGTTAATAATAATCTAGTTTCATTTCATGTTCCAGGTCATAAATTAGGAAAGATATATGATAGATTAGGTTATTCTAATATATTAGAGAGTCTTTATAAAATGGATACAACTGAAATATTAGGTACGGATAATTTACACTCTCCAGAAGGAATAATAAAAGAATCTCAAGAAAGAGCAGCAAGGGTTTTTAACAGTAAAAATACATATTATCTAGTTAATGGAAGTACGTGTGGTATACAGGCAGCTATAATGTCTGTATGTAATCCAAAAGATAAAATAATTGTAAATAGAGACTGCCATCAATCAGTTATAAACACACTTATCCTTGGAGATATAGAACCTGCATACATATATCCACAAATTGATAATAAAACTAATATATTAATGGGGATAAAGATTGAAGATGCTATAGACACAATAGATAAAAACTTAGATGCAAAGGCAATACTATTAACTTATCCTACTTACTATGGAAAGGTATATGATTTAAAAACAATTTGTAATTATGCTCATAGTAAAGGAATGATGGTTATAGTAGATGAGGCTCATGGTGCTCATCTAGGTTTAAGTGATAAGTTACCTATGACAGCATTAGAACAAGGAGTTGATATAGTAGTACAAAGTACTCATAAAACACTACCTTCTTTTACACAGTCATCAATGATACATATTCAAGGAGAAAGAGTAAATCAAGAGAGATTAACTTCTATACTTAGGATGATAGAATCATCTAGTCCATCGTATATGCTTATGTCGTCATTAGAATTAGCTGTAGATATATATGAAACAAAAGGTAAAGATTTAATGGATGAACTTTTGGACAATATTGATATATTTAAAAAAAATATGGAAAAATATAAAAATATAAATATATATAATGACAATGATAGAACAAAAATTTTCATATCATCTAAGGAATTGGGGATGGCAGGATATGAATTGGATGAGATGCTTAGAATGAATTATAATGTACAAGTAGAATTGTCAAATTACTATGGAATATTATTAATATGTACAATAGGAAACGATAGAGGGGATTTTAAGAGCTTAGAATATGCATTAGCAGATATTAGCCTAAATCATATAAGTAATAAAAATATAGGCTATATAGACTATCCTATGAATATACCAGTAAAAGAATTAAGTCCAAGAGAAGCATTTTATAATGAGAAGAAAAGTGTTAAAATATATGATAGTATAGGTAAAATATGTGGAGAATATATCATACCTTATCCTCCTGGCATATGTTTAGTATCTCCAGGAGAAATAATAACTAAAGAAGTTATCGATTATATTTTAGTTTGTCACCAAAAAGGAATGAGTATAAGTGGAATGAAAGACCCTAGCTTAGGGTATATACAAATTATAGAGAATAATTATAAGAGATAAATTTTAATAAATAGAAATAGTCCATAAATTGGGCCAAAGAAATGAACTAACATCAATTATAGTTAATACAGAATATATGGAGGTGGAAACTGCTTTATAAAATAATATAAGCAGTATATAAAAATGAGCGGTAAGTTAATAATTATAGAGAGTGGATCAGATGCAAGTGGAAAGGCAACGCAAACTAAAAAGTTATATGAGAGATTATTAAAAGATGGATATAATGTAAGGAAAGTAGAATATCCAAATTATGATTCTGAATCATCTGCACTAGTAAAAATGTACTTAAGAGGTGAATTTGGTGAGAAGGCAACGGATGTAGATCCATATATAGCATCTACATTTTTTTCAGTAGATAGATATGCCTCATTTAAAACAGAATGGGAAGAATTTTATAACAATGGCGGAATAGTTCTTGCAGATAGATATACAACATCTAATATGGTACATCAAGCTTCTAAAATGGATGAAGATGAAAGAGATAAGTACTTAGATTGGCTTGTAGATTATGAATTTAATATGTATAAAATACCACAGCCAGATTGTGTTGTATTTTTAGATGTACCTGTAAACTTTAGTAAAAAACTTATGGAAAATAGAAAAAATAAATTTACAGGTGAAAAGAAAAAAGACATCCATGAAAGTGATATAAAATACTTAGAAAAATCATATGAAAATTCTCTATATATAGCGGATAAGTATAATTGGAATAAAATAAATTGCGTAGAGAATGATAAATTAAGAAGCATAGATAGCATACATGAAGAAATTTATAATTTAGTAATAGATAGGATAAAGTCTATGGAGAGGTAAATATGTATTTCGATAATATTATAGGCCAGGATTTTGCTAAGAAGTATCTTACAAATTCAATAAAAAAAAATAAAATAAATCATGCATATATGTTTGAGGGAATAGATGGTATAGGTAAAAAAAAGCTTAGCCAAGAATTATCAAAAATACTTTTAGATACAGAAAATGTAGAAAATAGTCCTGATTATATAAATATATATCCAGATGGAAACAGTATAAAGATTGCACAAATAAGAAAGTTACAAACAGATATAATAGTAAAACCTCATAATCAATATAAAATATATATTATAAATCAGGCTGAGAGCATGACTATAGAAGCTCAAAATGCCCTATTAAAGACATTAGAAGAGCCTCCAGAGTATGCTATAATAATATTAATAACAAGTAATAAAGAAGCTCTATTAGACACGATAAAATCTAGATGTGAGATAATAAAATTTTTACCAATATCTCTAGTAGACTTAAATAATTATTTGATTAGTCAAGGAATAGATGAGAATAGAGCTCAATTATTATCTACTTTTGCTAGGGGAAGTATAGAAAAAGCTATAGAATTATCAGAATCAGCCGAATTTGCTATAATGAGAGATGAAATACAAACTTATATAGAAATAATGCTAGACAAAGATATGATAGATATTTTAGAAATACCCGCAAGTATGGAAAAATATAAAAAAGATGCTATAAGTATATTAGATATGCTTATAAACTATTTTAGAGATATGATGCTTTTAAAAGAAAATGTAGATAAGAGTATGATAATAAACATTGATAAAATAACATTTTTACAGAATATGAGCAAAAAAATTACATATTCTCAAGTATCTAAAATTATTGATATAATAGAAGATATAAAGAAAAAGATAAGAAGCAATTGTAACTTTAACATTAGTATACAAGTTATGGCTTTAAATATATATGAGGTGATAAAATGATAAAGATAGTGGGTGTTAGATTCAAAAATGCTGGAAAAATATACTACTTTGATCCTGTAGAATTAGAGGTAGAAAAAAGTATAGATGTAGTAGTAGAAACAGCTAGGGGATTAGAATATGGAACAGTAGTAGTGGGTCCAAAAGAAATAGATGAAAGTGAATTAGTTTCACCATTAAAGCCAATTATAAGAATAGCTACAGATGAAGATAGACAAGTATATCTTGAAAATAAAGAAAAGGCAAAAGAAACTTTTGAATTATGTCAACAAAAAATAAAAGAACATGATTTAAATATGTTTTTAATAGATTGTGAATACACTTTTGATAGAAATAAATTAATATTCTATTTTACAGCAGAAGGTAGAATAGACTTTAGAGAATTAGTAAAAGATTTAGCATCTATATTTAAAACAAGAATAGAGTTAAGACAAATAGGTGTTAGAGATGAAGCAAAAACTATAGGTGGATTAGGACCATGTGGAAGAAAACTTTGCTGTTCATCATGGCTTGGAGATTTTCAACCTGTTTCAATAAAAATGGCTAAAGACCAAAGTTTATCACTTAATCCAACTAAGATATCAGGAATATGCGGAAGACTTTTCTGTTGTCTAAAGTATGAGCATGATGTTTATGCAGAAGCTATAGATGCTATGCCAGTTGTAGGTGCATTAGTAAAAGTAGATGAAGCAAAAGGAAAGGTAATAGAAGTAAATCCTTTACTAGAGCAAGTAAGAATAGAATTTAATGATAAGACTATAAAAGTATGTCATAAAGATGAAGTTAAAGTTTTACATGAACCTAAAAAATGTGGTGGATGTGGAAGTCTAAGAGATGAAGGATTAGATGAAGCTACATTAAGAGAATTAAAGAAATTAGAAGACTAATTATAAATAATAAGGGGGTAGGACTTTTCCTACCTTTTTTAATACATTAAGGAATTATAAAAAGTATATAATGTGTATAATTTATAATCAAACAACCTTTTATAACAACATATATGAGTAAAGCGGATTTTCAGACATGAGAGGAGATTAATATGGAAGTACAATTAAAAGAAACAGAAAGAATAGATGATTTACAATTAAAAGGGCTAAAACTAATACAAGATACTAACGGATTTTGCTTTGGTATAGATGCAGTATTATTAGCTAACTTTGCTAAAGTAAAAAAAGGAGCTAAGGTTGTAGATTTAGGAACAGGAACAGGAATAGTTCCAATACTTATAGCTGGAAAAAGTCAAGCAAGTAAAATTATAGGTGTAGAAATACAAGAAGAAGTATATGAAATGGCAACTCGTTCGGTTAAATTAAATGATTTAGAAGAAAGAGTAGAAATAGTAAATGCAGATATAAAAGAAATAGATAAAGTATTAGAAGTAAATGGATATCATGTAGTAACTTCAAATCCTCCATATATGCACATGGATGGAATAAAAAACCCTAACGATAAAAAGGCTATATCAAGACATGAGGTTAAATGTAACTTAGAAGATGTAATAAGAGCAGCTTCTAGACTTACAATGCCAAGAGGAAAATTTTTCATGATTCATAGACCTATAAGATTAGTTGATATATTAACTTTAGGTAGAAAGTATAATATGGAACCAAAACAAATTCAATTTATACATCCAAGAGCAGGAAAAGCACCAAACTTAGTATTAGTTGAATTTATGAAAGATGGTAAGCCTGAGCTTAAAATATTAGATCCATTATATGTTTATGGAGAAGATGGAAACTACACTGAAGAACTAAAAGCAATATATGCAAATGAAGATATAGGAGAAAAATAAATGAGTGGTAAATTATATATATGTCCAACACCAATAGGTAATTTAGAAGATATGACTTATAGAACTATAAGAATATTGAATGAAGTTGATTTAATAGCAGCTGAGGATACTAGACACAGTATAAAGCTTTTAAATCACTTTGAAATATCAAAACCTTTAACTAGTTATCATGAACATAATAAAGACTCAAAAGGCGGATATTTAATAAATAAATTACTAGAAGGTGAAAATATAGCATTAATAAGTGATGCTGGTATGCCAGGAATATCAGATCCAGGTGAAGATATAATAAAGCAAGCTATTGAACATAATATAGATATAGAAGTGTTGCCAGGAGCAACTGCATCTATAACTGCATTAGTTGGATCTGGGTTAGAAACAGCAAAATTTGCTTTTGAAGGATTTTTAGATAGAGATAAAAAGGTTAGAAGAAACCAGTTAGAAGAACTAAAGGAAGAACGTAGAACTATAATATTTTATGAATCTCCTCACAGATTAAAAGATACTTTAAAAGATATGTTAAAGGTATTAGGAAATAGACGTATAGCAGTAAATAGAGAGATAACAAAGAAATATCAGGAAATAATAAGAGAAGATATAGAAACAGTTATAAACATATTTAATGAAAAAGAGGTAAAGGGAGAATTTGTTTTAATCGTAGAAGGATTTAAAGGCGAAAAGACAGTACAAAATTCTTATGAAGACCTTACTGAAAGAGAATATGTAATAACTTTAATGGAAAATGGAATGGATAAAAAAGATGCTATCAAGACAGTTTGTAAAGATAGAAAATTAAAAAAGGATGTTGTTTATAAACAAGTACTAGATTTATAAAATGTATAATTTGAGGTGGTATATATGGAATTAAGAGATGAATTATTAGATAGTTTAATTCTTGATAATACCTACATCAAGCTTGAAGATTTAGATAAGAAAGACAAGCTAGAGAAAATAATACCTATAGTAAAAGATATGAAGATAGTTGGAGAGTGTAGATATCATGTAGTTGATGTGTATAAACACTCCCTATATTCATTAAAAGAATTAGAAGAAGATATGAGAGATGTAGACTTTTTTAGAAGTCATCTTAAAGATGAAATTAAATTATATCTAGAAGCTAAAGTTGATAATAAATTTAACAGATATCATATATTAAAATTAGGTTTATTTTTACATGATGCAGGAAAGCCGGGAAGTAAAACTACTGATAGTACAGGGAGAGTACATTTTAAAGGCCATGAAGTAATAGGGGAAAAAATTGGAGAAGAAATAGCTACCAATTTAAATTTATCTTTAATGGCTAAAGAATTACTATGTAAGTATATAAGGAACCATATGATACTTTTAGTTCTTTATAAAACTGATGATATGAGTAAAGAAAGATTATTTAAAATATTTGATGAACTAGGAGACGATACCATTGGAATAATGCTATTAGGATATGCAGATATAGTAGCAACTAGAAAATTATTAAATCCTAATGAAGATATGGGAGTAATCAAAACATATATGGAGTATGTACTTACAAATTATATATATAAGTATAAGCAAAATTAAAAGGCTATGAAAAGCTTAATATTAAATAAGCTTTTTATAGCCTTTTATCTTTAAAAATAAATTTATAATATAGACTTAGACTGAATTGGAGTTGATAATATAACATTAGTTTTAGTTGAGCCAACTTTTTTTATAGAGTCTATTACCTCTTCTAATTCATACATATCCTTAACTATAACCTTTAAAACAGAGCAATCATCTCCAGTTATATGATGACATTCTACTATTCTAGGATCTTTACGAGCCGATTCTATAAACTCGTTATATTTATTACTAGGTAAAGAAATATGAACGAATGCCTTTATAACTCTTCCTAAAGCATTAGGATTAACGATAGCTTTATATCCTTCTATAACCCCTGCTTCTTCTAGTCTTTTAACTCTTTCAGAAACAGCAGGAGAAGTTAAACCTACTATCTTTCCTAAATCTTTCATAGATATTCTACCTTCCTCTTGAAGGATTTCTATAATTTTGTAATCTGTAATATCCATAGTGTTGTCCCCCTTAATCATATTAAATAAATTTCTTTGAATCTATCATTTTAGTTTTTAAATACCAAAGATCTCTAGATAAATCTACCTTATAAGTTTGAGGATTTGAAAGTCTTCTATATTCTTCCCATAATGAATTAAGTTCATTATTTACATACTCTCTAATCTCCATAACATTTTTGTGTTTATATTTACATTCACCATTAATAAATAAAGGCTTAAGTAGTTCTTTAACTGTATAATTTTCAAAAGATTTAGTTTTCCATGTATATGTAGGATGGAATATAGTCAAAGGTTTACTTTCATCTATACTCTCGTTGTGTAACATAATTAAATCTGCTTCAGCTTTATTTTCTTCGTTATATATTCTAAATACTTTTTTATATCCAGGATTGCTTATCTTCTCAGGATCTTCTGATAGTTTTATTTTAGGCTCGAACTCTCCATCCTTAAATGAAGCAGCTAATTTATAAACTCCTCCAAGAGAAGGTGAATCAGCTGAAGTTATTAGTTTTGTACCAACACCCCAAGAATTTACAGAAGCACCATCAGCTTTTAATGAAGCTATTGTATATTCATCAAGGTCGTTAGATGCAGTTATGCTAATATCTATAAAGCCTTCTTTATCTAAAGCATCTTTACACTGATTAGATAAATATTTTAAATCTCCAGAATCTAATCTTATTCCTAAAGGTTTGTGTCCTTTTTCTCTTAAATCTTTAAAGACTTTTATAGCATTAGGAAGACCACTGTTTAATACATTATAAGTATCAACTAAAAGTAAGCATTTATCTGGATAAATATCAGCATAAGCTTTGAATGCTTCTATTTCAGTATCAAATTTTTGAATCCAACTATGAGCCTGAGTACCAACAACAGGTATATCAAACATTTTACCAGCTAAAACATTGGCAGTAGCTGAGCAACCACCAATAACAGCAGCTCTAGCTCCATATGTACCTGCATCAGGCCCTTGTGCACGGCGAAGACCAAACTCAAATACTGGATCTCCTTGGGCAGCAAAACATACTCTAGATGCTTTAGTTGCAATAAGTGATTGGAAATTAATTATTGTAAGTAAAGCTGTTTCTATAAGTTGTGCTTGATATAAAGGCGCTTTCACAGTAAGTATAGGTTCGTTAGGGAACATTATTGTTCCTTCTTCAACTGCATATATATCCCCTGTAAATTTAAAATCCTTTAAAAATGTTAAGAATTTATCAGAAAATAGATTTAAACTTTTTAAATAAGCCAAATCATCTTCTGAAAAATGAATGTTATTTATATACTCCACAAATTGTTCTATACCACAAACGATAGTATATCCGCCATTACACGCATTTTTTCTAAAGAACATATCAAAGATAACCATATCCTCATGAATGTTTTTTTCAAAATATCCGTTTAACATTGTAAGCTGATATAAGTCCGTAAGAAGTGTTAAATTTCTCATTGTATCTCTCCTTAATGTTAAAAAATTATAAAAAACCCCATAATTATACTAAAACATAATATAGTAGAAGTTTCAAGTATAAAGTAGAACACAAGCTTCATAAAATTATTAAGAAGGGGGGATTTCAATGGGAAAAATTTGGTTTTATATGATTTCTATAGGAATAGTAGGAAGTATAATAACTAATAACTTAGGGGAATTAAATAAAGTTATATTAAATGAAGCTTCAAGAGGTGTAGAGTTTGCAATAAGTTTAGCTGGAGTAATGGCTCTTTGGATGGGAATAATGAATATAGCTAAAGATTCAGGATTAATAGATAAGATAGGAAAAAAGCTAAATCCTATAATGAGAAGATTATTTCCGTCGATACCTAAGGGGCACAAGGCAATGTCTTACATGGTTATGAATATGGCACTTAATATGGTTGGGGCAGGTAATGGTGCAACAGCATTTGGACTCAAAGCAATGGAAGAATTACAGACTCTAAATAATAAAAAAGATACAGCTACTAATGATATGATTATGTTTTTAGTTATAAATATATCTTCAATTCAGATAATACCATTTACAATGCTTAAAATTAGGTTAGATATGGGAGCTCAAACTCCAAGTGATATTATACTTACAACATTATTTGCTACAACAATGTCTACTATAATAGCCGTGATATCTTGTAAGCTTTTGCAAGGGAGGAATAGGTAATGGAGTTATTTTCTAATATATTAGTACCACTTATAATACTTTACATAGTAATTTACGGAAAGTCTAAAAAAATAGATATATATGATAGTTTTGTAAAAGGCGCAGTTGATGGATTAAAATCAGCATGGTCAATAACACCGTACATAATAGGAATATTTTTAGCCATAGGAGTATTTAAAACAGGTGGGGGTATAGAAGCTCTTGAATTTATATTTAAGCCTATAGCGAATCTAATGAGTATACCAAAGGAATTAATAGGATTGATTATAGTTAAGCCATTATCTGGTAGTGGTGCTTTGGGTATGTATACTGAGCTTGCACAACGAGTGGGAGTGGATACTATTATTGAAAGAATGGGGGCTACGATAGTTGGTGCATCTGAAACAATATTTTATACTATGGCAATTTATTATGGTAGCTTAAAAATAAAAAATACTAGGCACACATTAACATGTGCTATGATAAGTCATATTGTAGGAGTTATAGCATCTGTATTTATATGCTATATAATGTTTGTGTAATGGAATTAGAGTATGATATAATTACATATTGAAATAGAAAAAACTATTTACATAGAATTTTAAATTTTTTATAATTAATTTTAAGATATTAAAAAATTAAGTTATAATAATATGTATAAAATATATTATTATAGTAAAATATACAAATGTACAAAGCTAAGAAGAGAAGAGTAAGTAATAACTTTTTCTACAGAGAGCTAGGATAGGTGAAAGCTAGCGTTAAAGGAATTATTGAAGATGGCCTCGGAGCTTTTTATCCGAATGATAGATTACCTATCTTTAAGATAAAACGATTGGACCCGTTATAGTCTGTTAAGATATCTAAATTATAGACATTATAAAAATTAATTTTAAAAGAAATTAATAATAAGCATATAATAAAATTTAGATAAATTAGGGTGGTACCGCGAATAATCTCGCCCCTATGCATGTTCATAGGAGGCGAGTTTTTTAATATTAATTTCTACATATGAGGAGGAAGTACAATGACAAAACCAAGTTTTTACGTAACAACTCCTATATATTACCCAAGTGGTAACTTACATATAGGACATACTTATACAACTGTTGCAGCAGATGCAATAGCAAGATTCAAGCGTTTCTGTGGATACGATGTAAAGTTCTTAACAGGAACTGATGAGCACGGAGAAAAAATACAAAAGACTGCTAGAGAAAAAGGTATGACAGAAATAGAATACCTAGATGGAATGATAGCGGATATAAAGAAATTATGGAACACTATGGATATATCGTATGATGATTTCATAAGAACTACTCAAGATAGACATAAAGTTATAATACAAAAAATATTCACTAAGTTATATGAGCAAGGTGATATATATAAAGGTTCATATGAAGGAAGATATTGTACTCCATGTGAAAGTTTCTGGACTGAATCTCAATTATTAGAAGGAAATAAATGTCCAGACTGTGGAAGAGACACTTACATAGCTAAAGAAGAAGCTTATTTCTTTAAATTATCTAAATATGAAGATAGATTAAGAGAATTATTTGCTGATCCTAACTTCTGCTTCCCAGTATCAAGAAAGAACGAAATGGTTGCAAACTTCTTAGATAAAGGATTAGAAGATTTATGTGTAACTAGAACTACTTTCGACTGGGGTATAAAAGTACCATTTGACGAAAAACACGTTATATATGTTTGGGTAGATGCATTATGTAACTACATAACAGCTTTAGGATATATGAGTGAAAATGATGCTGATTATAAGAAATTCTGGCCAGCTAACGTTCATATAGTAGGTAAAGAAATAATGAGATTCCACACTATAATATGGCCTGCAATACTTATGGCATTAGGTGAAGAAGTGCCAACACAAGTATACGGACATGGTTGGATATTATTCGATAATGATAAGATGAGTAAATCAAAAGGAAATATAGTTTACCCTGAGCAAATGATAGAAAGATACGGAGTAGATGCATTAAAATATTTCCTATTAAGAGAATTTGCATTTGGACAAGATGGAAACTACACTCATAGAAACTTTGTAACAAGACTTAACTCAGACCTTGCTAATGACTTAGGAAACTTAGTAAGTAGAACTGTTTCTATGGTTGAAAAATACAATGATGGTATAATACCAATGGCAAATGTAGCTACTGCATTTGATGAAAGTTTAAAAGAAACTGCTAAATTATCAGTAGAAAACTTTGAAATAGAGATGAACAAACTTCAATTTAATGAAGCTTTAGAATCTGCTTGGAAGTTAATAAGAAGAACTAACAAATATATAGATGAAACTATGCCTTGGGCTTTAGCTAAAGATGAAGCTAAAAAAGGTGAGTTAGACACAGTTTTATACAACTTATGTGAATCTATAAGAATAGTTGCTACATTAATAAACCCAATAATGAATGCAACAGCTGTTAAGATATACGACCAATTAGGAATAACTGATGAAAACTTAAAGACTTGGGAAAGTGTTAAGACTTTCGGACTTATAGGAGAAAACACTAAAGTTCATAAAGGTGAAGCTTTATTCCCAAGATTAGACATAGAAAAAGAAGTTGAAGAATTAAATGAATTATTCTCTGAAAAGAAAGATGAACCAAAGGAAGAGCTAATAGAGCACAAAGAGAATATAACAATAGATGACTTAGATAAAGTAGAACTTAGAGTAGGTAAAATATTAAGCTGTGAAAAACATCCAAAGGCTGATAGATTATTGGTATCTCAAGTTAAAGTTGGACCAGAAACAAGACAAATAGTATCTGGAATAGCTAAATGGTATAAGCCAGAAGAAATGGTTGGAAAAGACGTTATAGTTGTATGTAACTTAAAGCCAGTTAAGTTAAGAGGTGTTGAATCTCAAGGTATGATATTAGCTGCTGGAAATGACGGAGATGACTTAATAGTACCAGTTGCAACTGGTGCAAATTCAGGATGCGAAGTTCGTTAAGGAGTGAAAACTATGTTATTTGACTCACATGCACATTTAAATGATGCAAGATTTGATGAAGATAGAGAAGCATTAATACAAAAATTACAAGAAGAGCACGTGGATTTAGTATTAAATCCAGGTGCTGATATAGAAACATCTATATCTAGTGTTGAGCTTGCTAATAAATATGACTTTATATATGCAGCAGTTGGAGTACATCCACATGATGTAAAAGACTTAGATGACACTGCTATAGATACATTAAGAAAATTAGCTACTGAAAATGAAAAGGTAGTTGCAATAGGTGAAATAGGATTAGATTATTACTATGATAATTCTCCTAGAGAAGTTCAAAAAGAATGGTTTAAAAAACAAATTGAACTTGCTAATGAATTAAAACTTCCAATAATAATACATGATAGAGATGCACATCAAGATACTTTTGAGATAATAAAAAATACTAAATCTCCTGAAATAGGATGTGTACTTCATTGCTATAGCGGAAATGTTGAGTTAGCAAAAGAATATGTAAAAATGGGATGTTATATTTCAATACCAGGAACAGTTACTTTCAAAAACAATAAGAAAACTAGAGAAGTAGCAAAAGAAATACCTTTAGAGTACTTATTAATAGAAACTGATTCTCCATATATGGCTCCAGAGCCACATAGAGGTAAAAGAAATGACCCATCATTAGTAGCATTTGTTGCAGACAAGATAGCTCAAGAGAAGGGGATATCTTATGAAAAAGTTTGTGAAGCTACTAAGGAAAATGCAAAAAGATTATTTAATATAAAATAGGTTGGTATTTTATATATAGATTAAATAAAAAAGCTATGAAATAAAATCTTGAGTAAGATTATATATTTCATAGCTTTTACTTTATTAAAAATAGTAAAACTAATTTTTATAACATAATATTTTACAAAAATATTAATATAGTGTAATATATTTTAATGAAATTACAATCTTAGAGTGATATTTCTATACGAATAAAATACCTACTTCTAAAGAGAAGGAGGTGAAAAGGTATGGAAATTTTAAAGTTATTATTAAATAATTCAGATACCATAATAATTGGTATGCTAACGTGTTATTTATATGATAAAATAAAAAATCACTCTAACGGCAATAAGAGTGACTTATAGAAATATTATAATTTAACTTATATAGTTCTTGTATAGAAATTATCACTCTACGGCAAAAGAGATTGTAATTTCTTTTTATTTTAATTATATTATAGCATTTTTTTATTAAAAATAAACTATAAAAATTTTAGATATAAGATTTAAACTATATTCTATTAAGAGCATATTGAAATCTCTTTTAATGTATATGCTTATATTATGATATAAACTCGTTAAAAATAGATAATAAGATAAATATATAAACTTGATAAAAATACATATAAGGCTTAAAATATAAAGATGTTAAGTTAAAAATGAGCGGAAAAGGTGAATTTATATGATAAAAGAAATAATAGTAGTAGAAGGAAGAGATGACGTAACAGCAGTTAAAAGAGCATTAGATGCAGAGCTTATAACTACTGGTGGATTTGGATTTCCTAAAGGAGTAATGGAAAGAATAAAAGCAGCTCAAAAAAGAAGAGGTGTAATAATATTTACTGATCCAGATTTCGCAGGTGAGAAAATTAGAAAAAAAATAGCTGCAGAAGTACCAGGATGTAAACATGCATTCTTACCAAGAGAAGAAGCTAAGAAAGACGGCGATATAGGAATAGAAAATGCAAGTCCTAAAAGTATATTAGCAGCACTTGAAAGAGTAAGAACAGAAAGTACAGAAAAAAGAGAAGAATTTAAGCAAGTTGATTTAATAAGAAATGGACTTATAGGAAATGAAGATGCATCACATAGAAGAGATGAATTAGGAAAAATACTTGGAATAGGATACGGAAATGCAAAACAATTTCTAAGTAGATTAAATAACTATGGAGTTAGCAGAGAAGAATTTGAACAAGCATTAACTCAAATATAGTATAAGTTTTATTTTTATCAACAGATGTATCCATAGTGTCATAAAGGATATATTATTGTCAAAATTAAATGTTTAACAGACACGTCACTTAAGCGAATTTTTTTATTAGAATAACTTTAATTTAAATAGATTATAAGATTCACGATAGAGTGAAAATAAAATAAATAGGAGAATAATAATGGATAGACTTTCATCACATAGAGCTACAAAAGACGTTGTAGAGAAGCATGGCTTTAAATTTTCTAAATCATTAGGACAAAACTTCTTAATAGATGATAACGTAATCGACAGAATATTAGCAGGAGCTAGACTTTCTGAGGGTGATAAAATAATAGAAGTAGGTCCTGGGATAGGGACACTTACTAGAGAAATGGGAAAGGTAGCAGACAAAGTTGTAGCTATAGAAATAGATAAAACTTTAATACCTATTCTACGTGAAACATTAGGCGAATTTGATAACATTGAAGTAGTAAACCAAGATATATTAAAGGTTGATGTAGAAACATTAGTAAAAGAAAAGTTAGATGGAGGTCCAGTTAAATTAGTTGCAAACCTTCCATACTATATAACAACTCCAATAGTTATGAAGTTCTTAGAAGAAGATATACCAGTTACTGACATAGTAGTAATGGTACAAAAGGAAGTTGCAGATAGAATGAATGCAGTACCATCAACAAAGGATTACGGTGCTTTATCAGTAGCTGTGCAATACTACTGTGACACAGAGATAGTTGCAAAAGCTCCAAGACATATGTTTATACCACAACCAAATGTAGATTCAACAGTTATAGGACTTCATGTAAGAGAAGAAAGAAAATATCCTGTAGATAATGAAGATATATTCTTTAAAACTGTAAAAGCTGCCTTTGGACAAAGAAGAAAAACATTACTTAATGCATTAGGTGGATTAGGATTCTTAAGCAAAGATGATATAAAAGAAGTATTACAAATGGCTAATATAGATGAAAAAAGAAGAGGAGAAACTCTTTCAATAGAAGAATTTGCAACTCTTGCAAATGCAGTAAATACAAAAGTACCTTCAAAATAATTGAAGGTACTTTTTTTATATAATCACTCATATACTATCTAGAGAGATTATGTTAAGGGGGGATAAAAATGGCGACTAAAAGAAAATTTAAAAGAGATTATATAATTCTTGAAGCTAAGGATATGAACTTTAGATATAAAGAACGAGTTTTACCTAAAGCATTTGCTAAAGTAGAAATAAATGAAGAAAAAGCAGTAGTAGCCTTATATGTAGAGAACCTTAAATGCGTTAAAGATGGATATAAAGTAGTTGCTATACAAAGTGATTATGAAACATTAGACTTAGGTAATGTTGTTTTGAGTGAACAAGGAAAAGGAGAATTTGTTTTTGATTTAGAAAGAAATGACATAGAAATAAAAGGGATAGCATTGTTACATGAGAAACAAGTACCTCTTATTGGTTTTAAAGGAAATAAGATAGAAAATTATGAAGAAATATTATTTGCAGGTCAAGATGAATATGAAGAGGAATTTGATGACGAGCTTGATGATTTAGAAGATACAGAAGATATATACATTGATACTGAAGATGATGACGATGAATATGAATATGAAGAAATAGAGTATATAGAAATAGACGGTGATGATGACGATGAATATGAATATGAAGAGATAGAGTATATAGAAGTAGATGATGAACCTCAATATAATAGAGGTTATACATCTACTGTAGAAGAAGTTGAAGATGATAGCTATGATGAAGAGGAAGTTGAAGAGGTAAAAGAAGTTAAAAGAGAATATACAACAGTTCAAGAAAATCCAAAAGTAACTCCAAAACAACCAGATAAATACTCAAAATATAAAGAAAAGCAAAGAACAAATCAAAAAAGATACACAAAGACAGAAAGAAGAGAAGAAGAAAATCAAGATTATTCATATGACCCATCTAAAACTGCAGGAACATTATTAATGCCAAGACAAATTAAAAAGGGATTAAGACAATTCAAAGAAGTAATACCTTTTACAGGAGAGCCAATAGAAAATACTAGATGGTGGAAAATAGAGATAAATCCATTTACATTATCTGGATATACAATGCCGAATTTAGGTTATGTAAATACATTAAATTATACTATGTATAGTGATACAGTTATGAATTCATATAAATATAGACATTACTTATTTGGGGTACAATATGATGAATATAATAAGAGAAAAAATTATATTTATGCAATACCAGGTAAAAAGGATGAACAGCCAGATAAAGGCCACACAGGATTTACAACATACCAACCATGTGACACTAGAAGTGATAAATTAGGGTATTGGCTATGTTTTATAGATTCTAGAACGAGAAGAATTCTAAAATAAACCTAATAATAATTTATTAGTGAAAAAATTGACATATTGTTTTAAAAAATCTAAAATATATATAAATATATATTTTGGAGGGGATAAAATGGTAAATAAACAAAGACTTATAGATGAATTTTTAGAATTAGTGCAAATAGACAGTACATCTTCTAAAGAAGGAAAAGTAGCTCAAGTTTTAGTTAAGAAGCTTGAAGAAATTGGCTGTGAAGTTATTATAGATAATGCTGGTGAAAAAACAGGGGGAGAAACAGGAAACGTAATAGCAACATTAAAAGGAAATAGAAGTGGTAAAAAAATATTATTCAGCTCTCATATGGACACAGTTAGCCCATCTATCGGTGTAAAACCAATAATAGACGAAGTTAATGGAATAATAAAGAGTGATGGGACTACAGTACTAGGTTCAGATGATAAAGCTGGTATAGCTGCAATACTAGAAGGTTTAAGAAATATAAAAGAAAATAACATAGATCATGCTGATATACAAGTAGTATTCTCTATATGGGAAGAGGGCGGATTACATGGAGCTAAAAATCTAGATTATTCTAAAATAGATGCAGAGTATGCATTTGTATTAGATAGTGGAGGATCTCCAGGAGAAATAATAGTAAAAGCACCTGCTCAAGATGCAATAAAGGTTAAGATAATAGGAAAACCAGCTCATGCAGGGCTTCAGCCAGAAAACGGAATAAGTGCTATAATGGTAGCAGCAAGAGCTATAGAAAATATGAAATTATTAAGAATAGATGACGAAACTACTGCAAATATAGGTATAGTTAAAGGTGGAATAGCTACAAATATAGTTATGCCAGAATTAGAAATAGTTGCAGAAGCTAGAAGTTTAAGTGAAGAAAAATTAGATGCTCAAACTAATCATATGGTAGAAACATTTAAAAATGCTGCTAAAGAGTTTGGAGCAGAAATAGAAATAGAAGTTAAAAGAGCATATGGACCATTTAATATAGACGAAACTGATGAAATAGTTCAATTAGTTAAAAAAGCTTTCTCTAATATGAATATAGAAGGAAAAACAGCTTCTACAGGTGGAGGAAGTGATACTAATATATTAAATAAAAATGGAATAAAATCAGTAAACTTAGGAATAGGTATGAAAAAAGCACATACATTAGAAGAATATATAGCTATAGAAGATTTAATAAACTCTGCAGTGATGGTAGGAGAAATAATAAAAGAAGCATAATATATATAAGTAAGTACCTCAACAAATAGGATTTGAGGTACTTATTTTTTACGTATAAAATTATAAAATAGTAAATAGCATTTAAGTTATTTGACTATAATCAGAAAGTAAAAGATAAAAAATCTATTTAATTTCCAAGGAAATATAGATAATAAGAATTATTACTTAAAAAATGAACAAAAAAGTAATATAATTATTTTATGACTACATAAGCTTAGGAGGATAGGAATGGTAAAAAAAAGAAAAATTAAAAAGAGTGTATTAGTGGCTATATCTATAGTTGCCTTCTTTATAATATATGGTCTTGCTTTTTATGCAGGTACATACTTAGATAATAAAGATAGACCTAAAGTAGAATCTAAAGAAGATGAAGAAATAGATAATAGACCACTTATGAAGCAATTAAGTAGCAAGAAAAAGATTTATATGTCTAATGAGGAAGTAGAAAATATAAAAGTAGATGAAATTTATTGGGATGAAGTAAAATATGAACTTACTAAATTTTCAAAAGTAAGGAAATCAGATAAATTCACACCAATATATACTGGATACTCTGATGATGGAGTAAGATTTTCAACAGATTTAAATCTTTTTAGAATATATACTGTAAATGAAGAAGTATATTATAAAATACCAGTATCTGAAAAAACAAGATTCGAAAAAGTTTTAAGTGGGAGTATATATACATCATTTGATTTTGTGAAAAAGTATAAAACATGGAAAAATGTAAGTGTATCTTATAATGATCAAAAGAAAACAATACATAAGTGGAAATATGATGATTTAGCATATAAAATGTCATCAAAAAGAATTGTTGGTAAAATACAACCAGAAAAGAATAAGGAAAGAAGTAAGTATAACTTTACTATAGATATACAGGGAGATAACTACACTTTAAAAATAGAAACAATGGGTAAAGACTATGTAAAGATATCATCAGATAAGGGTGAAGCTTACTATGAAGTATCTATAGCACTATATGAGTATTTAAGAGAAGAGATATTTAAATTACCGTCAGATTCTGATGATTCAGAATAAATATAAAAAATGGAGCAATCTAGTATTAAGATTAGCTCCTTTTTTATTAAAACATATAATAAATATTATTTTTCTTCGACTAAAGCTTCAGCAACTTTGAATATAGGACCAGCCCCAGCTGTTATAACTAAGTCATTATTTTGAACATGTTTTCTTAAATACTCAGTTATATCCTCGAAATTACTTATATAAGTTGCATCTACATGATTTTGATATAATTTTTCAACTAAATCTTTAGAATGTATATCTCCTGGATCATTCTCTCTAGCAGCATAAATATCAGTTATAATAACCTTATCAGCAGAGTAGAATGCTTCAGCAAATTCATTTAATAAAGATTTTGTTCTAGTATAAGTATGTGGTTGGAATATACACCATAAAGTTGATTTCTTTAACTTTTTAGCAGCAGATAAAGTTGCCTTTAACTCTGTTGGATGGTGAGCATAATCATCAACAACTAATGCACCATTATAGCTACCCTTAACTTCAAATCTTCTACCAACTCCATTATAAGATTTTATATTTTTTCTTATAACTTCTAAATCAATATCAGAAACGTAAGAAGCAAGTATTGCAGCACTAGCATTATATATATTGTGTATTCCAGGAACAGAAAGTTCAAATCTACCTAAATCTTTTCCGTTAAAGCTTAAGTTAAACATTCCATATCCATTTTCATTAAATTCTATGTTTGAAATTACAGCATCATTAGATGGATTAGTACCATATTTAACTATAGTAGCTTTTACATCATATAATATATATTTTGTATTCTCATCGTCACCATTTATTATAAAATATCCGTTTTTAGGAAGAAGTTTTCCAAACTTGTTGAAAGAAGCTTTTATTTCATCTATACCAGAGAAATAATCAAGATGATCTTCTTCTATGTTTAAAACTATAGATATTTTTGGGTTGAAGTTAAGGAAACTATCAACATATTCACAGGCTTCTGTTATAAAGTGATCTGAATTACCTATCTTAACATTACCACCTATAACACTTAAATTACCACCAACTAATATAGTAGGGTCTAAATCAGCATATTCGAATATAGTAGACAGCATAGAAGTTGTTGAAGTTTTACCGTGAGTTCCAGATACTGCTATTGAGTTTTTATATTCTCTCATTATTTGACCTAAGAAAGCAGCTCTATCCATAGTAAGCTTATTTTTTTCTTTAGTAGCTATCATTTCAGGATTATCTTCATGAACAGCTGCAGTATAAACAACCATATCTACATCATCAGATATATGTTCTTTATTATGGCCGATAAATATTTTGGCACCTTGATTTCTTAGCTTATCTAAAAGATATGATTCATTCATATCTGAACCAGAAACTTGATAACCTTTGTTAATACAAATTTCCGCCAAAGCACTCATGCTAATACCGCCAATCCCTATAAAATGTATCTTCATAACAAAACCACCTTTCTTTATCAATTAAGTTCTACAATATGAACTATATTTGTGGTATAATATTAGAATGTTCAATATTATTTTAGAATAAATATACATATACTATATATATAATATATATTTAAAACTAAATAAACATAATTACTATTATATCATAATAGAAATAGTTGTGCATTATTTAGTTTAGGAGGTAAAACTAATGAAATTTAAAAGAACGGAAAGAATAGGAGCTATAGTTAAAATACTATCCGATAATCCAAATAAAATATTTACATTAAGCCACTTTACGAATCAATTTAATGCAGCAAAGTCAACAATAAGTGAAGACTTATTAGTAGTAAAAAACGTATTTGAAAAACTAGAATTAGGTAAAGTTATAACAATATCTGGAGCAGCAGGTGGAGTAAAATATATACCAAAAACATCTAAAGCTGAAAATGAGGAATTCTTACTAGATTTATGTCAAAAAATAAGTGATCCGTCAAGAATCCTATCTGGAGGATTTTTATACCTAATCGATTTAATATATAATCCTACAATAGTATCAAAAATAGGAAAAATAATGGCCTCGAATATAGATTATGCAGAAGCAGATTATGTTGTTACAATGGAAACTAAGGGAATTCCAATGGCACTTATGACAGCAAAGGCTATGAACTTACCGCTTGTTATAATAAGAAAAGATATAAAAGTATCAGAAGGTCCGACTCTTAGCATGACATATGTAAGTGGAAATACATCAAAAGTTGAAAGTATGAGTTTACCAAGAAAAGCTCTAAAACCAGACAGTAAAGTTATAATAATTGATGACTTTATGAGAGGTGGAGGAACTATAAAAGGTATGACAGACCTTATGACTGAATTTGGAGCAGAAGTTGTTGGAACGGGAGTATTTATATCGACAACTCAGCCAGAAGAAAAAATGGTTAAAAATTATATATCATTAATAGAATTAGATGTTCAAGGTGATAAAATATCAGTACAACCAAACTTAAAAACATTTAAAGATGAATATAAAAATGAAGATCATGAAGAAAATTATGATTTAGAAGATGTATTAGATGATACATATGAGGAATAAAACAAAAAATATATAAAAAATTTTAAAAAATAAAAAGGATATTTTAAAATAATCTAGAATTACTTAATTAAGAGACTAGATAGAGAAATAAATATATTATTTAAAGATTATATTTTGTCAAAATTAAAGGGGGATATTTAGAGATGAAGATAACTGACGTAAGAGTAAGAAAAATAACAGATGAAGGTAAAATGAAATGTATAGTTTCATTAACTTTTGATAACTTATTTGTAGTACATGACATAAAGGTTATAGAAGGTCATAATGGATTATTCATAGCAATGCCAAGCAGAAAAGTAGGAGAAGGAAACTTCAGAGATATAGCTCATCCTATAAATGCTGAAATGAGACAAGTAGTAGAAGATGCAGTATTAAAAGCTTACCATGAAGCAGTAGCTCAACTAGAAGTTGCAGCTGAATAATTTTGAATAACGGATATATCTATATACATACTAAGGATATGTCGTTGGTAAGATGATTCAAGTTAATTTTTTGTTAAAATTAAATTATGAAAGAATATATATAAATTGTTAAGAGTCGAACTTTCGGCTCTTTTTTGTTGTTAAAGTCAGTAAACTTTGTTTAAATATATACTTTTTTGTAAAAAAGTGATATATTAGTTAGTAGAAATGAATGACATTGAATACTAATATGTAATTTTACATATTATACATATATAGGAAAATAATTAATGAATGGAGTGGGGACATGAATTTTAAAGCGATAATCCTTGCCGCTGGTAAAGGAACAAGAATGAAGTCTAAATATCCAAAGGTTGTACATAAAGTATGTGGTAAAGAAATGGTAAACCACGTAATAAGCGTTTCAAAAAAATCAGGGGTTAATGATATAGTTGCAATCTTAGGTCACGAATCTGATGTAGTAAAAGAAAAATTACCTAAAGACACTATGATAGCAATGCAAACAGAGCAATTAGGAACAGGTCATGCAGTAATGATGGCTAAAGAATATATAAATGATAATGATACTATAGTTGTGCTTTGCGGAGATACACCTTTAGTAAAAGAAGAAACATTAAAAAGATTATTCGATTACCATATAGAACACGGATATCATGCAACAGTTCTTACAACTACAGTAGATAATCCAACTGGATATGGAAGAATAATAAGAGATGAAAACAAAGATCTACTTAAAATAGTAGAGCAAAAAGATGCTAATGAAGAAGAAAAGAAAGCAAAAGAAATAAATTCAGGAATATACTGCTTCAATGGGAAATCATTAAGAGAAAGTCTTGATTTATTAGATAACAACAATGCTCAAGGTGAATACTACCTAACAGATACAATCAAAATAATGAGAGATAAAGGTCAAAAAGTAGGGGCTTTCAATGGTTCTACAATAGAAGAACTAATGGGAGTTAATTCAAGAGTTGAATTATCAAAAGCTGAAGAAATAATGAGAAGAAGAATAAATGAATCTCATATGGTAAATGGAGTAACAATAATAGATGTTAACTCAACTTATATAGAAGCAGATGTAGAAATAGGAAATGATACTATAGTATATCCTGGAGCAATGCTTAGAGGAAATACTAAAATAGGAACAAGCTGTGTAATAGGAATGAATTGTAGTATAACAAATTCTCAAATAGGAAATTATACAGAAGTACAAAGTTCAACAATAGTAGATAGTACTGTTGGAGAAAATACTACAGTAGGACCATATGCATACTTAAGACCAAATAGTAATATAGGAAACAATGTTAAAATAGGAGACTTCGTAGAAGTTAAAAATGCTACTATAGAAGATAACTCTAAAGCATCACACTTATCATATATAGGAGATGCACACGTTGGTAAGGATGTAAATATAGGATGCGGAGTAGTATTTGTAAACTACGATGGCAAAAATAAATTCAAATCAACAGTTAAAGATGGAGCATTTATAGGCTCAAATTCTAACTTAGTTGCACCAGTTACTGTAGAAGAAAAGGGATACGTAGCTACAGGATCAACTATAACTAATGATGTTCCACAAGGAGCATTAGCAGTAGCCAGAGAAAGACAAGTTATAAAAGAAGGCTGGGTAGCAAAAAAGGAAGAAAGAGATAACAATAAATAGCAACTAAATAGCTTATTATTTAAGGCAAAACGCCTAAATTTTAATAAATAAATTGTTTTTAAAGTTTTGGGAGGATACAAATGAACACTAGCGGAAGTGAAATCAAAATACTTGCAGGTAATTCATCTAAAGAATTAGCTCAAAAAATAGCTGATTACATAGGTGTACCTTTAGCAGATTGTGAAGTAGGTACATTTAGTGATGGCGAAATAAGCGTAAACATGAATGAAACAGTAAGAGGATGCGATGTTTTCGTAGTTCAATCAACTAATAGCCCAGTAAATGAAAATTTAATGGAATTATTAATAATGATAGATGCATTAAAAAGAGCATCAGCAGGAAGAATAACAGCAGTTATTCCTTACTACGGATATGCAAGACAAGATAGAAAAGCTAAGGCAAGAGATCCAATCACAGCTAAATTAGTTGCAAACTTAATAACAGCAGCAGGAGCAGATAGAGTTTTAACTATGGATTTACATGCTGCACAAATACAAGGATACTTTGATATACCACTAGATCATTTACAAGGTGGTGCAATATTAGCAGACTACTTCAACAGCAAAAACATAGAAGATTTAGTAGTAGTATCTCCTGACTTAGGAAGTGTTACAAGATCTAGAAAATTTGCTAATGGATTAGATGGAGATGTCCCTCTAGCTATAATAGACAAGAGAAGACCAAAAGCTAACGTATGTGAAATAATGAACATAATAGGCGATGTTAAAGATAAAAATGTTATATTATTAGATGATATGATAGATACAGCAGGAACAATATGTAATGCTGCTAATGCACTTAAAGAATTTGGTGCTAAAGAAGTTTACGCTTGTTGTACACATGCAGTATTATCAGGTCCAGCAATAGAAAGAATAGAAGCTTCTGCTATAAGTGAGTTAATAGTTCTTGATACTATACAACTTCCTGAAGAAAAGAAGATAGATAAGATACAAGTAAAAACTGTTGCACATTTATTTGGAGATGCAATAAAGAAAATATTCGCTAACGAATCTATAAGTCAATTATTTTAATTAATGAATACACCTTATTTTATAATAGGGTGTATTTTTATGCTATAAATTTCTATATTAATTAAAATATTCATTAAACCTTATATTTATGATGCAGGAATAATAAAAAATATTATGAATAAAAGGTTATATAATTAAATTTATGATAATAGCTTTTTTATGCTAGGAATATTTATGAAAAATATGGTTATAAAATAAAGTATATTTGATAATATAAAATTATAAAATAAGCCATATGATAAGGGGAATTAATGTGAACATACATGATTTATTAAAAAAATCAATAGAATTAGGTGCATCAGATATACATATAACAATAAACAGCACACCAATAGCAAGAGTAAAAGGTTCTTTCGTAAACTTATCAGAAACAGTATTAACAAAAGAACACACACAAGCTATGACAAGAGAAATAGCAGGAGAAAAGAACTTTAAAAGAATAGAAGAAGATGGAGAATGTGACTTCTCAGTTTCAATAGAATCTGGAGAAAGATTCAGAGTAAATGCATATAAACAAAAAGGAAACTTTGCAATAGCAATAAGAACAATAACATCACATATACCAGACTTTGATACTTTAGGACTTCCAGAAGTTTTAAAAAATTTTGCAGAAAAGCACAAAGGTTTAGTACTTGTAACAGGTCCAACAGGAAGTGGTAAAAGTACAACTTTAGCAAGTTTAATAAACATAATAAATGAAAATCAACAAAGACATATAATAACATTAGAAGACCCAATAGAATACGTACATGATCACAAGCAAAGTTTAGTAAACCAAAGAGAAATAGGACAAGATACAGAAAGTTTTAACTCTGCATTAAGAGCAATACTTCGTCAAGACCCTGATGTTATACTTGTAGGGGAGATGCGTGACCCTGAAACTATATCAATAGCATTAACTGCAGCAGAAACAGGTCACTTAGTTTTCTCGACTTTACATACAGTAGGAGCAGCGAAAACTATAGACAGAATAGTTGATATGTTCCCATCAGAGCAACAACAACAAGTTAGAACTCAGTTATCAACTGTTTGTGAAGGAGTTGTATCTCAACAGCTTATAAAAACTATAGATGGAAGAAAAAGAGTTGCAGCATTAGAGGTAATGGTAGCAAATCCAGCTATAAGAAACCTTATAAGAGAAAATAAGACTTATCAAATACAAAACATAATACAAACAGGAAGTAAACAAGGAATGCAGTCTATGGACCAAGAGCTAGTTAACTTATATAGAAGAGGTCTTATATCTAGAGATAGTGTATTAAGTAGATGTACAGACTATGAGTTTACAAGTAGATTAGTGGGTGAAAGATATTAATTATGTACATATATTTTGCGATAGTATCATTCATAATTGGAGCATCATTAGGTAGTTTTTTCAATGTATGTATTTACAGAATACCAAATAAAAAATCAGTAGTTAATCCACCTTCACACTGCTATAACTGTAATACTAGATTAAAGCCATTAGATTTAGTACCAATATTAAGTTGGACTTTATTAAGAGGAAAGTGTAGATATTGTGGACAAAAGATAAGTCCAAGATATGCTTTAGTAGAGTTATTAACAGGAACATTGTTTGTATTAGTGTATATTGTGTATGGACCAAATATAATAACTTTATATTACTCATTATTAGTATCTTTATTAGTAATAATAACATTTATAGATTTAGACCATTATATAATACCTGATGAACTAGTAATATTTGGTTCAGTAGGAGCGGTAATCTTCAATATATTAGGACAAGGAATAAGCATAAAAGATAGCTTATTAGGAGGTCTAATATGTGGAGGTGGAATGTTAGTTTTAATCTATTTAATAGAGCTTATAATAAAGAAAGATGTAATGGGTGGCGGAGATATAAAGCTATTTGGTATGGTAGGACTATTTTTAGGAATAAAACTAGGTTTACTTACTATACTTTTAAGTGTTTATGTCGGAGCTATTTATGGAGTAGCTACTATAATATATAGTAAGATTAAGAAAAAAGAATTTAATTCAATGATACCTTATGGACCGTTTATATCTGTGGGGGCATTGATAAGTATCTTATATGGTACAAATATAATAAACTGGTATATTGGATTATTCTAATATACCAGTTTTTATGATATAATTAAAATTCGAGAAATTACAATCTATAGGGTGTGAGTTTTCATATTAAAGCCTAATTCCATTTTTCATGGAAGGAGGTGAAATATATGGATAAACTTAAGATACTTAAAGAAATAGCTATAATATGTATTATATTTACATATTGTATTTCTATAATAATAGATTCTTACATAAAGTTAAGAGGATTTATTTGTAAAAGTAAAAACCACCCTAAAGCCAAGAAGGGTGGACATAAAAATTAGAAAATAATTTATATGAAAATCACACTCTACCGCTAAATAGGTTGTGATTTCTTTTTATATTTATATTATATCATAAAATATATTAAAATAAACATATTTGAAATTGTAAAAATAGGATTTATAGATGATTACAAAAAATACATAAAGTTAATAATATTAGTAGCCTACTACTATTATTAAACTTATGATATATATAATATTAATTGCAATAATAATCTCATATATTTGTAACAATCAAATTTATAAAATCTGTGATGAACTAATAAAAACAAAATCTAATACCATAATAATTTATATTCTAATGATTTTATCAATGGTCCTAACTTATCAAAAGTATGGAATAACACAACAATCAATAAAATACTTATCACTAATACCATTTATAATCATAATTTCAATAATAGACTATCATACAACATACATATATGATATAACGATACTTAGTGGTATAATAATCCAAGGTGGAATATTTTTAATATCACCAGACGCTAAAACATACATAACATCACTGTTAGTAGGAATTATAATACCATACATATTAGCTAAAGTAACTAAAGGATTAGGTGAAGGTGACATAGGTCTTTATGGCTTATGTTGTTTTGTGTTAGGTAAAAATTATTCAATATACCTAATATTTTTATCCTTTATATTAGCATCGATATATTGTATGTATATACTTTTAACAAAAAGTGATAAAATAAGAAAAATACCATTTGCACCATTTATATCACTAGCAACAATTTTAATAATATTAACCAATTTTGATATACTCAATTTTTGGTTTAACATAATAAGTAATTAAGGAGGAATACTATGTACGTAGTAGTAGGTTTAGGAAACCCTGGAAAGCAATATGAAAATACAAGACATAACGTAGGATTTAATGTTATAGATATTTTAGCAAAGGAATATGACATATCTGTGACGAAAATAAAACATAAGGCATTAATAGGAGAAGGAAGAATAGGTTCTGAGAAAGTTCTTTTAGTTAAGCCACAAACATATATGAATTTAAGTGGTGAAACATTAATAGATATATATAAGTACTATAAGGTTGATTTGGACAATATAATAGTAATATATGATGATATAGACTTAGATGTTGGAAAGCTAAGAATAAGAAAAAAGGGAAGTGCAGGAACTCATAATGGTATGAGATCTATCGTAAAATGTTTAGGGTCTGGAGACTTCCCAAGGGTAAGAGTAGGAGTTTCAAAGCCTATGAAAGGTCAAGATTTAGCTGATTTTGTACTTTCTAGATTTAGAAAAGAGGAACAAGCTGACTTGGAGATAGGTCTTGAAAAAGCTTATAAAGCAGTAGAAGCTATGATTAAGGAAAATGTAGACATCGCTATGAATAAATACAATGGATAATGAGAGGGGAATTTAATATGAATGACATATTTGTATACCCTTTGCAAAATTCAAAAGAATATAAAGATATAATAAATTGTATAAATAATAATAAAGGCTCATTATTAATTAATGGCCTTTTAGCAGTACAAAAACCACATATAGCTTACTCTATGTATAGGGATTTAAATAGACAAACTATTTTTATAACAAATAGTGATTTAGAAGCTAAAAAGGTTTATGATGATTTAAGTTTTTATATGAAGGATAAGGTAGAATATATTGGGTTTCAAGATATTTTATTTTATCATTTGGATGCAAAGGATAGAAGTGAAGAAGCTAAAAGGTTAAAAGTATTATTAAAGTTAGCTAAGGGAGAAAATATAATTTTAGTAACATCTATTGAAGCTGTTATGAGAAAATACATACCTAAAGAAATACTTTTAGAAAACATTTATACATATAAAATAGGTGATGTAATAAACCTAGAAAAATTAAGTGAAACCTTAGTAAATTTAGGTTATGAAAGAGTTTCAAAAATAGAGGGATTTGGACAATTTAGCATAAGAGGTGGAATAGTAGATATATTCTCTCTAGAAAATAATAATCCTATTCGTATGGAATTATTTGATGATGAAATAGATTCTATACGAACTTTTGATGTTTTCTCACAAAAATCTATAGAGAAAATAAATAAATTTTCTATAACTCCATCAAGAGAATTTATATATCCTGAAAATGTAGAAGAAGCTGTAGATAAAATTAAAAAAGATACAGACAAGAACACTAATGAGGATGTATTTTTAAATATAGATAATATAAATAGTAAAACTTATTTCCAAGGTATAGAAAACTATATTGACTATTTATATCCTGAGGAAAATAAAAGTATTTTTACCTACTTACAAGAAAACGCTATAGTATTCTTTAATGATATAAGTAGGACTAAAGAAAGATGTGAAAACTATTTAAATGAATTTAAGGAAAATTATAAATTAAATCTTGAAAGAGGTTTAGCTATAAAAAATCAAGGGAAATTATTATATACATATAATGATTTAGATTTTTTATCAGAAGGTAGAAAATTAGTATTAAATACACTTTTACCAAAACCAATAAATGATTTTAATGTAAAATCAATAATAAATTTTGATTCTAGAGAAGTTCCAACTTTCAATGCGAAGGTAGATGTTTTAGCAGAAGAATTAAACAGATTGAAGTATAACGGATACAAAATAGTACTTGCTACTAACACATATGACAGAGCAAAAAAATTACATGCAGACTTATTAGATTTAGATTTAGAATCAACTATATCTAAAGATAGAGATATGGAGATAAAATCTTCTCAAATAGTGATTATACCTGCTCGTATAACTAGTGGTTTTGAGTATAAGTCTATAAAATTTGTAGTAATTACAGATAATGAGATGATAGGGGTTCATAAGAGAACTTCAACATCTAAATCTAAGAAGCAGAAAAAAGGAAAGAAAATAGAGTCATTCTTAGATTTAAATATAGGTGACTATGTAGTTCATGAAAATAGTGGGGTTGGTAGATATACAGGTATTGAACAAATAACTGTAAACAACATAAAAAAAGACTATATGAAGTTAGTTTATCAAGGTGGAGATAATCTATATGTACCTATAGACCAAATGGATAAAGTACAAAAATATATAGGTGTAGAAGAAGACAAGGTTAAATTAAATAAACTAGGAACTAATGAATGGACAAGAGCTAAGGCTAAAGTTAAAAAAGAAATAGAAGATATGACTAAGGAGCTTATAGAGCTTTACGCTAAGCGTGAAAAAGTAAAAGGATATAAGTTCTCTAAGGATACTCCTTGGCAAGGTGAATTTGAATCATTATTCCCGCATCAAGAAACAGATGATCAATTAAGAGCTATAGAAGAAACTAAAAAAGATATGGAATCAGATAAAGTAATGGATAGACTTATCTGTGGAGATGTTGGATATGGTAAAACAGAAGTAGCTATAAGAGCAGTATTTAAAGCTTGTATGGATCAAAAACAAGTAGCTGTATTAGTTCCAACAACTATATTAGCTCAACAACATTATAATACTTTTAAAGAAAGATTTGAGGGTTATCCAATACGAGTTGAGGTATTAAGTAGATTCAAAACTCCAAAGCAACAAAAACAAATTATAGAAGATGCTAAAAAAGGTTTAGTTGATGTTTTAATAGGAACTCATAGAATAATATCTAAGGATATAAATATGCCTAATTTAGGGTTAGTTGTAATAGATGAAGAGCAAAGATTTGGAGTAAAGCATAAAGAATCGTTAAAGAAAATTAAATCTACTGTAGATGTTCTTACACTATCTGCAACGCCGATACCAAGAACACTTCATATGTCACTTAGTGGAATAAGAGATATGAGTGTTATAGAGGAACCACCACAAGAAAGACATCCAGTAATTACTTATGTTACAGAAGCTAAAGAAAGTATAATTCAAGATGAAATAGAAAGAGAACTAGGTAGAGGTGGCCAAGTATTCTTCGTATATAATAGGGTTGAGCGTATTGAAGAAATGGCGAGCATGATTCAAAGATTAGTACCTGACGCAAAAGTTGCTATCGCTCATGGTAGAATGACTTCAAAAGACCTTGAAAATATAATTTTAGGATTCTTAAATAAAGAGTTTAATGTATTAGTTTGTACTACTATAATAGAGACTGGTATGGATATATCAAATGCTAATACTATGATAGTATATGATGCAGATAAAATGGGTCTAGCTCAACTTTATCAATTAAGAGGTAGGGTTGGAAGAAGTACTAGACAAGGTTATGCATACTTAATGTATGAAAAAGACAAGTCACTTAGTGAAATAGCAGAAAAGAGATTAAAAGCTATAAGAGAATTTACTGAGTTTGGGTCAGGTTTCAAAATAGCAATGAGAGACCTTGAAATAAGAGGGGCAGGAAATATACTAGGTTCACAACAACATGGTCATATGGCTGTAATTGGATATGACTTATATGTAAAAATGTTAAATGAAGCAATAAAGAAAGTTAAGGGCGAAGTTGTTTCAGAAGATATAGATGTAGAAATAGATTTAAGTGTAAATGCGTATATACCAGATAATTATATAACTGATGAGTTAATTAAGATAGAAATGTACAAAAAAATAGCATCTATAGAAAGTAAAGAGGATATGTATGAGGTTCAAGAAGAATTAGAAGATAGATTCTCAGATATACCTAAATCTGTAGAGACTCTATTAAAGATAGCATATATAAAAACACTATGTAAGAAGTTAAAAATAGAAAAAGTAAGACAAATAAAAGATGAAATATTATTAAATCCGTTAACTAGATATAAGACAAAGGAAAAAATAGGTTATAATATAGTTAACGAGTTAGAAGAACTTTTAGAAAATATGTGTAATTTAAAATTAAATTAAAGACAAGGAAGGGTGTTTAATTGTGAAGAAAATAATAGCATTAACTTTATCATCTTTACTGTGTATATCTGCAGTAGGATGTAGTAGTAAAAAAAATAATAATGATATTGTAGCAACAGTAAATGGAAATAATATAACAGTAAAACAATTTGAATCAACACTAGCTTTATACAAGGAATCTTTAGAAGCAATGTATGGAAGTACTATATGGGATACTGAAGTAGAAGCAGGAGTAAAGTATAAAGATAAATTTAAAGATATAATGCTTGATCAAATGATAGATATAGAAGCAGTATGCGAACAAGCTAGAAAAGATAAATTAGCTCCATCAGAGGAAGAAGTAGATAAAGCTTTCGAAGAATTAAAGAAAAATATAGATGCAGATGAAGAGTATAAAAAGAAATTAGAAGGTTTAGGTATAGATGATACATATCTTAGATCTCAGCAAGAACAAGATTTAACAATACAAAAGTATAAAGAAAACTTTGATAAGAATTTAAAAATATCAGATGAAGAAATGAAAAAGTATTATGAAGAGCATAAGGCAGATTATTATAAAGATGAAGTAAAAGCATCTCATATACTTATATCTACTGTAGATGATAATGGAAAGGAACTTTCTGAAGCTAAGAAAAAAGAAGCTAAAAAGAAAGCAGAAGAAGTACTTAAAAAAGCTAAAAGTGGAGAAGAATTCTCGGAACTTGCAAAAGAATACTCTGATGATCCAGGGTCTGCAGCTAAAGGTGGAGATTTAGGATACTTCACTAAAGGACAAATGGTGCAACCATTTGAAGAAGCGGCATTTAGCTTAAAATCAGGTGAAATATCAGGATTAGTAGAATCAGAATATGGATATCATATAATCAAAGTTTATGACAAAATAGATAAACAACTTACATTTGATGAAGTTAAAGATGAAATAAAGAAAACTTTAACAGAAGATAAATATATGGAAAGTATTGAAGCAATAACAAAAAAGGCTAAAGTAGAAAAAAATGAATCTGTAATAAAGAAAGTTAAGTTTTAATTTTTGGCTATGTTTTAATACAATGTTGATATTAGAATAAATTTGAATAACAAAAAAGTAGGGGTACATCAGTCTGACGCACCCCTACTTTTTTGTTAGTATCATATTAAAAAAGCGATTATTCTTTATTTTTCAGCTCTAAAAGTATAGGTGTTATGTTAAGTACAATAGACATAATAGTGAAAACCCATAATGCAGTTTCCATATAAGGAACTACATCTAATAAAGCCGTCCAGTCATTCAATTTTACCCATTCAGATACCATAGTGTATACTGAACAAAGTGTCAATGCCGTAAATGATAATCCTATAGCCATAGCAAGTTTATAACTCTTTCCTGCTTTATAGATATAAAGATTTATAAAAGTAAATACTACGGCAATCCCTCCGAATAATATCCACATATTTTTACCACCATTATAATTTTATTTATTTTACACTATATAACAATTGCGTACTTGTTTTTATTATAGCATATTTTACCAGTATATTCCAATTACATAAACTCTGGAGTTCTTAATTTGAAATCCTTTATCTTAGTATAAGAGTAAACCACATTGCTTTGTACAATAAAATTTTTAGTTTTAATAGAATCTCTATCAGTTTCAAATAATCTTAACCACTTGAACCATTGCATATAGTTTGATATATACTTACTTGCAACACCATTAAATCTACCCATCCACTTCTTCAAGTTACTGTGTAAACTGTTGATGTGTTGAATGTGGTAAATACCTTCTTTGTGTTTGCCTGTTTTTATGCGTTTATGGTCTAAATTAAAGTCTATAGCAAATTTAATATACGACTTATGACTATCGGTACATAATATAGAACTTTCTCCTATATGTCCTTTATAAAGTCTCTCAAGCTCATTGTGTGTCATTCTACCTTTACATAAAGGCTCTATTATTAAATTTCCTTGCCTATCTAAAGCTGTAGCAACACAAATCTGCTCCTTTGATATACCTCTCTTTTTAATCTCTTTACCTCTTTTACGAGATTTTCTTGGCATATTACCGGTTCTTGTGCCTTTGAAACTTTCAGCAAAAAATACTTCATCTGCTTCTATTACTCCATCAACGTGTCCAGTACCTAAAAAAGAACTTATACAATCTAATATTTTGTGTCTCCAAAAGAAACTTGTTGCTATATTTATGCCTACTATTTTAGCAGATTTTCTTATTGATAGCCCCATAATCATGCATTTAGCATATTTAAGCCACTTATCTAATGATTTCTTACTTCTATATGTTGCAGAGTTTGTAAAATCAGTAAAAGTCTTTCTGCAATCTTTACAGATATATCTTTGTTTACCACTATATTTACCATTTCTTGATATTGATTCAGCATTGCAATGAGGGCACACTTTCCCCTTGGCAAATCTAAACTCTTTAACTTCTTCACATACTTGTCCTACTTGAGAACCTAATACAAGAAATTCTTCTAAGTAAGATAATAATTCCTCTACTTGACCTAATGGTAATGTTTGTATATCTGTTAATATAGACTTTATACTTGGCATACTATAACCTCCAAAACATTGATATATCTATATTATAACCTATATATTTAAAAGTATCCATTTTCAACATTAATTTAAAACATAGCCTAATTTTTAAAAGCTATGTATAGTAATACATAGCTTTTTTTGCATATTTTTCTTGTCATTGGTAAAAATAAGGTTAAAGTTACTAACTGGAGGGATAATTAGAATGAGAGCAACTGGAATAGTTAGAAGAATAGATGACCTTGGAAGAGTTGTTATTCCTAAAGAAATAAGAAAAACTTTACGTATAAGAGAAGGAGATCCTTTAGAAATATTTACAGCTAAAGATGGCGAGGTAATCTTAAAGAAATATTCACCTATAGGTGAATTAAATGAATTTTCTCAAGAATATGCAGAAACTTTAGGTGAAACATTAGGATGCGGAGTAATAGTTACAGACTTAGATTCAATAATAGCAGTTTCTAAGCTTCCTAAAAAAGAGTATAAAGAAAAGAGCATAAGCAATGATTTAGAACAACTAATAGAAAATAGAGAATCAAAACCATTTAAAGATAGTAAATTAGTCCCGCTACATAAGGACGATGCTATGGAGTATACACATCAAATAATTATGCCTATAGTAAGTTCATCAGGGGATTGTATAGGATCTATAGTTTTAATTTCAAAAGAATCAGAGATGCTATCTGAGGGTGATGAAAAAATACTTAAAATAGCGGCTAATTTTTTAGGAAAACAAGTTCAGTAAAATATAAAAAAGACCCTTATAGGGTTCTTTTTTATTTATAAAAAATTAAATTGATTAAGCCTAGTTACAATTTTTTATACACAATAATATATTTAGAAAACTAAAAAGCTTAATTTAAAAATATTATAAAAGTAAAATTCATCTATATTATTTTGGGATTTTTGGTAATATGTTGAATGTCATATTGAATATATGATATATTAAAGTTTGTTATATAAATAATTTGGAGGGAAAGTTATGAGTAGTGTTAAAGCAAAAGACTCATTTTTAAAAGGAGCCTTTATACTTGGAATGGCAGGTATTTTAGTTAAAGTAATGGGGGCATTCTTTAGAATACCACTAGGAAACCTTATAGGTGCAGAAGGTATGGCTTATTATCAAGCAGCATATCCAGTTTATACCCTATTTTTAACTTTAGCTACAGCAGGATTTCCAACTGCGCTTGCTAAGTTAGTTTCAGAAAAGAATGCAATAGGTGACCATAAAGGTGCTCATAAAATATTCAAAGTATCATATACAGTATTATTTATGACTGGAATATTAGCATTTTTAGTATTCTTCTTTGGAGCAGATTACATAGTAAATAATATAATGAACAACCCAGGTGCAAAAAGTGCAATGCTAGCAATAGCACCAGCTCTTATATTTGTTCCACTTATGTCTTCATATAGAGGATACTTCCAAGGAAATAGAGATATGAATAAGATTGCTATATCTCAAATAGCTGAACAATTCTTCAGAGTTATTTTAGGTATTGGATTAGCATATTTCTTAATGGAAGGTTATGGACCAGAATTAGGTGCAGCAGGAGCTATCATGGGGGCTACTATAGGTGCTGTAGCATCTATATTATATTTAATATTTGCATATATTAAGGGAAGTAAACAACGTAAAATAGATATAAAAAATAGTAAACACTTTAGAGATGAAAGTGTAATGACTGTGCTTAAAAAACTTTTAGTTGTGGCAATACCTATAACAATAGGTGCATCTGTAATGCCATTAGTAAATATGATAGATAACGTAATAGTTATAGATAGACTTATGGTTGCAGGATATACACATACACAAGCTTTAAAAATGTTTGGTCAATTAACAGGTATGGCAATGTCTATAGTAAACTTACCATCTGTTATAACAGTTGCAATGAGTATGAGCTTAGTTCCAGCTATATCAGAAGCTTTTGCTTTAGGAAATAAAGTTAAAGCTAGAAAAGATACAAAGAGTGCAATAAAAGTAACATTACTTATAGTTTTACCATGTGCATTTGGTATAGCTTCACTTGCAACACCTATAATGCAATTACTATATCCAAAAGAACCAACAACTGTAGGAACTATACTTTTATTCCTTACACCATGTGTAGTATTATTAGGGTTAATACAATCTATGAATGGTATACTTCAAGGTATGGGAAAACCAATGATACCAGTTATTGCATTAGTTGTAGGTATGATATCTAAAATAGTTATAAGTTACACATTAACTGCAATACCATCAATAAATGTATTAGGTTCTGCAATAGGTACAGTATCTGCATATTTTATAGCGGTTTTAATAGAGCTTGCTTGTATAAAGAAAGCTATGGGAGTAAAGTTCCCAATTAAAGAATTTATTATAAGACCATTAATAACAGTTATAACTATGTTTATAGCGGTCAAACTAAGTTATGCTTTCATAGCAGGTCTAATAGGTGGAAAGCTAGCAACTTTAATATCTATAGCTATAGGTGGAGTAGTGTATGGATTGGTTTTAATAGGAATAGGTGGTATCAAGAAAGAAGAAATACTTACTATGCCTAAAGGAAACAAGATATATACAGTACTTAGAAAACTGAAACTTATGAAGTAATAAATAGAATATATATACAAATAAAGGAAATACTTATAAATAGTTAATTTCCTTTATTTATTTTATAAAAATAAATTTATAATAAGAAATACAAAAGAGGAGTGACAAAATGTCTAAAATAAGTATTGTAGGACTTGGACCAGGAGAATATTCTCTTATAAGCCAAGGTGCTTTAGATGCTCTACATTCAAGTTGTAGAATATATCTAAGAACAGAAAAACACCCAATTGTAAATAAGCTTAAAGAAACTATAAAATACACTTCTCTAGATTATTTTTATGATAGTGAAGAAAATTTTGAGGATGTTTATTATAAAATTTCTAAACATATTGTAGAATTAGCTAAAGAAGGAGATTTAGTTTATGCAGTTCCAGGTCATCCTAGGGTAGCAGAAAAAACAGTAGGAATAATAGAATCTATGGCTAAAGAAAATAATATAGAAGTTGAGACAATAGCTTCTATGAGCTTTGTGGATGCAATGTTTAACTACTTAGCAGTAGACCCAGCGGATGGATTTAAATTAATAGATGCATTTGAAATAGAAAATTCATATATAGATACAAATACTAGTATGATTATAACTCAAATATATGACCATTTTATAGCATCGAATATAAAGTTAAAGCTTATGGAATATTATGATTATGATCAAGAAGTATGTATAGTAAATGGCGCAGGTGTTAAGAATTTAGAAAGTAAGAAATATGTACCTCTGTATGAATTGGATAGAAGTGAAAATTTATTTAATTACTTAACTAGTTTATATATACCAAAAAGCTCTAAAAAGATGTATAATACAGTACATGACTTAGAATCTATAATGAATACTTTAAGAGGCGAGAATGGATGCGATTGGGATAAAAAACAGACGCATGAATCTCTAAAGAAATACGTTATAGAAGAAGCATATGAGCTTTGTCAGGCTATTGATAATGATGATATCGATGAAATGATAGAAGAACTTGGAGACATTCTTTTACAGGTTATATTCCACTGTCAAATAGGAAAAGAGGAAGGTTACTTTGACTTAAAGGAAGTAGTAAATGGAATTTGTACAAAACTTATTAATAGACACCCACATGTTTTCAATAATGTTGATTTAGATATGAGTCAATTTGAGAAAACTTGGGAAGAATTAAAAAGAGATGAAAAGGGTGAAACTAGTATAACTTCTGGTTTAAAAAGAATTCCAAATCATTTACCTGCACTTATAAAAGCTGAAAAAATTCAACATAAAGCAGCACTTATAGGTTTTGATTGGGACGATATAAAGGATGTATTTGAAAAAATTGATGAAGAATACAAAGAACTACTTGACGAATGTAAACAAGGAAATATAAAATACATAAAGGAAGAACTAGGAGATTTACTTTTCTCAATAGTAAATTTAGCTAGATTCTTACATATAGATTCAGAAGAGGCATTAAACCTTACAAATCAAAAGTTCATAAATAGATTTGAATTTATGGAAGAAAATGCGTCTAAACTACATAAAAAGTTAGAAGATTTGACGCTTGATCAAATGGAAGAACTTTGGCAAAGTGCTAAGAAAAACAAATTGTAAAAATTAAAAGGAAATTTGTCAAAAATCTAGAATTTATAGTTATAAAATTATAGTTCTATATTATAAATATTTTAGGAGGTATAACCGTCGTGAATAAAGCAGAATTAGTATCAAAGATGGCAGAAAAAAGTGAATTAACTAAGAAGGAAGCAGAGGCTGCATTAAATGCATTCATGAAATCTGTTGAAGAAGCATTAGTAGCAGGAGATAAAGTTCAATTAGTTGGATTTGGAACATTCGAAACTAGAGAAAGAGCTGCTAGACAAGGAAGAAATCCTAGAAATCCTGAAGAAGTTATAGAAATACCAGCTTCTAAAGCTCCAGTTTTCAAAGCTGGAAAAGGATTAAAAGATATAATAAACGGATAATTAAAATGAAAAAGTGTGGGAGTATATACCACACTTTTTCTGTATATAAGGGAGGCGTATTTATGAGATTAGATAAATTTTTAAAAGTATCAAGAATAATAAAGAGAAGAACAGTTGCAAAAGAAGCTTGTGATAAGGGGATAGTTACTATAAATGGAAAAGTAGCAAAGTCTTCATCAGAGGTTAATATAGGAGATTTATTAGAAATTCAATTTGGGGAAAAGAAGATGAAGTTTAAGATAAATGAGATAAGGGAACATGTATTAAAAAATGATGCAAAAGAAATGTATGAGATAGTAGAATAAAATTAACAATCCCTCAGTATATTTATATTAGTATAAAATAAAATATTTTTGCTGGGGGGATAATATGGAACATAGTATAACATTAAAAGATAGATCTAGTTTGCATATATCAGGCATAGAACATATTTATTCTTTTAATGATAAAAAAGTAGAACTTAGAACATCTGCAGGTGAAATGGTAATAGAAGGCGAAAACTTAGATATGGGAAAATTAAGCTTAGATGAGAGTATTATAACTGTTGAAGGAACTATAAACTCTATAGTTTATTCTAAGGAAAGAAAGCCACAAGAAAGTTTTATAAAGAGGTTATTTAAGTAAATGATTCCATTTACAGAAGATTTAAGCTCATTTTATGCCACTATATATGGTGGCTTACTTATAGGTTTATTGTTTGATATAAATAGAAGTTTGAAATCTAATTTTAAAATATTAAAATATTTCTCCATAGTTTTTAATATAGTATTTTGGATAATGGCAACTGTAATTATATTTATAACAGTAAACGCTATAGAATCTTTTGATTTAAGATACTATCATTTTGTGGCTTTATTAATAGGTTTTTTATTATATTACAATACAATAAGTAAATTTGTTCTAAAAATGCTCAATAAAATAATTGGATTTATAGTATTTTTAATAAAGAAAACTATAATTTACATATCTGTAGTCTCTGAAAGTTTATATTATATGGTTGTTTATACTATACACCTTTTACTAGATACTATATTTTTTATACCAAATTTATTTTCAGCTACTAAGAAGGTTATAAAAAGAAAGCATAGAATTAAATTAAAGGTAAACAAAAAAGCATAGGTAAGGTGTAATTGATATGAACATAAGAAAAAAGTTTTCGGCCCAATTTATGTTAGTAACAGTTTTTATTTTGTTTATAGTATATACATTAATAAGTAACTTTGTATTTCAAGTAAAGAAATTAAATGAGTACAAAGCTGAAATATCATCATTAAATAAACAGATAAGTAGTACTAAAAAACAAATTGAAGAGTTAAAAAAAATAGAAAATGGTAATACAAGTGAAGATTTAGAAACCATAGCAAGAAATCGACTTAATATGGTTAAACCTAATGAAATAGTATATATTGATATAGGAAAAGAAGGTAAATAATTTACCTTCTTTTTGTTTATAAATAAATAGGTTAGAAGTATGATAGAGTTTAGAGTGTACTTTTAGTAAAGTTAATTTCTTAGCGATAAATGTGTAATATTGATTATTAAATAGTATTTAACTGATATAATAAATTTAGAATTATAAAATTTATTAATTTAGATAGATTAAGAGTTTAACTAAAAATAGATAGAAGGAGATGGATTTATGAAGATTGGTACTATAGATATAGGAACGAATTCAATGAGACTTTTAATAGCGGAGTATAGAGATGGAAAATTAGTAAATAGAAAAAAGTATGTGAACACAACTAGAATAGGACAAGGTGTTGATAAACAAGGATATATAACAGATGATGCAATCGAAAGAAATATAAAAGTTTTAGTGGAATTTTCTAATATATGTAAAGCGGAAAGCTGTGAAAAAGTATACTGCATGGGTACTTCAGCACTTAGAGATAGTAAAAATAAAGATGTATTCGTTAAATTAGCTAAAGATAAAGCAGGTATAGATGTAGATATAATAAGTGGTGAAAAAGAATCAAATCTAGGATTTATGGGTGTATTAGAAGGAATAGAAAATGCAGAAGACATATTAGTAATAGATATAGGTGGAGGTTCTACTGAGTTTATTATAGGAGATAAAGAGGGAATAAAATTTTCTAAAAGTGAAAATGTAGGGGCACTTAGAATGACTGAAAAATTTCTACATCAAGATCCTATAAATGATAATGAATTTGAAAGTATGAGTAATTTTATATACGAAGAGGTAAAAAATACATTAGAATATATAAAAAATAATAAAGTGAAAAAGCTTGTAGGTATTGGAGGAACAATAACTTCACTTTCAGCAATGAATCAAGAACTAGAAGTATATTCTATGGAAAAAATACATAATAGTAAGATTAATTTGAGTGAAATAGAACTAATTCTACAAAATTTAAAAAGGATGACACTAAATGATAAAAAATCCTTAAAAGGGCTACAGCCTAAAAGGGCTGATATTATCACTGCTGGTGTAGAAATACTACATACAATAATGAAAAATCTAGAAATAAAAGAAATAACAGTAAGTGAATATGATAATTTGGAAGGCTTAATGTGTCAAAATATAAAAAATATGTCTTAATATTTTAAAATTATTAGAACTGATTATGACAAAATAAATCCTACTCTCTTTGCTACAATCTCCTTATAAAAAGCAAAAGAGGGAGGATTTTTTTATGGACAAGAGTTCAATGAGTATATCAAGGAATAATATTAATTCAGAAAAAATAAATATACATTTGTTAAATTATATTGATTCTAATGTAATAATATTCAGTTTGATAGGTTTTTTATTAAGTAGAACAATTTTAATAGGCTCTATAGCACCTTTAGGTATAGCATTTTTTTTAGGTATAAGTAAGGTAGAAAGGTATAGAATACCGATATTCATATCTACAATAATTGGAGTAATATCATCTGGCAATTCTATTCCATATATATTAAAGTATATTATTTGTTTATTTATATTTATGATTATAAGTAACAAAATAAAGAATATTAATTCATACTTGAAGTTATCATTTATTGGAGCGTTTATAATTTTCCCTATATCATTAGGACAAGTTATATTATCTAATAAATATTTATATGATATATTATTATGCTCAATGGAAGCAATTATTACATTTATTTCTATTTATATATTTTCATTTGGAATAAACCTCATAACAAATATAAATAATAGAATATCTGTAAGAGTTGAAGAATCTATAGCTTTAAGCTTTATAGCTATATTTAGCATAATAGGTATTGGTAATATAGAAATATTAGGTGTATCTATACAAACAGTTTTAGCGACAGTATTAATATTAATTACATGTATAATAGGTGGTGCAACTATGGGTGCTAGCTCTGGGGTTGTTGTAGGTATAGCCTTTTTAGTTAACAATATATCTTCAGCAATTTATATGGGAATATATTCTGTTGCAGGATTGGTTGGTGGAACATTAAATAAACTAGGTAAATATTTTTCTATATTAGGATATGTACTAAGTTGGGCAATGGTATATGCTTATACATCAGGAATTGAGTCTAATATACATCAAATTAGAGACATGTTAATAGCTAGTTTGATAGTAGTTATATTACCTAATAAAATATTTAATAAAATAGAAAAATTATTAAAATTAAATATAGAATCAAATGACGTAGTTTATGATTATATAAGAAGAAGTAAAGATATGACTAATAGTAAATTGATTAATATGTATAAAGCTTATGATGAGTTAGCAGATACATTTGATAAAATTAGAGAAAAAGATAAGGTTATAGATACGAGGGATATAGCAAATATTGTTGACATGATACATAATGATGAATGTAGAAACTGTAGTATGAGAAGACGATGTTGGGATTTAAATTTTTCTCATACATATATGTTAATGAGCCAAGTTTTAGAAGAACTTGAAGATAACGGACAGGTTACTATTGAAAGTATTAGTGAGGATTTTAGAAAGGAATGCTTAAAACCTGAAGAGATTGTAAAGATAGCAAATTATTATTATAAATTATTTTTAGTAGATTATAATTGGAGCTTAAGATTTTCAGAAAGTAGAAAATTGATAGCTAATCAAATAAAAAGCATATCAAAATCAATAGAATCACTATCAAAAGATTTAGAAGGTAATATTGTTTTAGATTTAGAAAAAGAAAAAAATATTTATGATCAGTTACAAAGATATGGAATACCAGTTAATAGAGTTAGTTACATGAGTAAAGGTTTAGATGATTTTGAAATAACTATAGATAAAAACATATGTAGTGATGGATGTATGTGTGAAAATAAATTAACTAAAGTACTTTCAGATATAGTAGAAGAAAATATTACTGCACAAAAGATTGGATGTCATTCACTAGGAGGAAAGTGTAAAATAAACTTTACTAAAGCCCAAAAATATAAAGCTATAACAGAAGTTGCAGGAATGTCTAGAGATGGACATATATTATGTGGTGATAACTATACATATATGGATATAAGTGATGGTAAGTATATGGTGGCTATAAGTGATGGAATGGGTAAAGGTAAGAAAGCTTATGAAGAATCTTATATAACTATAGATATTTTAGAAAAAATGATGGATGCAAAGATAGACGATGAAATAGTTATAAATACTATAAATAATATGTTGCTATTGAAGTCTTCTGATGAAGAGATGTTTTCAACTTTAGATTTAGGAATAATAGATCTTAAAAAAGGAACTTTGGAAACTATAAAAATGGGAGCATGTTCTACTTATATAAAAAGAAATGATAAAGATATAGATTTAATATCTTCATCATCACTTCCAGTTGGAATACTTTCAGATATAAAACTAGATAGAAAGATAACTAAAGTTAATTACGGTGACTATATAATAATGGTATCAGATGGAATACTTGATGCAGGTAAAAATAATAACTTAGGAGATAACTGGCTTATATACTTCTTACAAAAAATTAAAACGACTAATCCTAAAGAGATAGCAAATCTAATACTAGATAGGGCACTTGAGATACAAGATGGGGTTGTTGAAGATGATATGACAGTGCTAGTTACTAAAGTATGTAGTAATTAAATTAATGTTATCAACAATATGTGAATAAATTGTTAACAATATGTGGATAACTTTTGGTTTTTATATAAAATAAGCGTAAGTATTGAAATTACAAAGTTTGACAAAAATACACAAAGTATAAAATTTTTATATAAAAATATAATTTTAAAATAAATATAGACTTATCAACAAAAAATGATTAAAAAGCTATTAAATATGTTGATAAGTCTATAGTTATTGTTGATAATATATAAATAAAATAAATATATAATAAAAATTGTTATAATAAATATATTGAAAAATCTAGATTTTTGTAGAAAACACATCTGTTAATATGTTGATAAGTATGTGGATAAATTAATAATAATTATTAATTTTACAAAGATAGAAATTGAATATTATTGCCTAAAAAAGCCATCCTAATAAATAAGTATATTCTATTGAAAGGATGGCTTTTTATGAATAAAAAATTAGTTAAATCCATTATACCATTGTGTATATTTATTTTATTTATAACAACATCATTACAAAAAGCTAATGATAGATATAATGATACAGCAGTGGTTGAAGCTATGGTTAATGATGAAGAAAAAAATAATGAAGAAAATGATAAAGCTGAAAATAAATCTAAAATTGACTATAGCAAAACTAGCTGGAGTCTTCAAAATTTATATAAAAGTGAAGATGAATGGAATAATGAATTAAAGAAGTTTACTTCAGATACTAAAGAGTTAAAAAACTATGTGGGAAAAGTAACTAAATCCAAAACACATTTATCTTTTGCATTAGACATAAAAGAGAAATTAGATATAAGATTAAATAAACTTTATGGATACGTAAAGTTAAACCAAGATACTAATAAAAATTCATATAAGTATATTGATATGAAAGAAAATATAAATAGGGTAAATAGAGAGTACTCTAATATATGTTCAGATTTGGAATTAGAAATACTTAAGTTATCAGATAAAGAATATAATAAGTTTATGGAAGATAAAAAATTAAATAAAAAATATGGCATGTACTTAAAAGAAATTAGACGATCTAAAGACTATTATTTAGATGAAAAGTCAGAACGTTTACTTGCTAATACTTCATCTATATCGTCTTTGCCTGGGCAAGTTTATGAATTATTTAAAAACATGGATAAAAAAACAAATTTTAATTCTGCAGAGTATAAAACAGCTTTAGAAAGTTCAGATAGAAATGAAAGAAAAAGTGCATATCAAAATGAGTTTATAGCGTATAATGATAATATAAACACGCTATCGGGTTTACTTATAGGTCAAGTTAAAAAAAATGTATTTTATTCTTCTGAAAGAGGATATAAATCATCTTTAGACATGTATTTAAAAGGTGATGACATAGATGAAAAAGTATATAATAAACTAATTGAAACTGTAAATGATAACATGGAAAGTCTTCATAAATATGTAAGTTTAAGAAAAAAGGTATTAAATTTAGATAAGGTACATTATTATGATATGTTTACACCAATGGTAGAAGCAGTTGATGATAATCTAACTTATGATAAGGCTCAAGGAATAATATATGCAGCACTATCTCCCTTAGGAAAAGAATATGGAGATGTAATTTATAAAGCATTTAATGAAGAATGGATAGATGCTTTTGCTAATGATAATAAAGTGAGTGGAGCGTACTGTTTATCTATATATGGTAACCATCCTTATGTATTGCTTAATTATAATAATTCATTGGGATCAGTATCGACATTAGCTCATGAATTGGGACATGCAGTATATGAGTATATGAGTTCTAAAAATCAAAGTTATTTTAATTCAAATCCATCTATATTTACTCATGAAGTTGCATCAACTACTAATGAAGCATTATTATATGAAATGCTTATAAAAAATTCAGAAAATGATCAACAAAAGGCATATTATATAACTCAATATTTAGATTTAATAAAAGATACTTTATATATTCAAACTATGTATGCTGAATTTGAGAAGACAATACATGAACTAGTTGAGAATAACAAGAGTATAAATGCATTAGTTTTAGATGATATATGGGGACAATTACTAACAAAATATTATGGTAAAGATTATGAATTAGATCAATTAGCTAAAGTTGGTTGGTCAAGAATACCACATTTCTATAATAGTTTTTATGTTTATAAATATGCTACAGGATGTAGTGCAGGAGTAAGTTTTGCTCAAGACATATTAAAAAATGGATCTGATAATTATATAAACTTTCTTAAAAAAGGAGGGTCTGATTATCCGATTAATGTTCTAAAAGATGCGGGTGTTAATTTAACAAGTACAAAGCCTATAGAGGATACTATAAATAAATTTGATTCCTTAGTTAAAGAATTAGAGAAACTAGTTTCAAAATAATTTAAATGACAATACAAAGTCTTAATGCTAAAATATAAATAAAGTTCTAGCGTTAGGGCTTTATTTATTGAGAAATAAAATGAATATACATGTAAAATATTTTAATAAAAATAAATAAAATTATGAGGAGGTTAACAATGCAAAAAAAAGTAAGAAAAGCTGTTATACCTGCAGCAGGGTTAGGTACTAGATTTTTACCTGCAACTAAGGCGCAACCTAAGGAAATGTTACCAATAGTTGATAAACCAACATTACAATATATAATAGAAGAAGCTGTTGCTTCAGGAATAGAAGAAATACTTATAATAACAGGAAGAAATAAAAAATCTATAGAAGATCACTTTGATAAATCAGTTGAATTAGAGTTAGAATTAGAGAATAAAGGTAAAAAAGAATTATTAGAAATTGTTCAAAATATATCTAATATGATAAATATACATTATATAAGACAAAAAGAACCTAGAGGATTAGGTGATGCTATATACTGTGCAAGACATTTCATAGGAGATGAACCATTTGCTGTAATGTTAGGTGATGATATAGTTGATAATGAAGTTCCTTGTTTAAAGCAGCTTATGAATGCATATGAAGAATATAGAACTACAATATTAGGTGTTCAAACAGTTGATGATGAAGATACAGATAAATATGGTATAATAGCTGCAAAGTATATAGAAGATAAAGTATATAAAGTAAAAGATTTAGTTGAAAAGCCAGAGCCAGGTAAGGCTCCATCAAATATAGCTATTTTAGGAAGATATATAATAACTCCTGAAATATTTGATATACTAGAAACATTGCCTCCAGGTAAAAATGGAGAGGTTCAACTTACAGATGCATTAAGAATGTTATCAAAAAAAGAAGCAATGTATGCTTATGATTTTGATGGAGTAAGATATGATGTTGGAGATAAGCTTGGTTTCTTAAAGGCTACAGTAGATTTTGCATTAAAAAGACCAAATTTACAAAATGACTTTATACAATATTTAAGAGAAGTATGTGACAAATTTGATAAGAAAACAACTGAAAATGAACAATAATGGAGTGATAATATGAGTAGTAAGAGTCAAAAACAGAAGAAAAGAAATAAAATAATAGCACTATTTATAGTATTAACTTTAGTAGTTTCTAGTATGACAGCTTTATTAAGTGTCATAGCATCTATGTTATAGAAATTCAGGACTATATCCATATGGATATAGTCTTTTTATATGTTAAAAAACATATTTGATTTTGATAAAGCATTACTATATTTTAGTAGAGGCTAGGTTAAAATGAATTTTTTACAGTATTATGGTTAAATTATAAACAATATGTCTGATAACTCAAAATATAGTACACTAATTAACAAAAAAGTATATAAATGTTTACTAATTAACATATATAATATATAATTTCATTGATAACACTAACGGAGGAGATGAATATTATGGATAGAAATTTAGCACTAGAACTTGTTAGGGTAACTGAAGCCGCAGCTTTAGTATCGTCAAAATTTATGGGGAGAGGTGATAAAAATGGAGCTGATGGAGCTGCAGTAGAAGCAATGAGGAAAGCTTTTGAATCAGTAAATATAAGTGGAGAAGTAGTTATAGGAGAGGGAGAACTTGACGAAGCTCCAATGTTATATATTGGTGAAAAAGTAGGGAAGAGCGCTAGTGATAGTATGGAGGTTGACATAGCTGTTGATCCATTAGATGGGACAACTTTAATAGCGAAAGGTCTTCCAAATGTTATATCTGTAATAGCAATAGGATCTAAGGGGAGTTTATTAAATGCTCCAGACACATATATGAAAAAAATAGTGGTAGGACCAAAAGCTAAAGGTGCTATTGACTTAAATAAAACAGCTGAAGAAAATATAATATCTGTATCTAAAGCATTAGGAAAAAAGACGACGCAAATGACAATAGCTGTTCAAGATAGAGAAAGACATAATTATATAGTTGAAGCAGCTAGAAAATTAGGTACAAGAATCCAAATGTTTGGAGATGGAGATGTAGCAACTGCAATAGCAACTTGCTTTGATGATACAGGAATAGACATGATGATGGGTATCGGTGGAGGACCAGAAGGTGTAATAACGGCAGCTGCTATAAAATGTATGGGTGGGGATATGCAGGCCCAAATATATCCATTAAGTGAACAAGAAGTAAATAGATGTTATGAATTAGGGTTTACAGATGAAGAATTAGAAAAAGTATTAACTATTGATGATTTAGCTAAGGGAGATAATTTATTCTTTGCTGCAACTGGTATAACAGAGGGAGATTTATTAAGTGGAGTAAAACATATTGGAAGTAATAGAGCTAAAACTCAATCAGTAGTAATGAGAGCGAAGACAGGAACTATAAGATTTGTTGATGCTATTCATAGTTTAGATAAAAATGAGATATTAGTTGATTTAATGAAAAAATATAATATAGAATAGAACTAAAATAAGGAGCTATTTCTGATTAGGATCTAGCTCCTATATTAATTATAAAAAGCATAAATTTATTTATGAGGTTAATATATAAGTTTTAATTAAAATACTTCATTAATCAAAATTATTACGTTGTATTATTTAAAAGTACCATAGATAATAAAAGTATTTTATAATGTAGAATTATTATTAGAACATATATATAATAGTTTATGTACTTCTTAGATATTTTTAAAATTTTTATACGATAGTTTAAATTTTTTTAAATAGTATAAAATATATAATAGATAATTAGGTTATATATTTAGTTTATTTATTGACCATACATATTAATGGTGATATTATTAAAATTAATTATTGATTAAACTTTTCTTTTTCACACCTTTGATTTCCAAAAGAGATAAAGATACATATTTATATGATAGATGAGGAGGATTTTTTTGAATTTAGATCAAGTAACATCAAATGAATTAGGTAGTAAAACATTAACTCAACTTAGAGATATAGCAAAAGAAATAGGTATAAAATCTGTAAGTAAATATAAAAAAAATGAATTAATTGAACTTATAAATGAAAATATAAAAAAGCAAGAGCCTGTAGAGGTAAAAACAAATATAGCACAAGAAAATAAGAAAGATGAGAACGTGGAAAATAAAAGCTATGTAAAGCCTTACGAAAAGAGAAATACGGATAATAGATATCAAAGAAATGAAAATAAATCATCGAATACAGAGTATGTAAATACAAGAAATAATAAAGGATACTATACACCTAAGGTTGTTGAAGAATCTAAAATAGTAGATGAATTCAATACGTCAAAAGATGATGAAGTAATGGGTGTTTTAGAAATATTACCAGATGGATTTGGATTTTTAAGAGGATCGAATTATTTATCAACAGAAGGGGATGTATATGTATCGCCATCTCAAATAAGAAGATTTAATATGAAGACTGGGGATAAAGTAAAGGGGATAACTAGACATCCTAAAACAGGGGAGAAGTTTAGAGCTCTTTTATATGTTCAAAAAATAAATGATGAGAATCCAGAAACTGCAATACAAAGAAAAGCATTCGAATTATTAACTCCAATATATCCAGAAGAAAGATTAACTTTAGAAAGAAGTCAAAGTGATATAGCTACAAGACTTATAGACTTAATATCCCCTATAGGTAAGGGACAAAGAGGATTGATAGTTGCACCTCCTAAAGCAGGTAAGACAAGCTTACTAAAAAATGTGGCAAATAGTATTGCCAAGAATCATCCAAATGTTGAATTAATAGTTCTTCTTATTGATGAAAGACCTGAAGAGGTTACTGACATGAGAGAATCTATAAATGGGGATGTTATATACTCTACTTTTGACCAAGTATCAAGTCACCATGTTAAGGTTGCTGAAATGGTTTTAAATAGAGCTCAAAGATTAGTTGAGCATGGAAAAGATGTTGTAATACTTTTAGATAGTATTACAAGGCTTGCAAGAGCTTATAACCTTACAATATCTCCAACAGGTAGAACTTTATCTGGAGGTTTAGACCCAGGAGCTTTACATGGACCTAAGAAATTCTTTGGTGCAGCAAGAAATATAAGACAAGGTGGGTCTCTTACAATACTTGCAACTGCATTAGTAGAAACAGGATCAAGAATGGATGATGTAATATTCGAAGAATTCAAAGGTACTGGTAATATGGAATTAAATCTAGACAGAAAATTAGCTGAAAAGAGAATATTCCCTGCTGTAGATATATACAAATCAGGAACGAGAAGAGAAGATTTATTACTTACTGAAGAAGAAAAAACTGCTCTTTGGAAGTTAAGAAGAGAAATGAGTAATAATTCAGTTTTAGAAGTTACTGATAAAGTTATTGAGTTACTTAAGAGAACTAAAAATAATGATGAATTTATAAAATCAATAAAAGGTCTTTAAGTAATAGAAAAACTCCTTGAATGGATAAAAAACTTATGCTATAATGGTGTAGTTGATATTGCAAAACGAAAAATTAATATATTTAATTTATAGAATAACGAAAGAGGTGAATAGAATGCAAAAAGATATACAACCAAAATACGAAGCTATAGAAGTACGTTGTGCTTGTGGAAACACATTCAAAGCTGGTTCTGTTAAGGACGAAATAAAAGTTGAAATATGTTCTGAATGCCATCCTTTCTATACTGGAAAGCAAAAGAATATAGAAGCTGGTGGAAGAATAGACAAGTTCAAGAAGAGATTCAAAATGGACTAGTCTTCTTAAAAAGAGGAGTTGGGAAACCAACTCTTCTTTTGTTTAATTACTGAATTTATATGTAGTAATACATCACAAATATATGACAATCAATTCATAGGGGGTACTAGGCATGTATAGACCAGTAAATCACGGATATATAGAAACTGTAATAGGTCCTATGTACAGTGGTAAGAGTGAAGAACTTATAAGAAGATTGAAAAGAGCTAAAATAGCAAAACAAAACATAGTTGTATTTAAACCTCAAATAGATGATAGATATAGCAAGGAAGATGTTGTTTCTCATAGTGGAGATAGTATAAAAGCTATACCTATAAGTGATTCTAATCAAATATATGATTATATAGATGAAAAAACTCAAGTAGTGGGTATTGATGAAGTTCAATTTTTTGATGATAACATAGTTGATGTAGCTATAGATTTAGCAGATCAGGGAATAAGAGTTATTGCAGCTGGACTTGATATGGATTTTAAAGGTGAAGCATTTGGACCTACGCCAAGACTTTTAGCGGTATCTGAATTTGTTGATAAGATACAGGCTATATGCTCGGTTTGTGGACAACCTGCTACAAGATCTCAAAGGTTAATAAATGGGAAACCTGCGAGATACAATGATCCTATAATACAGGTAGGAGCAGTAGAAAGTTACGAAGCTAGATGCAGAAAGTGTCATGTAGTATATCGTGAAGATAAATAAGTTTATTAATATATCCTTTTAAAGTTTCACTTTAAAAGGATTTTTTGTATTATAATAAAGTATAGATATATAAATTAAATTTTGATTTAAAGAGGTGGGTAAATGAGCAATATATCTGTGGGAGGCCAAGCGGTTATAGAAGGCGTAATGATGCAATCTAAAGACAAAAGAGCTATTGCCGTAAGAAAAAGCAATGGAAAAATAGTGTTAAAAAAGAATAATATTAAAAGTTGGATAAATGAAACAAATATAAATAAAATACCTTTTTTAAGAGGGTCATTTATATTATTAGAAACAATGATAGAAGGAATAAAAAGTTTGAATTTTTCATCTGAATTTTTTATTGAAGATGGAGAAGAAGATGCTTTTGACAGATTTATAAAAAAGATATTTAAGGATAAAGCTAATGATGCAATAATAGGTATATCTTTAGTACTATCTTTATTATTTTCAGTAGGTATTTTTATACTTATACCAACAACGGTTGGGGGTATATTTTCAAAAATAATTGATAATAAGTTAATACTTAATCTAATAGAGGGAATAATTAGAATAAGTATATTATTTGTATACATAGTTATAATATCCCAAAATAGTGATATTAAAAGAGTTTTCCAATACCATGGAGCTGAACATAAATCAATACACTGTTATGAAAGTGGATTAGAATTAACAGTAGAAAATGCTAAAAAATTTACAACACTTCATCCTAGATGTGGAACGAATTTTTTATTTATAGTTATGTTTACCTCAATAATATTATTTTCTTTCTTTGGGTGGCCTAATCCATTAGTTAGGGTTGTCATGAGGATACTATTTATTCCAATAGTTGCAGGTATATCTTATGAAATAATAAAATTTCTTGGGAAATATAATAATAAATTTACTAAAATTGTCGCATACCCAGGTATGATGTTACAAAAATTTACAACAAAAGAGCCAGATGATGAACAACTAGAGGTTGCATTGACTGCTTTAAAAGCTGTAATAAATGAAAAATAAAGGAGACAATATGACAATAAGAGATATAATCATTAAATACTCTCAAGAGCTAGAAAAAATAAGTGATACTCCAAGACTGGATGTAGAATTATTTTTACAAAAAGCTCTTGGTGGAGTTGATAGAATTTACATACATTTAAACTTAAATAAAGAGCTTACAACAGAACAATATGATGAATTTATAAAATATATAAATGATAGAATTAATGGAAGGCCAGTTGCATACATAGTAGGTAATAGAGAATTTATGGGACTAGACTTTTTTGTTAAAGAAGGTGTCCTAATTCCCAGACCAGATACTGAAACATTAGTTGAGGAAATAATAGAACTTTGCAAAAACAAAAGTGAACAAATTAATATACTTGATATTGGAACTGGATCTGGGTCTATTACTGTAAGTTTAGCTAAATATATAGAAAACTCAAAAGTAATGTCTTTTGATATATCAGATATACCACTAGAAGTAGGTAAAATAAATGCTATAAATAATGAAGTAGATAATAAAATTGAATTTGTTAAATCAGATGTATTTAGTGCTATAAAAGATACAGAAAAGCAATTTGATGTAATAGTATCTAATCCACCATATATACCTAAAAAGGATATAGAAACTCTTCATACACAAGTGAAGGATTATGAGCCGTATAATGCTCTTGAAGGTGGAGAAGATGGACTTGATTTTTATAGACAAATAACTAAAGAATCAATAGACTATTTAAAGCAAGGTGGTATATTGGCATATGAGGTTGGACATGATCAAGCTGAAGATGTATCAGAAATAATGAAGTCTTATGGATATACTAAAATATATAAAAAGAAGGATATACAAGGCATTGATAGAGTTGTTATAGGTTTTAAACTATGATATAATCAAAGAATTGATATTGACAAATAAAGAGGTGAAAATATGCTAAAGAAGTTAGAAGTACTAGAAGATAAATATAAAGAGTTAACAGAAAAAATAAGTGATCCAGAAATAATAAATGATCAAAAGACTTGGCAAAAATACATGAAAGAACATGCTGATTTAGAACCAATAGTAATGAAGTACAGAGAGTACACAAATGTGTTACAAAGCATAGCTGATTCAAAGGAAATATTACAAGAGGAATCAGATGAAGAGTTAAGAGAATTAGCTAAAATGGAATTATCAGAAATGGAAGATATGGTTGAGCCATTAGAATCAGAACTTAAGATATTATTATTACCTAAGGACCCTAACGATGATAAGAACGTTATCGTTGAGATAAGAGGTGGAGCAGGTGGAGATGAAGCAGCTCTATTTGCAGGTGATTTATTTAGAATGTATTCTAGATATGCAGAGAGAAGAAGATGGAAAATGGAATTATTAAGTGCAAGTGATACGGGTGTCGGTGGATATAAAGAAGTATCATTCTTAATAAAAGGTAAAGGTGCATATTCTAGACTTAAGTATGAATCAGGAGTTCACAGAGTTCAAAGAATACCTTCTACTGAATCAGGAGGAAGAATCCATACATCAACGGCTACAGTTGCTGTTTTACCAGAAGTTGAAACTGTAGAAGTAAATATAAACCCAAATGACTTAAGAATAGACGTATTCCGTTCTTCAGGAAACGGTGGACAAAGTGTTAACACTACTGACTCTGCGGTAAGAATAACACATATACCAACAGGAGAAGTAGTTTCTTGTCAAGATGGTAAATCTCAGTTAAAGAATAAAGAACAAGCTCTAAAAATATTAGTAGCTAGATTAAATGATAAAGCTATAGCTGAGCAAAATAAAGATATAGCAGCAGAAAGAAAGAGTCAGGTTGGTACAGGAGATAGATCTGAAAGAATAAGAACTTATAACTTCCCTCAAGGAAGAGTAAGTGATCACAGAATAAACCTAACATTATATAAGTTAGACTCATTCTTAGATGGAGATATCGATGAAATGATAGATGCTCTAATAACTGTAGACCAAACTGAAAAGATGGCATCAATATAAATCCCTATTAATCTAGGGATTTTTTTGAGCAACTTAAATTATTTTGATGCTTTTTAAAACTTTAATTAGTACTAAGGCTTTAAAATATTGGATAAATATAGTATGAATAGATTAAAATTTATATAATAACTTTGGTAATGTTATCTCCATGTGAAGTATATAATGTTATATACAATACAAGGAGGGAGAATATGATACTTAGAATAACAATAATAGGATTACTTGCTGGTGTTATTGGTACAGGTCTTGGTGGAATTATATCTGCTTTATTCAAAAGAAATGTTGACCGATATTTAGACTTTTTTATGGGTCTATCTGGGGGAATAATGCTAGCTGTAGTTGTATTTGACTTGATGAAAGAATCTATGAATGAAATCGGTGTTTTACCTACTGTAATATTTACATTTGTGGGCGTATTATTAACTATGTTTTTAAAAACAAAATTAGATATGTCTAAAGAAATGAAAGCGGGATATCTTATATTTATAAGCATATTGTTACATAATTTACCAGAAGGGTTGGCTATAGGCTCATCTTTTATGTCTACTGAAACATTAGGTATGACACTTGCAATAGTAATAGGTATACATAATGTTCCAGAAGGGTTAGCAATGGCATTAAGTTTAGTTGGAAGTAGAATGAAAATATCTAAAGTTATTTTATTTACAATAATAGCAGGAATACCAATGGGAATAGGAAGTTTCATAGGTGCTTATTTTGGAGGAGTATTTCATTCATTGATAGGGGTATTTCTTGCATTAGCAGCTGGTACAATGATGTATGTCGTGTTAGAAGAGATATTCCCAAAGTCAAGAAGCTTATATTGTATAATAGGTTTTTTAATTGGAACAATAATTGTATATTACATCTAAAAATGAGATGAAAGCAGGTATACTAAAGATGAATACTATCATAAGTAAAATAGATATAAAAAATATAGATAAAAATGAGATAAAAAAACAAGCAGAATTAATAAAAGAAGGAAAAACGGTAATATTTCCTACAGAAACTGTATATGGATTGGGAGCAAATGCCTTAGATGAAAATGCTGTAAAAAAAATATACGAAGCTAAGGGAAGACCTAGCGATAATCCACTTATAGTACATATATATAATAAAGAAGAAGTATATAATCTAGCGAAGGATATAAATGAGAAGGCTGAAACTATAATGGAACATTTTTGGCCAGGTCCTATAACTATCATATTAAATAAGAAGGATATAGTTCCATATAAAACAAGTGGTGGATTAGAAACAGTAGCTATAAGAATGCCGTCTCATTCAATTGCTAGAGAAATAATAAAACAAGCAGGAGTTCCTATAGCTGCGCCATCTGCAAATATTTCGGGAAGACCTTCTCCTACTAAAGCGGATCATGTTTATGAAGAAATGAATGGAAGAGTTAGTGGAATAGTTTTAGGTGGAGATAGCAACTTTGGTTTAGAGTCAACAGTGTTAGATGTAACAACAGACACTCCTATGATACTAAGACCAGGAAGTATAACTAAAGAGGATTTGGAAAAAGTAATAGGTGAGGTTTTAATAGACCCTTCTTTAGCTAGAAAAGAGGACAATGATAAGGCTAAGGCACCAGGTATGAAATATACACATTATTCTCCAGATGCAGATGTATATATTGTATCAGGGAGTGAACACGATATTATAGAAAGAATAAATTCTCTTGTAGAAGAAAACGAAGAGAGTGGCTTAAAAACTGGAGTAATGTGTTTAGAAAAGAATAAAGATAATTACAAAGGTGAAGTTTTATCTTTAGGTAATACTTTAGAAGAAGTTGGAAGTAATTTATTTGATGCATTAAGACAAATGGATAAAATGAATATAGATATAGTATATTCAGAAGAATTTCCAACAGATGGAGTGGGGCAAGCTATAATGAATAGACTTTTAAAATCAGCAGGATATAAAACTATAAAAGCCTAGAAATATATCTATAAAAACATGAACAAATAATGTATAATATTACAAGATATATTCTATAACATAGATTATATAAATATAGTTGGAGGTATTGTACATATGAAAATAGGGTTAGCTAGTGACCATGGAGGATATAACTTAAAATCAGAAATAATAAAACATCTGAAAGAAAAAGGAATCGAATGTATAGACTTTGGACCAGATAATTCTCTAGAGTCAGTTGATTATCCTATATTTGGGGAAAAAGTTGCAAATGCTGTTATATCTAAGGCAGTAGATTATGGAATAGTATGCTGTGGAACAGGAATAGGAATATCATTAGCTGCTAATAAAGTTCCAGGTATAAGATGTGCTGTTGTATCGGATGTATTTTCTGCAAAAATGTCTAAAGCTCATAATGATGCTAATATGCTATCTTTAGGAGAAAGAGTATTAGGAAGAGGATTAGCTTTAGAGATTGTAGATGCATGGATAAATACAGAATTTGAGGGCGATAGACACTCGAAAAGAGTTAATATGATAAAAGAAATAGAAGAAAGATACAATAAGTAGGAGGCATAAGTAATGAGTAAAGTAATAGTAACAGATCATCCATTAATACAACATAAATTAACATTAATGAGAGATAAAAACACAGGGTCAAAAGATTTCAGAGAACTTTTAACAGAAATAAGTATGTTAATGGGATATGAAATAACTAGAAATGTACAATTAGAAGAAATAGAAATAGAAACACCAGTAACAAAAACAAAATCTAAAGTTATAGCAGGTAAAAAGTTAGGGATAGTACCTATATTAAGAGCTGGTTTAGGAATGGTAGATGGATTAGTAAGTTTAACTCCAGCTGCTAAGGTTGGACATGTTGGATTATATAGAGATCCAGAAACATTAAAGCCAGTAGAATATTACTGCAAACTTCCTCAAGATATTGAAGAAAGAGAAATGATAATAGTTGATCCAATGCTTGCTACAGGTGGTTCAGCAGTTGCAGCAATAGATGTATTAAAATCAAGAGGAGCAAACTCTATAAAATTAGTTAATTTAGTTGCAGCTCCAGAAGGTATAGCAGAGGTTCAAAAATATCATCCAGATGTAGATATATATGTAGCTGCTATAGATGAAAAGTTAAATGATCATGGATATATAGTACCTGGATTAGGAGATGCAGGAGATAGACTATACGGAACAAAATAATTTTCAGAGAAAAAAGGAATTTAGTGATAAAAAAAGAATCTATAATTATATAGATTCTTTTTTTATGTAATTATTTTATTTAATGAATTAATAATTTAAGTTAAGTGTATTATATATAATGTTAAGTTGAAAAAGAGGTTATAAAAAATAAATATAAAAATATAAATTAAAAATGTAATCAAAAAAATAATTAAGATATAGTTGAAATATTATAAATATTCAATTAAATAATTATATTTTACTTAATTAAAATAATAAAATAATACGAATTACTATAATAAAAAAAGTATAGGGTTTATATAAAAATATTTCATTAAGTTTCAAATTGAATCCTGAAAATAGAAATTCGTTCCAAAATATGAAAAAATATGATAGAATTAAGATAAAGTAAAACAAAGTTTCAATTTTAAGTATAAATTTTGATAAAATTGGTTTTTGTTATATAAAATTATACTCTTTTAGAGAGGATATATTAGTCAATGAACAAGAAAAAAACATATATGGAAATTGCTAATATGCTTTCACTAATAACTCAACTTGGGCTTATGGTATTAATATGCATATTAGGGTGCACATTTATAGGAAAGTTTTTAGATTCTAAGTTAAATACATCTCCAATATTAACATTAATATTTATGTTATTAGGTGTGGGGGGAGCATTTATGGGAGTATATAAGACTTTAATTGCATACACAAAAAGGAAGTGAAGTTATGGACAATAAGCTACAAGAAGAAATTAAAAAATTAACAAAGGGAATTATAGTGTATGATTTGTTAATATTATTAGCACTAGCGATAACTTTTAACCTTAACAAACAGATGGTATTAGGTTTGGTGTTTGGAACACTAATAGCGATACTCAACCTTAAATTGTTAGCGATAACAATAAATAAAACAGTATCTATGCCATCTACAAAAGCCCAAATATATTCATCTAGTCAATATTTGATTAGAATGGCAATAATGGCAGTGGTTTTATTTGTATCTGCTAAAGCGCCTCATTTGAATATAGTTGGAACTGCTATGGGATTACTATCTACTAAATTTGTTATTTTAACACAAAAACTATTAATAGAAAAAGTGAAAAGAAAGGAGGCATAAGAATGAGTCAAGCAAAATGGGTTTGGTTTTTTGGAAACTTCAAGTTAAGTGAAACTGTTGTAGTGAGTTGGATAATAATCGCAGCTTTAGCTATAATATCATTTTTACTAACTAGAAATCTAAAAAAAGTACCCACAAGTAAAGTTCAAATATTCTTAGAGTTTGCAATAGGTGGGCTTGATAAAATGGTTAAGAATACTATGGGTGAGAAAACAGTAAAAAGAATGCCTAATATTGTACCTTACATAGGAAGTTTGTTTTTATTCTTTGCGTGTTCTAACTTAATAGGATTATTAGGATTTAGATCTCCAACTACAGATTTAGATACTACATTAGCGTGGGCAATGATAACATTCTGTATGATTTACTACGCTGGAGTTAAGTTCCATGGTCTTAAGTACTTTAAAGGATTACTGGAACCAATACCTTTTTTATTACCATTAAACATAATAGGAGAGGTAGCGAAGCCTATATCATTAAGTTTCCGTCCATTCGGGAATATACTAGGTGGAGCAGTTATAATGGCATTACTATATAGATTCTTAGGATGGTTATCAACACTGATACCAGGGGTTTCAATACCAATAGGTCAATTAGTTATACCAGTGCCATTACATTTATACTTTGATTTATTTGCAGGATTACTACAAGCATTCATATTTATAATGTTAACAATGGTGTTTGTTGGAAATGCAGCAGAAGAATAAGTAATTAATCTAAAATAAAATAAATAAAAAATTTTAAATTTCGAGGAGGAAAAGAAAAATGGATATGAATACAGCAATAATAGCAGCAGGTTCAGCTATAGGAGCAGGTCTTGCAGTTATAACAGGTATAGGAGCAGGTATAGGTCAAGGTTTTGCAGCAGGTAAAGCAGCAGAAGCAGTTGGTAACCAACCAGAAGCAAAAGGAGATATAACTCAAACAATGTTACTTGGAGCAGCAGTAGCAGAATCAACTGGTATATATGGACTAGTTATAGCTATAATCCTTTTATTCGCTAACCCATGGATATAATATGATTTTATAGAAGAATTTTAAAATTTTTCGCAATTAGGAGATGGTAAAGCCATCTCCTAATTATAAATGGTTATTAGTGGAAAGGAGGATACATATGGAATTTAAACCGCTAATAGGTATAACATATGAATTTATATTTCAACTTGTAAATACTTTCCTAGTGTTTTTCCTTTTAAAGAAACTATTATTTAAGCCTGTATTAGGAATAATAGAAGCTAGAGAAAAAGACATAAGGGAAGATTTAGCGCAAGGAGAAAGAGCTAAAAAAGAAGGTTTATCTTTAAAATCAGAATATGAAGAAAAACTAAATTCAGCAAAAGAGCAAGGTCAAGAAATAATTAAGCAAGCAACTTTAAGAGCAGAGCAAAAAGAAACTGAAATAATAGCTGCTGCTAAGCAAGAAGCAAGCCAATTAAAAGAAAAAGCTAGTAAAGATGTAGAACAAGAAAGACAAAAAGTTATGAATGAGATAAAGAATGAAATCTCTAATATAGCAATTTTAGCTGCATCTAAAGTTATTGAAAAAGATATAGATTCTAAGAAACATAAAGAGTTAATAGATAACTTTATAAAAGAGGTGGGCGAATCTAAATGATAAATGTAATAGCAGATAGATATGCACAGGCTTTATTTGAAGTTGGAGAGGAAACTCAAACTACTAGTGAACTATATCAAGAATTAAGTGAATTAGTAGACATATTTAATGAAAATAAAGATTTATACAATTTCTTAAAATCACCTTTAATTGGTAGAGAAGATAAGAAAAATGTAATGCAAAATATATTCAAAAATCAATTAAGTAATAGTATGAATAATTTCTTAAAATTAGTTATAGATAAAGATAGAATATCAGCTATAGAGAACTTGAAAGAATCATATAAAAGCTTATTAAATGATAAGAATAATATATTAGAAGGAACTGCAATAACTGCGGTTAAGTTAAGTGAAAAAGAAATCAAAGATTTAGAAAAGAATCTTTCTATAAAATATAATAAAAACGTTACTTTAAATAATATAGTTGATGAAACTATATTAGGAGGAGTTTTAGTTAAACTTGGAAATGAAGAGATAGATGGAACTGTTAGAACTCGTTTATCTAAAATGAAAAATCAATTATCTCAAGTAATATCTTAGAATGGCGGTGAACCCATGAATTTAAGACCAGAAGAAATAAGTTCAATAATAAAAGAACAAATAAAAAATTATGAAAATAAAGTTGAATTAACAGATACAGGAAGTGTTTTAAAAGTTGGAGATGGTATAGCAAGTGTTTACGGATTAGAAAATGCTATGGCAGGAGAACTTTTAGAATTCCCAGGAGAAGTTTATGGAATGGCTCTTAACCTTGAAGAAGATATGGTTGGGGCAGTTATGCTTGGTGATGACCGAGGTATAAAAGAAGGGGATGTAGTTAAGAGAACTGGAAACGTAGTTTCTGTTCCAGTTGGAGATGCATTAATAGGAAGAGTTGTAAATGCATTAGGTCAGCCAATAGATGGAAAAGGACCTATAAACACAAATAAAACAAGACCAGTTGAATCTGAAGCAACAGGAATAATGGCTAGAAAATCTGTTCATCAACCACTAGAAACAGGAATAAAAGCTATAGATGCCATGATACCAATAGGTAAAGGTCAAAGAGAGCTTGTAATAGGGGATAGACAAACTGGTAAAACATCTATATGTATAGATACAATACTTAACCAAAAAGGTAAAGATGTTATATGTATATATGTTGCAATAGGGCAAAAGCGTTCTACAGTAGCTCAATTAGTAAACACTTTAGAAAAAGGTGGAGCTATGGACTACACAATAGTAGTATCTGCAAGTGCTTCAGAATCTGCACCACTTCAATTCATAGCACCATATGCTGGAGTTGCAATGGGTGAAGAATTCATGTTTGAAGGAAAACATGTATTAATAGTATATGATGACTTAACTAAGCATGCAGTTGCATATAGAGAGATGTCATTATTACTTAAGAGACCACCAGGACGTGAAGCTTACCCTGGGGATGTATTCTACTTACACTCAAGATTACTAGAAAGAGCTGCTAAGTTATCAGACGAATTAGGTGGTGGTTCTATAACTGCATTACCTATAATAGAAACTCAAGCTGGGGACGTTTCTGCGTACATACCAACTAACGTAATATCTATAACTGATGGACAGATATACTTAACACCTGAATTATTCTATGCAGGTATAAGACCAGCAGTTGACCCTGGTATATCAGTATCAAGGGTTGGAGGTTCTGCTCAAATAAAATCAATGAAAAAAGTTGCAGGACCATTAAAGCTTCTTTACTCTCAATATAAAGAACTTGCTGCATTCTCTCAATTTGGATCTGACTTAGATGAAGATACTAAGAAGAGACTTGCACAAGGGGAAAGAATAGTTGAGGTATTAAAGCAAGGTGAACATCAACCACTAAAAGTTGAAAATCAAGTTATGATAATACATGCAGTTACAAACGATTTATTATCTGATATACCAGTTAATAATATAGCAAGATTTGAAACTGAATTATTCCAATTTATAAATATAAATTATCCAGAAATAGGAAAGAAAATTCTTGAAAATGGAGATTTCACTCAAGAATTAACTAACGCTATAAAAGAATTTAAGAAAAAGTTTGTTATAGAAGCGTAATCCTTTTAAAAAAAGGAGGTAAACACAGTGGCAGGAGCTGGAATGAAGGAAATCAAAACTCGTATTAAAAGTGTTGAGAGTACTAAACAAATAACTAAGGCTATGGAACTTGTATCGTCATCTAAATTTAGAAAAGCTAAAGAAAGGGCTGAAAGTGCAAGACCATACTTTAATACTTTATACAACACAGTTCAAGATATAGCTAAAAATACGAGTAATAGTAGAAATGTATTTCTAAAAGAAAGAAAAGTTAATAACGTATGTTATATAGTAATAGCTGGTGATAGAGGGTTAGCTGGAGGTTACAACTCTAACATTTTAAAAGCGGTGATTGCTCATAACAAATTAGGTACAGGAAAAGTTATAACTGTAGGAAAAAAAGCTAAGGAGTCTTTAAGTAAAAGAGGCTACGAAGTTATAGATTATATAGAATCTGTAGAAAAATGTGTTTATGAAGATGCAAATAGAGTAGCTCAAACAGCTATGGAAGCTTATAAAAATGGAGAGGTTGATGAGGTTAATCTTGTTTATACAGAGTTTATATCTGCCTTATCACAAGAACCTAAGATAGTAAAATTATTACCAGTTACAATAGATAATACAAATACTGAAAAAGAAGTTAAAAAAGGCAAAGCTGCAGTTCAATATTTACCTTCTGCTGATGCAGTACTTGGGTATGTATTACCTAAGTATGTATCAGGAAGTGTATATGGAGCAATAGCAGAATCTTTTGCATCAGAGCAAGCTGCAAGAAGAACTGCTATGGAATCAGCTACAGACAATGCTAACGAAATGATATCAAAACTAGAATTAGTATATAATAGAGCGAGACAAGCGGCAGTTACTCAAGAAATATCTGAGATAGTTGGAGGAGCGGCAGCAGCTAAATAATAAGGAGGTTAGGACATGGCAAACATAGGTAAAATAGTTCAGGTTATAGGACCAGTATTAGACGTTAAGTTTGATAGTGAAAAAAGCTTACCTAATCTATTAAATGCATTAGTGATAAAGCAAGGAGATAAAGAGATAGTAGCAGAGGTTGCACAACACGTTGGTGGCGACACTGTTAGATGTATATCAATGAGTTCAACTGATGGACTTGTAAGAGGAATGGAAGTTGTTGATACGGGGGCTCCAATAACTGTTCCCGTTGGAGATGCAACATTAGGAAGAATATTTAATGTATTAGGTCAGCCAGTTGATGGTAAACCAGCACCAACTGATGCACCACAAATGCCTATACATAGACCAGCACCAGAATTTGAAGAATTACAACCTACTGCCGAAATACTAGAAACAGGTATAAAGGTAGTTGACTTATTAGCACCATACTTAAAAGGTGGTAAGATAGGGTTATTCGGAGGAGCTGGAGTTGGTAAAACAGTTCTTATACAAGAACTTATAACAAACATAGCTTCTCAACATGGTGGATTATCAGTATTCGCTGGAGTTGGAGAAAGAACAAGAGAAGGTAATGACCTTTATGAAGAAATGACTGATTCTGGAGTTATCAAAAAGACTGCTCTAGTATTCGGACAAATGAATGAGCCACCTGGAGCAAGAATGAGAGTTGCGTTAACAGGACTTACAATGGCAGAACATTTCAGAGATGAAGAGAACCAAGACGTATTATTATTCGTTGATAACATATTCAGATTTACTCAAGCTGGATCTGAGGTTTCAGCACTTCTTGGACGTACACCATCAGCAGTTGGATACCAACCAACACTAGCTACAGAAATGGGTAGACTACAAGAAAGAATAACATCTACAAAAAATGGATCTATAACATCTGTTCAAGCTGTATACGTTCCTGCCGATGACTTAACTGACCCGGCACCAGCTACAACATTCAACCACTTAGATGCTAAGACAGTTTTATCTAGACAAATAGCATCTCTAGGGATATTCCCAGCGGTTGATCCATTAGAATCTAGTTCAAGGGTTCTAGATCCTCAAATAGTTGGTAAAGAACACTATGAAGTAGCTAGAGGGGTTCAATCTATATTACAAAGATACAACGAACTTCAAGATATAATAGCTATACTTGGTATGGATGAATTATCTGATGAAGATAAATTAACAGTTGCTCGTGCTAGAAGAATACAAAGATTCCTAGGACAACCATTCCATGTTGCTGAAGTATTTACAGGTATACCTGGTACATATGTACCACTAAAAGAAACTATAAGAAGTTTCAAAGAAATATTAGAAGGAAAGCATGATAATTTACCAGAGTCAGCATTTATAAATGCAGGAAACATAGACACTGTAGTTGCTAGAGCAAAGGAGAGTAGATAATAATGGCAAATGTATTTGCACTTGAAATTGTCACTCCTGATAAAACCTTCTATAATGGAAATGCAGAGATGATTGTAGTTAGAACTACTGAAGGAGATAGAGGGATATTAAAAAATCATAGACCTTTAGTAGCAGGACTTGCGACAGGTACTTTACGTATTAAATTAGATGGAAAATTTAAAGATGCAAAAGTATCTGGAGGCTTCATGAATGTTGATAAAGAAAAAACTGTAATAGTTACAGAATCTGCAGAGTGGATATAAAATTATATAAAAAAGGGCTAGATTTTATCTAGTCCTTTTTTATATAGTCCACATTGAGTATGAATTTAATAAATGGTGGTACTTTGAATTTTGATATAGAATTAATATAATAAAATTATACATATATAGTTTATATAATGGAAATAAAATAAATACTCTATTATATGAAATACATGATTAAAGTAAAAATATATACTTAAGGCAAGCATACAATATAAAATTTATCAATTGAATATAATTAAATAATAGGAATAGAATAAATATATAAGTATTATATGGAGGGAATAATGAATATATTAGATATTGGAGTTGATATAATAGAAATATATAGGATAAAAGAATTACTAGATAAAAATCCTAGATTTTTAGAAAAAATGTTCACATCTAAAGAAATAGAGTACTTTGAAAGTAAGAGTTTTAAGGCTGAAACTATAGCAGGAAACTTTGCAGCGAAAGAAGCTATAAGTAAGTCTATAGGAACAGGAATACGAAAGTTTAATTTAAGAGATATAGAAGTGCTAAGAGATGAATTAGGAAAGCCAATAGTGAAAACTTATAATAATTTCAAACAGATTTGCATAGATTATAATGTTTCAGAAATAAAAGTATCTATATCTCATTGTAAGGACTATGCAGTAGCTAACTCTATAGCTATAACTAAGGAGGGATAATATGAATGATAAAAGAGCTAAAGATATAATGACTACAGATGTAATAGTGGCAAATAAGAATGATATTATTGCTAACGTGGCAAATCTACTTATAAAGGAGAAAATAGGAGGGCTGCCAGTAGTAGATGAAGAAAATAAGGTAGTAGGTATAATCTCTGAAACAGACATAATGAAAAAAGAATCCCATGTGGATTCTCCAAGGATGTTAAATTTCATACAAGGGATAATATTTTTAGATGATATGAAGAAATTTGAAGATGAGATGAGAGCAATAGCAGCATATAAGGTTGAAGATTTAATGTCTAAAGATATAATAACAGTAAATGAAAATGACACATTTGATTATGTAGCTAATGTTATGATAAACAAATCTATAAATAGAGTACCTGTAGTAGACGAAAATAACTTCTTAAAAGGTATAATATGTAGATATGACATAATAAAGGCTATGTATAATTAGAAATGATAACTTAGGAGGTTTTTTGTGAAAAGGTGGGCTATAATATCAGTAATATTTATTACTATATTTGCAATTTTTATAGGTTGTCAAAGAAGAGAGTCCACAAAAGAAGAAGTATATAAAGAGTTTCAGAAGAAGATAGTTACTATGTCATCATACAAGTGTATCGCTGAAATAGAAGCCTCAGGAAATAAAAGTTCTCATAATTATGTATTTATTCATAGTTACGTTAAACCGGATTATTATAAATTAGAAGTAGTAGAGCCGAAGAATTTAAAAGGAAAAACAATGGAGTATAAAGGTGATAAGGTAATAATAAGTAACCCAGATATAAAAGATAAAATAGAATTGCCGAATATGGAAGATAATAGACAATATGTTTTTATAGGTGATTTTATAAAAAATTATCTTCAAAATGAAGAGGTTAACATAAAGTTATCCAATAATAGTTTGATATTAGAAACTACTATACCAGGAAATAATAAATACTTCAATAAACAAATATTATATGTAAATAAAGACACTAAAAATCCAGAAAAAATGGAAATATTAAATGACGAAGGAAAACCAAGTTTTACAGTCAAATACAAGGAGTTTGAGTGTAAAAAGTAAGGGGGACAAAAGATAATGAAAAATCGAGTAACAGCTCCTACATGGGCGGAGATAAATCTAGATAACATAAATTTTAATTTAAATAATATAAGAAAGTTATTAAAAGAAGATACTAAAATTTGTACAGTGTTGAAGGCTAATGCATATGGACATGGATCAGTAGAAATTGCTAAATTTTTAGAAAATAAGAATGTAGATTACTTTGCAGTCGCAAGACTTGAAGAAGCTATAGAGCTTAGAGAAAATAATATAAAGATGCCTATATTGTGCTTAGGATTTGTTCCAGAAGAATCTTTAGAATATGCTCTTGAAAATAATATAACATTAACTATTTATTCTTTAGAAATGGCTAAAAAACTTAATGATATATCTGAAAAAACAGGTATAACTGCTAATATACACATAAAAATTGATACAGGAATGAGTAGAATAGGTTTTGAAGCAAGTGAAGAATCTATAGATCAAATAGTTAATATATCTAATTTAAATAATCTATATATAGAAGGTATATATACTCACTTTGCTAAATCTGATGAAATAGACAAAGATTTTACCTACAAACAGGCAGATAGATTTAAATTTATGGTTGATAGTATAGAAAAAAGAGGTATAAATATACCTATAAAACATGTATCAAATAGTGCTGCAACAATTGATTTACCAGATTTAAATTTCAATATGGTAAGATGTGGTATTGTTTTATATGGATACTATCCATCTGATGAAGTTATAAAAGATAAACTTCAATTAAAGCCTGCCATGACATTAAAAACAAAAGTAGCCCATATTAAAGAGCTTAAAGAAGATACAGGAATAAGTTATGGATTAAAGTATAAAACTAGCAAACTTGAAAGAATAATTACTATACCTATCGGGTATGCAGATGGATTTACTAGAATGCAAAATAACCCTAAAGTATCTATAAATAATGAAATATTTGATGTCGTAGGAAGAATTTGTATGGATCAATGCATGGTAAGAATTGATAAAGATATAGATATAAAAATTGGAGATGAGGTTATAATATTTGGGGAAAGTAATATAAATGCAGACAATATAGCTAAGGATTTAGGAACAATAAACTATGAAATAGTATGCATGGTGTCTAGAAGAGTTGACCGTATCTATAAGGAAAGAAATGTAATTTTACAAGCTGATAGTTATTTGGTAAAATTAAAAAGATAGTATATCCCGGGAGGCGATGTTGTGCACAATAAAAGAAAGGAAAAAATAACCTTTACTTTACCTGATTCTCTTATGTCTGAAGTAGATCATATAGTTCAGATGGAGAACAGTAACAGAGCAGATTTTGCTAAAGCAGCTTTTCAGTTCTATATAACTCAAAAGAAGAAGATAGACCTTAAAGAGTGTATGATTAAGGGCTATAAAGAGATGGGTCAAATTAATCTATCATTAGCTGAGCTGGGTATGACAAATGAGGTATCTTCAAAAGATAACATGGAAGAGAAGATTGCCCAAGGTGAATACTAATTTGGATATAAAGCGAGGATACTTATATTATGCTGACTTAAGCCCAGTTGTAGGATCAGAACAAGGAGGAGTTAGACCAGTTCTTATAATACAAAATGATATAGGTAACAAATACAGTCCAACTGTAATAGTAGCCGCTATAACATCTCAAATTAATAAAGCTAAGCTACCTACGCATATAGAAATAAGTGCGCATGAGTATGGACTTAATAAAGACTCTGTTATTCTCTTAGAGCAGATACGTACAATAGATAAAAAACGTTTAAGAGAAAAAATTGGTTGTCTAGATAAAAATATGATGTTAAAAGTTGATAATAGTCTTCAAATAAGTTTAGGACTATTTACTCTGTAAAAAATATTGGTATTAAGTAATATCAATATTTTTTTTTGAAAATTGTAAAATATAATAGTATACGCTAACCATAATGTGAAAATTATAAATATATATGCATTCTTTTGAAAAAATAGAGTAAAAAATAGGTTAAAAGTGATATAATAAAGTAAGATTGAACTAAAAGTAATACATATGGACAACTTAACTTTAAGAGTACAGGGAGGTAATTACATGAGAGATCATAAAGGATTAAAAGATATCGCACGTAATATCAGAAAAGATATAGTCTCTATGATATATATGTCTAAATCAGGACATCCAGGAGGGTCATTATCAGCAGTTGAAATATTAACAGCTCTTTATTTTGATGAGATGAATATAGATCCTAATAACTGTAAGATGGAAGATAGGGACAGATTTGTCTTATCAAAGGGACATGCAGCTCCAGTATTATATGCTACTTTAGCACATAAAGGATATTTTGATAGAGAAGAATTAAAGGGGTTAAGAAAGATAAATAGAATGCTACAAGGACATCCTGATATGAAAGGAACTCCAGGAGTTGAAATGTCAACAGGATCTTTAGGACAAGGTTTTTCAGTTGCTTGTGGTATGGCTATGGCATCTAAACTAGATAATGCACCATGGAGAGTATACACTTTACTTGGAGATGGAGAGGTTCAAGAAGGTATAGTTTGGGAAGCTGCTATGAGTGCTGCACACTATAAATTAGATAACATGGTTGCATTTTTAGACTACAACGGACTTCAAATAGATGGAAAAACAGAAGATGTTATGAACATAGGCCCTATAGTAGATAAGTTTAAAGCTTTTGGATGGAATGTAATAGAAATAGATGGTCATGATTTTGATCAAATATTTGCGGCTTTAGATATGGCTAAAGAAACTGTAGGAAAACCAACAATGATAATTGCTAAGACTATAAAAGGTAAGGGCGTTTCATTTATGGAAAATCAAGCAGGATGGCATGGAGCAGCTCCAAGTGATAGCGATTTAGAAAGAGCTTTATTAGATTTAGGGGGTGTAGATAATGACTAAGATGGCAACTAGAGACGCATATGGAAAAGCTTTAGTTAAGCTAGGACAAATTAATGATAATGTAGTAGTATTAGATGCAGACTTATCAAAGTCTACAAAAACGAATGATTTTTGTAAGGCATTTCCAAATAGATTTTTCAATATGGGTATAGCAGAGCAAAACTTAATTGGTGCAGCTTGTGGATTTGCAACAGCTGGTAAGATACCATTTGCAAGTAGTTTTGCAATGTTTGCTACAGGTAGAGCTTTTGAAGTAATAAGAAACTCTGTAGCATATCCAAAATTAAATGTAAAGATATGTGCAACTCATGCAGGTCTTACAGTTGGTGAAGATGGAGCATCTCATGAAAGTATTGAAGATATGGCTATAATGAGAGCTATACCAAACATGACAGTTTTAGTTCCAGCAGATGGAGTTGAAGCTGAACAAATGATATTAGAAGCGGCTAAATTCAATGGACCTATGTATGTCCGTTTAGGAAGAAGTGCGGTACCTACAATATTTGATGAAAATTATAAGTTCCAAATAGGTAAAGGTAACGTAGTTAGACAAGGAAATGATGTATCTATAATAGCTTGTGGAATAATGGTTAATGAAGCTATATTAGCTCATGAAGCATTAAAATCAGAAGGTATAAATGCTAGAGTTATAAATATGTCTACTATAAAGCCTATAGATAGAGAATTAATAATAACAGCAGCTAAAGAAACAGGTGCAATAGTAACTGCTGAAGAACATAGTATAATAGGTGGATTAGGTTCTGCTGTAAGTGAAGTAGTAAGTGAAGAGTGTCCTGTTGTTGTTAAGAAAGTAGGAGTTAAAGATACATTCGGAGAATCTGGAACACCTGCAGAATTATTAAAGAAATATGGATTAACTGCAGAAGATATAGTTAACTCTGTTAAAGAAGCAATAGCTAAAAAATAATTAAGTATTATAAATTAAAATTTTAGTATTATTATACAGTGAATTTATAAAATTAGTAAATTTAATAAGTTATTCTTAAAAAAGGTAGTATATTATCTATTAATAATAGGAAATATACTACCTTTTTATATATTAAAGAATTATAACTTATCTATTTCATAGATAAATTATAATTCCCACTGATAAAGGTTTGATTAAATATATGAAAGCTAGTTGAACAAATATTAGCGATATAAGTGAAGTGGATTTTTAAATACATATATATTTATAAGAACTAAAACTTTTTGAATATATTGCAAATACAATGGTATTATATTTTACAAATTGAAATATAGAATTTATAATTTCAAAAAGTGGTTGCATTTATGGTGTATCACTAATATAATACAGTTATAAGTGTACTACTGAACTAGTACGGTAATACGGAGGTGATTAAATGAACTTTATGCCAAATGATAGAGAACCTGTCTATCTACAAATTATAAGATACATAAAGCAAAAAGTAGTAAGAGGAGAATTAAATCCAGGTGATACAATACCTTCAAGAAGAGAAATGGCACAAATCTTAAAGGTAAATCCAAATACAGTTCAAAAATCATATAAGGAGATGGAAGAGATGGGAATTATAAATACAATAAAAAGCTACCAAAGTAGCATAACTACAGATGAAAATATAATAAGTCAAATAAGACATGATCTTATAAATGAATCTATGGAAGTTTTTATAGAAAATATGAAGGCTATAAATGTCAAAAAGGAAGAACTTATAGAGATTATAAAAGATAAGTACTAAGGGGGGATAAAAGTGATCGAAGTAAGAAATGTTAGTAAAAAATACAGAAAAGTCAAGGCTTTAGATGATATATCTTTTAACATAGAAGAAGGTAAAATAACTTGTATATTAGGGATAAATGGAGTTGGTAAATCAACAATTTTAAAATCTATTGTAGGTCTTATTAGACCAGATAGGGGAGAGATATTAATAGATAATGAGAAGATAAGTTACAAAATATATGATAAAGTTTCTTTTGTACCAGATGTAGATAACCATTTTGCTCAATACACAATAAAAGAAAGTTTTGATTTTATGAAGCATTTTTATAAAAATTGGGATGAGGAAAAAGCTTATGAAATGTTAGCATTATTCAATTTAACTGACGATAGAAAAATATCTAAATTATCAAAAGGAAATATAGCTAGAGTAAAAATAATATTAGGATTTGCACAAAATGCAAAATATACATTACTTGATGAGCCTTTCTCAGGAATTGATATTTTTAAAAGAGAAGAGTTCTTAGGGGTAATGACAAAATACATAAATGAAGAACAAAGTATAATACTAACAACTCATGAAATAAGTGAAATAGAAATGATAGCAGATGATGTAATTTTAATAGATGAGGGGAAAGTTTCTTGTATATTTAATGCTGAAGAGCTTCGTACAAGGGATGGAATGTCTATAGTAGATAAAATGAGGGAGGTATATAAAGGTGAATAATATATTAACTTTATATGATATGGAGTTTAAAAGAATATATAAAATATATTTTACGCTGATAGGAATATTATTAGCTTCAAATATTGGAGCAACTTTATTTAGTATATATTCTGTACCATCAAGAACTTCTGATATAGAAGGAAATCCTATTACTGTGAATGTATTAAAGAGTGAAGAAGGTATTAGATATATATATGAATACTTAATAGGAGATTTAACTTCTATTACTAAAATGGCTGTGGCATTTTCTGTTTTATTGTGTTTATTATATAGTCTTGTTATATGGTATAGAGATTACTTTTCTAAAAGTAAGACCATAGCAACTTTACTTATGTTACCGCAAAAGAGATTTAATATATACATAGCAAAACTTATAACAGTAACGAGTATGATATTTGGTGTTATATCAGTACAATTTTTATTTTGGTTTATAGATTTAGTTATTATAAAAGCTATATTAAATGTTAATGTAGACGGTTTTACAAATGTATTTGAAACTATACTAGCAAATCAGAATAGATTTTCTAATTTGATATTTATTCAACCTATAGATTTCTTAATGATAGATGTTTTTGGAGTAATACTTGCAGTTGTGGTAATATTTACAGGAGTTTTAATGGAAAGAAGTTATAAGAAAATAGGAATTATTTTAGGTGGGGGATATATATTTGCGTCTATAATATTATATATATGTTTAACTGCACAATATGCACAATATGTAGATATCTTACTTAAAGTACAGATAGCATATTATATAGTCATATTTGTAATATCAATTTTAATTTCAAGAACATTATTAAATAAAAGGATTGGTTTATAGGAGGTAAAATTATGAATAAAAAAATATCGTTAGTAACTTTAGGATTATCTTTATCTTCTATAGTGATTTTAACTGGAGCTATGGTAATTTCACAACCCAAATACACATTGAAAAATATAGTTGGAAAGCAATCAAGTTTAGGTGATGTAGTTGTATATAGCCAAGAGAATAGGGGTATTTACTCTAATAATAATTTGATATTGTCTAAGGATGAGTATAAATTTAATAGAAATGTAAAGCAAAATCCTGATTTATATAAATATTCAAAGGAATTTAATAAAAATAGAGATTTATTTCAAGGTTATGTATATGATACAGATTTCATATATTCGGATAAAAATAGTATGGGATATATAGAGTATATTGATGAGCAATATGGAGAAACTGATATTACGCTATCAACAACAATAAAAGATAAAAATTTAAATACAGGAGAAGTTTCAGAGTTTGAAATAAAAATTCCAAATAGTCTAAAACCTGAATATAATTATGGGAGAAAAGAATTAGTAACTAAGTATAAAGATGAAGTTTATATTGTTCTACTTGAGGAACAAGAAAGTAATCCAGATAGAAAAAAGACAAGAAAAGATGAATTAGAAGACTTTGTAGAAATATCTAAGGTTGATTTTAACAATAAAGAAGCTAAATCCGTAAATAAGATTAATTTAAAGGTAGATGATAAATCTAAATATAGATTAGTTTATAATAACCCATTTGTAATTGATAATAGAGTATATTTTTATTTAGAAAACCAAGATACATTAGAAAATAATTATTATTTAGCTTATTATGACATGGAGAATAATAAATTTGATTACATAGATAATAAAATTAATTTAGAGCTTCCTTTAGAATCATACCAACAAAACGTGGAAGGTGAAAAATTAAATTTATTATCTGATACAGAGAATAAAAGTAAAGTAGATTTAAGTTTATACACTATAGATTTAACAACTGGAAAAATAGTAATTAACAATGAGCAATATAGTATTAAAAAGTTAAATAAAAATATGTGTCTAAATACATTTAGAATTATAGATAATAAGATATACATATTATCAAAGACCTCTAATGCAGATAATATGAACTCAAGACTTGATGGAGAATATACTGATAATGTAATTGTGTTAGATAAAACTAGCAAAAGTACATTATATATAGGTGAGTATAAACAAGGTGATGAATTCACATCTGATAGTTATATACTTAAAAATGATGAATTATAAATTAACAAAAGTGCTATGATTTTTTCATGGCACTTTTTAATTTATACAATACTTATTAATTAAAAACTTATAGTAACTTATATATTAAATATTCTTCTAATGCTTATACATGCTTCATATATTTAAAATAGGGGGGTGAAATAAGTGAAGAAAGTAAAATTTAATATTAAAGGTGTAATATATGGAGTTATACTCATGGCATTAATAATTGGTGGCTTTATAGTTATACCTAATATGTTCATGGAACAGTCAAAGCCAGTAGACTACACTATTTTACAAAGAGAAGCTATACCAGAAAAGATACTAGATATGATGGATAAATATGTGAATGAGGAAAGAGCACTAGCTGTTAAGTTAAATAATAAAATTTATGTAGTTGTAACTAGAGGTAATGATAAGAATCACGGTATAGAAATGGATAAAATAGATGTTATAAAACAAGATGATAAGAATATAATGAGAGTAAAAGTAGTATATAAAGATAAGGAAAAATCATATCCATACATAGTAGTTGAAACTAATTTAAATGAATTACCTGATTCAATAGAATTGAATACATCAGTAGAGGACAATTAATAAAATAAAAAATAATCGAGTTGATTTTATAACAAAAATCAACTCGATTATTTTTTATAGGTAGTTTTATAATACAAAAGCATTTTTTCAATGGTAAATGCAGAAAAAACAATAACCAATATAAGGGTTTTAACATAGCATATATTATCATGAAAAAAAGGGGTGTTATTTTGAGTACTATAGTTCAGAAATATGGTGGGACATCAATGGGGAGTATTGAAAAAATAAAATCCGTTGCAAAAAAAGTAATATTAGAAAAAGAAAAAGGAAATGATGTGGTAGTTGTAGTTTCAGCTATGGGAAAAACAACAAATAAGCTTGTTGATTTAGCTAAAGAAATATCTGTAAATCCTGATAAGAGAGAACTTGATGTACTTTTATCAACAGGAGAACAAATATCAATATCTTTGCTAGCTATTGCAATTCAGTCTTTGGGATATGATGCTATATCTTTTACAGGATACCAAGCTGGTATAAGAACAAAAGGTATTCACTCAAAAAGTGAGATAGAAAGTATTGATGTTGATAGGATAAAAGAAAATCTTGAAGAAGGCAAAATTGTTATTGTAGCAGGATTTCAAGGCATAAATGAGAATGGAGATATAACAACATTGGGAAGAGGAGGTTCTGATACTACTGCTGTTGCATTAGCTGCATCGCTTGGATGTAATTGTATTATATATACAGATGTAGAAGGGATATATCCTGTTGATCCAAAGCTTTATCCAAATGCAAAAAAAATAGATTGCATAGGGTACAAAGAGATGATAGAAATGTCAAGGCTAGGTGCTGGAGTAATGGAAACTACTTCGGTGGAAATAGGTTACAGAAAAAGTGTACCTATATATGTAACTTCAAGTAGTAAGGATACTAAGGGAACTTATATAACAGGAAATGAGAGTACTATAAATTGCAAACCTATAATAGGAATTGCTATAGATAATAATACTTCTATATTAACTATAAAAAATATCTTATTAAAATCTAATGACATATCCATAATATTTGACATATTATCCAATGAGAATTTAGAAATTAAAATGATAAATCAAATAGCTTCTGATAATGAAAATACAAACCTTTCTTTTATTGTAAGCAAAGGTGACTTAGGTTGCGTAGATAAGGCAATGTATGAAATAAAGTCAGAATTAAATCATGTAGAAGTTTATAAAGATTTAGATATAAGCACAATATCAGTTGTTGGTAAAGGAATCAATTATGATGTTATAAATAAAATATTTAATATATTTAAGACTAATAATATTGATTTTAAACAAGCATTTACATCTGAATTAAGTATATCTTTTATAGTAGATGACAAATATAAACAAAGCTTTATAGAACTAGTAGGGGACGAGTTTAATTTATAGTATATTGACAATTGATAATGAAGATAATTTTTATATTTATTAATAAAATTTAAAAATAATGGAGGGGTAAAAATGAAGCAAGTAAACTTAGCTATAGTAGGTGCAACAGGAATGGTTGGAAGAACATTTTTAAAGGTATTAGAAGAAAGAAAGTTTCCAATAAAAAACCTATATTTATTTTCATCTGAAAAATCTGCAGGAACAGAGCTAGTTTTTAGAGGTAAAGAATATAAGGTAGAAGCATTAACAGAAGAATCATTCGATAGAGATATAGATATAGCGTTATTTTCAGCAGGGGGAGATGTAAGCAAGAAGTTTGCTCCTATAGCGAGAGACCATGGAGTTATAGTAGTTGATAATAGTAGTGCTTGGAGAATGGAAAATGATGTGCCATTGGTGGTTCCAGAAGTTAATCCTAAAGATGTAGATTGGAATAATGGTATAATAGCAAATCCAAACTGTTCAACAATTCAATCTGTAGTTCCATTAACAAAGCTTCATGAAGCTTTAAAAATAAAAAGAATAGTTTATTCTACTTACCAAGCAGTATCAGGTTCTGGAGTAGGTGGTATAAAAGATTTAGAAAATGGAATTAATGGTGGAGAAAATAAGAAATATCCACATCAAATAGCATACAATTGCCTTCCTCATATAGATGAATTTTTAGATAACGGTTATACAAAAGAAGAAATGAAAATGATTAATGAAACTAAGAAAATATTAAATGATGATAGTATAAGAGTAACAGCTACAACTGTTAGGGTTCCAGTTAAATATGGACATTGTGTCTCTATTAACTTAGAATTTGAAAATCCTTTTGAAATGGATCAAATATATAAATTACTTCAAGAAACTGAAGGAGTTATTATAGTTGATGATGTTAAAAATAATGTTTATCCTATGCCTATAGATGTAGAAGGAAAAGATGAAGTTTATGTTGGAAGAATAAGAAGAGATTATAGTGTTGAAAATGGAATAAATATGTGGGTTGTAGCGGATAACATAAGAAAAGGTGCTGCAACAAATACAGTTCAAATAGCTGAATTATTAATAAAAAAATTAAAATAGGGGGATTTTATTATGAAGAAATTATTTGAAGGGTCTGGAGTGGCACTTGTTACACCTTTTAAAGATGGAAAAGTAAACTATGAAAAATTGGGAGAATTAATAGAGTGGCATATAGCAAATAAAACAGACTCGATAATAGTATGTGGTACAACTGGAGAATCTGCAACTATGACTGATGAAGAAAGAAAAACAACTATAAAATTTGTAGTAGATAAAGTTAATAAAAGAATACCTGTTATAGCAGGTAGTGGAAGTAATAATACGGCATATTCAATAGAATTAAGTAAATATTGTCAAGAAGTAGGAGTAGATGGCTTATTAATAGTAACACCATACTATAATAAATCAACTCAAGATGGATTGATAAAACATTATACTACTATAGCTAATAGTGTAGATTTACCAATAATACTTTATAATGTACCTGGAAGAACAGGAGTTAATATAAAACCAAGCACAGTAGAAAAGCTTTCTAAGATTGAAAATATAGTGGCAATAAAAGAAGCAAGTGGAGATATAAGCCAAGTTGCTGAAATAGCTAGATTATGTGGAGAAGACTTTACGATATATAGTGGAAATGATGATCAAATAGTTCCTATATTATCTCTTGGTGGAAGTGGTGTTATATCTGTTTTAGCTAATGTACTACCTAAAGAAACTCATGATATAGTAGAAAAATATTTGGCAGGGGATGTTGTAGAATCGAGAAAATTACAATTAGGTGTAAACGAATTAGTAAGCTCATTGTTTATAGAAGTTAATCCAATACCAGTTAAGGCAGCTATGAACTTGATGGGAATGGAAGCTGGAGAACTTAGACTACCATTAACAAATATAAGTGAACAAAATTTGGAAATATTACGCAATAATATGATGAAGTATGGAATTAAAGTAGATTAATTCAAAATAACAGAGGTGATAAGATGATAAATGTAGTTGTTAGTGGATGTAATGGAGCAATGGGCAGAGTTTTAACTAAGGCTATAGAGGAAATGGAAGATATGACAATAGTTGCTGGAATAGATAAAAATATAAATTCATATAAAAATGCCTATCCAGTATATGAATCACCATTATCAGTAAAAGAAGAATGTGATGTTATAATAGATTTTTCAAAGCCATCTAATTTAAGTGGGTTACTTGAATATTCGGTGAACAATAATATTGCGCTTGTGATAGCAACTACTGGATTTAGTGAAGAAGAAGAAAATAAAATAAAAGAAGCATCTAAATTCACAAGAATATTTAAGTCTTCAAATATGTCATTAGGCGTAAATGTATTAATAAATTTATCAAAACAAGCAACTAATACATTGGGGAATATAGCTGATATAGAAATAATAGAAAAACATCATAATAAAAAAGTTGATGCACCAAGTGGAACTGCAAAAATGATAGCTAATGCTATAAATAAAGAGTTAGATGATTCAATGGAATTTAATTATGGAAGAAGTGGAAATGACGCAAAGAGAAAAGAAAAAGAAATAGGAATACATGCAATTCGTGGAGGAACAATACCGGGAGAGCATACAGTAATATTTGCAGGACTAGATGAGATTGTAGAGATAAAACACACAGCTTTATCTAAAAAAGTTTTTGCCCAAGGCTCTATAAAAGCAGCACAATATATTTTAAATAAAGAAAATGGATTATATGATATGAACAACTTAATAAATAATAATTAGTAAACTAAGTTGGGTGCTACCTAATGATTAAAATCATTGGGAAGCACTCATTTTTTGATTTTAAATATTTTATATTTAGAGATTTAATTAATCTAGAATGCATAAAATAAAGCTAATTAACTTAACTATATAAATTTAAATAAATTATTTATATTTAATAATTATTTATAAAAAGTAGGGAAAAATATAAATTAAAATAATATCTAGAGGTGAATAAATGTTAGATTTAGATAAATATAAAGTTAGTATAGAAGATTTAAAGTGTAAAAATGCATTAGACAATATAGATTTCAAGACAACAGAGGAAATAACACCTATAAGAGAAATAATAGGTCAGAATAGAGCTGTTCAAGCTATAGAATTTGGACTAAAAATGAAACAAAAAGGATATAACATATATGTAGCAGGAGCTAGTGGAATAGGGAGAACAAGCTATACCTATAATTTAATTGAAAAGAACTTTAAGTCTAATGATAATTTGAAAGATTGGGTATATGTAAATAACTTTAAAAATACAAATGAACCAATAGCATTATCTTTTAAACTAGGAGGAGGTAAGGCATTTAAAAAGGATATAGAAGATATCGTAGATAAACTAAAAAATGAAGTTCCAAAGATATTCAACTCAAAGGAGTATGAATATCATAGTAGGATACTAATGAGTGAATTAGAAAGCAATATTGAAAATATAATAAAGGAACTAAATGAATTTGCAAGACCAAGGGGATTTAAATTTCAAGTTACAGATAGAGGATTAATGAGTATTCCTATGAAAGACAATGGAGAACTTATGCAAGATAGTGAACTTGGAACTCTTACTGCAGTTGAGATTCAAAAGATACGAGAAGAAGGACTAAAGTTAAATCAGGATAGTAAAGATTACATAGATAAGATAAAAATGTGTGAAGAATCATACAAGAATAAAATGAAAGACTTAGATAAAACAGTAGGAAAAAGCCTTGTTGGTTTCTATGAGCAATACTTAATTAATAAATACGGAAAAGATGAAAAGATAAAAAAATATATAGAGGATTTAGGCATAGATATAGTAACCAATATAGATAAATTTAAAGAAGATGATGATAATAGACAAAATCCTATGGCTATGTTAGGTATTATGGGTCCTAAAAATCAAGAGAAATACTTTAATAAATATAAAGTTAATTTGTTTATAGATAATAGTGATTGTGATAAGTGTAAGATTATAACAGAGAGTAATCCTACATACTATAACCTTGCTGGATGTGTAGAGTATAAAAATGAAATAGGAGCCTTGACAACAAGTTTTATGGAAATAAAGCCAGGAGCTTTACATAAAGCTAATGGAGGATATTTAATATTAAATGTAAAGGACTTATTATCAAATCCGTTTTCTTGGGATTGTCTAAAAAGATCTCTAAAAACAGGAACTATATCTATTGAATCTATAAACAAGCAGTATGGATATCTAGTAACATCTACTTTAAAGCCAGAACCTATAGAATTAGATACAAAAGTTATATTAATTGGAGATAATTATTTTTATAGCATTCTTTATGCACATGAAGAAGACTTTAGAAACCTATTTAAGATAATGGCAGATTTTGATATAGAAATAGATAAGAATGAAGAAAATATATATAAAACAGCTCAACTAATAGCTAATAAGTGTGAAGAAGAAAATTTAAAGCATTTTACTAAAGGGGCTGTAGAAAAGTTGATTGAATACAGCACTAGGGTAAGTGATAGTAAAGATAAGCTTACAGCAAGATTCAATAAAATCTTAGATATAATATATGAAGCAGATGCTATAAGTGATGAAAATCAACCATATATAACCGAAGTGGATGTAAAAAATGCGATAGACCAAAAGAAATATAGAAGTAATAAATATGAAGAAAAACTAAATGAAATGTTTAAAGATGGAACGCTTTTAATAGATATAGATGGCGAAAAGGTGGGACAAATAAATGGACTAGCTGTAATGGGAACTGGAGAGTATTCCTTTGGAAAGCCATCTAAAATAACAGCTTCAACATATAATGGTAGAAGAGGAGTTATAAACATAGAAAGAGAAATAAAACAAAGTGGTAGTATACATGATAAGGGAGTTTTAATTTTAAGTGGATATTTAGGCTCAAGATATGGAAAAGAAAAACCATTATCTATAACTACATCTATAACATTTGAACAAAACTATAATGGAGTTGATGGTGATAGTGCATCTAGTACAGAACTATACGCTATTATATCTAGTATAGCGAATATACCTATAAAGCAATATATAGCTGTAACAGGTTCTGTAAGTCAAAAGGGTGAAATACAACCGATAGGTGGCATAAATGAGAAAATAGAAGGATTCTTTGATGTATGTAAAATAAAAGGATTTACAGGTAATCAAGGGGTTATGATGCCTATACAAAATGTTAAGAATCTTCTTCTTAAAGATGAAGTAGTTGAAGCTATAAAAGAAGGTAAATTTAATATATATGCAATAAAAAGTATAGAAGAAGGATTAGAAATACTTACAGGTAAAAGTATAGAAGAAATAGACAAGTTGGTTAATGAAAATTTAGATAGATATAGAAAATCTTCTAAAGATGAAGAAGATAATGAAGAAAATAAAAATAATAAAGAGGGTAAAGGTAAGGACAAATAATAAAGAAATTTATAATATCATAAAAGTTTAAATCGGTCTGAAATATTATTTTTCAGACCGATTATATATATTAAATTTTTCCTATATACATATTATTTTCTGTAATTACATAATTTAACTGAGCATCGTGATTTTCCTTAGGAATAGAATCAAATACTTGTAAATCAAAAGCTATACCAATAGTTATAGCATCGTCTCTAAGGTGTTCGATAAATCTATCGTAAAATCCACCACCATATCCTAATCTGTAGCAATCTTTATCATAGGCCACTGCGGGAACTATAAGGATATCAATATCTTCTACATTTAATTCATTATATGGATCTTTTTTTGGCTCTCTTATACCGTAAGCTCCTATATTTATACCATCTTTTAAATTAGTAATTTTAAAAGGTATAAGCTTTCTTTCATCTTTTATAGTTACAGGAGCTGCAACAGTTTTTCTAAGAGATATAAGTTTAGTAATTAATTGGTCTGTTTTTACTTCATTATTAAAATCTAAATAAAGCATAATAGTATTGGCATCTTTTATACAGTTCATTGAAAGCAATTTTTCTGTTATTTTTTGAGAGTTTGTAGATATAAAATCAGTGTCTTTATTATTTCTATATTCTATAACCTTTTTTCTGAAATCTTTTTTCATAAAATCGACCCCTTTTTTTATCTGGTATAATATGTATAATATTTATTATCCTAATATAAATCTTAGTATGTTTGAATAAATTAAATCAATAGAAATGATAGTAGTAATAAAAAGAGTAGCTTGTAATATAATATACAGAGTACTATGTAAAGGAGATGCAATCTAATGATATCAAAGAAAAAAGCCATAATATACGGTGTGTTGCTGGTTGTAATTACATTCCTAATTACTTCTACACTAAACATAGCTTTAGGTGGGAAAGTGGTAATCAGTAAAGAAACATATGAAGCATATAAAAAATATAATAAGATGATTGCTTTAGAGGAGTTAGTGAAAGACGATTTTTATCAAAAGACATCAGATGAAAAACTAGTTGATGGTGCAATAAAAGGAATGTTTTCTGGATTAGATGATAAATATTCTCAATATTATACTAAGGCAGAATTTGAGAAATTAAAGGAACAAACGAGTGGTTCGTTTGTAGGGATAGGTGTGTACATAAGCCCAACATCAGATGATGATCATATAACTATAATTGCACCTATAGATGGTTCTCCTGCAGAAAAGAGTGGAATAAAGGCAGGGGATAAGATATTAAAAGTAGATGGTAAAGTTGTATCAGCTCAAAATTCTGATGAAGCTATTACCATGATTAAAGGTAAAAAAGGAACAGAAGTAGAATTAACTATAAAGAGAGGCGAGCAGATACTAGACGTTAATGTAAAAAGAGATGAAATAGTATCTAAAACAGTTGAAGGTAAAGTGTTAGATGATAATATAGGGTACATAAAAATAACATCATTTAGTGAACATACAAATAAAGAGTTTGAAAAAACATTAAATACATTAAAGCAAAGTGATATAAAAGGACTTGTTATAGACCTAAGAGATAATCCAGGAGGATTATTAAATGTATGTAAAGATATAGCTGATAGCTTAATAGGAGAAGGTACTATAGTTTATACAAAGGATAATAAGGGAAATACTGAATACTTAAAGTCAGATAAAGAAAAGTTAGGTTTACCTATAGCAGTGTTAACTAATGAGGGAAGTGCATCGGCATCTGAGATACTTACTGGGGCTATTATAGATAATAAAGCAGGTATATCTGTAGGTACTACTACATTTGGTAAAGGTCTAGTTCAAAGTGTTAGAGAGTTAAAGGATGGAACAGGATATAAGTTAACAACAGCTCAATACTTTACACCTAGTGGAGAATATATAAATGGTAAAGGTATAAAGCCAACTATTGAGGAAAAAGATGAGGAAAAACAATTAGATGTTGCTTTGAAATGGATAAAAGAGCAAATAAGTAAATAAGGTAATATAATTTTATAAAATATAAAATTAAAAAATATTTTATAAAAAAATTTATAAGTGGAAAATGTGAATATATTTAACAAAATAACTTTAAAAATAAAAGGAAATGATATTACTTTGTAGAATTAAAAATACAAAAGAAGTTAATAATTATTAATTAGGAAGTGATTTTATGAGTAAATATATATCAAATGTTGTTAACTTTCAAGAATATAAAGATAAGAAGAATAAACAATTAGAATTAGATAGAGAAGAACTTTTGCAACTAATTAAGAAAATAGTTACAACTAAATAAAAGAAAAATGCATTGAGATCTTCTCAATGCATTTTTCTTTTATAAAAGATTTAATTATCTTGAAATAAGAAAATAATTAATAAACAAACATATATTAAAGCAATATTTAAATAAAGATATCCTATAATTAAGACATTCTTAAATCATTAATATAGTCTTGAAATTGAGAAAACTCATTTTCATCTTCTAATTCTATTACTGTTGAGTTTTCATTATCAAAGTTTTTTAGATAAATAGTGTGATTGTTTTCTAACTTATCATAATAAATGCATCTATATCCATCTTCATATAAGTTTTTTATAGTATTAAAGTCGGACATAACATCATCTCCTTATTAAAAATATTATAATTTTATTATATTTTTTCACAATTTGAGTATAATATGTGTAGTTTAAGAATGTATAAGTATAGCTAATAAAGAAAAAAATAAAAAAAATAGAAAAACTTTAAAAAAAGTATTGACCATATAAAAAAGTGGTAATATAATAATAAGTGTCCAAGAGAGAGGACAAAAAAGAACTTTGAAAATTAAACAGTAGGTTAATTTATAGAATTGAAACTAACAAACCAAGCCAGATATTCAGATAATGATAGTCTGAGCAGGTAACAACTTTTATTTGAGAGTTTGATCCTGGCTCAGGATGAACGCTGGCGGCGTGCCTAACACATGCAAGTCGAGCGATTCTCTTCGGAGAAGAGCGGCGGACGGGTGAGTAACGCGTGGGTAACCTGCCCTGTACACACGGATAACATACCGAAAGGTATGCTAATACGAGATAATATGCTTTTATCGCATGGTAGAAGTATCAAAGCTTTTGCGGTACAGGATGGACCCGCGTCTGATTAGCTAGTTGGTAAGGTAACGGCTTACCAAGGCGACGATCAGTAGCCGACCTGAGAGGGTGATCGGCCACATTGGAACTGAGACACGGTCCAAACTCCTACGGGAGGCAGCAGTGGGGAATATTGCACAATGGGCGAAAGCCTGATGCAGCAACGCCGCGTGAGCGATGAAGGCCTTCGGGTCGTAAAGCTCTGTCCTCAAGGAAGATAATGACGGTACTTGAGGAGGAAGCCCCGGCTAACTACGTGCCAGCAGCCGCGGTAATACGTAGGGGGCTAGCGTTATCCGGAATTACTGGGCGTAAAGGGTGCGTAGGTGGTTTCTTAAGTCAGAGGTGAAAGGCTACGGCTCAACCGTAGTAAGCCTTTGAAACTGGGAAACTTGAGTGCAGGAGAGGAGAGTGGAATTCCTAGTGTAGCGGTGAAATGCGTAGATATTAGGAGGAACACCAGTTGCGAAGGCGGCTCTCTGGACTGTAACTGACACTGAGGCACGAAAGCGTGGGGAGCAAACAGGATTAGATACCCTGGTAGTCCACGCCGTAAACG
>ERZ841116.63-NODE-63-length-87895-cov-6.184551_pt1 | contig 87895 bp, 79 predicted proteins | sample MGYA00519875_ERZ841116 | MGnify/ENA primary metagenome ERZ841116 (study PRJEB31850, sample SAMEA3708889) | human gut metagenome | biome: human gut; feature: human-associated habitat; material: faeces | place: China | collected 2014 ... | reverse complement strand
CGGGATTGGTCAATCTCGGCCGACTATATTTGGCTAAAATAATCCGACGCTAACAATGTGAAATCAAGGATCAGTGCAGGTGGCAGCAATGCTCCTTTGGCTACCCTTGCTTGGTATTTGACTCTGTTGGAGCTGAAGAAGGAATTTAATGAGCAACTTGTAGAACTTCCAGTTGTTCTTGATAGCCCGTTGAATATCGAAGCGGATGACGAAAAATACTATCGACAATACAGTTTGATATTCCGCACATTTACCTACCAGGGACAGATGATCGTGTCAGGGCTTAATTTAGCCGACTCTGAAGTTGTCCCTCGGAACGCAAATATCATTATTCTCGATAACGAGAAATATCATCTTCTCAACAAAGAGGATTATTCCGAGTGCAAGAATGTAGTCTTTAAATGTTTAGAGCAGAATTAGCTCACATTCCTACCGTTGATAGTTAATTCTTCATTTCACCGACTGGCAAAACGATTTACACCTAATTTCGGGGTTCGTTTAGAGGCAATTCGTTCGCTACTCGCCCGATCTCGCTACACTAATAACTGCTGCTACCAGGCAGTTTTCTGGCGCAGTCTCCATTGGCTCTTGCGAAGATCGGTACGGTTATGTTTGCTGCCGCGTTCCACACCAGCCGTCACTACATCCTGCTTACTGCCATGGCCTGCCTATGCGTTTTGCTGGGCGGGCCTTCTTATGCCGCGGGCGCGGAGAGCCTGTTAATCGCGGGCGCCACGTACTACGAGCCGGGCGCGTCGGGCCCCGGGTGGGCCTGGACCGAAGCCGACCACCTGGAGCTTAACGGCTACACGGGCGAGGCCATCGGCGCCGACGACGACCTGGTGGTGACGCTGACCGGGCAGAACACTGTTGTCGAGACGAGCGCGCCCGACGTGGACATCTCGCGTTGTGGCATGGAGGTGTGGGGCGATCTGACGCTCCGCGGAACCGGGTCGCTGGTGGCCACGGGCTCGCAGTGCGGGATCTACGTGTCGGGGACGCTCGCGGTGGACGGCTGCAAGGTTGACGCACGGGCCGACGGCGCCGGCATCGCGGACGCGCGGGTGGCCGGCGTGATCGCGGACGGTCTTGCCGTTCGCGGCGGTGGGCGCGTTGTCGCCGCGGGCGCGGGCTCCGGGGCGGGCGTGCGCGCCTATGGCGTGTGTCTGCTGGGCGGGGCTGCCGGCGGTGGCGCGGCCGGGCAGCTTGCCGTCGATGCGTCCTGGCTGGATGCGTCGGGCGCCGACGGCGGCGTCGCCTGCCTGGGCGGGTCGCTTGCATCCGCGCGCTTAGTGGCGCCTGCGGGCGGAGCCTTTGGCGCGGGCGGCGTGGTGGATGCCGACGGGTCCGTGGCAGCGCGTGCGGTGATCGAGCCCGAGGGCTCTGCTGGCCCGGCGGGGGAGAGCGACGTACGTGGTGTGCCGGGCGATGGTCCGTCCGCCCCTGGCACTGACCCCGCTACCGGCGAGCCAGCTGCAGATCCGTCGACGAATCCCACACAAAAGCCCGCGGCCGCGACTAAGACGGTGACCACGACCACAGTGACCAACACCACGGCCACAGTGACCAACACCACGGCCGCCAAGGCCTCTAGGCCCAAGGCCACCACCAAGACCTCCTCGTCGCTTCCCAAAACCAGCGACACAAATTGGATCGCCGTGTCCCTAACGCTATTTCTGCTTGGCACAGCGTTCCTCACCACCTCACATTGTTGCTGATGTGGTGAGGAACATCTGGCTTAAATGTAGGAGTTCTGCAGACGCTTTAGAGGCAACGCTTTCAGTGAAGGAATGTTGCCTTTTTCATGCGAGCAATGCCGGACGTGCTGGTAATGTGTGCCGGTGGATACTCAGTTCATATGCTTGACAGCGCGCAAGTTTGAAAATAGTATCATGACAGTGATTAGGGTCCAGAAACTTTCGATGCCTGGAACCGGAGGGGAGCCTGCGGGTTCCCCTTTTATTTTCGGGAAGAGCGACGATGCCCAAAGAATTCCTTACCTACCAGCAGCAGATGGAGAAGCTCAGAAGCTCCGGCCTCAGAATCGAGGACGAAGAGGTTTGCCGAAGGGTGCTTGCTGACATCGGCTATTTCCCGGTCGTGAACGGCTACCAGTCGTTTTTCCGCGACCCGAGCACCCGGGTATACCGCGAAGGTGCCACTTTTGGAGACATCCTAGCGCTTTACGAGTTCGACGTCGAGCTTAGGGAGATAATGCTCGATGCGCTGCTCAAGGTCGAGGCGAAGATCAGGTCGGCGCTGGCCTACGAGTTCTGCGCTGCATATGGCGAGTCCCAGAGCAAGTATCTAGACGCCCGCTGCTACGCGACGTCGAAGGGCGCGAAGCGTGTTCTCCCAAAATTGCTAAACATGCTTGACTATATCGCCAACAAGGATACCAGCCACGAATACCTTGCCTACTACCGCAGGGCATATAAGAACGTGCCGCTATGGGTCGCCGTGAACGCGATGACCTTCGGACAGACTTCGAAAATGCTCACGGCGCTCAGGGACAGCGAGAAGGCCAAGATTGCTAAGAGGTTCGGGGTCGGAAACCCGAAAGAGCTCTCGTCGTTTATCCACGTACTCGCCCTCTACAGGAACGTCTGCGCGCATGGAGAGCGTCTCTTCTCCCACAGGTGTCACGTCGAGATTCCTGACACGGTCTTGCACGCCAAGCTCGGCATCGAAAAGATTGGGCCGGATTACGCTTGCGGCAAGGTAGACGTTTTCTCGGCAGTGATCACCCTTCGATACCTCCTTCGCGAAGACGAGTTCAAGACATTCAAGGCCAAGCTCGTCAAGTGCGTTAACGGATATTTGTCATTGGATGAAAGTATCGGCGAGGAGCGCCTTCTTGAGGCCATGGGTTTCCCAGCCAAATGGAAGAAGATAACTAGGTATAAAATTTAGATTCGGCCCACCTAAAAGTAAATCACTGGTTTCAGGAAATTATTGACGATGGAATTGAGCGTCAATCCCTTGGTTCAGACGCGTTGTGGTTATCGGTTGCCATAATGGATGCAAGGCGGGGGGGTCGGCTGGCTCGGGCGCATTTTTCTTAACGCTCTTCTTACCTGGCATAGCACTCTTGGGCACCGCATATCGTTGCTGAATGGCCCGATTTTCGGAAGTGCGGGTAAAAATTTAAAACCGCCGAGCACAAACTGATTTTTAGCAACAAAACAGCAGATCGCGGAAGCTCGAAACTGGGGTCTGGTCGGCAGATCTCGGTTTCCCCGCACTTTCGGAGATGGCCTGTTGTCTGAGTTCGTGTCTTATAGGAATAATTCAATTCACGCCGCGTTACATCTAGTCTGCTCTTTATACTCGGAAATAAACACTAAGGAGGCAGTCGTGTTATGGAGCTATGTTCAGCTTGATGATGGCACCCAGTTTGCCTACTCAGAGACAAGAGAAGACGGAACCGTTCGCGTGGCCGTCGAGCGCCCGGTTGACTTTGGCTTTGACCATGCGGAATGCTTCTTGCCTGCGGTCAAATGGTTCAACGTCGAAGGCTTTTCTGCTGATGACCTCAATTTCTTGACAGAATTTGTTAGATCAAACGCCCCACTTATCTTCGAACTCGCCGAACGCCAGAAAGCCGGAACGGCGGTTTCGGAACTGGCCCTCTGACGTTCTACTGTTGAACGGCAAATAACCCATGATCTCGCCTACCGACATATCCACTGCGGTCTCCCGCGTGCTGGCTCGCTACGACGTCCGCGAGGCATATCTGTTTGGCTCGTTTGCACGAGGAGAACAAACGCCCGATAGCGATATTGACTTGCGCCTAGTCTGCGGCAACACCATGACGTTCGGCGCACTTCTCGAACTCTCCCATGAGCTCGAGAAGGAACTTGGGCGAAAGGTTGATATCGTCACCAACCCACCAGAGCACATGCGCGCCTCCTTCCGCAAAAGCATCGAGCAGGATGAGGTGCGTCTCTATGAAGCGAAGTAAACGTGACAAGGAGCTTACAGATACCATCCCGCAGCTCATTCCGCACGCCGAGCCCAACACGGAAAGCCTTGAGGCAATCCACGAGAGCGATGCGTTCTTTGCCAGGGGGAATCCCGGCCGCTTCGTCAACGCTGCTGACCTAATCGATGCAGCTCTAAAAGCCCCTGAAATAACGCAATCAAAACAATGCTCGCGGAGAAGGCGCCTTCAATCGTTCTGGTTGAAGGCGCGTCATGTATACGTGTTATCGCAAGTAAACGTCCTTCAGCACCTCAACGACCTGTTGCGCCCCAACACCCTTGATCTTGATTGTTTTGGGATCGACGGGGTCCGATTCGTAGGCCTCCATGAAGCGCCTCATGTCAGCAAGAACACCCTCGCTCATGGCGGGACGCTCGTTGCCCGCGAGCAAGGTGGCGAGGCGGCAGACGTCGTTACGGTGCTTCTTTACGCTCTTCTCATCGACTGCCTTTCCATCTGCACGCTTGGCAGACAGGTCGAGCCACGCCTTTGCTTTGAAGGGGATTAGTCCCTCGACCGACAGGACAGCGACGCCGCCCGCCGATACTCTGTTCTCCACGAGCAATTTGTAGTACTCCTCGTCCAGCAGAATCGCAGAAAGACTAGAAACCTCCTCGCCGATGTGTATCGGCAAAAGGCCGGAATCCCCGTCGCGCAGGTTGATGTCGGTGCGTGCAAATAACTCCAGCATGGCGGGGAGGGCCGGGTCCTTCGGCTTAGAGAACCGGTAGAACTGCGGCTTCCCGCTACTCTTTTGTTTGTTCTCGTACCCGCCTTCCCGGACAAAGTCCCAGAACACGCGGCCGAACTCAGGCGTCAGCGCCTCCACCAGTAGGACTAGATCGAGATCTTTCGTTGCCCTGAAATCTTGCCCGACCTCGCCGAACAGCAGGTCGCAGGCTCCGCCACCGATTAGGACATATTCGCCCTCGCAGCCCGCGAAGCGTTCCCTGAACTTATCGATTCCCTTCATAATCAACCCCAAGCACTCGATTCAGGACGTACTCGATCTCGCCCGCGATGCGCGGGTCGTCCCTCACATCGTCGGGAAGGGATAGGATGGCGGAAAGCGGGTCGACAATACACCCGGGCGCTGGCTCGGGCTCGTAGCGCAGCACCTGCACTACGCACGCGGGCTCCTCTGGTTCGTCGAATCCAGCGTTACGTGCACCGGTCGCCAGCCCTAGGACGCGCTCTTGCGCTTTGGTCGCGGTGAAAGTCGGCCAGGGGTCGTCCTGCAGCATCGAGATCTCACTCAGCGCCGAAACTCCTCCTGGTGGAAGGCCCACATCGGGTACGCTGGTCAGGCGATGCTCCCTTGCGACCGGACTTGCCATGTGTGGCTCAAGCCGCCGCCACAGCGCCATCTTATTCCGGTCAGGGCGTAGGACCCGTCGGCGCCCTTCGGACACGATGATCGAGGGGTCGACAGCAGCGAGTTCATCGAACGCGCGTGAGACGGTCATCTTTGCTACGGCGAGAACGTTCGCCGCCTGAGTTACGTTGGCTCCGTCGAGTTCACCGTAGAGCGCCATGATGGCGAGACGCTGCGCCTGGGGCGAGAGCGTCTCGATGCTCACCTGCTTACGGCCGCCCGCATGGCTCTTGCCGCCATTCAGAGCGACTCCCAGGAACGGTAGGTACACCTGCTTGTCTGTAGCTACAAAGGCGAGGCCGGCCTCAAGCATTCGCTCGACCCTATAGCCCGTGGCGCTCTCGAGAGCGAAAGCCACGGGAATCCCCAGAGCTGTCTCCAGCGTGTTACGGTGTTTCGCCATGGTCTTCACCGTCGCGTTCTCGATGGGGAAAGCCATCACGAACGGCACGCCGAAGGCGGTCCACCGCTCAAGGGAGTACAACCCCCTCAGATACAGGGGAAGCCCCGAGACGTCAACGGGCTCACGCTCAACTTTCGAATGCAGCATCTTCTCAACGAATTCTCGCATGCCTCGCCTCCTTGTGTAACATGCTATTTTGGAATGTAACATTAATGATGTTACAAGGCAAATTATTAAGTTACATATAAAGACGCCCTGTGTATGCCACCGTTTCAAATCCGGCAAAACCCAAAGCGAGTGCAAGTGGCGTGTTCTCCACACTCGCCAAGACCGCCGACAGCCACTGAATTGCCATGGCCTTGGTGCTGTTCGCACTAGGAAAGCATTCATCGCAATCGAACGCCGTTGTTGATGTGACTCATTTCCGGAAGTGTGTGTGGGGGGGGGATCGGAACCCGCCGAGCGCAACCAAATTTTTACGTATAAAACCGCAGGTCGCGGAAGCATAAAACCAGGGTCTGGTCGACAGATCTCGGTTTTTCCCCGCATTTCCGAATACTCAAAACGGAAGTATGCGGCAAATTCCGGAACCCCCGACCACACTGCCCTTTTGGCTCAAAGAAGCCGCAGGTAGAAGCGTTGATGTGCTCCAGCGTGGTCAACAAGTCTGAATTTTGCCGCATACTTCCGGACTCGGAGAGTCTTAGAAGCCGGTATTGAACTCAAACTCGGTTCCATACACCCTTTTGCTCTCTGAATACTGGTATCGCCCTAGCGATAGTGTGCTATACTATCGCTAGGGCGATACCTGTTAGGAGACTCGCGTGGAACTGTGGCATGGTTCTCAGAAGATCATTGAGACTCCCCAGATTGGCCTGGGGAAAGTCCATAACGACTATGGACAGGGATTCTATTGCACAGAGAGCCTCAACCTTGCAAGGGAATGGGCATGCTCTAGGGACGCAGACGGCTTTGCAAATCGATATGAACTCGACATGGCCGATCTCAAGGTACTCGACCTGCTATCGCCGCAATATTCAGTTCTGCATTGGATAGCGTTGCTTGTAGAGCATCGTTCTTTTCGCAAGGACACCGCTATCGCCGTGGGGGCGTGTGAATATCTCCACGATCATTTTTTGCCAGATGCTAACGCTTACGATGTGATTAGAGGATGGCGTGCGGATGACTCGTACTTCAGCTATGCCAGGGCGTTTGTAAACAATACGATCACCATTGACCAGCTCGGTCGAGCGATGAGGCTCGGCAACCTTGGAGAACAGATTGTGCTTAAAGGCGAGCGCGCGTTTAAGAGCATTCGTTTTGCTGGATTTGAACGTGCGCCACAAGCTCTATATGGCCCATTGGCCAAGGACCGAGATGAGTTGGCAAGGGCGCAGTATCGGGAATTGCTTACCGAAAACCCGTTTGAGGGAATTCGTATCGTCGATATCGTTCGAGAGGGGATGACAGAAAATGACCCACGCCTACAGTGAGATGTATCTCGAGGATGCCATGAGAACGCTGGGAGAGGCAGTCGATTTCGCCCTCTGCGACCAAGGGCTGAGTCCTGTCGAACTAACGACAATCCTATTGAATTCTCTCGAGATGAGGCAATTCGAGCGTGGTGTGGCGCGCGTTGTCTGCGGCATGTCGGGTGACGAACTTGCGCGTGAAATAATTGCCAGTGCAGGATTGAAACCCGCAGAATGTAGGGAGAGCTACCCGCTTGATCGTTCCTCGCAATACTGGGCGGGCTGGGTTTTGGCTTATTCGCAATGGGCGAGCAGCTTGAACTTTAACGAGCTCTTTGAAGTCGCCCCGCTTGATTGGATTATCGGTTCGTATTCCCCGCTTCACGAGGCGTCGGAAGATACATTCGCAGAGATTGTCATCGATAAATGGAACAAAGCCCAGGCAGACAAAAAGGGCCTCAAAGCGGCACGAAAGGCGGCCGGCCTAACGCAAAAACAGCTGGCCGCCCAATCGGGGGTTAAACTTCGCGCTATACAGCTCTACGAACAGAATCAGCTGGATTTACGCCGCGCCTCGGTCTCTTCGGCATTGGCGCTCGCAAACACCCTAAGCTGCGCCATCGAAGATCTCGTCTGGCAACCGATCGCCCTGGAGTACGACTCGCGGGTTATTCCGTCCGAAAGGCTATAGAGGAGGCAGACATGCCTTGGAACTACGTTCAACAAGATGACGGAGCTGATTGCGTTGCTCAAGAAGATCATTCATCTGCGCTCGAGGTAAATTCAGCATCTCCGATTTCGCTCGACGGCGTCACGCCGATCGACGAAGCTATTCGGCAGACCATAGCGGGCATGCCCAACGCGCTCAGGCTCTTGGAGAACTCATGATGGCGGCTATGCAGCGGAGCGCTCATCCGTTCGCGCCGCTCGTGCTCGATGATACCGGTTCGCTCGAAGCTATGGCCGCGGCTGTGATGCGCCTACACAGCACGCTGATGACGGTCGGGCGCTGCTATACAACCGACGCCACAGGCGACCGGGCCGCGCTTGAGCTTGGTCGCGTCGAGTCCGTACTTGCGGGTGCGTTCTGTACAGTATTCGGTCAATCGCCGGCCGATCGCTTCGCAGACATCTTTGACCAGGTCACCTACGTGGCAGAGCACATGGTCAAGGACCACATCTTTGAGGACGGTAACAAACGTACCAGCCTTATCTACGCATTGTCCGTCTTAAGGTTCGCAGGCACTCCGGTCGTGCTGTCCGACAGCCCCGAGCCCAAAGACAACCAGTACTACGCCTGGATCCAGGACCTCGTATCCGGAAGCCGTACGACCAGCGGGCTCGCCGAGGAGCTGCGCCGCGGTTGCATTGCGGGCATAGGCGACCCGTCGCACGTATAGAATCAAAGCATCTGCACGCCGGTTATTGAATTGATTGGACACCACATGGAGATCCCCAGCACCCCGTGCAGCCGCCCCGAGACCTCGTGGATCAAGCGATAAAGGGTGGTTGAGCTGCTGGTTTGCTGGGCGCCTTGTTTGTGATGGAACGGCATGTGCCCACGAATTTAAAATCGAGGGCAAAAAGTTGTTGGTAAACCACGCGAGGCTATGATAGTATCTCTTTTGCCGAAAGGCGACGGGCGATTGGCTCAGGGGTAGAGCATATCCTTCACACGGATGGGGTCACAAGTTCGAATCTTGTATCGCCCACCATCTAAAGCGCAGGTCAGAGGTGTTAAGCCCCTGGCCTTTTTCTTTTTGACACCAAGGGTGACACCAAAAATATATCGTAGTCGTCTAAGGCTTATTATTTATCGCACCCTTTTTGCTGATGCCATTGCACGTTTTGTATAAAACGCATGCGTAATTTCATTGAATTACTCATATGATCCGAGCACAAATGTGGAGACGGGGACCACACGCCCAGAGCTCCTTCCAGCGGATTTCTGTCACACGAGGGATTTTCGACAGAACTCGTCAAGCTTTTGGTCAGCGTTTGGTCAGCTTCCGGTACTTACCCGCATGATGCCCCAGTAGATAATCGGCGATGTCCGCAATCCGCACAGCCTATGGCGATACCAGGGGAGGCGCAAATGGACGAAATCGTCTGCGCAAACACCGCATTCCGCTACTGGCGCTGCCCACCGCAGGTGCGCGATCTCTACCCGCGCCTACCAAGCTCCGATGACGGCTGGGGCGCTCTCGCAAAATCGCCATTCACAAAAGACGTCTTTAAGACGCCGATTATTACTACGACAGCGACCGGCGGCGTTAACTACCATTCGGTATTACGAACAACTATCCACTGCGAAGACGCTTCGGGGGTGGACTCGACTCTGGAAACCCCGATGGGCTTTAGGGTAACCAATCCGCTTGCGACGCTATTTACCATGGCGCGCTTTTTGTCTCCCATGGATCTTGTCCTTGCCATGTATGAATTCTGCGGATGGTTCTCCGTCTTTGAGCCCACCGCCGCGGTCGAAGCAGAGCTGCGCAAGGCCAAAGATACCGCCAAAAATGCCGCCAAAGAGGCCACCACCGAATCCCTCTTTGACCTCGATGAAAGCCAGGACGAAGCGCCATGGAAGCGCGTCTATGCGCGCGTAAATGTCATGGAACCTGTAAAGGGGCCAAACGGCAAAAAGAAATCGAAAGAGGTCACCAAGCTAAAGGGCACATCGCTTTGGATGAGAAAGCCGCTCGTCGAGTTACATGAACTTCATGAGTACGCCAAGAAGATGAAAAGCCGCAAATGGGGCACGAAGTTTTACAACGCCGCGCAGATGGTGACGGGTATAGCTGCGTCCCCGCTCGAGGTGGCCGGAATTCTATTGCTGTCGCTTCCGCGCTCCCGCGGCGGGGCCGGCTTTCGAAACGTCTACGTCAACGACCTTACGCCGCTGACCGCATCCGCGCAGAGTATTGCAGGGCAAAATGTCTGCTACGGGGATATCGTGATCGTGAATCCGGACATAATGAAGGCGGGCATCGTGGAGCTTCAGGGAGAAGTCATCCATGGGACGGGCGCCGTTCTCGACCACGATGCCAAACGCATGACAGCGCTGCAAACCATGGGATATGACGTGTTTCTAGTTACGCACGAGATGCTTAACGATGCCGAGCAGCTCGATGCGATCGTGCGAAGTCTTTGCTCGCGCTTGGAATTGCGCTATAGGTGCAAAACGGAGGCTCAAAAGACGGCGGAAACGGAGCTTCGGGCCAACGTCCTGTGTAATTGGCTGCAAATCGGTCGCTAAACGGTCGCATTGCCCACTTTCGGACACCCTGGGCAGGGTGTCCGAGATACCGTCGCCACGAAATCGGGGCATCTACTACTTTTTAACCCGACCCCTCGACCACAACCCTTGTTTCGCGAAAACCGCAAGCCGTCTACCTGCGGTTTTTATTTTGCCAGCGGCGGTGTGGTCGAGGGGTGCCGCCCAAAAGTAGTAGATGGGCGGGTTTCGTGTCAGCGTCCCGCGGGGCGCCCGGCCAAACGCAGTAGATGCCCCGGTTTCGTGGCGGGCGGCCCGAAAGGCGGCGGGACGGGCCCTGGAAAGGTGGGCGGCGGTATCGCCGCCGCCCGCGGGGCGCGCCCCGCGGGCGGGATCGGGCCCCGAGGTGCACACGCCCGGGCTCCCGCACCCACCGCCCCGCGGGCGGGTCCGGGCGTCACGGTCCCCGCGCGTCCCGAGCCAGCGGCCGCGCGATACGCCACGCACCCGTTACGCTCCGCCGAAAGTTTTTCCGAAATTGTCCTTGCATCGGCGGGGGAGTTCCCGTATAGTACTTCTTCGCACGGGGGCGTAGCTCAGCTGGGAGAGCGCTTGACTGGCAGTCAAGAGGTCAGGGGTTCGATCCCCCTCGTCTCCACCCGAGCATTGAATGAGGCTCCAACGCAAGTTGGGGCCTTTTTTCATATTGGCACACAAGGTCAAAGGCGGCACCATGATCCTCCTGGTCGACAAGATCGAAAAAAGCTTCGGCGCGCGCGTCCTCTTTAGCGGCGCGTCCTTCCAGATCAACCCCGGCGATCGCTTCGCGCTCGTGGGACCCAACGGCGCCGGCAAAACCACCATGCTCAAAATCATCATGGGCATCGACAGTCCCGATACCGGCCAGGTCCAGTACGCCAAGGACTGCCAGGTGGGCTACCTAGAGCAGGAAACCAACCTGGAGCATAAGGACACCACCATCCTCGCCGAGGTCATGGCAGCGGCCAAAGAAATCCGTCGCATGGGCGAGCGTGCCAACGAACTGCAGGCCCAAATCACCGAGCTCTCCGAGCAGGGCAAGGACGTCGACTCGCTCCTAAATGAGTACGGCCAGGTCCAGGACCGCTTTGAGCACCTGGGCGGCTACGAGCTCGAGAGCAACGCCCGCAAGATCCTGTCCGGCCTGGGCTTTAAGGTCACTGACTTTGAGCGCCCGTGTTCTGAGTTCTCCGGCGGCTGGCAGATGCGTATCGCGCTCGCCAAGCTCTTCCTGCGCCATCCCGACTTGCTGCTGCTGGACGAGCCCACCAACCACCTGGACCTCGAAAGCGTTCAGTGGCTGCGCGGCTTTATCGCCAACTACGACGGCGCCGTCCTCATCGTCAGCCACGACCGCGCCTTCATGGACGCCTGCGTCGACCACGTCGCCGCGCTCGAAAACCGCCGCGTAACCACCTACACCGGCAACTACAGCAGCTACCTCAAGCAGCGCGAGGACAACCTGGAGCAGATGCGCGCCAAGCGTGCAGCCCAGGAGCGCGATATCGCCCACATGCAGGTCTTCGTCGACAAGTTCCGCTACAAGCCCACCAAGGCCGCCCAGGCCCAGGAGCGCATCCGCAAGATCGAGCAGATCAAAAAGGAGCTCGTCATCCTGCCCGAAGGCCACAAGCACATCGACTTTAAGTTCCCCGACCCGCCACGCTCTGGCGATATGGTCGTGGGTCTGGAGGGCGTGTCCAAGTCCTACGGCGACAAGCACATCTACAGCGATATCGACCTCAAACTCTACCGCGGCGAGCATGTGGCGCTCGTCGGCCCCAACGGCGCCGGCAAGTCCACGCTCATGAAGATCCTCGCCGGCCTGGAGCCGCCCACCACCGGCACCCGCGATCTGGGCACCAACGTGGGCGTGGCCTACTACGCCCAGCACGCGCTCGAGGGCATGACCGAGTCCAACACCGTCCTGCAAGAGATCGACACCGTCACGCCCAAGTGGACCGTGCCGCAGCAGCGCAGCCTGCTGGGCGCCTTCCTGTTTAGCGACAACGACGCAATCGAAAAACAGGTACGCGTCCTCTCCGGCGGCGAAAAGGCGCGTCTGGCCCTGGCCAAGATGCTCGTGGCGCCCGAGGCGCTCCTGTGCCTGGACGAGCCCACCAACCACCTGGACATCGACTCGGTGGATATGCTCGAAAACGCCCTGCAAAACTTCCCCGGCACCATCGTGCTGGTCAGCCACGACGAGCACCTGGTGCGCGCCGTGGCCAACCGCGTCATCGACATCCGCGACGGCAAGGTCACGGTTTACGACGGCGACTACGACTACTACCTCTACAAGCGCGAGGACCTCGCAGCCCGCGCCGCCGCCGAGGCGTCCACGGAGAGTGCTCCCGCCGCGGCCAAGCCCTCCAAAGCCAGCGCCGCCCAGGCCGATACCCCCGCTGCGGCCCCCAAGCCGGCCGAGGGCAAAAAGACCAAGGAGCAAAAGCGCGCCGAGGCCCAGGCCCGCGCTGCGCTCAACAAAAAGCTCAAGGGCGTGCGAAACCAGCTCAAGAAGATCGAGACAGAGCTCGACAAGAAGCGCGCCCGCTATGACGAGCTTATGGAATTGATGGCGAGCGAAGAACTTTATGCCGATCAGGATAAGTTCAACGCCGCGCTGGGGGAATATAACGGCCTTAAGCAAGAGCTGCCCAAGCTCGAGGACGAATGGCTCGAGCTTTCCACCCAGATCGAAGAGGAGACCGCGCGTGAACTCTCGTAAAGCCGCTGCCGTGGCGATGAGCATCATCGCCATCGCTTGTCGCATCTGCGGCATATTTATGAGCGCGATGACCGTGCTGCTGTGCTTTAGCGGCCTCACCGCCAAGCTGCAGATCGTGGGCTTTGTCGTTGAGCTCTCGCGCGCGCTGCCGAGCGCCATTGCCGGGTACGGTGTCATCACATCGCCTTTTGGCGGCGTGTTTCGCCTGGATTACGCTATCGTCGCCGTCATTTTGTTTGTGGCCGATTACCTGCTCACGCGCGCCTCGCGCCGCGTCCGCTAGGGGAGCGTCATGTCCAGCAGCTACTTCATGAACCTGCTTGCCAGCGCTGTCGCCGTCATCGTGGGCATCGTGATCCACGAGAGCGCACACGCCGCCGTGGCCTGGGCGCTCGGCGACAAGACGGCCCGTTCACGCGGTCGCGTGTCGCTCAACCCGCTCAACCATATCGACCCGTTCGGCACCATTCTCCTTCCGCTGCTCATGCTCGCCGCCGGCGGCCCGGTGTTCGCCTTTGCCAAGCCTGTGCCCGTCTACCTCAACAATCTCAAGCACCCCAAGCGCGACGAGGTCCTGGTGAGTGCGGCCGGCCCTGCATCGAACATCGCACTCGCGTGTCTCGCGGCCACCCTCATGCACGCGACATACGGCAACCTCTACACCAGCATGTCCTTTGCCGTGGCGTCCCAAATCATGAACTTCGGCGCCACGTTCATCGTGGTCAACCTGTCGCTCGCGTTCTTTAACCTTATCCCGATCCCACCGCTCGACGGCTCGTCGATCATCGTCCCGTTCCTTAAAGGAAAGGCGCTCGCCAACTACTATCGCCTGCAGCAATACGCCATGCCGATCCTTATCATCGTGCTGTACCTGCTGCCCATGTGGACCGGCATCGACGTAATTGGCCGCTATTTCGACGTTACCGTGTATCCGCTTGCTGAGCAGCTGCTCAACTTCGCAATCGCCGGCATCTAGGGTAAACTTACAGGTCGACCGTGCAAAACGGTCGTAACATGCACCCAAACCGCGCCGCGAAGGCGCCGTCAAAGGAGGTCGAAGATGTCGTATCGCGTGTCGACGCAGGTCTACAGCGGACCGTTCGACCTGCTGCTGCAGCTGGTAACCCGCCAAAAAGTAGATATCGGTGCCATCTCGATCAGCGAGGTGGCCGAGCAATACCTTGCCGAGGTCGAGCGCATCGAGGCGCTGGACCTGGATGTGGCGAGCGACTTTTTGCTGGTCGCGGCAACCCTTTTGGACATTAAGGCCGCCTCGCTGGTGCCGCAGGAGGCCCCCAGCAAATCCGTCGACGATGACGAGGACGACGAAGACCTCGAGGAACTCAGCGCGCTCGATGGCGATGCCCTGCGCGAGGTCCTGATCCAGCGCCTGATCGCCTACAAGCAGTTTAAGGGTGCGGCGGCGGCCCTCGGTGCCCGCATGCAGGCCGAAAGCCGCATGCACCCGCGCGTGGCCGGCCCCGACCCCGAGTTCTTGGGCCTTATGCCCGACTACCTGGCTGGCATCACGCTGCGCGGCCTCGCCGTCATCTGTGCCGACCTGGACGGCAAGCGCCAGACCTTCCTGCTGGAGGCCGAGCACGTGGCACCGCATCGCGTGCCGCTCGACCTGACGGTGGCCTCGGTCGACCGCTTTACCATGGCGCACCAAACCTGCACCTTCCGCGAGCTGTTGGACGGCGACGCCACCACCGAGCAGCTTGTCGTCACCTTCCTGGCTATGCTCGAGCTCGCCAAACGCGGCTCGCTTACGCTGAGCCAGGACGAGATCTTTGGAACCATCTGCATCAACCGCGTCGAGGGCGCCGAGGCCTACGTGCCCGGCGAGGGCCCCGAGCTCACCGAATAGGAGCGGCAACCATGTCAACCCTTTCCACGCTGGAGGCAAACAGCCTCAAAGGCGCCTTGGAGGCGCTCCTGCTGGTGTCGAGCGACCCCGTGAGCGCACCCGCCCTGGCTGGTGCGTTGGATATTGCCCCCGGCGAGTGTGCGTCGCTGTTGGCCGAGCTCAAAGTTGAGTACGAGGAGGCCAACCGCGGCTTTCAGCTGCGCGAGGTCGCCGGCGGCTGGCGCCTGTTTACGCACCCCGCCTACCACGATGTGGTCGAGGCCTACGTGTTGAGCTGGGACACGCAAAAACTGTCGCAGGCAGCGCTCGAGACCCTGGCCGTCATCGCCTACCACCAGCCCGTCACGCGCGAGGTTGTTAAGGGCATCCGCGGCGTCAACTCCGACGGCGTCATCGCGTCGCTCGTGGACAAGGGTCTGGTGCGCGAACTCGGCCGCGACCCCCAGCGCGGTCAGGCCATCATCTACGGCACGACCAATGCCTTCTTGGAAAAGTTCGGCCTGCGCTCCACTCGCGACCTGCCCGATCTGGAGCAGTTTGCCCCCGACGAGCAGTCGCGCCAGTTTATCCGCGAGCGCCTGAGCGGCCGCAGCATTCAGTCCACGCTCGAGGAGCAGGCCGAGGACCTGGACGAAGAGCGCGAACTGATCGATATCGATGTTGAAGATGTTGAGGCAGTCGAGGACTTGGAGACCCTGGTCGTCGACGAGACCTCGGAGGGTTTGCATGACGAGGACTAACGAAGTAGGGGAGACGCACATCGCCGGCGTCTCGGGTGCGCCCGCGACCGACGCCCAGCCCGTCTACCCGCATACCATGCGCCTGCAGCGCTTTTTGGCGCGCGCGGGCGTGGCGAGCCGCCGCGGCTCGGAGGACCTGATGACCGCCGGCCGCGTGACTGTTAACGGTGAGGTCGCGACCGAACTGGGCACCAAGGTCGACGTCGACCGCGACCATATCGAGGTCGATGGCATGCCCGTCAAGCTCAACCAGGGCGCCGTGTACCTGATGCTCTATAAGCCGACGGGCTACCTCACCACCATGAGCGACCCTCAGGAGCGCCCTTGCGTGGCCGACCTGGTCCCGCGCGACCGCTTTCCGGGGCTCTTCCCGGTGGGTCGCCTGGACCGCGACACCACGGGCCTTTTGCTCTTTACCACCGACGGCAACCTGTCGCAGGATCTGCTGCACCCCAGCAAGCATGTTTACAAGACCTACCAGGCGCTCGTGGACGGCAACCTGACCGATCGCGACTTAGAACCACTCCGCCGCGGCATCGAGCTCGATGACGGCCTGTGCCAGCCGGCGATCTGCCGCGTCATTAAAGCGCGTGAGGCCGAGGCCGTGGCTCCGCAAGGCGTAAAGCCCGGCACCACCGCCGTGGAGGTCATCATCCGCGAGGGCCGCAAAAACCAGGTCAAGCGCATGCTGAGCAAGATCCACCATCCGGTGATCCGTCTGCACCGCTGTAACTTTGCCGGCCTGGAGCTCAAGGACGTGGCCAAGGGCTTGTGGCGCGAGCTCACCGACCGCGAGGTGCAGATCCTTAAGGCCGGAGGCATCCCGCCTAAGCAGGCCGCTTCCGAGCGCGCCGCCGCGCCCGCGACCAACACCGCGGCCCACACGCGCCACCACGGCAGCCACGGCTCCGCGCCCAAGCGCAACACCTACCGCGAGCGCTACACGAGCTAGCCAGTCCGCCAAGCCCTAGCGTCCGCGTCCCATACCAGCACGTTAACCACCGAAAGGAAGCATTGCATGATCGTCGCCATCGACGGCCCCGCCGGATCCGGCAAGTCCACCATCGCCAAGGAGATCGCCCGCCAGCTGGGCTTTAACAAACTCGACACGGGCGCCATGTATCGCGCCGTCACCTTCGCCGCGCTCGACCGCGGCATCGACCTGGACGACGAGGCGGCCATCGACGCCCTCGCCGAGCAGATCGAGATCCGCTTTACCAACGGCACCGGCGAGGACACGCGCCTGACCATCGACGGTGCGGACGCATCGGCTGCCATCCGCACCCCGCAGGTAGACGCCAATGTCTCCAAGGTCTCGGCCTACCCGGGCGTACGCGCCGCCATGCTCATCCATCAGCGACGCGCAGCCGAGGACCGCGATTTCGTGGCCGAGGGTCGCGACATCGGCACCGTCGTGTTCCCCAACGCGCAGGTCAAGGTCTTCCTGACCGCCGACCCGCGCGAGCGCGCCCGTCGTCGCGTGCTGCAACGCCACCAAAACGACGCTCAGCCGCTCAGCACAGATCAGCTCGAGACCGAGGTCGACGAAACCCTCGACGCCCTCAAGCAGCGCGACAAACTCGACAGCAGCCGCGAGGTCGCACCGCTCGTGCCCGCCGAGGACGCCGTGCACGTCGACTCCACCGCCCACACCATCGACGAGGTCGTACGCATTATCGAGGACCTCATCAACCAAAGGAGGTAGCCCATGCGCCTGTTTAAGCAGACGCCCGAGGATTACTACAACGCCCCCTACGCCGAGTTCCCGGCGCTCATCCGCGGCACCGTCGTCGTGGTCATGGCTATTCTGTGGGTCTTCTCCAAGCTCATGTGGCGCTGGAAGGTCGAAGACGTCGACCTGCTGTTTGAGCGCCAGGAAGGCCGCGGCAGCGTGGTCATCTGCAACCACACCTCGATGGCCGAGTTGCTGGCCGTGGAGACGGCACTGTTCTTTGGCGGCCGCCGTGTGCGCCCCATCTTTAAGTCCGAGTTTGCCAAGAGCAAGATTGTGCGCTGGGCTTTTAGCCGCGTGGGCGGCATCCCCGTGGAGCGCGGTACTGCCGATATGAAGTGCCTGCGCGCCGCCCAGCATGCGCTGCAGCGCGGCGAGGACGTCCTGATCTTCCCCGAGGGCACGCGCATCCGCTCGCGCGAGATTAAGCCCGAGGTCCATGGCGGCTTTGCGCTCATCGCCCAGATGGGTAAGGCACCCGTCAACCCGCTCGCCATTTGTGGCTGGTCCGACATCACGCCCAAAGGCAAAAAGCTCATGCGCCCCAAGAAGTGCTGGATCCGTGCCGGCAAGGCCATCTCGCTATCCGATGCTCCGGCCGAGCTCAAGCGCAAGGAGCGCCTGGCATGGTTTGAGTCCGAGGCCATGGGCCGCGTCTACGCCATGCGCGACGACCTGTGCGCCGAGCACCCGGGCAGGTTCTAGCCATGGGTGAGAACGTCATGAATACCGCTGCGGCCGCCGCTGAGGAGGTCGTCCCCACCATCGAGATCGCCGCGCATGCCGGCACCTGCTACGGCGTTCAGCGCGCGCTCGATATGGCGCTGGCCGCCGCGCCGCAGACAGCGGAGAACACTCAGGTCCACACCCTGGGCCCGCTCATCCATAACCCCATCGTGGTGCGCGAGCTCGCCGAGGCGGGCGTTGGTCTGGCAGACACCTTGGACGACGCCGCAACCGGCACCGTGATTATCCGCGCCCACGGCGTGGTGCCGCAGGTGATCGATGCTGCCCGCAAGCGCGGCCTTAACGTCGTCGACGCCACCTGCCCTTACGTCAAGAAGGTCCATGTGGCGGCCGAGCGCCTGGTGCGCGAAGGCTACCGCGTGATCGTCGTGGGAGAGCCGGGCCACCCCGAAGTCGAGGGCATTCTTGGCCATGCTGGTGATGACGCACAGGTCGTGAGCTGTGCCGCCGACGCCGACGAGCTGACGCTCAAGGGCAAGGTGGGCCTGGTTGTGCAGACCACCCAGACCGCGCAGAACCTGGCCGAAGTCGTGGCCTCCATCACCCCGCGCGTGCAGGAACTGCGCGTGATCAACACCATTTGCGCCGCCACAAGCGAGCGTCAGCAGGCAGCCGCGTCGCTTGCCAACCGCTGTGATTGCATGGTCGTTGTGGGCGGAAAGAACTCGGGCAACACGCGTCGCCTGGCACAGATCTGCGCTGATGCCTGTGAGCACACGCATCACATCGAGGAAGCTTCCGAGCTCGAGGCCGCATGGTTTGCCGACGCGCGTCACATCGGCATCACCGCCGGAGCCTCCACCCCGCAAGAACACATCGAACGCGCCGTTGAGCGCATCAAGGAGCTTTGCCGCTAATCATGGACCAGACCGTACCCGCATACGCCACCGAGGTGGCCGATTACGGGCGCAGCCGCGACCCCGAGCCGGGTGAGGGCGCGCTCGTTAAGAACGTGCGCCCCGAATCGCCCGCATGGGATGTGGGTATCGAGCCGGGCATGCGCGTGCTCACAGTCAACGGCGAGCAGCTGACCGATATGATCGTATGGCTCTGGGAAGCCGACGACGACACCGTCGAGTTGGAGGTTTTCGACCCGCGCGACGGCGCCGTCACCCCTGTTGAGCTCGATCGCTTTCCCGGCGAGGATTGGGGCCTAGAGTTCGACGGCCCCATCTTTGACGGCATGCGTACCTGCGTTAACGCCTGCGTGTTCTGTTTTATGACCATGCTGCCCAAGGGCGGCCGCTCCACGCTCTATATTCGCGACGACGACTATCGCCTGAGCTTTTTACAGGGCAACTTTGTCACGCTCACGAACCTTTCCGACGAGGACGTGCAAAACGTCATCGACCGCAACATGAGTCCGATGAACGTGTCGGTCCACGCCGTGAGCCCCGATATTCGCCGCCGCATGATGGGCCGCAACGCCCAGCGCGGCATGGACGTGCTCGAGGCCATCATGGCAGCCGGCATCGAGATTCACGCGCAGATCGTGTTGTGCCCCGGCATGAACGACGGCGAGGAGCTGGAAAAGACCCTGCGCTACTGCGAGGAACATGAGCAGATCACCAGCCTGGGCATCGTGCCGCTCGGCTTTACCAAGCACCAAAACCGTTTTAGCTGGTCCTACAGCGATAAGCCCGAGCTCGCGCGCGAAACCATTGCCATGATCCGGCCCTTTCAGGACCGTGCCTTCGAGCGCTTTGGCCGCCACACCTTCCAGATGAGCGACGAGTTCTATCTGGACGCCGGCATCGAGCCGCCCGAGGCAGACTTTTACGACGGCTACCCGCAGTACTATGACGGCATCGGCATGATTCGCTCCTATCTGGACGAGACCGACGATGTGATCGCCGCCGATGTCGAGCGCCTGACCCGCGTTCGCGAGGGAATCGCCGCCCGTGGTCAGCGCTTGCTGTGCCTCTCCGGTGCCAGCGCGCGCGATACGGTGGCACGTTTTGTGGAATCGCCGCACGGCCTTGCCGGCTCCGTCACGGCCATCAAGAACCGCTACTTTGGCGGCAACGTGGACGTGACCGGCCTCATCGTCGCGAGCGATATCCTGGAGCAGCTGCCGCAAGACCTGTCGGGGGTTATGCTCTTTGTGCCTAAGCTCATGTTCAACGCTGACGGCATGACGCTTGACGAGTATCATCGTGACGATTTACTCGCAAGCCTTACCAGTCGCGGCGCCGAGGTTCATGTGGTGTCGACCATGCCGCATGAGCTGCTCGATACCCTGGAGCATATCCTTGGCATTGTGCCCGCAGACTCTAACATTTCCACTGACCCTACCCGTTAAAGGAGAGCAGATGAAACCTATCGTCGCCGTCGTCGGTCGCCCCAACGTGGGCAAGTCCACGCTCGTTAACCGCCTGGCCCAGACCTCGGACGCCATCGTCCATGAGTCCCGCGGCGTCACGCGCGACCGCTCGTACCACACGGCCGATTGGAACGGCCGCGAGTTCACCATCGTCGACACGGGCGGCATCGAGCCGCTCAAGAGCGACGACGTCTTTGCCACGTCCATCCGTGACCAGGCCCTTGCCGCCGCCGAGGAAGCTGCCGTCATTCTGTTTGTGGTCGACGGCCGCACCGGTGTCACCGAGGAGGACGAGTCGGTCGCCCGCATGCTCAAGCGCTCCGACAAGCCGGTCTTTCTGCTGGTGAACAAGCTCGATAACCCCGATCGCGAGAACGACAACATCTGGGAGTTCTATTCGCTCGGCATCGGTGAGCCCACGCCGCTCTCGGCCCTGCACGGCCATGGCACGGGTGACCTGCTCGACGACATCGTGGCCCTGCTCCCCGAGGAAGAGGACGAGGTCGCCGACGAGTTCCCCGATGCGCTCAACGTGGCCATCATCGGCCGCCCCAACGCCGGTAAGTCCTCGCTGTTCAACCGCATCCTGGGCGCCGACCGCTCCATCGTGTCCAACATCGCCGGCACCACGCGCGATGCCATCGACACCGTCGTCGAGCGTGACGGAAAGCACTACCGCATGGTAGACACCGCGGGCATTCGCAAGAAGAGCACCGTGTACGAGAACATCGAGTACTACTCCATGGTCCGCGGCCTGCGCGCCATCGACCGCGCCGACGTGGCACTGCTCGTCGTCGACGCCTCCGTGGGCGTCACCGAGCAGGACCAGAAGGTCATGGGCTTGGCCATCGAGCGCGGCTGCGCCATCGTGGTGCTGCTCAACAAGTGGGACCTGCTCGACGATGACCGCAAGCGCGAGGCCTGCATGGAGACCGTCGACCGCCGTCTGGGTGTCATGGCTCCCTGGGCTCAGTACCTGCGCATCTCGGCCCTGACCGGCCGCAGCGTCGAGAAGATCTGGGCCATGGTCGACGCTGCCGAGAAGACGCGTTCGCAAAAGATCTCCACCTCGCGCCTCAACACGTTCCTCACCGACCTGCGCGAGTTTGGCCACACCGTGGTGGACGGCAAGCGCCGCCTGCGCATGCACTACGTGACCCAGACGGGCATCAACCCGCCCACGTTCACGTTCTTCGTCAACCACGGCGACCTGGTCAACGACACCTACCAGCGCTATGTCGAAAACCGCATGCGCTCGACCTTCGACTTTGCCGGCACGCCCATCCGACTCTTCTTTAGGAAGAAGGAGCAAAAGGATGCATAATCCGATTCTGCTGACCGCCATCTGCGCCGTGGTCTCGTTCTTTATCGGAGCGATTCCGTTTGGCCTGATCCTGGGCCGCGTGTTCAACCACACCGACATTCGCAAGGCGGGCTCCGGAAACATCGGCACCACCAACGCGCTGCGCGTGGCCGGCCCCAAGGTGGCCGCGCTCACGCTGCTGCTCGACTGCCTTAAGGGCGCCATCTGTGTCATTATCGCCCGTCCGCTTATCGCCGATCTGGGCTATGGTTTTCCGCAGAACATCATGGCGCCTGGAGCCCCCGGCGACTGGATGCTCGGCGTCATTTGCCTCGCTGCCGTGTGGGGACACATCTTTTCTCCCTATCTCAACTTCCATGGCGGCAAGGGTATCGCCGTGGGCTTGGGTGTGATTCTTGCCTGGTACTGGCCCATTGGCCTGTCGCTGTTGGGCATGTTTATCGTGGCCGTCGCCATCACCAAGTATGTGTCGGTGGGCTCGCTTGCCGCCGCCATCGGTCTTCCTATCGCTGCCTGCGCGGTCTTTCCGTACAGCAGCCTGGGTCTCAAGTTTTGCATGGCGATGATCGGCATCACCGTGGTGTGGGCCCATCGCTCGAATATCAAAAAGCTCACGTGCGGTAAGGAGTCCAAGCTCTCGTTTACCAAGCGCGTCACCGAGCCCGACGATAAGTAGGAGAGAGTCATGAATGTTGCGCTGATTGGCTCCGGCTCCTGGGGAACCGCCGTCGCCGGCCTTGCCGCCGCGCGAGCCGAGCGCGTGACCATGTGGGCCCACAGCGAGCAGACGGCCGCCGGCATTAACGGCGATCATCGTAATCCCCGCTATCTATTGGACTACGTGCTGCCGGAAAACGTTGTCGCCACGACGGGCCTGGCCCAGGCGCTCGACGGCGCCGACGCCATTATCTTTGCCGTGCCCTCCACGCACCTGCGAAGCGTATGCCACGATGCAGCACCCTTTATCGCCGCCGACACCCCGGTGCTCTGCCTCACCAAGGGCATTGAGCCCGAGTCCGGCCTGCTCATGAGCGAGGTCATCGCCAGCGAGATCGGAAACGAGTCGCGCGTGGCGGCGCTCTCGGGCCCCAACCATGCCGAGGAAATCTGCCGCGGCGGGCTTTCGGCCGCCGTCATCGCCAGCAAAGACCAACAGGTAGGGGAGACCTTTAAGGAGCTGCTGCTTTCCACGGCCTTCCGCATCTACCTGTCGCAGGATATGACGGGCGTCGAGGTCTGCGGCGCCATGAAAAACGTCATCGCCATCGTGTGCGGCATCTCTGCCGGCTCGGGTGCGGGCGATAACACACTCGCCCTTATCATGACGCGCGGCTTGGCCGAGATCAGCCGCCTGGTGCACGCCCGCGGCGGTCAGGCCATGACCTGCATGGGGCTTGCCGGCATGGGTGACCTCATCGCCACCTGCACCTCGGAGCATTCGCGCAACCGCACCTTTGGCTACGAGTTCGCTCATGGCGTGTCGCTCGAAGAGTACCAGGCACGCACGCATATGGTGGTCGAGGGTGCCGTCGCGGCCCGCAGCGTGAGCGAGCTCGCCCGTTCACTGGGCGTAGACATTCCGCTCACCTTTGCCGTGGAGCAAACGCTCTACAACGGTGTTACTTTGGATAGGGCGCTCGAGATTCTCACCGACCGCGTCCCCTCTCAAGAGTTCTACGGACTCGCCGACTAGCGCAGAAAGGCTACTACCATGGGTTTCATCAAAATCGCTCCATCCGTCCTTTCGGCCGACATGGCCAACCTGAAGGGCGAGCTCGACAAGATCGCCGGCGCCGACTACGTGCACTTCGACGTCATGGACGGTCACTTTACCGGTAACCTCACCTTTGGCGTTGACATCCTCAAGGCCGTCAAGCGCTCCACAAATGTACCGGTCGACGCGCACCTGATGGTGTCGAATCCCGACGAGACGGTCGATTGGTACGCCGATGCCGGTGCCGACATGATCACCGTGCACTACGAGGCTTCCACGCATCTGCACCGCACGCTTACCCATCTGCAGCAGCGCGGTGTCAAGGCCGGCGTGGTGCTCAACCCCGCTACCCCCGTGTGCGTACTCGAGAGCATCATCGACGTTGTCGATATGGTGCTGCTCATGAGCGTGAACCCTGGCTTTGGCGGGCAAAGCTTTATCCCTGGTACCATCGCCAAACTGCACGAGCTTACGGCCATGTGCGAGCGCCACGGCGTGTCGCCCCTGATCGAGGTCGATGGCGGTATCTCTTCCAAGAACATCGCCGAGGTCGTCAAGGCCGGCGCCAACGTGCTCGTAGCTGGCTCCGCCGTATTTAAGTCCGAAGATCCCGCCGCCGAGGTTGCGCTGCTGCAGAAGCTGGGCAATGAGGCCGCACAGGAGGCATAAACCCTTATGACCGCAGGTCAAAACCGCATACCCGTGAATCTTGACTATGCCGCCTCGACGCCCATGCGCGCCGAGGCGCGCCTTGCGCAGCGCGAATATGACGACAGCGAGCTTGCCGGCGTCAACCCCAACTCGCTGCACTCGCTTGGCCGCAAGGCCGCCGCACGCCTGGAAGTCGCCCGTCGCGAGATCGCACGCAGCTTTGGCGCGCACGTTCGCCCGTCCGAGATCATCCTGACCAACGGCGGTACCGAGGCCAACCAGCTGGCACTGCTCGGTCTTGCCGAGGGCGCTCGCCAGCGCGATCGCAAGCGCGACCGTGTCATCGTTTCGGCCATCGAGCACGATTCGATTCTGGACAATCTGCCGCTGCTGCGTGCCGCCGGTTTTACCGTCGACCTGGTGCAGCCCTGCCGCGCGGGCTACATTGAGCCTGCTACGCTTGTCGAGCTGTTGGGCGATGACGTGGCGCTCGTGAGCATTATGGTCGCCAACAACGAAACCGGCGTGGTGCAGCCCATCCGCGAGCTGGCCGCCGCCGCACATGCTGCCGGCGCCTTGTTTCATACCGATGCCATCCAGGGCTACTTGCATATTCCGCTCGATGTCACCGAGCTGGGCGTAGACGCCATGACCGTTGCCGCGCATAAGATCGGCGGCCCTGTGGCATCCGGCGCGCTCTACCTTAAGAACCGCACGCCGCTGCGTCCGCGCATCTTTGGCGGTGGACAAGAAGCCGGCCGTCGCGCCGGTACGCAGGATCTGCGCACGCAGCTGGCTTTTGCCGCTGCCGCCCGCACGCTGGCGCCCCACGTGGCCCAGGAGCGCGCGGAACTGCAGACCTTGTCCGACAAGCTCTACGACACGCTTACGGCCCATCCCCGCATTCACGCCACAATGGGCGACTACGCGCAGGCCGACCGTCTGCCGGGTATGGTTTCAATCTACGTTGACGGCACGGACTCCGAAGAGCTCATCATCAAGCTCGATGCCGCCGGCTTTGAGGTTTCGGCCGGATCAGCTTGCTCGAGCGGCAACATGGACCCGAGCCACGTGCTCAGCGCCATGGGCATTGGTCGCGAGCAGGCGCTGGGCGCACTGCGCATCTCGTTTGATGACCGCGTGAATCCGGGCGATCTGGACGACTTTGCCCAGACCCTACTCTCGATCGTAGGTGCCGCATGATCGTCGCCGACCTTGAGCGCGCCCTGCTGGCACGCTATCCCAAAACGGACGCCGAGGGTTGGGATCATGTTGGTTTATCTGTGGGAGATCCCGCCGCTGAGATCACCGGTGTTGCCTGTGCACTTGACGCTACCGAGGCCAACGTGCACCGTGCTCTCGAGGCCGGCGCCAACGTGCTGCTGACGCATCATCCCATCTATATCAAGGCGCCCGAGGCGTTTTGCCCGGCGGATGTATCGCGTCCCCAATGCAGCGCTGTGTTGTACGAGGCAGCTCGTTGCGGCGTGAGCATCATCTCGCTTCACACCAACCTGGACCGATCGCACGAGGCGCGCGTTCGCCTGAGTGAGTTGCTGGGCGCTGAGCCCATGAGCTCGCTGGAGCATGTGGACGAGCCTGAGCTCACCGGTCTGGGCGCGCTCGCTACCCTCCACGACGCCTGCAACCTGCGCGATTTCGCCAACCGTGCCGCCACGGCCTTTGACAGCGACCCGCGCGTATGGGGCGATGCCGATCGCCCGTGCCGCACCCTCGCCATTTTGGGCGGCTCCCTCGGCGATTTTGGTGAGCTTGCCATCGCCGCGGGGGCAGATGCTATTGTGACCGGAGAGGCCGGCTACCACGTGGCGCAAGACCTTGCCTTGCGCGGGCTGCCGGTGATCTTGCTCGGTCACGACCGCTCCGAAGAGCCGTTCGTTGATATATTGATGAACTCTGCAGTTGACGCCGGGGTCGACCCCCGTCATGCGATTAAAATACTGAACCCTTGCCAATGGTGGACAGTGACAAAAGGAGAGAACTTATGAGCGCCGGCGCTACGCTACTCAAGCTGCAACAGATCGATTTGGAGCTCGCCCGCAACAAGAGCGAACTTGCCAATATGCCGGAGCTCAAGGAGCTCGCTTCCAAGCGTAAGACCTATGTGAAGCTCAAGTCCGAGATGACCAAGCTCTACGCCCAACGCAAGGACCTGGACATTGAGCTCGACGATCTCAACACCACCGAGATTCAGACCAACAACGCCATCGAGGCCGCCAAGAAGCGTCACGTCGACGGCTCTGACTATCGCGAGGTCCAGGACCTGGAGAACGAGCTCGCCACCCTGGCCAAGCGTCTGGACAAGATTGAGCACACCCGCAAGGACGTCGTTGTCGCCCACAAAGAGGCGCTCGACCGCGAGACCCGCGCGCAGGCAATCATCGCCAAGTTCGAAGAGGGCGTGAAGGCCGATACCAAGGCCGCCCGCGCCAAGGCTGCCGACCTGCAGGCTCAGATCGAAGCCGCCACTAAGGAGCGCACCGCTCTTGCCGCCACGCTGCCGGCCGACGTGCTCACCGATTACGAGCGCCTGCTCAAGCAGTTCCGCGGCCTGGCCGTCGAGACCATCAAGGGCAACATCCCCACGGTCTGCCACACCGCGCTGCAGGCGTCATCCATGAGCGACCTCAACCACGACGGTAGTGAGATTACGCACTGCCCGTACTGCCACCGCCTGCTGGTGCTCCCGAGCAAGGAAGCGTAAACGATGGCGGCGCCCAACAATTCAATGCAGCTTGAGGGAAAAACGATCCTGCTGGGTATTACCGGCGGGATCGCCGCCTATAAGTCGTGCAATATCGTGCGCCTGATGCAAAAGCGCGGCGCGCGTGTCAAGGTCGTTATGAGCGAGCATGCCACCGAGTTTGTGGGCCCGCTCACCTTCCGTGCGCTCACCAACGAGCCCGTCGCCGTGGGCCTGTTCGACGACCCCTCCGACCCTATCCACCACATTTCACTGGCCCAGGAGCCCGATCTGGTGGTCGTGGCGCCCGCGACGGCCAATATCATTGCCAAGATGGCCAACGGCATTGCCGATGACCTGATTTCTACGACGCTTCTCGCCACGCCGCGACCCATTGTGATCGCGCCGGCCATGAACAATGGCATGTGGAAGGCGCCGGCAACCCAGGCCAATATGGCCACGCTGCGCGAGCGCGGCGTCCACGTGGTGGGACCCGGCAGTGGCTACCTTGCCTGCGGCGACGTGGACACGGGGCGCATGAGCGAGCCCGAGGACATCGTTGAGGCCATCTGCGAGGTATTCAACCCCGCACCCCAGGACCTTGCAGGCAAGCGCATCGTGATCACCGCCGGTCCTACGCACGAACCGATCGACCCCGTGCGTTTTATTGGAAACCGATCGTCGGGCAAGATGGGCATCGCTCTGGCGGGGGAGGCCGCTCGCCGCGGTGCCGAGGTCACGCTCGTGCTGGGACCGACATCGCTCGATGTTCCTCGCGGCGTAAAGTGCCTGCGCGTGCAGACCGCCGCAGAGATGCTGCAGGCGGCGTTAAACGCCTTCCAGACGGCCGACGCTGCCATTTGCGCTGCGGCCGTCGCCGACTACACGCCCGCGGCCCCTGCCGACCATAAGCTCAAAAAGGCCAACGAGCGCCTGGATTGCATCGAGCTCGTCGAGACCGTTGATATTTTGGCTGAGCTCTCGCGCCAGAAGGGGGAGCGGCGCGTGATTGGCTTTGCAGCCGAGACCGATAACGTTGTGGAGTACGCTGAGCGTAAATTGGCCCGCAAGGGCTGCGATGCCATTATCGCCAACGATGTTTCGCGCGCCGATTCGGGCTTTGGAACTGATACCAACAAGGCTTGGATCGTGAGCACAGCAGGGACGCAGGAACTTCCCGTGCTAACAAAACCCCAGCTCGCAGATACAATTTTGGACTTGCTCAAAAATAATTAAAAAAGTTCTTGCACAAGTCCAAAGTTTCGGGTTAATATACTCCTTGTTGCGAGCGAGAGCAGAGCAACAAACAAAAGCTTCGGGACGTGGCGCAGCTTGGTAGCGCACTTGACTGGGGGTCAAGGGGTCGCTGGTTCGAATCCAGTCGTCCCGACCAGAAGTTTGCAGGTCAGGCACATAGTGCCTGACCTTTTTTGTTTTAGGCAATTGATTAATTTTCAGTAAGCAACAGGGTGTCAATAATCTACTTGCGCGATACTCGCTTTTTGCGGTTACTTGCGCGTTTTGTACGCGCTTGAGCCGAATTATTAACGCGTTATGAATCTACATACGCGTAGCTGGTATACAGCCGAGTATGGGCTGTATTTATCGCGGCGATTAACACAGATATAGCGACTATAACGGACAAGCGTGTCACTGTATTTATTCCAGTAGTTCACTTGATCGGTGGACAAGTGGGCTGTTGCAACGAAACGCCAAGCAGGATGAACTCTATGCGAGGACGCCGCAGGGGTAATGGCGGGGGAGTGCGGCAGGCGCTCTGAGAGCCACTGTATGGCCTCATGTCTCCTTAACTCGATAATATGTGTATCAAGCCACGAATCGGTCGAGTAATTGCCAAAAGAAAGGCCCATGCAGGATTGCACGGGCCTTACATCAGATCAAATATGAGCTAGAAGCACCAAACGGGGCAGACGCAACACCATCTCGTCGCGGCCTCGGCGAGCGACATATCGCAGTCGGGGTATACATCGAGGAAGTCGTCAGATCCCGCACAGGGGGACCGCGATGGTGGCCACCGCGCCGCCCGAGGGGCCGTTGGCGAGCGAGACGGAGCCCCCGTGGGCGCTCGCGGCCTCGGAGGCGACGTGGAGGCCGAGCCCGTAGTGGCGGCCCCCGTCACGCGAGGAGCGGGAGGAGTCGTCTGTGAAGAGGCGCTCGCAGCCGCGTTCGAGGGCGGCGGGAGAAAAGCCCGGTCCGTCGTCGGCGACCTCGATGACGAGGCGCCCTCCCGCGACGTCGCAGGAGACAGCCACGCGCGAGCGTGCGTGCTCGACGGCGTTGGCCACGAGGTTCGCGGCGGCTCGCGCCAGGGCGGTTCGGTCGAGCGGGGCCTCGGGCGCGCCCGCGACAGCGGGGCCCGTGGCCGCGTCGAGCGCCACGCCTCGTGCCCGGGCGATCTGAGCGGCCTCGGCGAGAACCTGCTCGCAGAGCTCGGCCGGCCGCATGGGGGCCCTCTCCGCCCCGCCGGACCCGCGCGAGGCCTCGATGAGCAGGCGCACGTAGCCGTCGAGCCTTTCGACACCGCCGGCTATGTCGCGCGCGGCGGCCGAGAGGTCGGCGTCATTCTCGTCTTCCAGCTCCTCCGCCACGAAGTCGGCGTTGGCGCGCAGCACGGTGAGCGGCGTCTTGAGGTCGTGGGCAAGCGACGCCATCTGCTCGCGCTGCCCCCGCTCCGCGGCCCAGCGGGCCTCGAGCGACTCGGCGAGGGAGGCCCGCATGGCGTCCATCGCGGCGAGGACGTCGTTCACCTCGCGCACGTTAGTACTGCCGACCGCGAAGTCGAGCTCCCCCGCGCCGACGCGCCCCGCCGCCTCCGCAAGCGGCGCCATCTTACGCGAGATCACGCGGCTCGCGCGGCGCGCCACGAGCGCAAGCGCGAGCGCGCTTCCCGCCGCAGCGCCGACGAGCATGAGGTTCTGCGGGTTGGGAAGCAGGCCGGCGAGGTCGCGCGAGACCCACTGCGGCAGGTACTCGCTGACGAGCGCGCAGGCACCGCCGCCCTTGAGTGGGAACGCGGCGTAGGTGAGGCCCGAACCCCCGCCCTTGATCTCCACTGTGCCCGGATCCGCGGCGAGTGCCGTACGGGCCATTTCCGTCGCGTCCTCGAGCCGCGTGCCCTCGAGGTCTGTCATCAGAATGACCTGTGTCAAGATTTCGGACACGAAATTGAGAGGAATCACGCTGCCATAGGCATCGCGTCGGACTTGGGATCGGGCCGCTCGAAGAAGTCGGCCATGGCTTCGGCCGGCACCCTGTAGCCTATCGAGGAATGCGGCCTCCGCCTGTTGTAGTACGCCTCGATGAACTCGACGACTGCGTGCCTGGCCTCGGCCCTGGTGGCGAATCGCCTGCGGTAGTACATCTCGTTTTTCAGCGTGGCGAAGAACGACTCGGCGACGGCGTTGTCGTGGCAGTTTCCCGTGCGGCTGCAGGAAAGTCGCACGTCGTTGGCGCGCGCCCATTCGGCCAGAAGCCTGCTGGTGTACTGCGCGCCGCGGTCCGTGTGGAATATGGCGTTGCCCGCCACGTATCCTCGCGATTTGGCGGATTCCAGCGCCGCCACCGCGATGTCGGCGGTCATGCGGCTCGACAGCGACCATCCAACCACCATGCGCGTGTTCAGGTCGATCACGGTCGCCAGGTACAGCCAGCCCTCGCCGGTGCGCAGGTAGGTGATGTCGCCCACGAGCTTGTAGGTGGGGACCGGGCTCGTGAAGTCGCGGCGCACCAGGTCGGGCCTGGGCTTGGCCTTGGGGTCGGGAATCGTGGTGCGCTTGCGCTGGTTTGGCGTGCAGCCGCGTATGCCCAGCTCGCGCATCAGCTTGCGCACCCGATACAGGGTCAATCCGGAGAACTCGGCGGGCAGGAAGCACTTCACGAACCTCGCGCCGAACCTGCGGTCCGACTCCAGCCAGACGCGCCTCACGGCCTCGCGCTCGGCCGACCAGTCGTCTTCGGGGCAGCCGTTGGAAAGCCACGAGTAGAAGCCCGACCTGCTCACGCAAAGGATCCTCGCCATGAGCGTGATTGGGTATTCGGCCTTCTCCGCCAGCATCAGCCGGTAGCGCGCGGCTACCCCTGCTCTTTGGCGAAGAAGGCCGCGGCTTTTTTCAAGAAGGCGTTCTCCATCTCGAGCTCGCGTATGCGCCTCCTGGCCTCGCGCAGCTCGCGGTCCTCGGCCTTGGGGTCGGGCTCGCCGGAAAGCTCGCGCCTGCGGTTCTGCACCCACTTGTTCACCGTCTTGGAATTCAGCCCGAGCTCGGCGCAGCACTCGGTGATGGGCCTGCCCGTCGAGATGATGTAGTCGGCCGTCTCGCGCCTGAACTCGTCGGTGTATTTCGCCGGCTGGTTTGCCATGGCTCGTCCTTTCGTCTGTTGCCCTGCATTCTAGGGGAAAATAGGTTCCTCTTGAACGCGTGTCCGAAAAGACGATACAGGTCAGCCCCGAACACGCCGAGCGCCACGGCCAGCGCGGCGGCGCCGAGCGCCGCAAGGGCGAGCAGCTTCGCCGCGACGGCGCGCCCGCGCGAGGGGACCGCCATGAGGTTGGCGAGGCGCCCGGCAGCGCGCTCCTCGTCCACGGCGAGCCCGCAGACGATGGCGGACATGAGCGGCATGAGGGCGCCAAGGAACTGGACGTAGGCGTCCGCGCCCAGCGCCGGGTCCCATCGGGCTACGGAGAAGTACTCGCCGCAGGCAAGACCGGCTGCCAGGCCGCAGACGAGGTGCACCGCCGCGAGCGGGGAGCGCGCCAGACGCAGGGCCTCGGAGAGCAGGGCCCGCGAGAGAGTCATGCGCGGCGTCGGGTCGGAGAGTCGCGTCACGGCCATCACCTCTCCTCGGAGCGCGCGAACCAGGCCGCGCCTGCCGCCGCGAGCGCGACGAACGCGAGCGCGCAGACCGCAAGGCCCGCCAGCGTGAGCATGCCATCCGCCGCGAGCGCCCCGCCGAGCGCCATGTCCGCCGCGAGTGGCTCGCCGCTCGGCAGCACGGGGATGAAGCTCGTGGGGATGACCATGCTCGCCGACGGCGGAAAGAGCTGCGGCAGCGGCACCAACGACCAGGCGAACCCACCCACGAGCTGCGCGGCGAGCGGGCAGAAGATGCCCGCGAGCATGCCGAGCCGCGCCGTGAGGAAGAGCCCTGCGGGGATCATCCACGCCGCGGTCACTGTGTTGACGAGCGCGCAGAGGAGCATCGTGAGCGTGCCCGCGGCCGTGAGGCCCTGCGAGGAGAACGCCGATCCCGCGAGGTAGATGCCAAAGACCACGAGGTTCGAGAGCGTGCAGAGCGCGAGGCACCAGAGCGCCTTGGCCCACCAGGCGCGCCCGAGCGGGAAGCCCAGGCCCAGAAGCCCCCGCATCCGCGTGCGAGCGTCCGCCCGCGCGACGCACGCCACCACGAGCGAGAGAGACACGGGCAGGAAGAGCGCGTACCAGTAGTTCCACGCGCTGAATATCTGCACACCCCGGTAGGGCATCGCGCCGAGCAGCGGCATCGGCAGCGCCATGAGCACGGCCAGGCGAACCGGTGCCGCGTGGCGCGACTTCAGGGCCTCGGCGCGCAGGCCCGCGAGCAGGCAGCCTTTCTCGCCCGTCATGCCGCCACCTCCCCGCGCGCTCGCCGCCCTTCCCGGCAGAAGCTCATGAAGAGTTCCTCGAGGTCCTGCCCGGGCCGAAGCGCATCCTCGTAGGCGAGGCGCCCCCCGCAGATGATGCCGATGGTGTCCGCCATCTGCTGCACCTCGGAGAGGATGTGGCTCGAGACGATCACCGTCGTACCCGCCGCCGCGAAGCCGCGGATCTGGTCGCGCAGCTCCTCGATGCCGATGGGGTCGAGACCGTTGGTGGGCTCATCGAGCACGAGCAGGCGTGGCCGGGCGATCAGCGCCAGCGCGAGCCCCAGGCGCTGCCGCATGCCCATCGAGAAGCGCCCGGCGCGCTTCTTCCCGGTGTCCGCGAGGTCCACGGCGGCGAGCACCTCATCTATGCGGCTCTCGGGAAGGCCCAGCAGCGTGGTGCGCACGCGCAGGTTCTCGCGCGCGGTGAGGTTGGGGTAGAGCGGCGCCTCCTCAATGAGGCTGCCGATTGCGTAGAGGTCCTCGCGGCGCCAGGCGTGCCCGGCAAAGAGGATCTCCCCGGCCGTCGGCCGCAGCATCCCGCAGATCATCTTGAGCGTTGTCGACTTGCCGGCGCCGTTGGGGCCGAGCAGCCCGTACACCTCGCCCTCGCGGATATGAAGGCTCACGTCGGCCACGGCGTCCTGCGCCTGGTCGCCGCGACCGAAGCGCTTGGTGAGCCCGCGCGTCTCGAGCATGTAACCCATGGGTTTATCCTTTCTCTTCCGGGCGCGCGGGCCGAGCCACCGTGCCCGCGCGCCTTACCTTTCGGGTTCACCATCCATGGTGGGGCGCGTTTCTAACGAAGCCGTAACGGCCGTTGGGTTCTTTTGGCGCTAGCCCTTCTCGACCCGCACATCATGATTAATTTGCTTAAAGCAACAACTTTCCCGATCGATGTAATCACCGAATCAAAACGTGTACATAAGCCATCAAAGATGCCGAAAAATGTCATATTTGGAGGCTGATGTACACAAATGCAGAATCCCGCATAACCCAGAAGCACCCTCCATATGTCTGGACTCTCTATGCTTACGCTGGATAGACATCGCCAGAACGGGTATAGTATCGAAAGTTTTGTCGTTTACCAGCGGGGGAGTCCTGTGGGCATCAAGAAGAAGATCAAAAAGGAGCTTATCGGCACTTCCGATTACCCGTCGAATAAGATCTTTACGATCTCCAATTTCATCACCTTTACGCGCCTGATCCTCACGCTCGTTTTTCTGTACCTGTTTGTGACGGACAACAACCGTGTCGTCGCCATTGTCATTTATGCCATCGCGGCTTCCACCGACTGGATGGACGGGCAGATTGCCCGCATGACCAAAACGGTCTCGTGGCTCGGCAAGGTTATGGACCCCATCTGCGACCGCGCGCTGCTGTTTACCGGCGTGCTGGGGCTCGTGGTCCGTGGCGAGCTTCCCATCTGGGTCTGCGTGCTCATTATCGGCCGCGATATCTACCTGGGCATTGGCACGCTCATCGTGCGCCACTACCACCGGCGCCCCATCGACGTCGTCTTTCCCGGCAAGATTGCCACGGCGCTGCTTATGACCGGATTCTCGCTCATGCTGCTTGGGTTCCCCGTCATCGACGGCTGGCATCTGCTGCCCGCCACGTTCACAGCATTCCCGGGCCTCAACGGCAGCTCGGTGCCCCTCGGCATCTTCTTTGTGTACGGCGGCGTCATCTTCTCCATGCTCACCGCCATCATCTATTCCGTTAAGGGAGGGGCGGCCATTAAACAGGCCATCGCGCATCCCGAGGACGAAGACACCGACTTTCTTAACCCCGAAATCGAAGACTGATTCATTGGGGTATGATTACGTACGGTACATTTTTTGCGGCGTAGCCGCGTTAGATAGGGGTTGTCATGGACAACAAGGTTAACAATATGCCTCAGAACGATAAGACTGCGGACGCTACCTGCGTTTTCCGTGTTCCTTCGAGCGATGTCACCGTTCCCGACCTCATGGCCAACGTGCGCATCACCGCTCCGGTTCTGTCCATCGTCAAGGGCCCGCAGACCGGAGCTGCCTTTGAGCTCGAGGACGACGTGACCACCATCGGCCGCGATCCCGCGAACGGCATCTTCCTCAACGACATGACCGTCTCGCGCAGCCACGCACGCATTATTCGCGAGGGCCTGGGCGCCCGTATTGAGGATCTGGGCTCGCTCAACGGCACCTGGGTCGACGGCGCCATCGTCAACGGTGCTCCGCTGCATGACGGCTCTTCCGTTCAGATCGGTACGTTCACGCTCATCTACCACGAGAGCACGCCGGAGCGCATCGAAACCGGTGAGTAGGTAATGGCCGAACGCAACTATCTGAGTATCGGCCAAGTCGTCAACCTTCTTCGAGGCGCATACCCCGATCTATCGAACTCAAAAATTAGATTTCTAGAAGATGAGGGGCTCATCACCCCTCATCGTACGCCTAAGGGGTATCGCCAGTACTCCAAGGAAGACGTTGACCGTCTCGAGGTTATCCTGCACCTGCAGAAGACCCGTTACATGCCGCTCAACGTCATTAAGCAGCGCTTGGAAAACGCAACGGACCTGTCCACGTTGGCTTACGAGGTGGGTCTTCTGTCCGATGTTCCGCTTAAGACGGAGCCCAAGGAGACCAAGCAAAAGCTGCATCCCATCGAGACCATTCCCGACATGCTCGGTGTTGAGATTTCGTTTATCCGCTCCCTTGCCGAGAACGATCTTATCCGCATCATCAAGAGCCCGCAGAACCGTGAGCTCGTCGATGGCCGAGATTTCCCGATTATCCGTTACTGCTCGGAGCTGTCGCGCTTCCACATTGAGCCGCGCAATCTGCGTCAGTACGTATCGTCGGCAAACCGCGAGTCTTCGATGTTTGAGCAGGTTCTCGTGAGCATGCTCGGCATGGATACTTCCGATGACGAGCGCGACGCCAAGCTCGAGCGTGCTTTTAAGAAGCTGCACGACCTCACCGAGGGTGTGCACACCGCGCTCCTTAAGAACCGTGTCTTTGAGTCGCTCAACGCCGTGGTCGAGGACGCTGACATCGATGCCCTCGATGAGGAGATCGCGCGTTCCGAATCCACCAAGGCTAAAAGCGATGGGGCAAGCGTCCCCGCGGTTACCGCGCACGACGAGTCGCTCGTGCAGCCGTCCAAGGTCGTCGTCCCCTCGCATAGCTCGTCTGCTAACACGGGCAAATAACCGCCGTTCACCCGGCAATCCATGAAAGGTCACCCATGTACGACTTCGAATCTCAAATCGTCGATATCCCCGACTATCCCGAGCCCGGAGTCGTCTTTAAGGACATCACGCCGCTCTTTGGCGATCCCGAGGCCCTGAAGGCCATGGTGGATGCCCTTGCCGAGCATTTTGCCGACATGGGCATTACCAAGGTCGTAGGACCCGAGGCCCGCGGCTTTATGGTCGGTGTGCCCGTGGCCGTCGCCCTGGGTGCCGGCTTTGTTCCCGCACGTAAGCCGGGTAAACTACCGCGCAAGACGGTAAGCGAGAGCTACGAGCTCGAGTATGGAACTGATTCTATCGAGATCCACGCCGATGCCATCAGCTCTAAAGATACCGTGTTGATTCTGGACGACTTGGTCGCGACGGGCGGAACCGTCGAGGCAACAGGTAAACTGGTGCGAGATATGGGCGCAAAGCTTGTGGGCTACGGTTGTATCCTTGAGCTTGCGTTTCTCAACCCGCGCAAGAAGCTCACGCCTTCTAACGAGGACGTTGAACTCTTTAGCCTGGTAACGGTGGACTAGCCGCTACCCTTAGATACCGGAAAGGAAGCTACATGCGCACAGCAAACACGCACAGAAACATGGCACGCTGCGCTGCTACTGCAACCCTCGCTTGTGTTTTGGGCCTGGGCCTCGTGGCTCCGGCCTACGCCGATACCGCATCCGACCTTGCCGCTGCCCGTACCAAGCTCGAGCAGATTGGCACCCAAACCCAGCAAATTCATGAAGAACTCTCCGCACAGACGCAGGAGCTTGATCAGACTGCAGGCGAGATCACGCAAAAGCAGCAAGAGATTTCCGAAGGTCAGGCAAAGCTCTCTAACTACGTTGCCGGTGAGTACAAGACCGGCGGCCTGAGTCTCCTTCAGGTCCTGACGGGCGTCGACGATCTGGGCGACATGCTCAACCGTCTCTTCTACTACGGCAAGGTGTCCGACAAGCAGGCCCAGACCATTCAGGAGGTCAAGGACCTTAAGCAGCAGCTCACCGATAAGCAAACCGAGCAGGAGAAGAACGTCGCCGCGACGCAGAAGAAGGTCGACGAGCTCAATGCCCAGCAAGCTGAGGCCCAGAGTGTCGTGAACTCTCTGGATTCTCAGCTGCAGGCCGAGCTTGCTGCCGAGGCCGAGGCCAACGCTGCGCTGCAGGCTGGCATTAATGCCAGCACCGCCGAAAAGGCCACGGTGAGCAACGATACCGCCGGTACGACCGAGAACACTCCCGCGCCCACTCCTGCTCCCGCGCCGCAGCCTTCGACGCCCACTCCTGCTCCTACGCCGCAGCCCTCGACGCCCGCTCCGGCTCCGACGCCTTCCGCACCGAGCCAGTCCGTTGACGGTGGTACCGTTGTTTCGCGCGCCTACAGCAAGCTCGGATACGCTTACTCTTGGGGCGGCATTGGACCGAACAGCTTTGACTGCTCCGGCTTTGTAAGCTATTGCCTCACGGGCCGCTACTGCCGTCTGGGCACCACCGGCACTTTCATGGGTTGGACCCGTGTGTCCGATCCGCAACCCGGCGATGTTGTGGTTAACTCCTACCATACCGGCATCTATATCGGTAATGGCCAGATGATCCATGCTTCCGACTACAAAACGGGCGTTATCATCAGCTCCGTCGCAGCCGGTATGAACAACAACTACATCTTCGTACGCTACTAATTTATTGCTACAGCGAACGAACGTGGGCCTCGCGATCTTGAGTCACGAGGCCCATTCTTTTTGAGCCTACCGTTTGCCTTATGATTAGGATGGCTATCTAGTATTCAAAACTAGATAGCCATCCAATCAATCAAAAAGATGGCTATAATTGTTGGGGAACAATTAGAAAGGACCCTCAATGAGCTGGGCACTTATCTCTGATTCGAGCTGCAATCTTCGCGATTGGCAACCAACCGCACCTCATACCACCTTTGCATTTGCACCCCTTAAGATCCGAGTGGGGGAGCGCGAATTTGTCGACGATCTCTCGCTCGATGTTCACGAGCTCAATTGCGCCGTGCAGGCGGAGTCGAGCGCTTCTTCGAGCGCCTGTCCAAGCGTAGGGGAGTGGGCTGAACTTTTTAAGCTTGCCGACAAGACGATCTGCATGCCCATCTCGGAGGGCGTATCGGGAAGCTACAATGCCGCGGCCACCGCACGTGACATGGTGCTTGCCGAGGAGCCCAACCGCCAGATTCATTTGGTCAACTCACGAGCCGCAGGTGGCAAAATGGATCTGATCTTCCTGCTGTTCGACCGCTATCTTGCAAGCAACCCGGATACCTCCTTTGAGGACGCCTGCGCCTACTTCGATAGCTTGGAGCAGAACAGCAAGATCCTCTTCAGCTTGTGCAATTACGAAAATCTCGCCAAGGCCGGACGTATCCCTAAGGCGGCCGGAGTTATTGCCAACAAGCTCAATATCCGCATTTTGGGCACGGCGAGCGAAGCGGGCAAAATTGAACTCGTTGGGCACACGCGTGGCGAAAAGAAGATGCTCACCAAGATTGTCGATACTATGGAGGCCGAAGGCTTTACCGGCGGCGAGGTCATCATCGATCACGTTGAGAACGAAGCTGGAGCCCAGGCGCTTGCTGACCGCATAGTCGAGCATTGGCCCGGCTCAAAGACGATTATCATGCCCTGCAACGGGCTAGATTCATACTATGCCGAGATGCACGGCCTCATCATCGGCTACGGCATGGGCGTGGCTTCGGGCCGATAATGTCCAACTAGACAAACATACGGGCGGGATAAGGGGCCAGCGGCTCTTTATCCCGCCCGTCTTATACCTCGGTTAGCTATTAAACCCATTGAACTTGAGATAGCTCATCAAGTACGCCTTCGATACGAAAGACGAAACCGCACTGCGTACGAGCAGCGATTCGCGCGTAACCTGATGTGCGGTATCGGGCACGGGAGTCTGCTCGACGGAAAACGCCGCACGAATCGATGCCTCAAGTTGATCGACTACATAATCGAAGGCCGTCGGAGCATCGTAGCTCAAGCGCTGAATATTAAAGAGCGCCTGAACCGCAGCGATGGGCAGCACCTGCTTAAAGATGCAAATGGCGATGAGACGCGCAATCTGCTCACGGCCATACTGCTTTTTAACCGGAGCAGGAACGAGGCCGACCTTCACGTAGTTATTGATCATCGATGGCGTGATAACGGGTTGCTCTACGCAAATCGAAAGCGGCTCCATCCACAGTGCAACATATTCAATAACCTGATCGCGATAGAGCGTTACGTTGGGCAGCTGGTCATAGCGTGGCAGGCTCAACGCGTTGAGTTTACGCACCGTATCGGACTGAATAAATGCATCCGGCAGCACCGTCGGCTGAATATCCTCGGGCTTAATGCTGACCGATGTATCAGACATCGGGATAACATGTTTGACGTAGTTCATAGGGGTCCTCCGTTCATTTTCTATATTGTATTCTAGGTTATCTAGTTTTGCATACCACATAACCGCCAAGTAAAAGTGGTTGGACTGTACATTGATGCACCGTCCAACCACTATATTTAAAGATATCAACCTTACATAAGATATATTATCGTACTTATCCGCGTAGGAAAGTGTATGCGCTAGTTGCCGCTATGGCTCCGTCCGAAACAGCGGTCACAACCTGACGCAAACGCTTGGAACGGATATCACCGGCTGCAAATAAGCCGGGCGTACGGGTGGCCATCGAATCGTCGGTGACAATGCCGCCGTCGGGAGCCAGATCGACGAGATGCTCAATAATCTCGGTATGTGGCTGGGTCCCCGTAAAGACAAAAATGCCAAACGAGCCAGGTTTAAAGGTCTCGGCATACGTCTTGCCGCTCGCATTATCCTTAAACGTAATTGTCGTGGGCATCGCTTCACCAGAAAGCTCAACAATACTAGTTTGGTACCTAACTGAAATATTGTCCTTAGCAAGCACCTTATTCACAACGCCCTCGGGTGCACGGAACTGATCGCGACGCAGCACGATGGTCACGCTGCTGGCAATGTCGGACAGGAACAGCGCCTCCTCGCATGCCGAATTGCCGCCTCCGATAACAAAGACCCGCTTGCCGCGGAAGAACATGCCGTCACATGTTGCGCAATACGAAACGCCACGACCGCGATACTTATCCTCTCCAACAAAACCCGCAGGACGCGGCGTGGCGCCCATGCACGCAATGACGCTCTTGGCCGCTGTGTCGCCCATATCATGATGAATGATAAAGTGAGCCGCATCGGCATCGTAATCGACGCCTGTCACCATACTCCATTCAACCTGAGCCCCCAAGCCTTCAGCATGCTGTTGGAACCGCTCACCAAGTTCAGCACCGCTCAGCAGTGGAATGCCAGGATAATTCTCAATCTCGTTGGATGTGGCGATCTGTCCGCCCGACATGCCCTGCTCAAGGACAGTCGTCGTCAGGTTGGCGCGCGCCGCATAAATGGCGGCAGCATAACCCGCGGGACCGCCACCGATAATCGCAACATCGATCGTCTGGTCGGTAGCCATGAAAAGTCCTCTCGTCGAAACGTTGTCGTTCTTTGCGCTCATACCCAAATTTACGTGAACGTGACACTCATGCACTACAATGATAAATCCGTGTTACAACGTCGAAGGGGAGTTATCGATGGATCAGACGCAGACGAGCGACGACGCTCCCCTGCCCATGCACAGCACTCCCCAATCGGAGCAAACCACGCTCTTGGCTCAGCAAAAACCTCTTGTGACCATCGTGCACGCTTCGGTCGGCTCGGGCCACAAGGCCGCCGCAAATGCGATTGCGCAGGCATTCGACCTCATCCGCGGCACCAATGGCATCCCCCAGGATGTTGAGATTGAAGTGCTCGATATCCTTGATTTTGGACGTATTAAATTCGACGGCAATAAAACCGCGGCTTCTTTTACGGGAGCCACGCGCCCCATTTACGACCTGACCTGGCGATATACGCTTACGGGACATCTTCTCTGGGGCGGCGGCACGGCATGGTCGCGAATTATGTTCCCCGCCTTCAACGAATATATTCGCAGCCGCAGGCCCATAGCCGTGGTCGCAACACACATCACAGCAGCCAATGTTGCCGTGGGCGCCCGCGTAATTACGGGTATCGATTATCCGGTCATTTGCGTACCGACCGACTACGAAGTCGAGGGCTGGTGGCCCCACAAGGACACCGATCTATTCTGTGTTGCCAACGAATTTATGGCCGAAACGCTGCGTCCGCGCAAGGTGCCCGAGGCAAAGATTCACATTACCGGCATTCCTATTCGCGCTGGATTCGACACGAATTACGATCGCGAGGAAGAGCTAGCCAAGTTCAACCTCCCAACCGACAAGACCGTCGTGCTGGTAATGGCCGGCGCCAGCTTGCCTCAGCCTTACGTCCGCTTTCGCGCGGCGATGGACCATACACTCCCCTTCCTGCGCAGCTTCGAAGACATGCACTTTGTCTTTTTGCCCGGCAAGGACGTGGAGTATGCCACCCGGCTGAAAACGCTCTTCGATGCCATGAAGCTCGAAAACGTCACGGTGTTGGACTATGTCGACGATATGGCCGCCCTCATGCACGGCTGCGACCTGGCAATCCTCAAATCGGGCGGACTCACGGTCACCGAGTGCCTATGCGCACATCTGCCGATGATCCTGCTGGGCAAGTCCTATGGCCAGGAAAAGGCCAACACCACCATGCTTACCGGCTTGGGCGCTAGCATGCACGTCACCACGGCACGAGAGCTCATCGTAACGTTGCGACATCTCCACGATCATCCGGAGTCGCTCAAGGCATTGCTCATCAATGGCGAAGTCCTGCGCCGTCCCCGCGCAGCCGAGGACATTGCCATCGCCACCATGGAATTCGTAGGCAAACCCCAAAAGCGCAAACGAGCCTTCTGCCGCTTCTACTGGGGCGGAAAACCCGCGCATATCAGGTAGGACGGACTGTCCGCTCTCCCGTGGGAGGGCCCTATATATCATCCCGTGCTCAAACATTCTCGCGTTGCTGCGAAACTGCGCGCGGGACGATATATAGGGCCCTCCCACGGGAGAGCTGCGTTTACGCGCTAGCGGCTAATCCCAGATTCCCCACCACTAGAACCTGCAAAGACGAAACCGGAAATTCTAAATACAGACAGCCAATGCGACAAAGGGATTGTTCCTTTGTCGCATTGGCTTACTAGAATGTAATTATTTTTTTCAAGCGAGTAGCCGCCCGCCTGCCTCTCACACATATCGTTCCACGCGCAGTTTCGCAGCGAGCGAAGCGAAGCGAGAATGTTTGAGCATGGAATGATATGTGTGGGCCCCGGGTGAGAGGCCGACCCTACATGTTGAAAATGATTAAGCGATGCCGCTGGAGCCGAAGCCTCCTTTGCCTCGATCGGTTTCGTCTAGTTCTTCTACTTCTACGAGGTTGACCGTAGGGACTTCTTGGATGACAAGCTGGGCGATGCGGTCGCCTTTGTTGATTTGGATGTTGTTCGTGGGGTCTAGGTTAATGAGGATGACTTTGAGCTCTCCTCGGTAGTGAGCGTCGATGAGGCCCGGCGTGTTGACTATAGACAGGCCTTGCTTGATGGCCAGGCCGCTGCGGGGCTGGACGAAGCCGGCGTAGCCGTCAGGTAGGGCGATAGCTAGGCCCGTGGAGACCAGACGACGCTCAAAGGGCTTCAGAGTGCAATCCTCGTTGGAACGCAGGTCAAGACCGGCATCCGTAGGATGGGCGTATTTGGGAAGCTCGACAGTTGGGTCGAGACGTTTAATGTTAACGGTAATGTTGGACATGAAATCACCTTAGCTTGTCGAGCTCTTGCAGAAACTCATCGACGTCTTTGAAATCGCGATAGACCGAGGCAAAGCGGATGTAGGCAACTTTATCGATCTTGGCCAACCGCTTAAGAACCATATCGCCCAACTCATGAGACGTAACGGCCGTGAGCGTACGGGAGCGAAGCTCGACCTCAATATCGTCAATGATCTCGTTGAGCTTTTTAGCGTCGATATCTCGCTTGATCGTGGCGCGCATCAAACCGACCAGCAGCTTATTGCGATCGAACCGTTGCTTGGTTCCGTCTGACTTAATGACCTCGATAGGGTCTTCACAACGCTCAAATGTCGTAAAGCGATAATTGCATGAGCAGCATTCGCGACGGCGCTTGATGGTGTTATTAGATTCCTGCAAGCGGGAATCAACGACGCGAGTATGTGCCTTGCCGCATTTGGGACAGCGCATGGTACCTCCTCTAAAACGATTACAAGGGTACCATGCGACGGTACATAAATCTTAGGAACGTGCGGGAACTTTAAGATGCGCACCGGCATCGAGCGAGCCATGCTCCAGGTGATTGACGTTGCGGATCATATCAGAGGTTTCCTGTGTGGAAAGGCCCTCAATCGGATGCTCCTGGGCAAGCGACCACAAGGAATCGCCTGGCTGAACACGGACGGTCTCGTAGGTAACGTTGGATACCGACTCGGCATATGCGGCGTGACGTGCGCTGAAGATCGAGGTGGCAAGTACAAAGAAGAGCGTGAGCGCAACGGCAAGAGCGACAATCGTCGAGGCCTTTAGGGCAACAGGAGCCGAAGTCGTGGCGACGCACCGGCTGCGGACGGGCTTACCAGGCAATGTTTGGAAACCAGATCGGCCGCCTTTGACAACCGTGAAAACCGGCGATGTAGGCGTCTCGAGCTTAAGGGCGAGGTTTCCCTGGACCATATCCGTTGCGTTCATCATGTTCTCCTCTCGCGTGTTTTGCTGAGAACAGTTTTATCAAGCCGCGCGGACAAAAAACGTCTAGCGCGAGAACGAATGTTCGGTTATTATTATCTTCGAACAGTTGTTCCTGTCAAGCAAAATCGAACATTTGTTTGACATTGGCAGAGAGGATCCTCTGATGGCTCGCAAAATTACCAAGCGTCAGCAGCAGATTTACGACTTCATCAAGGAATATCAGCAGGAGAAGGGCTATCCGCCCAGTGTGCGCGAGATGGCATCTGCCGTAGGCCTCTCCTCCCCCAGCACGGTGCACGCTCACCTCTCTGCCCTGGAGGCTCGAGGGCTGCTCAAGCGCGATGCCACCAAGCCTCGCGCCCTAGAGCTCTTTGATGAGGACGGATCTTCTGTCTCGATTTCCAAATCCGATGAACCCACAGCGCCCCGCGGAACGGTCTCGCTGCCGCTTGTCGGTCGCGTCGCGGCCGGGATTCCCATTCTGGCCGAGCAAAATATCGAGGACACCTTTACCATCCCGACCGAAATCGCCACAGACCAGGGCTCCTTTATCCTCGAAGTGCACGGCAGCTCAATGATCAATGTCGGCATCTACAACGGTGACTACATTATCGTTCGCGAGCAAAAAAGCGCCATGAACGGCGAAATCGTCGTGGCCATGATCGATGGCTCGGCGACCGTCAAGACATTCTACAAGGAGCAGGGACGTGTGCGCCTGCAGCCCGAGAACGACACCATGGAGCCCATCTATGCGACGAACCCCGTTATTTTGGGTAAGGTTGTCGGTTTAATGCGCCGGTTCTCGTAATGCAAAAACGCATCACTATATTTGATACCGTCCGCGGGTTTACGATGCTGTCCATGGCAGGTTTTCACACCTGCTACGATTTGGCATACTTATATGGATGGGATATGCCATGGTTTACCGAAACGGTTTTCCAGGATATCTGGCGCGCTAGTATCAGCTGGGTATTTTTGTTTATCGCCGGTTGGATGTGCACGCTCTCGCGTAATAACGGTAAGCGCGCCCTCAAATACGCAGCCGCAGCCTTGATCGTATGGATGGCAACTACACTGGTATCAGTCGACGATTCGGTAAACTTTGGCATCATTTATTGCATGGCGGCGTGCACCGCGGTGGTTGCACTCACCCGTCCGCTACTTCAAAAATTACCGGGCTCGTGGGGCATCGTAGTGTGCCTTGTTCTTTTTGCCCTCACCTGGGGCATTCCAAAGGCGGTCTACCCACTCCCCCACCTGGCATGGCTAGGATTCCCGGGCCCGGGTTTTGTTTCGGGAGACTACTATCCGCTCATTCCGTTTGTCTTTATGTACCTTACCGGTTTATTTGCTGCCCAGACAGCACAAGCGTCAAGCCTCGAAGCGCCAGCATGGGCATACGCCAATCCCTTCCCGGCGCTCGCAGTCCTCGGTCGGCATGCCTTACCGTTCTACCTGCTCCATCAGCCTGTCATCCTAGGCGTACTAGAACTCATTTATTCCGTACGATAGCGCTCAAGACGCGGCGAGATTCGGGCCGGCAACTTCGCCACAATGCGAACGCCGTCCTCGAGATATTCCTCATGCAGAAGGGTTCCCTGCTCATGCACCAGCGTGATGAGGGCGCCCTCGCGATACGGGATATCAGCGGAGAGCAACACATCGGTGGCAGCTGCCTCACGGGCAATACGGTCGATGAGATCGTCGAGCCCCTCGCCCGTCTGGGCCGAGAACAGCGCAGCCTCGGGATAGCGACGATGGAAACTCAATCGATCGACGCTATCGAGTAGGTCGATTTTATTGAACACCGTAAGCGTCAAACGCTCGCCGGCACCAATCTCGTCAAGAACGCGATCGACTGCCTCGAGCTGGCGCTCGTAGTCTTCGTCAGAGGCATCCACAACTTTAAGGATCAGGTCGGCACCAAGGACCTCAGACAGCGTGGACTTAAAGGCATCAACGAGACCATGCGGCAGCTTTTGAATAAAGCCAACGGTATCGGTAATAGTCATCCCACGACCACCGGGCAAGCGATACGAGCGCGTCGTCGGATCGAGCGTGGCAAACAATTTGTCCTGTGAAAGCACCGTAGACCCGGTCAGGCGATTGAGCAACGTCGACTTACCGGCATTGGTATAACCGGCTAAGGCAACGCGAAACGCCGGTGACTCGATACGGCTCTTTGACTGGACAACGCGGCGCTGTTCGACCTGCTTAAGCTCGCGACGAAGCGCGGCAATCTTGTTGCGAATCAAACGTCGGTCAACCTCGAGCTGGCTTTCGCCCTGGCCAAAGCGCGAACCAATGCCACCGCGTGTCTGCTCTTTAGCAAGATGGCTCCACATGCCGCGCAAGCGGGGCAACAGATACTGCAATTGGGCTAGCTGCACCTGCAGGCGGCCCTCACGGGTCTGAGCGTGCAGGCCAAAGATATCGAGAATCAACGCCGTACGGTCGATAATCTTAATCGGTTCGCCCACGGCTTTCTCCAGATAGGACTGCTGCGAGGGCGTTAAATCGTCGTCGAAGATAACAACATCAGCATCCATGCGATGCACGAGCCCGCATAGTTCCTCAACCTTACCGGAGCCGATAAAAGATTTTGGATACGGCTTAACCAGACGCTGTGACAAACGAGCCAGGCACTGGGCGCCAGCCGTATGGGCCAGGCGCTCAAGCTCGTCAAGCGAACGATCGAGCGGCCAGGCGTTATCGCGCCACTCAACTCCGACAAGAACGGCACGTTCGGGCTCAGGCGCCGTGGGAACGAGGGGAAACCGAGCCATTAGGCCGCCTCGATACGATGAAGGATATCCTCAACGACCTCATCGATCGCAAACTCGTCCATATCGAACCACACGATGCGGTCATCGCGTTTAAACCACGAAAGCTGACGCTTGGCATAGCGACGCGAACGCATCTTGATGAGTTCACGAGCCTCATCCATAGAAATCACGCCGTCAAAGGCATCTATAATCTCTTTATAGCCAATCGCCTGCATCGAAGTCAGGGCATCTCCCAGCCCCTGGTCCATAAGACCGCGAACCTCATCAACAAGGCCCTGCTCAAACATCAGATCGACGCGTAGGTTAATACGCTCGTAAAGCGCCTCGCGATTACGCATCAATCCAAACCACAGAGCGTGATAATGCTCGCGCGGAACACTAAACTGCGACTTTTGCTGCGCGTAGGACACACCATCATCGTGCATTTCGAGCGCGCGAATCACGCGACGAACATTATGGGGGTGTATGACCGCAGCAGACTCGGGGTCTCGCTCGGCAAGCAGCGCGTGCAATGCTTCCTCGCCTATGCGCTCAGCAAGCTCCTGATACCCTGCGCGGCGATCGTCCTCAAGCTCGCCCGAGGGAAAATCCATCTCATCCAGGGCGGCCTTGAGGTACAGGCCTGTACCTCCGCAAAACACCGGAAGGCAGCCCTCGCCCAGCAAGCGCTCAACATGTACACGAGCGTCTGCCTGATACAGCGCTGCAGAGTATGCAACGCCCGGTTCAACAATATCGACCAGGCGTAGAGGCGCCGCGCATTCCTCGGGTGCCATCTTGGCAGTGCCGATATCCATGCCTCGATAGATTTGCATCGCGTCACACGACAGCACTTCGGACGAAAGGCGAGCCGCCAAACGATCAGCGACATCACTTTTGCCAACCGCGGTCGGACCGACAATCGCAACGGCGGAAAGGCCTGCCCCGGGAGAAATCATTAGCGCGGCTCGCCCACAACGGATCCGGACAGATACCACGTCTTGGCAACGTCGACGTCAACATCGACAATCTTGCCAATCAGCTGATCGATGCTGTAGCCAGCGGGAATCGGTGCATGAACGGTCTGATTCTTGGGACTCTTGCCCAGCAGCACCGCATCATTCTTTTTGCTCGTACCCTCAATAAGCGCCGGCACAACGGTGTGGAGCTCACCCTGGTTATACTCGTGCGCTGTGGTCTCGATAACCTTCACCAGACGGTTGAAGCGCTCAAGAATTACCTCATGCGGCGTGGGATCGTCAATCTCGGCGGCCGGAGTACCGGCGCGCTTGGAATAGATAAACGTATAGGCCTGAGCATAACGGACCGTCTCGGCAAGCGAGAGCGTCTGCTCAAAGTCTTCCTCGGTTTCGCCGGGGAAACCCACGATGATATCGGTCGAAAGCGCGATATCGGGCATGCGATTGCGGATGCGATCGACCAGGCCCAGATAATCCTCGCGCGTATAGCGACGATTCATCTCTTTAAGGATGCGCGTCGAACCCGACTGAACTGCCAAGTGCAGCTGCGGCATGACGGCAGGCGTCTCGGCCATAGCGTCGATAGTCTCGGGCAGCAGGTCTTTGGGGTGCGAGGAAGTAAAGAAGATACGCTCTACACCCGTATCGCCCACGGCGCGCAAAAGGTCGGCAAAGCGCGGCTTACCAAACAGATCGCGACCATAGGAGTTGACGTTTTGACCCAGAAGCGTGACCTCACGCACGCCCTGGCGTACTAGACCGGTCACCTCGTCGACGATCTCCTCGAAAGGGCGGCTCTTTTCGCGACCGCGCACATACGGCACGATACAATAGGTGCAGAAATTGTTGCAGCCCGTCATAATGGGGACCCAGGCGTGATACTGGGTCTCACGATGCCACGGCATGCTCATAGCATCCGTGTCCTCGTGCTCATTGGTGCGAATATGACGCTTGCCGTCCAAAAATGCCTCGGCAATGAGCTCGGCCACATGCGCGATGGAATGCGTGCCGAAGATGACATTGACGTTATCGACATTGGTGAGCAGACCTTCGCCGTCGCGCTGCGCGATGCAGCCGCCCACAGCGACAACGCGCTTGCCAGAAGGCGAAGGCGGGAGGCTCTTACAAGAGTTGCACTGACCGTACAGACGGGTGTCAGCGGCCTCGCGAACGCAGCACGTCATGAACACGACGATGTCAGCATGCTCCAGATCGAGCGCCATGAGGCAACCATACGAGTCGAGCAGGCCACTCACGCGCTCGGAGTCGTGCTGATTCATCTGGCAGCCAAAGGTGCGGATAAAGTAAGTTTTACCGGCAAGAATATCGCGTACGGAACCCTGGTCCATGTGTATAAGTCCTAACGAGGTGGAATAGGCGGAATCAAAGAGGGCGGGCAAAGAGTAAACACGCTATGCCACAGGCTTAACGTCGTCCATCACAACGTTATCCATAGCAGCTCGATTAATCTGATGAACGTAAATAGAAAGACGGATGGCCGTGCGCGACTCCCCGTTGATGAGGATGTCGGAGAACACCGGCGCGCAGGAAATATCAAACCCGGTCGGAATCAAAAATCCGCGTGCAATGGCCACAGCCTTAATGGCCTGGTTGACGGCGCCCGCGCCGACACACTGAATATTGACGGGAACACCATCTTTGACCATGCCGGCAATGGCGCCGGCAACGGACGCGGGCGACGATTTGCTTGATACCTTCAGGCAATCCATGAAGAAACTCCTGCGTTTAAAAGTACGTTTTAACTGCAATAACTGTATCGTACCGAACGGACTCGGTAAAGATGCTATTCCTCTTTGGCAAGATCGAACGTCACGGTAATACGATCACGCGAAACACGAATCTTGGGGTCGCCGCAAAGGTTGAGATAGTACCGCGATGCAAGATCGTTAAAGTCGCGTTCCACTGCTCGCGAGAACTGCGCCATATCGTCCTTGGCAATACGCAACCCGCGACGATCTTTGGCGAGATCAACCGGAGCAGACGCATGTGAGGACGAATCGCGCTCGCGTAGCAGACGTGCGGTCACACCGCGAACGGGCTTAATCTGGCCCGCCAAGATACGATGCGCCGTACGCTCGGACATCTCAAGGCCCAAACCCGAACAAATACGGATAAAGTCTTCCGCATCCGAAGCAAGACCCAGACGATCGACCACAGGAAGCTCGGCTTCGTCATCGATAAACAAAAGACGAGAAGCATCGAGACGGCTGGACGCCTGCGCATGCAGCGTCGCGGCGATCTCCGACGGAGACCCCAGATAGACATCACAGGCGCGCAGCTCCTCGAGGGCAAACTCGCAGGCGGCGCGAATGATGTTGTGAGGGCCGCGGGCGCAGACATAGTGACCGTCCTCGTCCTTCACGGCCTGAGGCCAGCTGGACTGATCGGCGCGCTCGCCAAGGCGGTCGGTAGCGACGCTCACCTTAAAGACCGAGCCAAGGTCAACATCCGACGCGACAACGCGTGCCTCGTCGGTGTTCTGCTTAATCGAGAACAATGCCATACCTCGACCGTGAACGCCCCAACGATCCATCTTCATGCTCTCGAGCTTGGAGGTAACGCGGGCATCGAAGATGCGCTCCTGCATATCCTGCGGCACGCCCGAGCCGTTATCCAGAAACACGAGCGTACGGACGCCATCTTCCTTGGTCGTGGCGAGATAGACCTTATCGGCGCCAGCATCACGAGCGTTACGCAGCATTTCGATGACAATATCCTCGACATGCTGGATGTCGTGCTTTGCCTGGCGCCGCTCGGCCTCCGAAACGCGGAGGCGGACATACCCCTCGCCAAGGTTCTCCTCGACGCGAAGGTTGCCCTCCCCCGACATCGACGCGATAAATGAGATGAGCTCGTTCGCGTCGTTCATGTTATTTAGCGATATCGACAGCGCGGCTCTCGCGAATCACGACGACGCGCACCTGACCGGGATACTCCATCTCTTCCTCGATCTGATGGGCGATGTCATGAGCCAAGACCGTGGACTGAGCATCGGAAATCTTGTCCGGCTGAACCATGACGTGGACCTCGCGACCAGCCTGCATGGCATAGGTACGCTCGACGCCGTCATGGGAGTTGGCAATCTCCTCGAGCTTCTCAAGGCGCTTGATGTAGTTCTCGGCAGATTCGCGACGAGCACCGGGGCGAGAGGCAGAAACGGCATCGGCGGCCTGGACCAGAACATCGAGCACCGTGTTGGGGTCGACGTCGGCGTGGTGAGCCTCGATAGCGTGAACAATAACGGGCTTCTCGCCATAGCGACGGGCGAGCTCGGCGCCGATAACGGCATGCGGGCCCTCGACGTCATGGTCGATAGCCTTGCCAAGATCGTGCAGCAGGCCGGCACGCTTGGCGGTCACAACGTCCAGACCAAGCTCGGAAGCCATCACGCCGCACAGGTCGGAAACCTCGAGGGAATGCTGGAGCACATTCTGACCAAACGAGGTGCGATAGCGCAGGGCACCCAGGGTCTTAACGATCTCGGGGTGCAGATCGTGGATACCGGTATCGAAGGCAGCCTGTTCGCCGGCCTCGCGCACGCGCTGCTGAACCAAGTCGGCGGCCTTGTGATACATCTCCTCGATGCGGGCAGGATGAATGCGGCCGTCAGCAATAAGGTTCTCGAGGGCGACGCGGGCGGTCTCGCGACGGACCGGATCGAAGCTCGAAAGCACGACGGTCTCGGGCGTATCATCGATCACGAGGTTGACGCCGGAAACCTGCTCGAAGGTGCGGATGTTGCGACCCTCGCGGCCGATGATGCGGCCCTTGAGGTCATCGGAAGGAATGTGCACAGAGGTAACGGTGACCTCGGCGGTGTGATCGGCGGCGCAGCGCTGAATCGCCAGGGACAAGATCTCCTGGGCGGTCTTGTGGCACTCGGCGCGAACCTGCTGCTCGGACTCGCGGATGATCGTGGCGGCCTCGTGGGTAACCTCGCCGCGAACCTTGTCGAGGAGCTCCTTGTGAGCGTCCTCGCGGGTCAGGTCGGCGATGCGCTCGAGCTCCGAGGTCTGCTTGGCGCAGAGCTCCTCAAGCTCGCGAGAGCGCTTCTCGACCTGGCCAGCCTGGCTGGACAGCTGGTGCTCACGCTTGTCGAGGGCATCGTTACGGCGATCGAGGGACTCCTCGCGCTGCATCACGCGATTCTCGAGCGTACGAATCTCGTTCTTACGCTGCTTGTCCTCGGCCTCGGCAGCCTGCTTGTTCTTGATGATCTCTTCTTTAGCCTCGAGCAGAGCCTCTTTTTTGAGGGTCTCGGCCTGACGCTTTGCATCGCCGATTAGGGACTCAGCCTGTGCATGTGCCGACTGGATCTTTTCGTCGGCCTCGTGAAGACTACCCTGCTTGGCGGTGCGCATGTAGGCAATGGCGGCGATGGCACCCAAAACGATGCCAACGAGCGCTGCGATGATAGGCATGCTCACTCCTTTTTATGGATTCGTTACACAACAAAGCGAACCGTCCTTGCGAACGGCTCGCGACATTTGAGTAATATGGGCGCAGCTTATGCGGGTCGGATACAGATAAACATATAAACAAACTCATCAAAGATGAGCACATATCACAAAGCAAATGACAGTGATTATCGTACGTTGAACCGCAACAACTGTCAAATAAATGCACCCAGCACGGCGTCTAAAACGCGGTGAACGGCAGGTACGCAAAACGCATACTTCTAGCATGTGTCTAAACTACACATTCCTCACGTTCAGCATCGAGACGCGCCTTAACGGCATCGGCGGCGATGTGGTACGAAAAGCCCTTGCCCATCAAAAACCGGACGAGCTTTTCGAATCCACGCGTCTCGGGAATGCGACGCTTCGTGAGTAAAGCCGATGCGCGAGCCAAGTCGTCCTCCACGGCAAAATAATCCTCGGGATAGCCGGGGATATCATCGAGTACGACATGGCGGCGCTTGAGCTCGGTCTCAATCTTGCGCTGTCCCCAACCGCGTCGTTTGCGTTCCTCGATAAAGTACGAACAAAAGCGGTTCTCATCTAAAAAGCGATACTCAGTGGCACGCTGGACGGCAAAATCGATTGCGGGCTGGCGAAATCCGTAACGAGCCAGCTTGTCACGGACCTCACCTGTGGCATGGTCGCGGCGCGACAGCATCTCAGTCACCATGGTAAGCGCGCATTTACGCTCAATGAGCTGCACCGCCTCGCGAAACTCATCCCAATCGCAGGGAAGATCGGGGCGATTTATAAGGAACAGACGCGCGACACGAACAGGAATCCAGACGGATCGTTCAAAACCGCCCTCGAGCTCACAGTCGATATGTGCACAAGGCTTTTTTGATGCATACCCACTCGAAAACGAGGAGGCCGCCTTCTTATCGGGAAAGACGACCGTTGCCTCGGTCACCGTATACGACATGAGGGCATCCGCTACTCGTCATCATCATCGAGCATCGCGGAGCCATCGATGGCGTAAAGCTCATCGAACTCCTCAGTTTCGGGCTGATCGGTCAGCTCGACCTCGGACGGAGCATCGTCATCGAATTCAAGGCCGCAGGCGAGGCGAACCTTATGCTCGATCTCGTCAGCACAATCGGGGTGTTCGCGCAGGAAGGCCTTAGCGGCCTCGCGACCATTACCGAGCTTGTCCTCACCGTAAGCAAACCAAGAGCCCATCTTTTTGCAGATACCGCACTCGACGGCCATGTCCAGAATCGAGCCCTCCTTAGAGATGCCCGTGCCGTACATGATGTCGAACTCGGCCGAGCGAAACGGTGCGGCCACCTTGTTCTTAACGACCTTGGCGCGCACACGATTGCCGATGACCTCGTCTTTGAGCTTGATGCTGTCGATGCGGCGAATATCGATGCGCACCGACGAGAAGAACTTGAGGGCGCGGCCGCCCGTCGTAGTCTCGGGGTTGCCGAACATGACGCCGATCTTCTCGCGCAGCTGGTTAATGAAGATGCACGTCGTGTTGGACTTGGACAGCGAGCCGGCGAGCTTGCGGAGCGCCTGACTCATCAGGCGAGCTTGCAAGCCGACCGTGGTATCGCCGATCTCGCCCTCGATCTCGGCACGCGGGGTCAAAGCGGCGACAGAGTCGACGACGATGGCGTCGATGGCGCCAGAGCGCACGAGCATGTCAACGATCTCGAGCGCCTGCTCACCCGTATCGGGCTGGGAAATGAGGACCTCGTCGATGTCCACGCCGATACGCGCGGCATACGTGGGATCGAGCGCGTGCTCGGCATCAATAAATGCCACGACGCCGCCCATAGCCTGGGCCTCTGCCAAAATCTCGAGCGAAAGCGTTGTCTTACCGGAGGACTCGGGACCGTAAATCTCGACGATACGGCCACGCGGCACGCCGCCGATGCCCAGCGCGGCATCGAGGGCCAGGGCGCCCGTGGGAATGGCCTCGACCTCGAGCTCGGGACCACCGTCGCCGTACCTCATGATGGAACCCTGACCGAATTTCTTCTCGATCTCGGCCTTGGTGGTGGCGATCATCTCATCGCGCTCTTTACCCGTCGTGCGAGCATGAACGGTACGTACGGGACCTGAATTCTTGGCCATGAATAGCCCTCCTCTTAACAACCTGCATCGATAATAAACGAACGGCTGTTCGTGGTCAACCGTTCAGATAAATCATATGCAGCCGACCTTTCCAAAACCCAACCAAACGCCGACCAAACACTGACCAAAAACTTGACCGCATGCGAACCAAACAAGGCATGACGAGAAAGATTACGGCAACTACCTGCACAAAGAGCAAATTCGCCCGAGGTCCCTATCTCCACAATTAAGGGGCCCGGAGGCCCCTTAAAACACGTCTATTCCATAGAATGGAGCACGCAGACAATGCGACCCAGTGCCTCCGCGACCGCATGGGCACGAACACATGAACGATCGCCCTCATAATGACAACGAATGGAGTCCACGACCGACACTCCCCCATCGGCCGTGCGATACGCCCAGCCAATATAAAAAGTTCCAGCCGGATCGTCCTCGGTGCCTCCACCGGGGCCGGCATAGCCCGTCGCGCTCACGGCAATATCGCTCTGGTACAGCTCCAGCGAACCGGCAGCCATCTCGCGTGCCGTCTGGTGCGACACCGCGGTATAGCGGTCGAGTGTCTCTTGCTCAACGCCGAGCACGCGATGCTTAATCTCGTCGCAGTACGTCACCGCACCGCCGCGCAGCACCGCCGAGGCACCGGGGATATCGGCGATCGTCGAGGCGATCATGCCCGCTGTCAGAGATTCAGCCGTCGAAACCGTCACACCACGAGCGCTTGCACGCTCGACAATATCGCGTGCGAGCTCTTCATTGTGCGCCGCAATCTGCTCAAATGATTCCGTCATGCCTACCAGAACCTAGACCGAAAAGACGATCTTGCGGCAGTTCCAGAAGTACTGAGCGCCCGAGATAACGGTCAGGACAACGGCAACGGCGTACAGGAAGCGCGACACCGAGTAGATACCGAGCGTCAGCGCCACCGGGCCAAGGTGCAAGCCGGCCATCGCAAAGACGCACAGATAGCCGCAGATGGAGACCATCGTGGTCGCCGTCTTATACTTGCCGAGCTTATCGGCGGCAACGACCACACCGGCAGTACTCGCAACCATGCGCAGGGCGCTCACCAGAAGCTCGCGGAACAGGATGATGAACACGGACCACACGGTTACGGCACCAAAGTCCAAGAACAGCAGCAGGGCCGAGAACACGAGCAGCTTATCGGCGATGGGATCCAAGAACTTACCGAAGTCGGTGATCTCGTTGCGCGAACGAGCCAGGTAGCCATCAACCTTATCGGTGCACGACAGGATGACGTACAGAATAAAGGCAGCGGCAGCGAGCGGGCCGTCGAAATGGCTCCAATCCGTACCGGCAACGCTCGTGTGAGACAGCGCCGACACGATCATGAACACCGGAATAAAGACAATGCGCACGCACGTCACGATGTTGGCGGGCGTCCAAACACTCGTCAGTTCCTTATTGCTCTCGTTAGCCACGACGCTCTCCTACTCCACAACATGACCGATAAGCTCGTAGCAGAAGCTATCGGTAAACTCGACCGTCAGAATATCGCCCACAGATGCCTCGCTGGCATCCAGATGCACCGCACCATCGGAATCGGGAGCCTGGAACCAGGCATGTCCGATGAGCTCGGCACCGTCCTCGGTCTCCTCGATGCCGTCGACGATCACCTGGGCGCGCTCGCCCACGTGCGCGGCAGTTGCGGCAAAGCCGAGCGACTCGGCCAGATCCATAGCCTCCTGGGCGCGCTCGAGCTTAACCTCTTCGTCGACCTGACCTTCCATCTTGGCGGCCAGGCTGCCCTCCTCCTGCGAATAGGCAAAGACGCTCGTGTAGTCAAAGCCGACGGTGTCCATAAAGTCGATAAGATCGCGGAACTCGTCGTCGGTCTCGGTCGGGAAGCCGACCATAGCCGTGGAGCGGATCACGATACCGGGGATACGCTCGCGCAGGTCGCGGAACAGGTCCTCGAGCTCCTGACGCGAACCGGAGCGGCGCATGGCCTTGAGGATGCGCGCGTCGCAGTGCTGGACGGGAATATCGATATAGGGCAGCACCTCGGGCGTATCGCGAATGGTCTCGATAAGCTCATCGGTCATGCCCTCGGGCTGCAGGTAGAGTACGCGGACCCACACGTTATGAGGACGCACCGCCTCAGCAACGGCCTGCAGTAGCTGCGCCAGATTGCGCGGCGAACCCTCGGCGAGGTCCTCGTCGGCAAAGTCGGTACCCCAAATGCCCGTGTCCTGACCGATAAGAACGATCTCGCGCACACCACCGGCGACCAGGTCGCGCACCTCGGAGATAATGCTCTCGGCATTGCGCGAGTGATAACGACCACGGATATAAGGGATCATGCAGAAGCTGCAGAAGCGGTTGCAGCCATCGGAGATCTTGACGTAGGCGACAGCGCCCTCGACGGTACGCTTGACCTGCGGAATATAGGCGGCAATCTCGCGCTCGACACCCAGAACGTCATCAATGACAGAGACGATGCCGTCTTCCTCGTCGGCCTTCACAAAGGCCGCGACCTCGGGCAGCTCGTCGGGCAGATCGTCACCGTAACGTGACGGTACGCAGCCGCACATGACGATCGGGCAAGAACGAACGCCGTCCTGCACCTCGTTGGCAAGCTCGAGCGTGGTCTCGATGCTCTCGGACGTCGCCGAGGCAAGGAACGAGCACGTATTGACGATGGCGATATCGGCATCCTGCGGATCGAATGCCTCCTCGTAGCCCGCGGCGGTCAGCAGCGAACGCATACGGTCGGTATCGACCTCGTTCTTGGCGCACCCGAGGGTGATATAGAGCACGGAGCCCAACGGTGTATCCATGTTGGAGAGCGGTCCTTTCGAATGAATTAGCGGTAGTTGGTGAACTGCAGCGGCTGACCGTAGTCCTGGTCGCGCAGGAACTGGATCACGGTCTGCAGCGCATCCTTGGAAGCAGAGGAGACGCGCAGTTTGTCGGCCTCGATCGTCACCTTGACCTTGAGCTTCTGATCCTTAATGTCCTTATTGATCTTCTTGGCAGTCGCTTGGTCAATGCCCTCGACGATGTGACCGAGCACGCGCACGGTACCGCCCGATGCAGCCTGAGGCGCATCCCAGGACACGGCCTTAAGATCGATGCCGCGCTTGATGAGCTTGGAGCTCAGGACATCGATGATCTGCTTGGAGACAAAGTCGGCCGGGGCGTTGACCGTAAAGAGTTTGTCTCCCTTCGAAAGCTCGATGGTGGCGCCGGAGTCCTTCAGGTCATAGCGTTGGGAAATCTCGCGCGTGGTCTGCTGGAAGGCGTTGTCGACCTCCTGCATATTAACCTCGGACACGACGTCGAAGCTGGAATCTTTAGCCATGGTTAATCCTTTCGCTTACGAGCGGCTTAGTAGCTGTCGTACGAATAATCGGTAGAAACGGTCGTCGTTTGACCGTCGGTAGCGGTATTGGTGCCCTCCGTGGACTGGGCCTCGGTTCCATCCGCGCTGTTGGCATCATCGGTGCCGTCAGTGCTCTCGCCGTCCTCGGAGTCGGTCGTCTCCTTCTTGGGAACGGTGATCGTCACGCGCGCCACGCCCGACGTCTTAGTGTCGTAGCGGACCTTTTCACCGTTCTTGGTAACGGTGACATCGGAAGGCTTGGACGTGGTGATCTCGATCGAGGACTCGGGCGTATATTCCTGCTCAAAGGGGCCGGTCGCCTGGGCGCCATAGACCGACTTGCCATCAACCTTGACCTCAATCCAAGCAGTCTTGCCCTTGGCAACGGAGATCTTGACCTTTGTGACCTCGTTCTCTTCCTTCTTGGCCGTCGTCTTGGCGGCGTCCGAATCGGTCGACTCGTCCGTCGTCTCATCGGTATCTTCGTCCTCATCGACGGATTCGGTCTTCTTGGAAGACTTCTTAGTCGCTGTCTTGGTGGCAACGGGCGTCTCGGGCGTCGACTCGGGCGCCGAGGAGCCACAGCCACGCAAAAGCACCACGATGAGCACGATCAGCAGCAACGCCACGGCGCCGATACCGGCGTAAACGATACGAGGATCGAGACCGTTGTTCTGGGGAGCACGCCCACCGCCGCGCCCGCGATTGGAACCACCGCGACCAGTGCCTTGGGGCATACGACCGCGGTTATTGTCGGAACGTCCGCGATAGCTACCCTGGCGCTGCATATTGCGCTGGCCCGAGCGGGGGGCGAGCTCGCCACGACCCTGGTAGTTGCGCTGGCCCGAACGAAGCGCTGAGGAGCGCTGGCTGTAGGGTTGCGACTGAGATCGAAGGCGAGGCGTCACTTGCGTAGTATCGGCGTCTGCATAGCCGCCGCGCGGACGACCGGAAGAAACGCCACGATACCCGCGATCGGAATAACCGCCATCGCCGTAGCCGGCACGAGGGTCTCGTGCGACACCGCGGGCAGCGGGGAGTGCGCGCTCCTCGGGCGCCGGCGTGCTGCGAAAACGATCGCGCTGGGAACGAATCTCCTCGCTCGAGCCCGTCTCGGTAATATAGCCAGCCTGCTGAGGGCGCTGGCCATAACGCGTCGAACGCCCGCCCTGAACCATCAGGAAGCGGCCGCTGTCGACCGAGGAACGCGAATTGACGTAGCCGGCGGCGTCCTGAAAACGACCGCCCTGCTGCGACGTCTCGCGCTCATATGCCATCAGATCGTCAAAATATGCGTTGACGACCTCCCGCGGATTGAGGCCCAAAAAACGCGCATAGCTCGAAATCATGCCCTGCGCATAGCCGCGCGGAGGCATCGATGCAAAATTGCCATTCTCGAAAAACTCGATGATCTGCGGCCTGATTTTGATGGTGTTGGCGACCTGCTGAATGGAAAGGCCCATTCGGCGACGCTGCTCGAGCAGCATGTCACCAAAGCGTGCAGCCATCAGAATCCTCCAAACTCACGATCTTCACGTGCCATCTCGGCGTCGACGGATTCCAGCGCGGCAAGGCCTTCTTCATCCAGCAGGACCTCGCGCGGCTTGGAACCGTCGGGCGGTCCGACGACACCCTTTTCTTCCAGCATGTCCATAATACGCCCGGCGCGCGCATAGCCAACCTTTAGGCGACGTTGCAGGCCAGATGTGGAGCCCAGCTGCGATTCCACCACAATATGAGCGGCTTCCCAGATAAGCGGATCGTCGTCTTGGGGCTCGGCGACGCCGGTGCGCACGATGCCGCCGCCACCCGCCATGGACATGGAGGCAGGTGCCACGGCCGACAGGATCTCCTCATGGTAGTCGGGCTCGCTTTGCGACTTGACGAACTCGACAATCTCGTTGATCTCGTCATCCGAAACAAAGCAGCCCTGGATACGGCGGGGCTTGCCCCAGTCGACCTTTGAAAACAGCATGTCACCCAAGCCGGTGAGCTTTTCGGCACCCATCTGGTCGATGATGACGCGGGAGTCAATGCCCGTTGCGACGTTAAAGGCGATACGGTTGGTAATGTTTGCCTTGATGAGACCCGTCACCACGTTGGAGCTCGGACGCTGAGTCGCCACGATAAGGTGGATACCGGCGGCACGGCCCAGCTGGGCGATGCGCACAATCGACGCCTCGACGTCCTTGCCGGCAACCATCATCAGGTCCGAAAGCTCGTCGATGATGATGACCAGATAGGGCATCTTTTGCGGCGGGTTATCGTAATGCTCAAACTCGCCGGCGGCCTGCTTTTCGTTATAGGTCGAGATCTTGCGAACGTTGAGGCGCTCGAAGACCTTCAGGCGGCGCTCCATCTCGGACACCGCCCACTGCAAGGCACTCGCGGCCTGCTTGGGCTCGGTCACTACGGGGACGTAAAGATGCGGCAGGCCGTTATAGCCTGCAAGCTCGACGCGCTTGGGGTCGACCATGATCAGGCGAACGTCCTCGGGAAGGGCGCGCATGAGCAGGGTTGTGATGATGGAGTTGATCATGACCGACTTACCGGAACCCGTGGTACCGGCGATCAGCAGGTGGGGCATCTTGGCGAGGTCGGCGACGACCGGCGTGCCCTCTGCATCGCGGCCGATGGCAAGCTCAAGCGGACCACCCTTAACATAAGGCAGCACGTCGCCCAAGTTGACGTTCTGACGCTTGCGATTGGGAATCTCGATACCCACGAGCGAGGTGCCGGGAATCGGCGCAAAGATACGCACGGACTGAGCAGCAAGCGACAGCGCGATGTCGTCCTCAAGGCTCGAAATTTTGCTCACGCGCTCGCCCTCGCCGGGTTGCAGCTTAAAGGTCGTCACCGTGGGGCCGGCAATCCAGCCGACGACGCGAGCGCTACGGCCAAACTCAAGCAGCGTGGACTGCAACGACTCGGCGGTCTGTTCCAGTTCCTTGTCCGAAGACGCGGCAGAAGCGGACTGAGGGTTTGCATGCAGGATATCGAGCGGCGGAAGCTTAAGGCCGTCCTCTTCTTCGCCCTCGTTATCCGCGGGGGCATTGTCCGCTCCCCCATCGCTCGAAGTAGACGCCTCGGCAGCGCTCGCAACAGACGCATCGGCAACCTTGGGATGCTTGAGGAAATCCGGAATTTGAGGGGCGGCCGAGACGGGATTCACGGCAAACGGCGGCTCGGACTCGTCGATCTTGGCCGGATCGTCCTCCATTGAAAGCTGGCCGGTCACCTGACCGCGCTTTGCATGACGTCGCGGAAGCAAGGTGGTTTTAGCAGTCTCGAGCGGGGACTCGTCGTCCTCGTCATCACCTTCGGTAAGTTCAATCTCGCTCTCGGACCAAGACGGGTCGGGCTCACTCGTATTGAGCTTAGGGGCCGACTTGCCTTTCTTGGCATGACGGCGCGGCAGCAGCGTGGTCTTAGCGCGTTCGGCCTCAACGGCATCGGACACGTCGACAAACGGATCCTCGTCTTCGTCGTCATCGTCCAAAACCGGGTCCGCATCGTTGCCCATGACCGTGGTCACGGACATATCGGATCCCTTTTGACGAAGAATGCTCAGGTGCGGACGAGCAACGCCGGGCACCGACAGGGCTTCGTCGTCACCCCACGGACTCGCGTTGACGTCGGCACGACGGCGCTCGGCAAAATCGGCCGCACGGTCGCGGGCAGAGCGCAAAACGCCGCCCACCGAAAAGCCGATGATGACAAAGCCGACGACGGCCAGACCCAACAGGACCACCATCGCAATAGGCTTACCCAGGGCATTCTGCAGCGCGCTCGCAATAAACGCACCGATGTAGCCACCCGAGGCGGACAGGTTTTGCGGCGTGAACATAAGGTCGCACGAGTCGCTCGTACCCGGCACCATCAGCGAGAGAAGGGAGACGACGGCGATAAAGACCACGGCGCCGCCCGCAACAGAGCGCACGTTGAGCGGCGAGTCCTCGCCTAAAAAGAGCGTGGCGGCAAACAGCAAAATAACGATCGGCAGCACGTAGGCGCCCAGGCCAAAGCCAAGGTGGTAGAAACCAGCAACCACAGCCGTAACGGGTGCGGTCGCCGACGATATCACGGCAATAAAGGACGCAATCGCCAAAACGGCAATGACCACGCCGGCGATATCGCGGTTGGCCGAAGGCTCGACCAGGGGCTCAAAATCGTCGAACTCGGCCTCGTGGCCCTTATTGGCACGAAGATGGGAACCGGCACCCTTAGCAGATGCCGGTTGGTTGTTGGCTTTATTGCCTTTGGCGTTTTGAGCAGATCCGCGCGCCAAACTAAACCTCCATGACGACCGGGATGATCATCGGACGAGTGCGCGTACGGCTCCAGATAAAGTTAGAGAGCGAGTCGCGCACGGCCTTGCGAATGGCATCGGAACCGCTGCTCGTAAAGCTGAACTTGCCCTTCTCGATCGTCTTCATGATGGATGCCGAGGCATCCTCGGAGAACTGGTCGTCGATGGCAAAGGAGACGCCGCGGCCCGAGAACTCGATGGCCTCGATCTTCTTGTGCTTGAGCGAGACGATTGCGACAGCCGTGACCATACCGTCGTTGGCAAGCTTCTGACGATCGCGCAGAACGATGGGGTCGGTATCACCGATGCGCAGTCCGTCGACGTAGACGACGCCAGACTCGACGGGCGTACCGCGCTTGACGATACCGCCGCGCATCTCGAGCGTGTCGCCGTTATCGAGGATAAAGATATGATCGTCCTTGAGGCCCATCTTGCGTGCAAGTTGGGCATGGGCGCGCAGATGCACGGCCTCGCCGTGGACCGGCATAAAGTAGGTGGGCTTGGCCATGGCCATCAGGAGCTTGAGCTCCTCCTGGCTACCGTGGCCCGAGACGTGAACGAGGGCGCGGTTCTTATCCCACACGTCGCAGCCAAGCTTGGCGAGGCTATTGACGACCTGCTGAACGGCCTTCTCGTTACCGGGGACCGGCGTTGCCGAGAGGATGACGGTATCGCCCTCGTGGATGGAGAGCGTCTTGTGCTCGCCGTTGGCCATGCGCGAAAGTGCCGACAGCGGCTCGCCCTGCGAACCGGTGCACATGACGACGATCTTGTCGTCGGGCAGATTGTCAATATCGAAGGCATCGATGATATCGGCATCATCGATGTTGAGATAACCGAGCTCGCGCGCCACGCGGGTGTTGGTGAGCATGGAACGACCGGTCACGACGACCTTGCGGCCGCACTTGCGGGCGGCGTCGCAGATCTGCTGCAGACGATGGATGTGGCTCGAGAACGACGCGACGAACACGCGGCCCGGAGCATTCTTGATGGCATGCAGCAGATTGGGGCCAACCTCGGCCTCGGACTTGGTAAAGCCGGGGACCGTGGCGTTGGTTGAGTCGGACAGCAGCAGGTCGATGCCCTGCTTGGCAAAGCGGCTGATAGCGGCATAGTCGGGCGTGACACCGTCGATGGGCGTCTGGTCGAGCTTAAAGTCGCCGGTGTGCATAACGGTGCCCTGGTTGGTGCGGATGAACACGCCTAGAGCGCCCGGGATGGAGTGCGTCATCGAGAAGAAGTCGAGCGAGATGCCACCCAAATTGACGTGGCTGCCGCCCTTGACCTCGCGGAACTTGGGTGCACGAATGCGGAACTCGGAGAGCTTGCCCTCGATAAAGCCGAGCGTCAGCTTGCTCGAAAAGATGGGCACCTTGTTGTTGAGGTCCTGCAGCAGGTACGGAAGCGAACCGGTGTGGTCCTCGTGGCCGTGGGTGACGACGATGCCGCGGAGCTTTTCCTCGTTCTCCAGAACGTAGGTGTAATCCGGAAGTACCAGATCGATACCAGGCTGCGAGTCATCGGGGAACATGAGGCCAGCATCGACGAGCACCATGTCGTCGCCGCACTCGAAGACCGTCATGTTCTTGCCGATGCCATCAAGGCCGCCGAGCGGGATGATCTTCAAGGGAGATGATTTTTTAGCTGCCATAGGTGAGTGTTGTTTCCTTTCTTCGAAACGGTTCTGGAACAACCGACGGGGCGCTTCTGGCAAACCGACCGTCGGGAACGTACAAACATGCATCACGGAGTCGACACATTAACCACAGTATGATACCCATTTGCACAACAACAGACCACCCATGCATCAAAGCCCCATCTGAACCCGTCTATCCCGCCGGTTCCCCGCGAGGGCGGGCACGGATGAAGTTTCCTGCTCTACAGTCCTGCTCACGACGGAGGCCACATTAAGTGGCCTCCTGTTCGTGCGGAACTCGCGATAAACCTAAGCCGGTGTCCCCGCTCTCCCGGGGCCTGTCGTGGCTTGGCCGTTGCATGCGGCTCGCTTTTCGGAACGGGGCTGACGGACACGTTCCGAAATCTACCACCGTCGCTGTGCAGGGTGTCTATAAAGAGCCGTGGCCAAAAAACATCAAATATGAGTACTGATACTCTTTTAGTAGCAGTAATTTTGACCACATTTAAGGTGATTTGACGTGTCGATCGAGCAGATAAGCTGCCGTATCTCCTCAAGTGTTCATTAAAGGAAGACCTTGATGCGAATAAATCTCATTAAGATCTTCTTTTATTAACGAAAATAATGTAGCTACAACGGTGACAGTACTCATATTTGCCGTTTTTGGCCACAGTCCTTCGGAGGGTCCTCGAAAATAGTCCCGAGCCGGCACTTGGGGACGTTCCTATAATGCCGGCACTTAGGAGCGTCCCCAAGTGCCGACACCGCGTCTGCCTGCGGCGGCCGCGCCCCGCTGCATCGCTCCGCACCCTTGCGGGTTCGAATCCCTCCGCTTGGCGGCGTTGGCTCGATTTGCTTGACGTGAGGGGCTCTTGGCTGGTGTGGGACGGAGGGATTCTGCGTCCGCCTTTTCGGCGGCCGTGCCCCGCTCCTTGCGTGCTGCGCTGGAAAACGCTTCGCGTTTCCTCAGCTCCGCACCCTTGCGGGTTCGAATCCCTCCGCTTGCCCACGAAAAAGCGCTCCGGGTCCACAAGGGCCTGGAGCGCTATGTTCTTTAGGGCTGGGACGGAGGGATTCGAACCCCCAACAGCCGGCACCAAAAACCGGAGTTCTACCGTTGAACTACGTCCCAGTATGTGCGTTGCACAAAAGCAACTCGTCTAGTTTACCTAATCTGCGAGGGCATCGCAAACGCCATCGAGCAGGCGTACCGCGAGCGTCTGGGCGTCGCTGGCAGTGAAGGTGCCGTTGTAGCGCGTCATGCCCGTGAGCTCAATGCGGATGCGCGCGGGCTTTTGCTGTGCGGCGACATTGGCGGTACGGATGCGCTGGGCCAGGTTGTGGCACTCGGCGAGGGCAATCGTGGCGCGCGGAGCGGCGTCGGCGGGTAGCTCGTCGCTTGCGATTTCGAGTACCAGGTCAACGTCGGTCGGAACCTCGGAATCGCAAAGCATCATGCCGCTGCTGTCGGTCGTCGCCGTGGCGATGTTCCACATGCGCGATGCAACACTGCGTGCGATGGGGTCCTCGCCGATGACGGCAATCTGGAAGCGCTCGAGCACGTTGGCGGCGCGGGCAAAACCGATGCGCGACTCGGCCTCGGTCACCGAAGGTTTACCCTCCCACACGTGGTGCAGGCGGTTGATATAGGCGTAGGTATCCTGGAACGCCATGCCATCGGCAAACAGACCGACGTTTTCCTGGAACTGCTGAAGGGCCGCCTCGGTGTGCGGGCCAAAGTAGCCGTCGTCCTCGCCGCAGGCAAAGCCCAAAACGTTGAGCGCTTTCTGCAGGGCCTGCACGTCGGCGCCATGGAAATTGGGCATGCGCAGATAGAGCGTGCGGTCGCCCAGTTTATACGAGGCGTCGACCAGGGCGCTCCAGCAGGGGATATCGACGGCACAGCCAGCGGCAAGGCCGCTATCGAGCCTAAAGGTGCCAACAGCCTGTTCGGTGGTGGTGCCAAAGCGCTTGTCGGCAACCTCGGTGTGATCGATTGTATAGCCGAGCTGCAGAAGGCGGGACTGGACGTCCTCGACGGCTGCTCCCTGCATGCCCGTTGTAATAGGTTCCATGAACGAACCCCTTCCGGCGTATCATTCGTACTATTTGAGCGTGTGTCGGATAGACAACGCAAAGGGATGCATAAACATGCACTCAACAGTGTAGCAAGTTGTACCCAAATACGCTGCTGACAGGTTTTATAACCCCCGCTAGTTAAGGCGCTCCACAAAGAAATCTGCCATGGAGAGGAACAGTTCGCGTGCATGCGGGTCGAGCGAAACGTCCTCGATGGCGGCCTTGGCTTTGGCGGTCAGGTCCAGCGCGTAGGCGTGGGCGTAATCGATAGAGCCGGTCTCCTGGAAGATTTCCACGGCGCGCGCGAGCTGTGCGGGGTCCTCGGTGCCCGAGGAGAGGATTGCTTCAATCTCGTCGTGATAGCGCTCATCAGATAGGGCGTGCACGGCAACGAGCGTGCGCTTGCCCTCGGTGATGTCGGTGCGGAAGTCCTTGTTGGCGGCCTCCTTGGTGCCGATCAAGTTGAGCAGGTCGTCTTGAATTTGGAAGGCAAGGCCCGTGTGCAGGCCAAAGGCGCGCAGCGCCTCAATTTGCTCCTCGCTGCCTCCGCCGATGATGGCTCCGGTGGCAAGCGGCGTGGCTCCGCTGTAGTACGCGGTCTTGTGCGTCGCCATGTCCAGATAATCGTCGACCGAGATGTCGAAGCGTGCGTCACGGACCCAGCCCAAGTCGAGCGCCTGACCCTCGATGGTGCGGACGATCATCTCGGTGAGCTCGTGAAGTACGCGCAGCTTTACGCCTGCCTCGAGCGTTGGATCGTCGAGAACCGTCTTGGTGACCATGGTAAGTGCCAGGTCACCGCAGTTGATGGCAAGCCCCGTGCCCTCGGTGAGGTGCATGCAGGGCTTGCCGCGGCGCAGCTGTCCGTTGTCGGCGATGTCGTCGTGAATCAGCGCGCCCGACTGGAAATGTTCGATGGCTGCCGCGGCGCTGCGGGCGCTCTCAAAGCTACCGCCTACTGCGGTGGCGGCGAGCATGCAGATAAGCGGGCGGTGGCGCTTGCCGGCGTTGGCCGTAAAAGCCGAGAGCGGCGCGTACAGGTAGCGCTCGATATCGGCAGAGGTCGCCTGTCCGTCAAAGAACGTGGCCAGATAGTCGTTGATCTGGTCAAAGTGCTGGGCTAAAAAGCTGGTAAACGGACTGGACACAGGCTCTCGCATTCTTTCTTGGGTTGCATCGTTGCATTATGCAGACAACATATTGCCACATTAGGGCGTCGAGCGCGGCGGTTGAAGACGAATGAGTCTTGCGGCCGCAAACGCGGCAAGGGGCTCGGCTAGATAAGCCCAAAGTGTTCGAGCGCGGTGACGACGCCGTCATGGTCGAAGCTGTCGGTTACGTAGTCGGCCTTTTCCTTAAGGAAATCCGGCGCGTTGCCCATAGCGATGCCAACATCGACCGCCTCCATGAGGGCGATGTCGTTACTCGCGTCGCCAATGCCGTACACGGTGCCGTGGTCTGGCCCCAGGGCGTCAAGCACGGCCTTGATTCCGGCCCGTTTGGTGCACTCGCGAGGCGAGATTTCTGTGACCTCGAGCTCGAGCTCGTTGAAGCAGAGCAGAGGTCCGAGCTCTTCATCTTGGGCGATGCGGTTGGCAAGCTTCGTGGACATGAGGATCTTGTAGGCGCTGTAATGCTTGAGCTTTGTGACGGCATCGCCTACGGTACGGGCGTATCCGTACGTCTCGGGGGCGTCCGCGCTCATGCGCACGACGCGATCGAGACCTTCAAAGCGAATCACCTCGTCCGATTGCTCAAGATACGGGGCGAGGCGTTGCAGCAAACCAGGGCTCATGGCCGCATTTCGCACAATGCGTTCGTCGAGTTCGACGTAGCCTCCCGCCAAGCAGACAATTCCTGCCCACGGCAGCTCGAGCAGCTTTGGATGGATGCAGCTCAGCGTGCGCCCTGTGCAGATAAACGCCATATTGCCCTTGGCGACAAAATCACGGATGGCTTGCGAGACCGCTTCATTGGGATAGGGGGAGAGGTCTCGCTCGCTCTCGGGAAGCTCTTGTGCCACTCGAGGGTCTTGCCAGGCGAGTGTTCCGTCGATATCGAAGAAGCAGATATCGCCGCGCTTATGGGCTGCGCTGACGGCAGGGGAGGCCGAGGTGGTGGACACAAATCCCGGCTCGAGGCCCATGATCTGGTCAAAATGCTCTTTGACGCGGGGAACGGAGATGCCAATAATCACCTGGGCGGTCTTGCCCGTAATGATGAGGCCCTTGGCGCCCACCGCGACAAACGACGCATTATCTGCAACGATGGAAGGGTCTGCGACCTCGACGCGCAGGCGCGTGGCGCAGTTGGTTGCGCCCACGATATTGCCAACGCCACCTAAAAGCTGAATTACCCGCTCGGCGAGGACGTGATCTTGATCGGATTGAATACTGACCTCGCCATTGGGAGATTGCTCTTTGGCAAAGCCGCTTCCCGTTAAACGATCGATTGCCGCGCGATTGGAGACATGATCCTCGCGGCCCGGCGTCTTAAGGTCATAGACCAAGATGAGTGCTCGAAAACTAACAAAAAAGATGAGGCTAAAGGCAAGACCGATACCGAGCGCCAAAAGGTAGGAGCCGGCATGCATTCGCATGAGCGGGATGAAGTTGAAGGCCGTCATTTCCATGAGACCGCCCGAGAAGATGCCGACGATGCCAAAGAAGTTCATGGTCATGGCAAGGCAGGAGGACAGGACGGCGTAGAGCAAAAAGAGTCCGGGATAGGTGAACATAAAGAGAAACTCGAGCGGCTCGGTGACGCCGCAGACCACCGAGGCGACGATGGCGGGCAAAAGGATGACCTTAAGGCCGGCGCGGCGTTCGGGTTTGGCGGTGAAATAGAATGCTGCCGCGATGGCGGGAAGGCCAAAGAGCTTGCCCCAGCCGGTGGCGGTAAAACCTGCCCAGGGCGCAAGTTCATTTAAAGGGCGCGTGCTATGGGAGAGAATGGGGAGCAGGTTGGTCCACGTGGCGTAAATACCGTCGTGAATGACCAGATTGTCGTAATAGATGGGCATATAGAGCAGATGGTGCAGCCCCATGGGCTCGAGCGCTCGCTCCAAAAACACAAAGATGCCCACGCCGAAGGGGCCGACGCCCGCAAGTGCGTGGCGCAGCGTTTCGGTCACAGCGTATGCGAAAGGCACGATGGCGGCCGAGATGGCGGCAAGGGCAAACACGGCAAAAAAGCTGATGAGGTAGACCAGCGAGGAACCCGAGAAGGTGCCGAGCCAATCGGGAACCTTGGCATCGTAGAAGCGGTCATGGATCGCGACGACGGTTGCCGACACCGCCAGCGGGCCGATAATGCCGGTGTCGAGCGTCTTGATGCCGTCGATGACGGTGATGCCGCTGGCGGGGGTCAAAGATGATGGGTACTTAAGTCCAAGGTTGTCTCCGCTCAGCTTAATGATCTCGCTCAAAAAGAAGCAATAGGCAAAATAGGCCACGAGTGCCTCGAGGCAGCAGCGTGCCGGTTGCTTTTGGGCAAGACCGATAGGCAGCGCTACGGCAAAAAGGAGCGGGAGACGTTTAAAGACCGTCCACGAGCCGCGCTGGATGATGGTCCAGAAAACGTACCAAGGGGTTCCGTATACGGCGAGATCGCCGACGATGTCTACGGTCGTGGCGAGGGCGGAGATGCCGACCATGAGGCCTGATATAGAAAACAGCATGGCGGGCGCGAACATGGCTCCGCCAAAACGTTGGATTTTCTGCAGCATAATATGCCTTCCGGATGCAACATGCTGTGCGAGCAAGAACGTTTAAACAATGAACTCATTGTAGAGGACTGGCTGCTTGCCGCATTGACGGTTTTGATTCGGTCCGATTTGGGTTTCGGGGGAACCGTCGACGGTAAATAATCCGTGCTTTACCGATAATCGGTTTAAACAACTTTAAGAAATGCTATCGTGCCTAGCCATACATATTCATTAGAGGTGAAATCATGCCAAAAGCGATTTACGAAGGAATCTACCGCGAGATCCGTTCGCGCATCATCGACGGGACCTATGCGTTTCAGGAGATGCTGCCAACCGAAGCCGAGCTGACCGCGGAGTTTGGCTGCACGCGCAATACCGTTCGACGCGCCTTGAGCATGCTGGCCGACCAGATGTTTGTGCAGCCTATACACGGTAAGGGCGTGCGCGTTATTTGGCTTAAGGGCGAAACCGACATGCTGGGCGCACTCGAAGAGGTTGAGTCGTTTGGCGAGTTCGCAAAACGCAACAATGCCGTCGCATCGACCGAGGTCAAGTCTTTTGAACATTTGATTTGCACTGAGCAACTCTCTCGTCGCCTGGGCTTTAAGGTGGGCGAGGAGCTGATTCGCGTCGTGCGTGTCCGAAGCCTCAACGGCAGCGCGCGCCAGGTGGACCACGGCTACTTTTTGGCGTCGATCGCCAAGGGCCTGACCCCCGAGATCGCGGCGGATTCTATCTACGGCTATCTGGAGCACAAGCGCGGCATCAAAGTGATGGCGAGCCGCCGTACGGTGAGTGTCGAGCTCGCCAACGATGAGGACTGCAGCTACTTGGACCTTGGCAAGTACAACTGTGTCGCCGTCATGGAGAGCCAGTCGTACACTTCGGACGGCATCTTGTTCGAGGTCACGCATGCCCGCACGCATCCCGAGATCTTCCACTACCGCGTCAACTCCAAGCGATAGCCGGCTAGCTCGCAGCCTGACGAGACTCATGCCCTCAAAGAGAAAACGCCCGGTCAAACCGACGATGCATCGGCTTGACCGGGCGTTTTCTCTGCATTCGATAACAAATAATTGTTTATACAAAACTTGTCAAGTATCAAGTTGAAATTACCGTTCACCGAAGTTTTTCTACCGCTCTAGTAATACTTGTTCAAACAACTAGCCAAATAGCGTATTGTACAAGTCAGCAAAAGGGGCAAAGTCCCCGAGCCAATCTCCGAAGGCGGCGGCAAAGGGTGCCGCCACGGTGTGAAAGGGTGGATTGTAATGAAGAACGAAATGAGCAGAAGGCAGTTCCTGGGCTTTGCTGGTTCCGCGGCTGCGGTTCTTGGTCTGGGCCTTGTGGGCTGCGGTGGTTCTGCCGGCTCTGGCTCCTCTGCTTCTGGTGACGCTGCCGAGGTTTACTTCCTCCAATTTAAGCCCGAGGTCGACAAGGAGTGGAAGGAGATCGCCAAGGCGTACAAGAAGGAGAAGGGCGTCGAGGTCAAGATCGTGACCGCCGCCTCCAACACCTACGAGGAGAAGCTCAAGTCCGAGATGTCCAAGAGCTCCGCTCCGACGCTGTTCCAGGTCAACGGCCCCACCGGCCTTAAGAACTGGAAGGACTACTGCGCCGATCTTTCCGACACCAAGCTCCGCGGCGAGCTCATCGACGACTCCCTGGCGCTGCAGTCCGACGGCAAGGATCTGGGTATCGACTGGGTTCAGGAGAGCTACGGCATCATCTACAACAAGGAGCTCCTCGAGAAGGCCGGCTACAAGGCCGAGGACATCAACTCCTTCGACAAGCTGAAGGCTTGCGCCGATGACATCCAGGCCCGCAAGGACGAGCTCGGCGTTGACGGTGCCTTCACTTCCGCCGGCATGGATGACTCCTCCAGCTGGCGCTACACCACCCACCTCGCCAACCTCCCGCTCTACTACGAGTTCGAGAAGGAGCACAACCAGGAGGACGACGAGATCAAGGGCGAGTATCTCGACAACTTTAAGCAGATCTTCGACCTGTATATCACCGACTCCACCTGCGATCCTTCGCAGCTCGCCTCCAAGACCGGTGACGACGCCACCAACGAGTTCGCAACCGGCAAGGCCGTCTTCTACCAGAACGGCTCTTGGGCCTACGCCGACCTCACCAAGGCCGGTATGACCGACGACCAGCTCGGCATGCTGCCGATCTACATCGGCGTCGACGGCGAGGAGAACCAGGGCCTGTGCTCCGGCGGCGAGAACTACTGGTGCGTCAGCTCCCAGGCTTCCGAGGATGCCCAGAAGGCCACCGAGGACTTCATGTATTGGTGCGTCACTTCTGACACCGCCACCAGCATCATCGCTGACAAGATGGGCCTGACCGCCCCGTTCAAGAGCGCTAAGGAGACCACCAACGTCTTCTCTCAGCAGGCCGTTGCTATGGCCAAGGACGGCAAGAAGACCGTCGCTTGGGACTTCGTTTACATCCCCTCCGAGGAGTGGAAGAAGAACCTCAAGCAGGCTCTCATCGCTTATGCTGCCGACAACACCAAGTGGGACGGCGTCAAGAACGCCTTCGTCGATGGCTGGAAGACCGAGAAGGCTGCTTCCGAGTAAGCAGTTGCTGCCCAAGCTATCTGATTAGCGACAGGGGGCGGGCAGACGTAGGTTTGCCCGCCCCCTGCATATTGAAAGGACCCTTCTATGGGCAAAGCACTCAAGCGCTGGTGGCCGCTCTTTATGCTGCCCACGTGCCTGGCGTTTATGATCGGGTTCGTGATTCCCTTTATCCAGGGTTTCTATCTCTCGTTCTGCCAGTTTATTACCATCAATAACGCGCACTTTGTCGGTATCGAGAACTACGTGCGCGCACTGACCGACCCGCAGTTCTCCACGTCGTTCTTCTTTACCGTGGCGTTTGCCTTCCTGTCGACGGTGCTCATCAACGTGATCGCGCTGGCCATTGCGCAGGCGCTCACTCGCAAGGCGCTCAAGGGCACCAACATCTTCCGTACGATTTTCTTTATGCCTAACCTGATTGGCGGCATTGTACTGGGTTACATTTGGCAGATTCTGATCAACTGCCTGCTCTCCAACGTGGGTGCCCAGCTTATCGCCCTCAACTCCGCCGCTGGCTTCTGGGGCCTTATCATCCTGACCCTGTGGCAACAGGTCGGCTACATGATGATCATCTACATCGCCGGTCTGCAGTCCATTCCGTCTGATTACATCGAGGCCGCCAAGGTCGACGGCGCTACGGCATGGCAGACGTTTTGGAAGGTTAAGATCCCCAACCTGATGCCGACCATCACCATCTGCCTGTTCCTGTCCATCACCAACGGCTTTAAGCTGTTCGACCAGAACCTCGCCCTTACCGGTGGTGCCCCGGCGCACTCCACCGAGATGCTCGCCCTGAACATCTACAACACGTTCTATTCGCGTGCTGGCATCGCATGGCAGGGCATCGGTCAGGCCAAGGCAGTTATCTTCTGCATCCTGGTTGTCGCTATTTCTATGATCCAGCTTAAGGCCACGAGGTCCAAGGAGGTGCAGCAGTAATGAAACGCGATAAGGCTATTAACCGCGCGCTCTCGATCTTCTTTACGATTCTGTCGCTCGCGTGGATCTACCCTGTGTTCATGATTGCGCTCAATTCCTTTAAGAAGGGGACCGCAATCAGCACCACCACGGCGTTCGATCTGCTCACGCCCGAGACGTTCAACGGCCTCGCAAACTACGTGCACGCTCTTAACGAGCAGGGCTTTGCCTCGGCGTTTATGTACTCGCTCATCATCACAGTCACGTCGGTCGTGCTGATTCTGGTGTGCTGCTCCATGTGCGCTTGGTACGTGGTTCGTGTCAACAACAAGATCTCGAACTTCTTCTATTACCTGTTCGTGTTCTCGATGGTCGTACCGTTCCAGATGCTGATGTTCACGCTGTCCAATTTGGCGGACCGCATCGGCTTTAATACGCCGTTCAACATCTGCTTTATCTATCTGGGCTTTGGCGCGGGCCTGGCGGTCTTTATGTTCGCCGGCTTTGTAAAGAACATCCCGCTCGAGATCGAGGAGGCGGCCATGATTGACGGCTGCAACCCGGTTCAGGTGTTCTTTAAGATCGTTCTCCCCATCATGAAGCCCACCTATCTTTCGGTCGGCATCCTCGAGACCATGTGGGTCTGGAACGACTACCTGCTGCCCTACCTTACGCTCGACTCCACCAAGTACAAGACCATTCCTATTTTGATCCAGTACTTCCGCGGCGGCTATGGCCACGTCGAGCTCGGCCCCATGATGGCCTGCATCATGATGGTCGTTGTCCCCATCGTCATCATGTACATCTTCTGCCAGAAGTACATCATCGACGGTGTGGTGGCAGGTGCCGTCAAGGGCTGATGCCGTAACTGTTTTGCAAGTTTTGGCGGCGCCCCTCAGCGCGGCGCCGCGTATCGAAAGGTAGAGACATGGCCGAGATCGTTCTCAAACATGTTCAGAAGGTGTATCCCAACAACGAGTCAAAAAAGAAGGGCTTCTTTGGCAAAAAGAAGAAGACCGAGGAGAAGAAGCACAACCTCAAGGTTACCGAGGACGGTGTGCTCGCTGTAGAGGACTTCAACCTCACCGTTCACGACCAGGAGTTCATCGTCCTCGTTGGCCCCTCTGGCTGCGGTAAGTCCACGACGATGCGCATGGTCGCCGGCCTAGAGGACATCACCTCGGGCGACGTGCTCATCGACGGCAAGCGCGTCAACGACGTGGCGCCCAAGGACCGCGACATCGCCATGGTGTTCCAGAGCTACGCTCTGTACCCCAATATGACGGTGTACGAGAACATGGCATTTACGCTCGAGCTCAAGAAGGTCCCCAAGGACGAGATCGACCGCAAGGTTCGCTCTGCTGCCGAGATCCTGGGCATTACCGAGTACCTTGACCGTAAGCCCAAGGCACTCTCCGGCGGCCAGCGTCAGCGTGTCGCCATCGGCCGCGCCATCGTGCGTGACCCCAAGGTCTTCCTGATGGACGAGCCCCTGTCCAACCTGGATGCCAAGCTGCGTAACCAGATGCGTGCCGAGCTCATCAAGCTGCGCCACGAGATCAAGGGCACGTTCATTTATGTTACTCACGACCAGACCGAGGCTATGACCCTCGGTGACCGTATCGTGGTCATGAAGGACGGCGTCGTCCAGCAGATCGCCACCCCGCAGGAGGTCTTCAACCATCCCGCGAACATCTTCGTCGCCGGCTTTATCGGCGTGCCGCAGATGAACTTCTTCGATGCCCAGCTGGTGCGCTCGGGCAACGGCTTTACGGTCAAGACCGAGGATATGAACGTGGCGCTCGCCCCCGAGACCTGCGCTCAGCTTGCTCTCAACTGGGACGGCGGCGACGTGAAGGAGATCACGGCCGGCGTGCGTCCCGAGCAGATTCTGCTTGCCGACAAGGACGAGGAGGGCGCGCTCCAGGGTACCGTCGAGGTGACCGAGCTCATGGGTTCGACCGAGCATGTCCACGTGACCGCTCCCGATGGCCAGTTCGTCCTGATCATTCCCGTTGTCGACCTTGAGGCCAAGGGTGCGCTCAAGGCGGGCGACCCCATCTGGTTCAAGTTCGAGAAGAACGCGACCCACCTCTTCGATAAGGTATCTGGCAAGAACCTTATCTAGGCCCGGTTCATCCAGGCCCTCCCTTTGGGCGACTGCGGTATTGCCATCCTTTTGCCGCGGTCACATATAAGGCTCCCCTCCCGTCCACTGGGCGAGAGGGGAGCCTTTCTTTGTGTTGGGGTTGCCTGGCCGGTCGTTTGTCTCGATCTGTAACAGGTAGGGCCGATTTCGGACGTTAGATGTTACAGATCGAGACGGTTCCGCTGAGCTAACCATTTCATCTAAATCTGTAACACCAAAGGTGAATTTCAGCTGCTAGATGTTACAGATTGAGATAAACCCAAGGGGAGGGGCCGGTATGTCTCAATCTGTAACAGCTGGGACCGTTTTGGTTGAGTAGTTGTTATGGATCGAGATTGTTTGGCCGAGTCGGGTCACAGGGTAACGTGTGGGCACAAAAAACGGAGCCGTGTTGCCACGACTCCGTTTCTCAAGAGGATGGGTAAGGGAAGCGAAATTAGTTCAGGTGCCAGATCTCGTCGTTGTACTGGGAGATGGTGCGGTCGGACGAGAAGGTGCCAGCGTTGGCGATATTGATCAGCGCCTTGCGCATCCAGGCGTCCTGGTCCTCGTAGTCGGCCAGCACGCGCTCCTTGGTCTGGATGTACTCCTCAATGTCGAGCAGGGCCATAAACCAGTCCTTGCCCTTAATGTCGTCGTGCAGGCGCTGCAGGCGCTCGGCGTTGCCGGTTGCCATAAAGGCCGGGTTGGTGATGAAGTCCACCAGCAGTTTAATGCCGGGCTTGCGGTAGAGCGCACCGGCGTTGTAGGTGCCATCGGCGTAGAGCTGCTCGACCTGTTTGGACGAGGCACCAAAGGTATAGATGTTCTCGTCGCCCACGAGCTCGGCAATCTCCACGTTGGCACCGTCGAGCGTGCACAGGGTTAGGGCGCCGTTGAGCATGAACTTCATGTTGGAGGTGCCGCTCGCCTCCTTGGAGGCCAGGCTGATCTGCTCGGAGATGTCAGCGGCGGGGATCACGCGCTCGGCGGCGGTGACGTTGTAGTTCTCGATCATGACAACCTGCAGGTAGGGAGCCACGTCGGGGTCGTTTGCAATCCACTGCGACAGCGTCAGGATCAGATGGATGATGTCCTGCGCGATAGTGTAGGCAGGCGCCGCCTTGCCGCCAAAGATGATGGTGACGGGGTGCTTAGGCCTGTTGCCGTTCTTGATATCGAAGTACTTCCAGATGATGTAGAGCGCGAGCATCTGCTGACGCTTGTACTCGTGGATGCGCTTGACCTGGACGTCGATGATGGCGTTGGAGGGAATGGTCACGCCCTGCTCGAGCGCCATGAACTGGCGCATGATGGCCTTGGCCTCGACCTTGGTGGCGGCCAGGCGCTCAAGAACGTCCTTGTCGTCGGCGAACTTGGCGAGTTTGCTCAGATCGCCGGTGCTGCGCCAGTCGGTGCCGATTACGTCGTCGAGCAGGCTGGCGAGCGCGGGATTGGCGCCATGGATCCAGCGGCGGAAGGTGATGCCGTTGGTCTTGTTGGAGAACTTCTCGGGATAGATCTCGTAGAACGGGTGAAGCTCGGTGTCCTCTAGGATTTTGGTGTGGAGTGCGGCGACGCCGTTGATGGAGAAGCCAAAGTGAATGTCCATGTGGGCCATGTGGACGGTGTCGTACTCGTCGATGATGGCGACGCGCGGGTCGTCGTGCTCGGCCTTGGCAACCTCGTCGAGCTTGACGATGATGTCGGCGATGGCGGGGGAGACCTTCTGCAGGCTGGCGAGCGGCCACTTCTCGAGCGCCTCGGCAAGGATCGTGTGGTTGGTGTAGGCGACCATGGAGCGCACGATGGCAACGGCCTCGTCAAACTCAATGTCGTGCTCGGTGGTGAGCAGGCGGATGAGCTCGGGAATGACCATGGTGGGGTGCGTATCGTTGATCTGGACCACGGCGTAGTCGGCCAGGTCGTGCAAGTTGCTGCCGCGCTCGATGGCCTCGTCGATGAGGAGCTGGGCGGCGTTGCTCACCATGAAGTACTCCTGGTAGATGCGAAGCAGGCGGCCCTGCTCATCGGAATCATCCGGATAGAGGAACAAGGTGAGGTTCTTGGCGATTTCGGTCTTGTCAAAGTCAATAGAGCTGCCGGGTACCAGGCCGTCGTCGACGCTTGCCAGGTCGAACAGACGCAGGCGATTCTTGGCGGGCTGGCCATAACCGGGCACATCGATGTTGACGAGTTTGGAGGTAACGGCAAAGTCGCCGAACTCAACAGTGTAGGAGTGGTCGTCATCGACTAGGATGTCCTGCTCGCCGAGCCATTCGTCGGGGACGGCCTTCTGCTGGTTGTCGACAAAGCGCTGGCGGAACAGGCCGTAATGGTAGTTGAGGCCCACGCCGTCGCCGGTAAGGCCCAGCGTGGCGATGGAATCCAAGAAACACGCGGCCAGACGGCCCAGGCCGCCGTTGCCGAGCGACGGCTCGACCTCAAACTCCTCGATCTTGTTGAGGTCGTGGCCGGCGGCGACGAGCTGGTCCTTAACCTCGTCATAGATGCCGAGGCCGATCATATTGTTGATGAGCAGCTTGCCGATCAAAAACTCGGCAGAGATGTAGTAGAGCTTTTTCTTGCCGTTGTTGAGCGGACAGGCGGCAGAGCGCTCCTGCACGAGCTTGACCAGCAGCTTATAAATACGACGGTCATCGAGCTGCTCGAGCGAGGTTCCAAAGGACTGCTCGGCAAGAGCCGCAAGATTGATACGGGGCATGTTTCCTCCTGTGGTGAGTCGACTACATGTCAGAAATTCAAAAGAAGCCCGCGCGAGGGGATTGGGGTGGCCTCGCGCGGGAAAAGCGGTCGCGTCCGCACGGTGGGGTGGGGTCGGGCGCGGTGGCTCCTATTGGGGAAGCTCGATCTCGGCTTCCGACGGGATGCGGAAGTAGGTTTCGGTCCAGTCGGTGAGCTTGTGCTCGAGCTCGCGGGTGATGGCGCCATCGAGCATGCGCCAGGTCCAGTTGCCGCCCAGGGTGGCGGGAGTGTTGATGCGCGCCTCGTTGCCCAGGTTGAGCAGGTCTTGCATGGTGTAGATGCAGGTATCGCTCACGCTGGCGGCGATGGTGCGGTTGAGTGCATCGGCCATGGGCTCGCCGGCCTGCTGGTGGGTGTACAGGGCCGCCTGCTCGCGCTGACGCGGGGTGGCCGTTCCCTCAAACCAACCGCGCGCCGTCTCGTTGTCGTGTGTGCCCACATAGGCGACGGTGTTGGCAATGTAGTTGTGCGGCAGGTAGTACGAGTTGGTGCCCTCAAAGGCAAACTGCAAGATCTTCATGCCGGGGAAGCCCGAGTTGTCGCGCATGTCGATGACGCCGGGGGTGAGGAAGCCCAGGTCTTCGGCGATGATGGGCAGTGTGCCGAGCTTTTCCTCGAGCGTTTTGAAGAACTTGAGGCCGGGGCCCTGCGTCCACGAACCGTAGGACGAATCGGGTGAGGAGAACGGCACCTCCCAATAGGCCTCGAAGCCGCGGAAGTGATCCAGGCGGATGACATCGTACATGTCGAGGGCGGCGCGGATGCGGCCCTCCCACCAGGAGAAACCGTCCGACTCCATGGCGTCCCAGTCGTAGATGGGATTGCCCCAGTACTGGCCGGTGGCAGAGAACTGGTCGGGCGGCGTGCCGGCGACACTCACAGGATTACCGGCGGCGTCAATCTTAAAGAGCTCGGGCGTGGCCCACATCTCGACGGAGTCGCGTGAGACATAGATGGGCAGGTCGCCAATGATGAGGATGTCGCGCTCGTTGGCATAGGCCTTGAGACGGCTCCACTGACGATCGAAGAAGTATTGCGTCATCTGGTGGTAGAGCATGCGCGCGGGATGGGCGGCGCAGACCTTGGCAGAAGCCTCACCGCGGGTACGAAGCTCTGCGGGCCACTCCCAAAATGCCTTGAGGCCGCACTCCTCCTTGACGGTCATGAACACGCAGTAGGGGATGAGCCAGTCTTCGTTGGTTTGGACAAAGTCGTCGAAGTCGGCCGGCTTGTCGGCGGCAAAGCGCTCGGCGGCACGGTCGAGAATCTGACGACGGCCACCAAAGATGGCGCCATAGTCGACATTGCTGGGGTCGGAGCCCAGGTACACGCCGTCGATATCGCGCTGCTCCAGGTAACCTGCCTCGATAAGCTCGGCGAAGTCGATGAAGTTGGGGTTGCCCGCACGGGCCGAGAACGACTGATACGGAGAGTCGCCGTAGCTCGTTGTCGTAAGGGGGAGAATCTGCCAGTAATGTTGTTTGCACGAGGCAAGAAAATCGACGAAGTCGTAGGCATTCCAGCCAAAGCCGCCGATTCCGTATGGTCCGGGCAGAGATGAGACGGGCATGAGGACGCCGCTTGCACGCTCCATGAATGCGCTCCAACCTTCTTGTTGTGGGGTCGGCCTGCCGATGGGTATGCAGTCCGCCTCCGATGTTCTGATTCGATACGCCTATTGTAAAACATGTTGTTTAAACATGTACAGGCAAGATAAAAAAGTTGGAAGTATTTTGGTGAATGGTTACGCGTCATGAAAAAGCCCCGGTCTCACATCGTGAGATCGGGGCAAGAACGGTATGTAGGTTTTTGCTACTCGGCGTCGGCGAAGCCGTTGGGGTTGTGGCTCTGCCAATTCCAGCTGTCGCGGCACATGTCCGCGATATCGTACTGGGCCTTCCAGCCCATCATGCGCTCGGCCTTGGAGGCATCGCACCAGTTGGCGGCGATGTCGCCGGCGCGGCGCTCGCGGATCACATAGGGCAGCTCCTTGCCGCAGGCCTTGGAGAAGGCAGCGACGACCTCGAGTACCGAGGTGCCGGTGCCGGTGCCCAGGTTAAAGATCTCGACGCCGGTCTTGCCGTTCATCCAGTTGAGGGCGGCCACGTGACCAGATGCCAGGTCGCACACGTGGATGTAGTCGCGCACGCCGGTGCCGTCGGGGGTGGGGTAATCGTTGCCAAAGACCTGAACGGCCTCGAGCTTGCCCACGGCGACCTGGGCGACATAGGGAACCAGGTTGTTGGGGATGCCCTTGGGGTCCTCGCCGATCAAGCCTGACGGATGGGCACCGATGGGGTTGAAGTAACGGAGCAGCACGACGTCCCACTCGGGGTCGGCGGTGTGGACATCCATGAGGATCTGCTCAATCATCCACTTGGTCCAACCGTAGGGGTTGGTCGCGGGCTTCTTGGGGTCTTCCTCGGTGACAGGCGGATTGTCCGGATCGCCGTAGACGGTCGAGGAGCTCGAGAAGATGATGGACTTGCAGCCATGGTTGCGCATGACGTCAATGAGCACCAGGGTGTTCTCGATATTGTTGTGGTAGTACTCGACGGGTTTGCTCACCGATTCGCCGACGGCCTTAAAGCCGGCGAAGTGGATGACGCGGTCGATCTGGTGGGTATCGAAGATCTTGTTCATCGCATCGCGGTCGAGCACGTTGGCCTCGTAGAAGGTGAGGTTCTTGGCGGCCTCGTCGCCCACGATGGTCTTGACGCGGTCGATGGCGACGGCGCTGGAGTTGGAGAGGTCATCGACGACGACGACCTGGTAGCCGCCCTCGAGCAGCTGAACGACGGTGTGGGAACCGATGAAGCCGGCACCGCCGGTAACGAGGACGCAGGTGTCTTTGGGGTCGAGTGCTTGGGACATGTAGTCTCCTATCGAATCAGGAACACTTCTTGAGGGGAGTATAGCGCAGCTAGGTGCGGTGCAACTGTTTGACACAATGAAGAGCAGAGCAATGATAACGTGCTCATAGGACGGGAATGCATAACGGTTCATGGTAGTTCCAGGCTGTTCGCATGCCGTCGGCCGTGCGGTTTTCTGCCGTTCGTGGAAATCGTTGGGATGCGTCGGATGTACGGTAATATGTATGTCTTGAGCGACATATAAACAAAACATGTAACGGAGTACATATGTCACCAAACAGCGATTCCATCTTTACTCAGGAGCTCTCGCGCCGCACCGCCCTCAAGGCCCTGTTCGGCGCCGCTTCTGCCGCAGTTCTTTTTGGCCTGCCTGCCCGCGCCCATGCTGCCGAGGCCAGCCAGGAAACCACCGACAAGCTGAATGCCGCCCAAGCCCAGCTCGACGAGGTTCAGGCCCAGCTTGATAGCATCGCCAACGAGTACGCGGCGCTCGCTAACAAGAACGCTCAGACGCTCAACGACATCGAGGGCGTTCAGGGTCAGATCGACGACACCCAGGAGCAGATCGACACCAAGAAGTCGGAGCTCAAGAAGAAGCGTAACGAGCTTTCCGATCGCGTGGCGGCAAGCTACAAGTCGGGCGGCACCAATGTCCTGTCGTTGCTGCTCGCTTCTGGTTCGTTTGAGGAGCTCGTCGCCAACGCGCATTACGTCGAGAAGATCAACAAGAGCGACCGTGACGCCATCGAGGACATCCAGACCATCCAGAAAGAGCTCGATACGCAGAAGTCCGAGCTCGAGTCGCAAAAAGCCGACTTGGAGAAGCTCAAGGACCAGCAGACTGCTCAGATGCAGGACATGCAGGCCAAGCAGCAGGAGGTCCAGACGGTTCTGAACGGCCTCTCCGACGATGTTAAGGAGCTCATGGCCCAGCGCGATTCCGAGATTCTTGCTGCCGCTCAGGCCGAGGAGGCTGCCAAGAAGGCTGCCGCTGCCGCGGCTGCCGCGAACAAGAACAATTCCTACTCGGGCGGTTCAAGCTCGGGTGGCGGATCGTATGCGCCCGGAACTCCGCAACAGAATGCCGGCTCGGGCAAGCAGCAGGCCGTCGTCAACGCTTGCTATTCCACGCCCTCGCCTGGCCGGAACTGGTGCGCGGCGTGGGTCACCAACGTCTTCCGCAACGCCGGCGTTGGTTACTTTGGCGGTAACGCGTGCGATATGTTTAACGCATGGTGTTATAGTTCCGACCGCTCGGCGCTGCAGGTGGGCATGATTGTTGCCGACTCATCGCATAGCGGTACCGGCATGCCGGGTCTGATCTATGGCCACGTGGGCATCTACGTTGGCGGCGGCATCGTTATGAGTAACGAGGGCGCCATCACGTCGAGATCGCTTGACTCGTTCATTGGGTTCTACGGCACTGGCTCTGGCGTGCGCTGGGGCTGGCTCGGCGGTATTGCGCTGTCGTAAAGTCGACTGGGCCGCGTGCCCGCCCGCAATATATTTGATTGTCTGCTCGGGCAGTCCTGCGCAAGACGAAGGCCACATTAAGTGGCCTTCTTTGCGTGCGGAACTCGCGACCAACCTTATGCCTCGCCCGCAGTCCCGGACCTTCCGGGTTCAAGGCGCGACACACCTGACTGGTTTATCTGAATAAATATGGTGAAGGCCCCTTTCGGGGCCTTCTTTTTATAGGAATTCGCCGACTCGGTGGACTTCGGGTTCTAGGTCTACGTCGAATTGGTCTTTGACGGTTGCTTGGATGTGGCGGATGAGTTTGTCGACGTCGGCTGCGGTGGCGTGGTCGGCGTTGACGATAAAGCCGCAGTGTTTTTCGCTCACCTGGGCGCCGCCGACGGCGTGACCGCGCAGGCCTGCGTCCATGATGAGCTTGCCGGCAAAGTGGCCCTCGGGGCGCTTGAAGGTGGAGCCGGCGCTCGGCATATCGAGCGGCTGCTTGTCCTCGCGGCGCTGGCGATAGTCGTCCATGTCGGCCTTGATCATCGCGGCGTTGCCCGGGGCGAGATTGAAAGTGGCCGAAAGCACGATAAAGCCGTCGTCGGCGATGCGGCTCTTGCGATAACCCAGGTTGAGCTCGTCGACATCGAACTCGATGATATTGCCGCTGCCGCGGGTGCCGTCGTCGAGCATGCGAGCGGGCTTGTAGACACGCACGGACTCCAGCACATCGGCCATACAGGCACCGTAGGCACCGGCGTTCATGTAGCAGGCGCCGCCGACCGATCCGGGGATACCCGAGATGGGCTCCATGCCGGTGAGGCAGGCTTCGGCGGCAGTCGCGGCGACATCGGAAAGCAAGGCGCCGGCTGCCGCCGTGACGTGCGTACCGTCGACCGTAATGTCGGAGAAGCCCTTGCCCAGCGCTACGACGACGCCGCGGATGCCCTTGTCACCGACGAGCAGGTCGGAGCCGTTGCCCACGATGGTGAGTGGCAGATCGCAGCGATAACAGGTATCGAGCGTGGCGACGAGGCCCTGCTCGGTATCGGGCGTGACAAAGACATCGGCCGGGCCGCCGATCTTAAACGTGGTGTGCTCGCGCATGGGCTCGCTCATGAGTACGTTGTCCTCGCCGGCAACGCCGGCGAGCGCGCAGAGCAGGTCCTCGTTAAAAAAGTCGTTCTCGTGCATACGAATATCCGCCTTTTGGTGGTTGTTGTCATCAATCGATTGCAATATACCCCACCTGGACGGATTTGGTGCGCTGGCGGCGATAAAACAGCCGTCCACCGGATTGGTAAAGTGTTTATCACCGAGGTAGAGGGGCAGTCGCTATACTTTCAAGAGATTGCGCGTAAACCCGGAAGGAGCGAGATGGCCAACAAAGTCACCCTCAAGCAGATCGCCCAGGAGGTGGGGCTTTCCCCTTCGTCGGTCTCGCTTGTTCTCAATAATCGGCCCTGTCGCATCTCGGAAGAAAACCGCAAGCTCATCAAGGAGGTTGCGGCGCGCAACCACTATGTTCCTAACCAGATCGCGCGCAGCCTGGTCATGCGCGAGTCGCGCACGCTGGGCCTTATCGTTCCCAATATCGAGAGCCGCTTTTTTGCCTCGCTCGCCGGCAGCTTGGAAAAGCGCTGTCGCGAGGACGGTTACGCGCTCTTTATTACCAGCTCGGGCGGAAGCGCCGATGACGATCTGGAACTGCTGCGCCAGCTGGTGACGCGCGGCGTCGACGGCGTCTTTCTGGTAGTGGGTGACGAGTTCTCCGACGATCGCGCCCTGCGCGAGGAGGTGAGCCATCTGCCCATCCCTGCCGTGATGGTCGACCGCGCCATTGAGGGCCTCGAGTGCGACAAGGTGATGTTCGACCACGAGATGGGCGGCTACATGGCCACGCGGTATCTGATTGAGCAGGGTCATCGCCGCATCGCCTGTCTGGTTAACGCGCGTCGCTCCAATACGGGCCGCAAACGACTCGCCGGTTACGAGCGCGCACTGCGCGAGGTGGGACTGCCCATCGACGCGCGCCTGGAGTTTGAGAGCGAGTACTACATTCCGAGCGCATACGAGGCCTCGGAGGCGGTGCTTGCAACCGATGCCACCGCCGTGTTCGCAAGCTCGGACAACATCGCCCTCGGTCTGCTCAAGCGCTTGCACGAGATGGGGAAGAGCATCCCGGGCGATATCTCGGTCGTAAGCTATGACAACTCGGCGGCCGACGTTCTCTTTGAGCCGGCGCTGACCGCGATTGAGCAGGATCCCGGTGTCCTTGCGGAGCATGCTTTTGGCTGCATGTCCAAGCGTCTTGCCGGTAGGGGCGGTAGACGTGCCGAAGAGGTCGTTCTGGAGCCGGCGCTTATCGTGAAGGGCAGCGTGCTTGACCTTACCGAATATAGCTAAGCGCACTTGTTTGTTTGCATAGATTGCATGCGGAGTGTCCGCTATTTGCCGGCGGGGCCGGGGAGGCATACTTTGTTTTGAAAAGTTCGCGGAGCCCACTTCTCAAAACAAAGTATGCCTCCCCGGCCCTCGTCCGTGAACTTTTCCGCTGGGCGAGCCATAGACGCCGCGTACCGATAGGGTAAGGCGGCAGCTTGAAATTGGTGCTATATTCAGCTTGAGTTGTTTAATGCTAGTACGGGAGGCTGATATGGGGCTGTTCAAGAAGAAAAACCCGCAGGATGCCTTTGATCCCGATGTGTTTACCATCACGGATACGATTTTGGACCCGCCGCGGTTTACGTTTTTGCCGGCTATCTACCAGGATGCCACGCGTCGCAAGTGGGCCGTGCATCAGCGCGGCGGCGAGCCGAAGATTTTTGACTATGCGGACGTGTTGCAGTGCGAAGTAGCCGAGGCGGGCGATCCGGAGGCCGAGGAAGTGGCCTCAAAACAGGAATTTGCCCAGCGTATCCTGGCAAATCCTGCCAAGGCGGCGAAAATAAACGCTGCCAAGCGTAATATGTGTCTTGGTATGGGCGTTGTTGTGGTGGTTCAGACGGGAAAAGATGAGGTTTCCAAATTAGAGATTCCCGTTATGACCGACGAAGTCAAACGCGATTCAAGCCTATATAAGTCGTATCGGAATGTCGCCGAGAAGATCAAGGCTGAATTTGATGCCATGGGAGGGCTGGTCTAATTTTGGCGGCATACGTTTCTGAATGAGGAGTCTCTGCAATGGCAGGCGAATCTTATGCAATTCCCCCCAAAGATCGTGCTGTTGAGGGAATTCTTTGGTATATCCAGCACCATCAGCTTGCCGGCGGCGATCGCCTGCCGGCCGAGCGCGTGCTGTGCGAAGAGATCGGCGTTTCGCGTACGGCGTTGCGCGCTGGTATCACGCGACTCATCTCGTGTGGAACGCTCGAGAGCCGTCGCGGATCGGGTACGTATGTGTGTCCTCCTAAGCCGCTGAACATCTTCCAGGAAACGTATAACTTTTCCGACGCTGTGCGGACTGCCGGCCTGCATCCCTCTTCTCGTCTGGTTTCCACCGAGACCATCGAGGCGGATAAGACGCTTGCCGACAAGCTTGGGGTGGCTGTAGGCGCTCCTTTGCTCCGCATGCAGCGCGTTCGACTTATTGAGGGCGAGCCGGCGTCAATCGAGACGGCTCACGTTAACTTGTCCCTGTGCCCCGCGCTTCTCGATCACGATTTTGAGTGTGAGAGCCTTTACGATGTCTTGCTCAAAGAAGGCGGCGTGCGCGTTGAGCATGGACGTGAGCATATCTCCATCTCGCGTTTGAACGCCGAAGAGGCCGAGCTGCTCCAACAAGAAGAGGGAACGCCGGTGTTCTATGAGAGCACGATAGAATTTGATAAGGACATGCGTTTTGTGGAGCATTGCAAATCGGTGATTTTGCCCACAAAGTTCCGCTTTGCCGATAACGGCGAAAAGAACGGCATGAGGAGCGTGGCAGGTGAACAATGGCTGAAACAATAGATGCCACCCCGGTTTATATGCGCATTCGACGCCGCATCGAGGAGCGTATCGAGCGCGGTATATATCCCACGGGTTCCATGATTCCGTCCGAAAAAGACCTCGCCGAGGAATTCGGTACGACACGCTTGACCATCCGAAGTGCTGTCGATGAGCTGGTTCGGCGTGGGCAGATTCGACGCGTCCGCGGAAAGGGCGCGTTTGTGGCACAGAAAGTGCCCGTTGCGTACGAGCGAACAGGAGGCTTTCGCGAATCGGTTCGTGCTTCGGGCGGCGAGCCGTCCGTCCGCATCCTCGCGCGTTCCAAGCGTTATGCGGGCCCATATTATGCCAACCTGTTTGGCATTGCCGAGGACGATTTGCTGTATTCGATTCGGCGTTTGAACTGCGTCAACGGCGATCCCGTATCGATTGAGACGGCGTTCATCCCGTGCCTGCTGTTCCCCACAATCGAAGATATTGACGTGTCGGTCTTCAGTTTGTACGAGACCTATGAGATGTTGGGCCGAAAGCCGGTCATGGCACAGGAAAAGCTCGATATCGAAGCGCTGGGCGCGCGAGATGCCGGCCTGCTTGGACTGGAGCAGGGCGATCTTGCCTTGACGCTGGAGTGCGTGAGCTTCGATGCGAGCGGCCAGGCGATCGAGTACGTCAAGTCGTTTAACCGCGGCGATGCGGGTGGATATACCTATACGTACTAGCTGGTTTTTTTGCATAACGGGCTGAAAAGCTGACGGAATTTTGATTCGTTGAGCAGACTACATATACAACCTTACATGGCTCAAAATCGACCGTTCGCCGATGGGGATAAATTAATCGACAAAGAGGTATCAAAAAGCCGTACCCTGTAACTGTGATTGGTATCAAATACTAATGATTTGTTACGAGGTGAGACGATGAAGATGCTCGATTACGTTCAGCTTGCCCATGTGCGTATGGGAGCGAACCTCGAGCGTTCGTCTGAGCTGGTAGCGCAGCTCGTTGATATTATCCAGTCCGGTTCTTTTGACGCGCTGCGCATCGTTGCTTCGGGTTCGTCGCGCCATGCCGCCGATTGCGCCCGAGATTACCTGCAAGATGCGCTGCAGATGCAGGTGTCCGTTGTGACGCCCGAGGCCTTCGTCGATTTTGAACACACCTATCCGCAGCATGCGCTCAACATCGCCGTCTCGCAGAGTGGCTATTCGACCAATACGATTGCAGCGCTCGATTACATGCGTGCACACGATATGGCAGCAGTTGCGCTCACGGCAAACGTCGAGGCGCCCATCAAGGAGCACACTGATATCGTTCTTGACTACGGTGTGGGCGTCGAGTCGGTGGACTTTGTGACTCTGGGCGTCGAAGTGCTCGTTGAGTACCTGATACTCTTTGGTATTTACGGCGGTCAGGCGCGCGGAACGATTGACGCCAAGGGCGTTGCCCAGCGTTTAGACGACCTGCGCGAGGCTATCCATGCCAATGCCGTGATGTGCAAGACCGCCGAGGCATATGTCCAAGACCGCATGCTCGAGCTTTCTGAGCACATGCCCGCCATGGTCGTCGGCAACGGCCCCAACTATGGCGTTGCCGAAGAGGCGGCCCTCAAGCTGAGCGAGACCATCAAGATTCCTGCCATGCATCACGAGGGCGAGGAGTTCGTCCACGGTCCCGAGATGCAGATCGTTCCGGGTTATCTGGTGTTTATCGTCGACGATCCGCAGGGGTCGGAGCGTCTTGCGAATATCGCCGATGCGCTGTCGAACGTTACGGCAAAAACGGTGCTGCTCACGGCCCATCCCAGGGGTAGGGCTCACGAGGTTGCGGTGCCTCAGGTGGCTCCGCTGCTCAGCGCAATTCCCAATCTTGTGTTCTTCCAGACGATTGCGGCCATAATCGCCGAGCGTCTGAAGTCATGGGACGTGCACCCGTATCTCGATGCTGTCTCCAAGCAAATGGAGGTCAAGGCAGAGGGCTACGAAGAGTCAGTCAATGCGCTTAAGGCCAAAGCGGCTGAGTGTTACGGAATGTAAGCGGGTTTTGACGCCCGTTGGCATGGGGGATGTGGAGACAACCCCAGAAAGGAGAGACAAATGAAGGAAACCGAGAAGATCGAGATCATGCATTTCGACCAGGAGGGCTACCTAGAGGACGGCAAGGCGCTCTACGAGACCGGCAAGAAGATGACCGCGCTCGCCGACAAGGTCGCCGACGAGGGCTACGACGCCGTGTTCCTGATGGGCGTCG